>VFSW01000234.1_pt1 | contig 77278 bp, 73 predicted proteins | sample 5358111 | NCBI WGS metagenome assembly VFSW01 (sample SAMN11554181, study PRJNA540505) | mine drainage metagenome | isolation source: sediment from site ElyBrook_90M | place: USA: Ely Copper Mine, Vershire, VT | collected 2017
AGCGTGTCGTCGATCTGAGCTGTGTGACCCCATGGGTCGACTCTCCAGGAGAGCTCCAGGGTCATCGGGACTCCTGACGTGTCGAAGGTCGCCTCCTGCCTTACTCGCCAGGCAGAGTATCGGCGCACTGGCGTTCGATCCAGTTGACCAAATCAAGGCTCTGCCGCGCCCATGCGTCGGAAGGCCTGATCCTTGCCCTAACGTCCCTGCACCCCGCGAGCGCCTCCTCGCACCGGCCTAGATCGAAGAGAAGGCTCGCCCGGCTGGCCATGGCCTTCGTGACCTCGACCGCCGCTGCGGGCAGATCGCGGTATCGATCGATTGCGGCGTCATACGACGAGAGCGCCTCCTGATCACGCCCCAGTGAGTAGAGGCAATTCCCAGAGCCGAACAGAGCATGGGCCATCAGGGCCCGGACCTCGTCTTCGACGGAACCAGACCCGAGCTCCATCGCGCGCTGGTTTGTTGCGATCGCGCGGTTGGACTCGCCGATGCTCTGGAGGAGGGCCCCCTCCCCGACGAGGGCGCGGCAGACGATGACGCGAGCCTCCGGACGTCCCGACATCCATGCCACGACGCGCTGGTATTCCGCAATGGCCTCATGGGAATGGCCAGCTTTCCAGTACTCGTACGCTCGATTGTGGGTGGCATCGGCGACGACGCGCAAAACCTCCCAATCGGTCTCGCCTTCAAATCGCTCAATCAGCCGAGCATTAACCTCCAGGGCCTCCTCGTAGCGTCCCTGACGCGATAGCCGGACTCCTTCCTGCAGGAGTCCTTGCGCGGCGAGGGCACGAAGCGAGGGCTCATCGCTATCGCGGAAACGTACGAACAGCCTCTCGGCTTCCGCGTTCGCCTCATCCACGGCACCCGCCGCGTCACGTTCGAAGCCTCTGAACAGATACGTCTGCCCCAGGTAGATCCGACCGTCGAGATCTTCGGCGCCTTCGCACAGATCGACCAGCTCGGCGATCGACGCGAGCGCTTCTGCCCATCGTCCCGCTTCCGCCAGTGCAACGGCACGATTCATGAGCACTGTCCGCAATGGGCTTGTCAACTGAGGCGGGCTCTCGCGCTGAAGCGAATGCAGAGTTGGCAGAAGCCGGTCGTAGCCCTCGATGGCTTCCTTATCCAGACCCTCGGATTGGAGGTAGCCTGCCTTGAGGAACTCCCTGCGGGCGAACTCAACCTCCGCACTCGTCCGCCTGTCCGAAACGACGACGAAGAGCACGCGAGCGGCCAGCACGCCGAGGATCGCCGCCCCGCCTCCAACGGGGCCCAAGACAAGCAACATTGCCAGAGCGCCAGCCAGGACCAGCGCAAGAATGGCGAGATTCCACTGGCGATTCGTCACCTGCTGTCCTCGTGCGCTCGGCGAATCCCAAGTCGCCTAGGGTCCATACGAGTCCTATTCAGTTGCCGCTTCGGAATCCGCGCCGCCATGGGTCACGACCCGAGGAGCTCGGACCAGCCTTGCTCAGCGATGGCCGCGACTGCCTTCTCGATGTTCGCTCGTGTGATGGACGGCACGACGACGAGAGCACCTTCGCTGAAGTAGCCCCTGGTGCGGACGGCTGCCTCCACGTTCTGAGCGAGCCTCGCTGGGTCATAGAAGGTCACAGGTATCCGACGCCCGTCAATGAGAACAATCGACCCCCCAAGCCACCCCTTGCTCTCCGCCATCTCCGGCTCTTCGTCGAGATAGGCGGCCACTTGTATGGACCACTCTAACGCGCCCATTCTCAATCCTTCATGGCCGTACAGCTCGCTGCTCAGGCGATGAAAATGCCCGGAACGACTCTGCCCTTGACTGCATTTGCCGCGCCCGACTGCTTGCCATCGTCGGCGTCGCGCGGAGCAGGCCGTTCGCGTGGTACGTGTAGCTCGCAAGGGGGTGTCGCTGCCTGGTCAGACACGACAGGCGGCGTGTCGTCCCACGCACGGAATTGGGATTGGCGCCCCCGGGGAGACTCGAACTCCCGACCTTCCGCTTAGAAGGCGGCCGCTCTGTCCACTGAGCTACGGGGACACCTCGTGGCTGACGCCGCGCGTAGAGTAATCCCGCCGGGCCTGCGGGGCCAGCCGGAGGTCGCGGGTTCGGCAGTTGCCGGCAGGATCATGCCTCGGTAACTGGCTCTCACGGTTCGAACGAGAGGTGGGCAGATGTTCCAGGGGTCGAGCAGGGCGCAGATCGGACGTACCGCGATCGTCATTGGCGTCCTCGCGGTGCTCGCCTTCTTCGTCTCCCAGACCGGGGTGCTCAACCCATCCGTCGTCCACGTCCGGAACGAGAGCTCGACCGCGGTTGACGTTGCGATCGAGGGTAATCCGGGAACCGCCACTTCCAAGGTAGTCCTGGTGGTCCCGCCCTGGACCGAAGGCACCTGCCTCACGGGCAGCTGGACCATGGGCGCCGGCAACCGGCCGGTCGAGGCCAATCTCGATCCGCAGAACCAGCCGGCCGCCACATTCCCCCAGGGCGGCCCCTACTACGTCCGCGTCGACGCGTCGGGCATCATCCACGTCGGCGAGCCGGTGCCGACGGACCCGGTCGGCTGCAAGAGCTATTCCGTCACTTCGCGCTGACCCGCGCGCCCGGCCGGACCGCCGCGGCAGGTCCGCTGCGGCTCGAGCTATCGAGGTCCGTCGGGCGAGCGGCGCTCGTCGTCCCGGGCTGCCGGTGCTAGACTCCGATCCGCTTTCCGTCACGGACATAGCGCGCCCCTGGAGGTCGGTCTGTAGTGGCTTCCTTGCTCGACTTCGATCGGGTCGAACCGCCGACGCCGGCCGAGCAGACGCACTCGCGACCCCGGGTGCAGGCGCCGACGAATGGGCAGCTGGCACTCCAGCTGCCGAGCGAGATACCGCATCTCGCGATCGAGCCCGAATGGAAGAGCCAGCAGCGCCTCTGGGGCCACAGCTTTCATCCGATGTGCTCGTACCTGGCGAGCTTCCCGGCCGGGCTGGCTCACGCGTTCATCGCCCGGTACACGCGGCCCGGCGACGTGGTCCTGGACCCCTTCAGCGGCCGCGGAACGACGCCACTCCAGGCCTGCGCCGAGGGCCGGATCGGGGTCGGCAACGACCTCAACCCGTTCGCCCACCTCCTGACGGCCGCCAAGGTCGATCCACCGAGCCGCGCCGAGATCAAGACCCGCCTGGCGTCGCTCCGCCTCGTCTGGGCCGGTGCCGCAGGCCAGTGGGATCGGCTCGCGGACGCCGCGGTTGCGGCGCCCGGTTCGGAGGCGATCCTCGTTCCGGGCCCGGGAAGCACACTCGGCGCTCCCGGTCAGTCGGCCGGGACGTCGGTTCGGCCGGATGCTCCTCTGCCGATCGAAGTCGCGCTCGCCTTCCATCCTCGAACGCTCGCCCAGGTGCTCTTCCTGCGCTCGAGCCTGGACGCCGACGATCGAATCGACCGCTTCCTGCTCGCCACCCTGACCGGCATCCTGCACGGCAAGAGCGGCAGCTACCTCTCGGCGGTCATGCCAAACACCTTCAGCATGGCGCCGCGGTACGTCCGCGACTTCGTCTCCCGGACGGACTTCCACTCGCCGGAGCGTGACGCGTTCACCCTTCTGGAGGACAAGGTGCGCAGGCTCTATCGACAGCCTGTGCCCGCCACCCGCGGCATCGCCCTGCTCGGCGACGCGCGCGACGCGGGCGTCCGCTTCCGCGAGTCGCTGCGAGCCCGCGGCCTGCCGGAGCGAGCCCGCCTGGTCGTCACTTCCCCACCCTATCTGCGAGTGGTCAAGTACGGCTACTACAACTGGCTGCGCCTCTGGCTCCTCGGCTACGACGCGTCCGCCATCGACGATCTGCTCGACGACGCCCACCACCGCGACGCGTACCTGGTGTTCATGCGCGAGGTGCTCCGCGGATTACGGACCGCGCTCGCGGACGATGCCGTGGTGGCGATCGTCATCGGCGACGTGGAGCTGGATCGCGGGCGGCCGGCGAACGGCGGCATCGGCCTCGCCGAGTCAGTCTGGGAGCTTGCGGCTGCTCCGGAGGGCTACCGGCTCGCCGGGGTCGCGATCGACGACATTGCCGCGGGACGCAAGATGACAAAGCTCTGGGGCGACGAAGCGGGCCAGGCCACCAAGCTGGAGCGAATCCTGCTTCTCTCGACGGGCGAGGGCGGCCGGCGGCGGGCGATCAACGGGGCGAGCCTGCCGATCGATTGGGACTGGCCGCCGAAGACCCCGCGCCGGCTGTAGCGGAACCCGTCGGCCGGTCGGCTGCGACTTGGGGGGTCGGAAACGAGCTCGGCCGGTCGGCATCGACCTGGGGCGTCGGCGCCGGACCCGTCGGCCGGTCGGCTGCGACCTCGGGGGTCGGGAACGAGCTCGGCCGGTCGGCTGCGACTTGGGGGGTCGGAAACGAGCTCGGCCGGTCGGCATCGACCTGGGGCGTCGGCGCCGGACGCGTCGGACGGCCTGAGGCAGCGTCGAGCGGCACTGAAGCCCGTTCGGCCGGCACCCTATCGACGGCGACCATACAATCCGCGTCATGAAGCCGATGTATGACCCGAGCGACCTGGCCGCGATGGATCCGCTGGTCCTGATGAAGAACCTGGACCATATCCGCATGACCAGCCGGCGCCTGGCCTACATCCTCCAGAAGCAGGTACATCTGTATACGCCGCCGGCCAACGAGCTTCGCGAGCGGATCGACGGCTACGTCGAGGCCGAGCGCCAGATCGAAGCCGAGATGGCCCGCCGCCGGCTCCGCGCCTAGAGTTCGGCCCGCCGGGGCCGGCTCCGCGCCTGAGTTCGGCCGCCGGCGCTGCCCCGGCGCGGGCTTGCCGCAGCCAGACCCCTTGGTCATCAAATGGAAAGACCCTCCGCGATGGAGGGCCTTTCCATGTTTGGAGCGGGTGACGAGTGTCGCTATTGCCGGTGCTCGCGCACCTCTTAGCGAGCCGCTCCCACGAAGACGGCTCCCCGTCTCGTGTCGTCGGATGCCTCCTCCGGGCGGTCCATCCGAGTCGGTACAGGCGACATCACCCCTACGAGCAATCGACCGCGTCGCTCTGCATCCGCACGCACGACTTCAGCGACGAGAGCCGCGAGTCGCGGCATCTCGGCCAGGCCGAAAGCGATGTTGTGCTCGGCCAGCTCGCCGAAGCCCCAGCCGTGGTACAGGCCCCTGCTCGCGACGTGGCACATCTCGTCGTAGAGCTCGGGCCAGCCCACCCGCCGACGCCGGTGACAGAACTTGACGAAGTCGAGAGCGGCGTCGGTCGTGCCGGGATCCTCGTGCTGCGTGCGGGAATCCATGAATCCACTCTCTCCTGTTTCGGGCCAGCCGATTCCCACTCCCCAGAGACGGACCGCAGCGTTGGGGTCCAGGAGGGTCTTCGGTCCCTGCCGGTTGTTCTCCTCCCCGTCAGGTGGGTTGCATCCTAGGGGCCGCCCCGGTTCCAGGGGAAGGGGGTTCTCCACCAACTGTTCCACCAACTTTTCCACAGAACGGGCGTTCTAAGACCGTCTGTTCGATGGGGCTGCGCGAGCCCGCCGATATGCATCGATTCGGGCCGAATTCGTATGCTGCTCGCCTCCCGATGGCGTCGGCACCCTCCCGATATATGCAACAGAAAAGGGCGGCAGCTTTCGCCACCGCCCTTCCCGCGAGCTGAGCCTAGTTGGTGTGAATGACCACGGTGTCGGCGATCATGTCGTGCCAGCCACGCTTGCGCGGCTCGAACGCGACCCAGATGAAGCCCAGATCGAACACGGCGCCGCTGGCGAAGAAGCCGATGTACCGGAGCACGGCCTGGCTGCCGCTGAGCGGGCCGCCGTCCACTGCCCGGACGACTCGGATGCCCATCGCTCGTTGACCGAGCGTGGCCCCCTTCTTCCACCACATCCACGGCATGTAGCCGAGGAGGACGAACGGCATGGCGATCCAGCCGATGATGATGATCACCAGGCACAGGAGGAACAGGCCGAAGAGGACGAAGCCGTCGATGATGTACGCCGCGACCCTGATCCAGAAGCCCGCATACCGGGGCGCGCCGAGAGTGCCCGGCATCGGCGCCGAACCGACCGGCGCATAGCCCGCGTAGCCCTGCGGCGGATAACCGGCAGGCGGCGGGTAGGAGCCGGCCTGGGGCGGATACCCGGGTGGCGGGTACGCTCCGGGCTGCGGTGGATAGCCCGCCTGCGGCGGGTAGCCCGGCTGCGGCGGGTATCCCGGCTGGCCCGGCTGCGTTGGATAGCCTGCCTGCGGTGGATAGCCTGCCTGTGGCGGGTAGCCCGGCTGCGGCGGGTATCCCGGCTGGCCCGGCTGCGTTGGCTGATCGGCCATTAACGTGCCTCCGTGACGGAGTGGTGCGTTCTCGCCCCTGGGTCGTGGGCTGGCGCCATCCTAGCAACGCCCGATCCGTCGGGGAGGCCGGTTACGCAAGCTTCCCGCGCAATCCTCGCCCGGGTTTGCCGGACAAATAGAACGCCCCCGGGGCGCGGTCCGGGGGCGTAGGTAGTGGCGATTGGTACCGCGTATCGGAGTCGAACCGATGATCTCAGCCTTGAGAGGGCCGTGTCCTAGGCCACTAGACGAACGCGGCATCGTGGCATCGCCTTGCGGCGGGCCGGGCGGGATAATACCAGAGTAGCCGGTCGGGTGGTCAACCCGCGGCCGCGCCCAGCGGCGCGCCCGGGCTCCGGCGGCCCGCCGGAGCGGCCCGCCGGAGCGGCCCGCCGGAGCGGCCCGCCGAGCCACGGGCTACAGGCGATGCGACTCCAGGAAGGCCCGCACGCCGTCGGCAACCTGCTGATAGCTCGACTCGCCGATCACCAGCCCGTAGTGCGAATGCGCGCCGAAGGGCTCGTAGAGGCCGCCGATCCAATCCGCCAGGCGTTCCGCCCCGGTCGCGGCCGAAGTGCCGTCGAGGCCCGCCCCCACGACCAGGATCGGGATGCCGGCCAGGTGCGCCCGGTCCACGGCGATTCCCTCGAGGATCTCGCGCTTGGCCTGGCCCGACTCATGGGGCTTCTGCCCGAACATGTGCTGGAGGCGGATCACGTCCGGCAGCGTCAGGTCTCGATTGTCTCGGAGCAGCTTCTCGGGCAGCGTCTCCCAGCCGATGTGGTCGCGGCCGTAGATGTCGGGCACTTCCCGCAGCTCGTGCGGCCGGGCCGGCGAACGCAGGTCGCGCGGGAGCTCGCTGTCGAGCAGGACGATCGCGCCGACGGACTGCTTCTCGGCGGCCTTGAGGGCCAGCAACCCGCCCATGCCGTGGCCCACCACGACGCAGCTCATACCAATCTTGTTCATGACCGCCAGGACGTCGTCTAGGTAGTCGTCGAACCCGACGCTCGCCATGTCCGCGCCGGCCGACCAGTAGTGGTTCCGCAGATTGAGGGCGTGGCCTTCCCAGCCCCGGCTGGCGAAATAGGAGAGGTAGCGCTCCCAGATCCACGAGCCGGTCAGCTCGCCGTGGATGAAGAGAAGCGGCCTGCGCCGCGAGCGGCGTTCCGGCAGCCACGATTCCACATAGAGGCCGCGCTCCGGGATCTCGATCTCGTCCTTGCGGATAGGCCGTCCGTTGGCGCCCACGGGATGCGGTCGGGCAACGTGGAGATCGTCGTAGGTGTTGTCGCTCATGCAGGTTTCCTCGTGCCCGTTCGCGGGGACCGCCGCCCTTTGCTCACCATCGGCTCGTCATTCGCGGCTTACCACTCGTGCGGGTTCATGACCAACCCGCTGAGCGCCTTGGGATAGAAGTAGGTCGACTTCTGGGGCATGACGTCGCCTTCGGCGGCGACGGCCGAGATCTCGGCAACCGGAGTCGGATCGAGCAGGAAGGCGGCGTCGGCCCGATCCTTGCCCGAGTCGACCCAATCGAGCGCCTCCGTCACGGACTTCGTATAGGCGAGCCGCCCACCGGTGATGCCGTGGACGTCGATGCCGCAGAGGCGGTCGAGCGCGGCCTGCAGCAGAGTCACGTCCAGGCGCCGGAGAGCCTGACCGCCATCCTTGAGCGAGGGCGCGAAGGCATCGAGCCTGGCCTTGAGCAGCGCGCCGCCCTGGCGTGTCCACAGCCCGAATCGCCCCTGGCCGCCGACCGCCGACTCGACCGACCCGAAGGCGGCCTCCAGCTCGGTCCGATTGGAGATCCGGCGGACGTCGAAGAGCCACTCCGCGTGATCGAGGAGGTCGCGGACGCCATGCTCGCCGAGCTCCCGGACGACTCGATGGGTGGGCAGCACGGTGAGCTTCTGCTTGGCCGACTCGAGGAACAGCATCAGCGTGTAGTTGGCCGCCGGGTCCGTTTCGCCGGTCTTGTTGGCGCGCCGCTCGTCGCGATAGCGCAGCGCCGTCTCGTAGCGGTGATGACCGTCGGCGATCGTGATGGGCCGGCGGCCGGCGGCGGTGAGCAGGATCTTCACGAACTCGGCGTCCGGGCCGTTCTCGGCCACGCACCAGAGCCTGTGGCGGACGCCGTCGTCGTCGAGGAGGTCCACGTCAGGCTGGCGCGACGCGATCGCGGCCATGGCCTGTTCGGACCGGCCGCTCGAGTCGGCGTAGAGACCCACGACGGGACTCGTGTTCATTCCCGTGGCCCGGAGCAGCTTGAACCGGTCTTCCTTTGGCGCGGCGAGGGTGCGCTCGTGGGGCATGACGCCTGAGCCGGGGACCAGATCCTCCAGGCGGAGTCGGGCCAGGAACCCACGCTGAGTCCGGTTCCTCTTTCCGCCGGGAACGCGGTACGTCTGCTCGTAGAGATAGATGCTCGCGACGTTCTCCTTGCGCAGGGTGCCATCCACACGCCAGGCGGCGAGCATCCGGGAGACCCGCCGGTATTTGTCGTCCGGATCCTCGCCGGCCTGGACTTCCGGCAGGTCTATCCGCACGGCGTTGTGGGGGTCGCGGGCGAGAAGAGTCTGCTGCAGCTTGGGCCCGATGACGTCGTAAGGCGGGCAGACGACGCGGCTCATGTCGCCGACCTTTGCGGGGTCGAAGCGAAGGGCACGAAAGGCGCGAACTTGTGGCAACTGGCGCTCCTCGAAGGCGTCGGTCCGATCGGCCGGCCGCGGTGTCGATGCCGGGCGATGCCGTGTCGGGGCCGTATCGGGGCCGTGTCCGAGCCGGCTCGAAGCCGCGGCACTGGCCACGGTTGGCACCGGCTGGATCTGGCTCGATGTGATCCTAAGGCACGAAGGGTCGATTCCGCGAGTCTCGCGCTCGCGAACCGACGAAACCCACGGCCGCCGAGCGTCTGCAACGCGCGCCGGACCGCAGCCAGCAGGTTTCGGCGCGCGCTGCTACTTTTCCCGCATGCAGCAGGAAACCGACGCCCCGGCGCTGCCGTCACAGACCGGGACGGAGCCTCCACCTCTGACCGCCGATCCGTCCCCGAGACCGTTCGCCGACCCCGACACTCGCCTGCACCTGCAGGGTTTCGAGCACGGCACGGACGCCGAGCTGATCGAACGGCGCGTCCGGACCGCCGCTCCTCTGGCCAGCCCATCGCCCGGTCCCGGCGCCGGTTCGGCGCTCCGGCGCGACGTCCTCTATAGCCTCCGCACCGGCGGGCCCGCCTCCCCGGATCAGCTCGCCCAGGACGTGGGCGCGAGCCGGACGGGCGTGCTCCAGCAGCTTCGAACGCTCGAGACGGCGGGGCTGGTGAGCCGCAGGCTCAACAGACACGGCGTGGGGCGGCCCCGGCACGTTTACGACCTGACCCCCGCCGCCCAGGAGCTCTTCCCGGCCAACTACGGGGCGCTCGCGCAGTCCTTCCTGGCGGCCATCCGCCAGATCGGCGGCGACGCGCTCATCCACAGCGTGTTCGAAGCCCGCCGAGAGCTGCTCAAGGCCCGCATCGGCCGGCGCTTGCAGGAGAAGCTGCCGGCCGGAGCCACGCTCTGGGAGCGCGTCCGCGAAATGGCCAGCTACCAGGACGAGACCGGCTATCTGGGCAGGGCGACCTGCGACCCGGACGGGACGATCCACCTCTCCGAGCACAACTGCGCGATATCCGGCGTGTCGGGTTCGTACCCGATCGCCTGCGACGAAGAGCTCGCCCTCCTCGGCGAGGTACTCGGCGCGCGGGTGACGAGGGAGTGCCACATGCCCTCGGGCGGGCGCAGCTGCACCTATCGGGTCGAAGCCATGGACGCCCGGCCGGCCGAAGAGCCCTAGAACCGGTCGAGCTTTCGGCTGCCGGCCCGGCTTCGAGCCCGGGCGCCTCAGGCTTCCTCGCGTTCCACCTCTTCGCGCGTGGCCGGCTCCAGCACCGCCTCAGGAACGTCAGAGACGTGCGGCACGAACGAGGCCTGCAGCGACGTGGCCGCGGCCTGCATCTGCTCCTCCAGCGAGAGGATGCCGAGGCGGCCCAGGGTGGCGAGCTCGTCGCGGATGTACGTGCGGAGCATCTCCGGGCCGTCCGTGCTGATAGCGAAGCGGACCTGATGGCGCCGGAACTGGTCGAAGATCCAGCGGAACTCGTCCCAGCCCGAGACCACGCCGGTCTGCAGGTTCGACGTCGGGCAGACCTCCAGGACGATGCCGCGCTCGTGAAGCATGGCCATCGTTCGGGGATCGTAGGCGCTCTTGACGCCGTGACCGATTCGGTCGGGCTCCAGCCTCTCGATGACTTCGGCAACCTCCTCGACTGGCCCCGCCTCACCCGCGTGGACGGTGATCCCGAGACCGAACTGGCGCGCCCGCCGGAAGACTCGGCCGTAGTCGCCCCAGTGGAAGCTGTCCACGATCGGCCCCGCGATGTCGATGCCGACGATGCCACGATCCCGGTACGCGATCGCCTTCTCGACGATGATCTCGTTGAGCTCATACGAGAAGGCGCGGTCCAGGCAGAGAATCAGGCCCGGCCTGATGGGGTACTCGAGGACGGCCCGGTCCATGCCCCGAAGGGCGGCGGCGATGATGTGGTCCAGGTCCTGCTCGCCACCCCGGTTCCGTTTCATCGGGTTGAAACGAAGCTCCATCGTGGTGACGTTGTTCTTGCGGTAGGCGCCGCCAACGACCTCGTATACGGACCGCTCCACCGCCAGCGGCGAGGACTGGATCAGCTCGGTCCAGTGGAACAGCTCGAGGTAGCCGTCGAACGAGTGGCCGTGCTTGGGGCTCGCGGTGATGATGTCGCGGAACTCCCAGTAGTCCTTCGTCGGCAGCTTGATGCCCTGGGAGTGGGCGATGCCCCACATGATCGACGGCGTCACCGCGCCGCCGAGGTGGCAATGGAGCTCGGCGAGGGGCATCCGGCGCGGCAGCTGGCGGGTCATTGCGGAGAGGATAGCCTGACCGGGCGAATGGGGCGTAGATCGCCGGCGCCGGCGTCGCAACCTCCGGCCACGCTCGGCCGCGCCCGAAGAACCAGGACCGATGCAACCTTGGCGCAACTATTCGTGTAGTACTTGCCTTGCGCAAGCTCACTCATGAGGCTACATTCCCCCCACCGATAACCCGAAGCGCGTCGTGGGAGGACGGCGGGCACCGCCGGGGATCCCAGGAGGATTTGGAGGAAAGCTGATGATTCCATCTCGTTTCCGCGTGATCGGCCTCGTTGCGGCCACCGCGGTTCTGGCCGCTGCCTGCTCATCGGCAGGCGCGTCGCCGACGCCGACCGCGACGCCGGCCCCGACTCCGGTCGCCACGCCCACGCCGGCGGCTGCCACTCCGACGCCTGCCGCTGCCAGCGCGTCGGTTGCGGTCACCCCAGCCCCGATCCCCACGGTCGCGGCCGATCAGCTGATCAAGGCCGGCACCCTGACGATCTGCTCGGATACGAGCTATCCCCCGCAGGAATTCCTCGACGCCAACCAGAAGCCGACCGGCGCCGACATCGACCTGATCAACGCGATCGGCGCGAAGCTCGGCCTGACCGTCGTGGTCAAGCCGACCAACTTCGACTCGATCATCCCGGCTCTCACGGGCGGCTCGTGCGACGCGATCATCTCAGCTCAGACGATCACTGCCGAGCGCCAGAAGCAGGTCGCGATGATCCCGTACTTCTCGGCCGGCCAGTCGTTCGTCGTCCAGGCAGGCAACCCCGACAACATCAAGACCGTTGACGATCTGTGCGGCAAGGCTGTTGCAGCTGAGACCGGCACGGTTGAAGCGATGCATGTCAGCGGCACGGGCGACTACAAGCCCGCCGACGGCCTGAGCCAGCAGTGCGTTGCCAAGGGCAAGCCCGCGATCACGCTCAAGACGTTCACCGCCGACACGCAGGCTCTGCTTGCCTTGCAGGCCGGCACAGTCGCCGCGCACTTCACCGACGAGCCTGTTGCCGGCTACGAGGTCGCCAATGGCGGCGGCAAGTTCGAACTTGTCGCGGGCCTGTCGCTCGAGAAGGCCCCTGAAGGCATCAGCGTCGGCCTCAACCACACCGGCCTCCAGGCTTCGATCAAGGCAGCCCTCGATGCCATGATCGCCGACGGTTCCTACCTGCAGATCCTCACCAAGTGGGGCATCGAGTCCGGCGCCGTCACGAGCACGAACCCGTAACCAGCTTCTGCTGAGGTAACCGTAGCGATGGCTCGATCCATCGGCAGCCTCGGAATCCGGCGAGCTCGGCTCGCCGGATTCCTTCTGTTGCTTGTCTTCGTGGTTTCGGCGTGCTCTTCCAACAAGGGCGCGACCTACCACTTCGAGTGGGACATCACCTTCCGCTCGATACTCAGCCCCAATGGAGCGATCATCAACGGCCTTTGGCTCACGATTGCCATCTCGATCGTCGCCCAGCTGCTCGGCGTCGTCCTGGGCATCTTCGCCGCCCTGGGCAAGATGTCGAAGATCTGGCCGTTCCGGCTGGTCGCCAACTTCTACATCTGGTTCTTTCGAGGAACGCCGCTGATCGTGCAGCTGACGATGTTCTACTACGCGCCCCAGATCGCCCATATCGTTACGTGGCCGACCTTCGGCCTCGGCCCATTCAGCTTCTCGGACTCGGCGGTCACGATTGGCTGTCTGATCATGGGCGTCAACGAAGGTGCCTACATGGCCGAGATCGTGCGGGCCGGAATCCTGGCCGTCGACCCGGGGCAGAGTGAGGCCGCCAAGTCGCTCGGAATGAACTACCGCCAGACGATGAGCCGGGTAGTGCTCCCTCAGGCGGCCCGCGTCATCATTCCGCCGCTCGGCAACGAGTTCAACAACATGATCAAGAACACCTCGTTGCTGTATGCGCTGTCGGTTTATGAGCTCTTCACCACGTTCGACAACTACGCCGTCACGTCATTCCAGTACTTCGAATACTTCTTCGCCTGCTGCTTCTGGTATCTCCTGCTGACGACCATCTGGGGATTGGTCCAAGCGCGAATCGAAGTGCGCTTCTCCAGGGGATCAGGACCTACGTCGACAGGTATCTCATGGAGGGAGCGACTGCTGGGTCGAGCCAACCCCGACGAGATCAGCGTTCTGGGAGGCCACTGATGGCAGTCGATGTTTCCCACGACCTGCTCGGCGCGATCGGCGGCGTCCCTCGTCCGGAAACAGACGTCGTCGTCGACGCCCGCGGCGTCAACAAGTGGTTCGGGCGTCTGCATGTCCTGAAGGATGTGAGCCTTCAGGTCAAGCGGCAGGAAACGGTAGTGGTGATCGGACCGTCCGGCTCGGGCAAGACCACGTTCATCCGTTGCCTCAACCACCTCGAGAAGATCCAGAGCGGTCGGATCTTCGTGAACGGCCACCTCATCGGATACCGAGAGGCCGGCTCCGGCGGCAAGCTTGTCGAAGACAAGGAGAAGAACATCGCGTTGCAGCGCCAGGAGATCGGCATGGTCTTCCAGCGCTTCAACCTATTTCCCCACATGACCGCCCTCGAGAACATCATCGAGGCTCCGATCCAGGTCCGCGGCGCCGGAAAGGACGAGGCGGTGGCCATGGGGCGCGCTCTTCTCGATCGAGTTGGGCTCGCCGCCAAGGAGAAGTCATACCCCAACCAGCTCTCAGGCGGGCAGCAGCAGCGCGTCGCGATTGCCCGAGCGCTGGCAATGAAGCCGGCCCTGATGCTCTTCGACGAACCGACGTCGGCTCTGGACCCCGAGATGATCGGCGAGGTCCTCGAGGTGATGAAGGAGCTGGCCCGCGAAGGCATGACGATGATCGTTGTCAGCCACGAGATGGGCTTTGCCCGGGAAGTAGCCAACCGCGTCGTCATGATGGACGAGGGCGTGGTCGTCGAAGAAGGCACTCCGGACCAGTTGTTCTCACAACCCACGCAGGAACGAACCAAGACCTTCCTCTCGAAGATCCTGTAACGGCCCGCGCCTCGGCACGGGCACTCGAACGGGCGGCCTTCCGGTCGCCCGTTTTCGTTGGCACGCGGGGCGCGGGTGCGGGGGCGCGGCGCCGTGGTCCCACGAGCTTGCCCGATATCGCCGCCTGCGTTACGAGTCAGCGTTTCGGACGCTTGGCCAGCCGGGTGGTGCTCGGGCAGCTCGCGGACGGGGCAATTCGTGCGTGGGAGGGACGCGACCGCCGCCGACTCTACCCCCGAAACCTGCCGGAACCCGCGCCTCGCTTCCGCGCAACGTCCGGGGGGCTAACGGGCAAGAACCATATGCCCCGCAGGTCGCGATCCGGCCGGCCAAGCCAGCGGCGGACCTCGGGCGTGCGAGCCGGATACGCGGCGTCGAAGATGGCACTGTGGCGCGCGACCGCGCTCCGAGCGCGGTGCTCCGACGGCAGCACCACAACCGCGCCTATCGCCGGGGATGCCATCCGAGGTCGGAGGCCAGCCGTGGCGTGAGCCGGCGCTTTCGATCGAGCGTCGATACCAGGTCTTGAATGTCGACGATCTGACTCTTGACCTCCACGACGAGAAGGGCCCGAGCGGGCGGGTGCCACGCCAGAATGTCGATCGAGCCTCGCTCGCCGTAGACGGAGAAGGTGTGCTCGGGCCACACTTCCCAACCGAGCCTGCTCAGCCTGTCCACCACGACGCCGGCGATCGAGGCGTGCCGGGCGTCCATCAATCTGGCCAGGTCCGCACCCCGCCAGCGCGGGTCAAGCGGCAGGGACACGCCGACAGCCGTCGCCACGCGACGAACGATCCGAAGCGAAGTCCCCTCGAGCGCGCCGCGCTCGACCAACGAGACCATGGACTGGGCGACTCCGGCTGCCACGGCCACGTCCGCCTGGCGCAGCCCCCGGCGCAGCCGAACAGCGCGAATGATCGACCCGACCCTGACGTCATCCACGACCCCAGGATCGCGGACGCGCCTTACCGGCGGCTTACCGGCGGCTCATCGCACGTCCGAAACGAGAGCGCTCAGCCCTCCCAGGCCGCGTCCGACAGCACCCGCTCCATCAGGGCTGCCTTGCGATCGGCCGGCAGCCAGGTCGATTCGACGGCGTTGCGAATGAGGCCGCGGATCTCGCCGCGCGTGAACCCAAGCCGCCCGACCAGCGCCTCCAGCTCCCCCGCCAGAGAGAGGCCGAACATCGCCGGATCGTCCGTGGCCACGCTAACGAGGAGCCCGGCGTCCACGAAGCGCCGGATCGGGTGCTCCGCCAGCGATTTCACCGCACCGGTAGCGACGTTCGAGCCCGGGCAGGACGTGACCGGGATGTGCCGCTCCGCGAGGTACTCGATGAGCGCCGGGTCTTCCGCCGCCCGGGTCCCGTGATCGATTCGATCCACGCCGAGGGCCCGGATCGCGCCCCACACGCTTTCCGGCCCCGCAGCCTCGCCTGCGTGGGCAGTTGTCCGGAGGCCCAGGGCACGTGCCCGCTCGTACACCGGCGCGAACGGCTCCGGAGGGAAGAGCTGTTCCGAGCCGCCCATGCCGATGCCGATGATCTCCGCCTCTCCCGCCACCTCGGCGATCTTCTCCAGCGTCCGGGCGGCCACCACGGGGCCCACGTCCCGGCAGACGTCGGCGATCAACCCGACGTGGACCTCGGGAACGGAATCCAGACCGCGGCGCAGCGCGATCGAGACCTCCTGGGGTGCCAGCCCGACGGCGGCAACATCCGAAGGCGTATAGAACGCTTCCGCATAGAGGATTCGCTGAGTCTCCAGCTCCCGCGCGACGGACGCTCCGATCAGCTCGAAGTCCTGCGCCTCACGGATGAAGCTGTGCTTCCAGAGCCAGCGATCGATGAAATCCGGGAAGTCGCGGTAGACGAACTGGGCCGGCAGCGCCTCCGGCGACGGCACCCGAGGATCGCCGCCGTACTTGCAGATCAGTTCCCAGAGGGCGGCGTGAGGAATCGCGCCCTCGATGTGGAGGTGCAGCTCGACCTTGGGGATGCTCTCGAGCCAGTCGCGCAGAGCCCGATCGGCCGTCCGGCCGGCGGCAGGTTCCATCGATCCCTCCTCGAGTCGGCGGCGTCCCCCAACGACGGGTCCGGTTGAACAGTCTAGGCGTTCGGCCGGTAGATCAGGCGTCCCGTCGGATCGATCGTCGGAGTGGGTCGGGCGGCCGAGTCGGCGGTCTCATCCGCGACCGACTGGCCCGCTGCTCGAGCGACGGCCCGCAACCCTGCCCGGACGTCGGCGTCGGGGACTTGCTGGCGGGCGTGGTAGCTCGAACGGACCAGCGGCCCGGACTCCACATGCTTGAACCCGAGCGCCATGGCCTCGTCGCGCATCTCGGCGAACTCGTCGGGGTGGTAATAGCGCTCCACCGGCAGGTGCTCCGGCGAGGGCCGCAGGTACTGGCCGAGGGTCAGGATGTCGCAGTCGACGGCGCGCAGGTCCACGAACGTCTGGTGCAGCTCCTCGCGCGTTTCGCCGAGGCCGACCATGATCGAGGACTTGGTGTGGACCGCCGCCGGCCGCCCGTCGACACCCGGGCCAAGCTCCGCGGCCAGGGCCTTGGCTCGCTCGAGCACGCCGAGTGATCGGTCGTAGCGGGCCCGCTTCCGGACCGGCTTCTGGAGGCGAGCCACCGTCTCGACGTTGTGGTTGAGGATGTCCGGCCCGGCCGCCATGACCGTTCGAAGCGGCGGCTCCTCGCCGTTGAAATCCGGAATCAGCACTTCGACGCCCATTCCGGGGCACGACCCGCGCAGCCGCCGGATCGTCTCGGCGAAGATGCTCGCGCCGCCGTCGGCGAGATCGTCGCGGGCCACGCTCGTGACCACGACGTGGTCCAGATCGAGCTGGCGGATCGCTTCGGCCACGCGCCGCGGCTCGTCAAGGTCGTGGACCGTGGGCTTGCCGGTCTTGATCGCGCAGAACCCGCAGGCGCGGGTGCAGGTATCGCCGAGGATCATGACCGTGGCGGTCCGCTGGTCCCAGCACTCGCCCATGTTCGGGCAGTGGGCTTCTTCGCAGACGGTGTGCAGGTCCAGGCCGTGGAGCAGCCGCCGGACGTCCTGGTAGGTCTCGCCCGAGGGGATTCGGGCGCGGATCCATTCGGGATGCCGCCGCAGCGCCGTGGAGCCGTCCGCGGCCGGCTCGAACCCGCCGCCGCCCATGGCGATGGATGGCAGTGCGCGGGCAACCTGCGTCGGCTCGGTGGATTCGGTCATTCGGGCGTCCGTTCGTTCCTCGGCTGGCGCCGGCACCCGCCGGGCGCCGCGCGAATTCCGCTAGTAGATGGGCATGTCCGGCCCGACCGCTTCGAGCCAGCAGATCACGTCGTTCACGAACCGCCCGATCTGGGCGCCGTCCGTGGCTCGGTGATCGTACCCGGCCACGAGATTCATCATCGAGCGGATAGCGATGACGTCGCCGTCCGGAGTCTCGCGGACGACAGGCCGCTTGGTCACGGCTTCGGTCGTGAGGATGCAAACCTCAGGCACGTTGAGAATGGGCACGGTCAGCTGTGAACCGAACCAGCCCGTGTTGTCCACGGTGAATGTGCCGCCCTGGAGATCCTCGATGCGCAGCCGGTTGGCGCGAGCTCGGGCCGATAGATCCTGGATGGCGCGGTTGATGCCGTTTATGGACAGCTGATCCGCGTCGTGGATGACGGGCACGATCAGGCCGTTCTCCACGGCGATCGCCACCCCGATGTTGATCCGGCGCTTGCGCAGCAGACCCTCGTCCGTGTAGTGGGCGTTGAGGTCCGGGCTGCTGTGGAGCGCCTCGACCACCGCTTTGATCACGAACGGCAGATAGCTCAGGCCGACGCCTTCGCGGGACTTGTAGGCCTCGCCCTGGGCAGATCGGAGCTTCGCGACCGCCGTGACGTCGACCTCGAACGTGCTAAAAGCGGTCGGCACGGCGGCGGCCTTCGTCATCTGATTGGCGATGCCGCGCCGCATCTGGTTGAGCGGGACCAGGATCTCGTCCTGGCCGGACTCCCAGCGGACGGAGGTGGTCGCCGCGGGGACGGCGGCTGCGGCCGGCGCGGCCGAAGCCGGCGAGGAGGCGGCAGCTGGGGTGGGCGAAGGGGCGGCCGGTGCCGGGCTCGGCGCCGGCGCGGGAGCCGACGGACGTGCCTGCGGGACCGACGAAACGGCGGCGGGCTGGGCGCCCGCGGCAGCTCCGCCCCGGGTTGCGCCGCCGGCACTCGCCGCCTGCTCCACGAAACGCATCACGTCCTCGCGGGTTATGCGCCCGCCGTGGCCGGTGCCCTCGATCAGCTCGGGCGAGAGTCCGTGTTCGCGCAGGAGCATCCGGACCGCCGGCGTCATTCGAGCGTTGGGGTCGCCGTGGCCCGTATCGGCTGCGGAGCCCGCCACGACGGCCTGGGATGATGTCCCGTTGGGCGCCGGGTGAGTGGTCGTGTCCATGACCGGAACCATTGGCCGGGCAGCGGCCTCGTGGATGGCGGCCGGTTCTGCGGGAGCGGCAGCGGCTGGTTCCGCGGGAGCCGGGGCGGCTTTGGGAGCGACCGCCTCGGCCGGCTGCTGGGGGGCAGTCGGGGCCGTGGCTTCCGGCTTTGGCGCCGCTTCGGCGTCCCCTCCAGCGGCGGCGATGATCGCGATCTCGGCGTCGTGCGGGACCGTCGCCCCTTCTTCGACCAGGATCTTCTCGAGCACGCCCTCGAACGGAGACGGCACCTCGGCGTTGACCTTGTCGGTGATGACCTCGAGGAGAGGCTCGTCCTTGGCGACGTGGTCGCCCGGCTGCTTGAGCCACTTGCCGATCGTGCCTTCGGCCACGCTCTCGCCGAGCTGCGGCATCACCACCTTGGCCACCGGTCGATCCTCCTCGTCGAGAGCCGAACACACGAGATTGCGGGCGCAACGAACCGCTTGCGCCCACGTAGTCTCGCTCAAACGAAACGGGTAGGCCCATCTCGAGCGAAAGCGGCCCACCCTGCGGGCGCGCGGCCGATCGTGGCGGAGCGGCCGCGGGGCGAGTGGCTCGGCCGCCCGCCGGAGCCTGGCCCGTGGCTCGGCCCCCCGCCGGAGCGTGGTCCGTGGCTCGGCCCCCCGCCGGAGCGTGGCCGGCCGGTTCGACATCGCCTACCATCGGGGTGAACCCGACGGCTGGAGCCGGCCTCATGATCGCCGGCGTCGCCGCGGCGGGCGTCGGTGGTGTCGGCGTGGCGCCGGTTCGCAGCGAAGACACTGACCGCTTGCCAGACATTCGACAGAGGGAGCGCAACGTGGCCGAGATCGTCCTGTTCCACTCCATCCTGGGGCCCCGGCCGGGCGTTGCCGCGGCCGCCGAGCGCCTCCGCGCGGCCGGCCACACCGTCCACGTCCCGGATCTGTTCGAGGGTGACGCGCCGCTCGATACCTATGAGGAGGCGGCGGCCCGGCTGCAGCGGATCGGCGTGCCCGAGATCGTCGGCCGGGCCAGGGCGGCGGTGGGTCAACTGAGCCCCAACCTCGTATATGCGGGATTCTCGATGGGATCGGGGCTGGCAGCCGGGCTGGCCTCGCGCCGACCCGAAGCCCGAGGCGCCGTCCTGCTGAGCGGCGCGCCCAACCCCGCCTCGATCGGGGCGACCGCCTGGCCGGCCGGCGTGCCGGTCCAGGTCCACATGAGCATCGGCGACCCCGACCGTCGCCAGGCCTGGGTCGACGAGCTGGCCGCCTTCGTTCGGGCCGGCGGCTCGACATGCGACGTCTTCGACTACCCGGGCTCGGGCCACCTCTTCGCCGACCCCGACCTGGCGGCGGAATACGACGCCGCCTCCGCCGAGCTCATGTGGAGCCGTGTGATCGAGTTCCTGGGTGGGCTGTAGTCGGCCGAGGAGCCGTCTGTCGAGCCGCCCGTCCAGCCGTCCGTCGCCGCAACTGTGTCCTGAGCCGCGGGTCAGATCGCGACCAACTCCCCGTCAAGTCGCGGGTTTTGACTGCCCGTCCACGAGGGGCCGCGCCAACGCGCCATGAGGTTCTGGAAGAGTTGGCGACAGACGCCAGATCGGCGTCTCACGCCGAGTCCGCCTTCTGGAGCCTCTTTGGAGTGACCGGGCGTGCGGCAGGACGCGGTCCACCCCGGCAAACCCAGCCCAGGAGCCAGGTCCGGCCGATTCAAGACGCAACAGCGAGGGCGGTTGACGACTGCCAGTCAAAAGCAGCGAGTTCCGCCCGCCGGAGCGTCGTCCGTGGCTCGTGTCGAGCGGCCAACGGGTCCGCGGAGCGGCCCGCACTCGCGCCTGCGCCGGCCGCTCCCGAAGGGGCGAACTACGCGTTGATCTGGCGCCCGGCGACGGCCATGGCTGCCTCGCCGAGGACCTCGGCAAGGGTTGGGTGCGGATGTGTGGCGGCGCCGATCTCCCATGCCGTGGCCTCGAGCGTCATCCCAAGGGCCGCCTCGGCGATGAGATCCGTCACCGACGGCCCGAACATGTGGACGCCCAGAACCTCGTCCGTCTCCGCGCTGGCGATGACCTTCGCGAATCCCTCGGTCTCGCCCACGATCACCGCTTTCGCGTCGGCGGCGAAGTTGAAGACGCCCTTGCGGACCGCGATGCCCTTGTCGCGGCACTGCTGCTCGGTCAGGCCGATCGAGGCGACCTGCGGATGCGTGTACGTGGCGCGCGGCTGGTGGTCGTAATCGATCGGTTCCGGGCCTTCGCCGGCAATCTCGTGGACGGCCGTGATGCCCTCGTGCGCGGCGACGTGGGCGAGCATCAGGCCGCCGATGACGTCACCGATCGCGTAGACGTGCTCCTGGGCCGTCCGCATCCAGCCGTCCACCTTTATGAAGCCTCGGTCGAGCTGAACGGCCGTCGTCTCGAGACCGAGGTCCTCGGTGTTTGGCGCCCGCCCGGTGGCCACGAGCAGCTGATCGATCTTGAGCTCCTCCAGTGCGCCGCCCTCGGGTCCGACCATCAAGCTGACGCCGTCGTCGCCCACCTTGACCGCGTTCGTGTCGAAACGAGCCCGGGTCATGACCTTGATGCCGCGCCTGACGAAGCTGCGCTGCAGAGCCGCGCTGACGTCGGCGTCTTCGAGCGGAACGACCGCCGGCAGGTACTCGAGCAGCGTCACCGAGACGCCCAGGTCGTGGTACATCGAGGCGAACTCGGAGCCGACGGCGCCCGCGCCCACGATCGCGATCGACTTGGGCAGATCCGCTTTGGTCGTCACGTCGTCCGAGGTGATGATCCTGCGGCCATCCGGGACGAGACCGGGCAGGCTCTTGACCCGGCTGCCGGTGGCCACGATGACGTCACGCGCGGTGACGACCCGCTCCCCGGCTCCACCCGGCGTACCGTCCTCGCCGTTGAGGGCGATCTTGATCGTGGTCGGGCCGTCGAGCCGGGCGCGGCCGCCGAACCACGTCACCTTGTTCTTGTCCACGAGGCCCCGCAGCCCCGTCCACATCCGCTTGACGACCTGGTCGCGACGGGCGGCGATCGCGGCGTAGTCGAAGGCCGGCTTGCCCTCGATCAGGATCCCGAAATCCCTGGCCTTCTTGACCCGGGTCAGGAACTCGGCCGACTCCAGGAGCGCCTTCGTCGGTATGCAGCCGACGTGGAGGCAGGTCCCGCCGATCTTCCCCTGGTCGACGAGCGCGACGCGCATGCCCAACTGCGACGCTCGGAAGGCGGCCGAGTAGCCGCCCGTGCCCGCGCCGAGCACGATCAGATCGAAATCGGGACCTGAGCCTTGTACGGCCATCGCGTGACGTCTCCTCGGGGCTGTGTGTGGCTCGAAGATCGTACGGGCAGGTCGCCGGCCGGGCAACCGGACCGGGTAGGCCCGGCGCCCGCCGCAACACCGATGGCGGCCCGTGGGGCCGGCCGCGCACCGGACCTCGGTCCCCACGCGCGGGAAACGCGCTGGGAAACGAAACGACCCCGGCGATATCGCCGGGGTCGCTGGCTACTGAGGGGAGTGACGGCTAATTGCCGCGAACGCTCCGGAAGCAGTCGCTGCAATAAACGGGCTTGCCGTTGGTCGGTCGGAATGGGACCTCCGTGGACCGGCCGCACCGGCTGCACGTCGCCGGGAACATCTGCCGCGGTCCGCGATCGAAACTGCCGCCGCCGTATCCGCCGGCATGGCTTCCGCCCTCCGGCCGCGATGCCTTGCGTGCGTTCCGGCAGGGACCGCATCGCTTGGGATCGGAGAAGCCGCGCTGGGCGTAAAAGTCCTGCTCGCTGGCCGTAAATACGAACTGCTGGCCGCAGTCGGCGCAGACCAGAATCTTGTCCGTGTACACGAGAACCCTTGGACTCCTCTCAGTAGCCGCTTCATCCGTGTCCTCGCGGCTGCGCGTGAGAGGCCCGGTCGTCGTGCTACTTAGACACACGCCCACGGCCAGCCCGCGAGCATTGCGGCGGGATTGTACGACTGGCGCCGCGGCCTGCATAGGTGTTTGTATGGCGTACGTGTGAGCGGACGGTGTCGCGATGGGCCTCGGCGGACGCGGCCGGTCATGTCGGATTGGGGTATCCCCATTTCATCTCGGACGAGCCTTCGAGACGCCCCTGGATTGTGAAGCTGGGCCGACGCGGGCTGCCGGCGAGATGTCGAGTGATACGGCGGCCGAGGTATCGGCAGGAGGGCGTTTCCGGCGCCCGTTTGGATAAGTCTCTTAATCATTTGCCGGCCTTCGCCGGACCGGTCCGAAGGCGCGGATCAGCTTCTATCCGCCTCGGCGGGAATGCCGATCGGCGCGACCAGCACTCGACCGGCAACCGCGGCTCCCCGGCGGGCCAGCAGGCCGGTCTTGGGCCGATGGAACGTCACCGTGACGTGCGCCCTGACGACCGGATCGGACAGGTCGCCGCTTGTGAGATCCACAGTCGTCGGGCAATCGACCGCCAGAATCGGGATGCCGGCAGCGCGAGCGCGGGCGATCAACTCGACGGCGCTGCGAACCGGCTCGCGGAGAGGCCCGCTACCGCCCGTGCCGAGCAGCGCGTCCACGACTAGGGCCGCCTTCTCCACTCCCTGGCCCAGGATCGCGACGTCACGAGCAACGGGGGTATGGAGGCGTTCTACGTGGCTCTCGTGCTCGAGCCGATCCCAGTTGCGCCCGGGATCCTTGCCGACCGGCCGTCCCTCGGTTCCGACGAGCACGGCCACGACCCGCGCCCCGTGGCGCGAGAGATGGCGAGCGGCCACGAAGCCGTCACCGCCGTTGTTGCCCGGCCCGCACAGGACCAGGATGGGCCCGCGATCCCACCGACCTGTCTGGACCGCCAGCGCCCGTGCCGCGGCAGCCACCGCGCAGCCGGCATGCTCCATGAGGCGGGCGCTCTCGACGCCCATGGCCTGGGCCCGGCGATCGGCTCCGCGCATTGCCTCGGCTCCTATCGGTGCCGCGGTCATGGATCGCCACCAGTGCTGGGCCAGACCGTCCAGGTCCAGGCCGAACAACTCGGGATCGTCGGCCGGCAGGGGCGGGATCGAGTCTCGGTCGTCGACCGGACGAACGACCGAATCGGCCGGACGAACTTCCGGCTCGGCCGGACCTGCCGGTCTACCGGCGGGCGCGGGAGGACGGACGGCCTTCCCGGCCGGACGAGCGGCCGGTGCGGGCCGGGTGGCTCGGTCCTTGCCCGACGACTCGGTCACGTGGCTCTCCTTGACTGCAGCGGCGGCGCTGCGGGATTTGCGGCGGCTGGCCGTATCGGCGCGGTTCCGGCCCGTTCGCGAGTCTCGCCGGTTCGCGGGCCCCGCGGCTCAGCGAGCCGTCGGCCGGTTCTCGCCCGGAAAGACTACCCGCTGGATCATCCGGTGTTCTGGAGTCCCGCCGCGACGCCGTTGACGGTCAGCTGAACGAGGCGCCGATAGCGCTCCCTGTCGGGATCTTCGAGTGGCAGCGATCGAAGCCGGGCAAGGAAGCGCACCTGGATGTGGGAGAGTGGATCGATGTAGGGTCGCCTGAGCCTGATGGACCGCTGCGTCGCCGGCTCCGTCGAGAGCAGCTCGGTCCGACCGGTGACTCGCGCGAGGGCCTCGGTGGAGAGCCGGTATTCGTCGAGGATCCGCCCCCACAGCCTCTCCCCTTCGTCGCCCGCGAGCGACGCATAGAGCTGCGCTATCTGAAGCTCGGATCGGTAGAGGATCAGCTCGGCGTTGTCGAAGGCGCTCGTGAGGAACGGCCAGTCGCGATACAGCTCGGCGACGATCCGGAGCGAGTCCGGCCCGTGCGCCTGCTCGTAGCCGGCCAGCGCCGACCCGAGTCCGTACCACGCCGGCAGTCCGATCCGTGCCTGCGTCCACGAGAAGACCCACGGGATCGCGCGCAGCGAATCGATGCCCGACGCCGCGGCAGCCGAGGGCGCCGATCGCGACGGCATCGGCCCGAGGTCAGCCGCGGCCGTCGTCGCCGGCGCGCCTTCGCTCACGCGTCCACGCCGCGCCGGCCGCGAGCCCAGGGCCATCTCCGAGAGCTCGGCCACCGGAGTCACGATCCGGAAGAAGCGCTCGAACCCCGGCTCGTCGTAGACGAGCGATCGATACGCGGCGCGGGCACGCTCCGCGAGCTCGTCCATCACCGCGACACCGCGCCCGTCGGCCTCCGCGACGCAATCGTCGTGCTCCGTCGTGGAGGCGACGAGCACGGCGCTGCCAACCAGGCTCAGGTGCCGCTCGGCGATCGCCGGGTTCGAGTAGTTGGCGGCGATCGCCTCGCCCTGCTCGGTCATCTTGAAGCGGCCGTCGATCGAGCCCGGCGCCTGGGCCAGGATCGCCCGGTTCGTCGGTCCCCCACCCCGCCCGATCGCGCCACCCCGGCCGTGGAACAGGGTCAGCTCCACTCCATGGCGGCGGGCCACGTCGGCCAGCGCGGACTGAGCCCGATACAGCATCCAGATTCCGGCCAGGAACCCTGACTCCTTGTTGGAGTCCGAGTATCCAAGCATGACCTCCTGGCGATTGGCGCGGCCGGCGAGGTGGCGGCGGTATCCGGGATCGGACAGGAGCTCGTCGAGGAGCTGGGCCGCACCCGTCAGCGCGTCACTCGACTCCAGCAGCGGAACCACGTCCAGGTTCGGCCGGCCCGGTGCCAGCCCAGAGGTGAGGCCCGCGGGTATCGACGGATCGGCCGCGATGTCGGCCAGCTCCAGCACGTTGAACACGTCCCGGGCCGATCGGGTGAAGCTGATCACGTAGCGGCGGCAGGATTCCTCCCCGAAACGGCGTTGGATTGCCGCCGCGGCCCGGAACGTGGCCACGACCTCGGCGGGCGTCACGCCCGGAACCAGCTCGACCGACTCGAGGCGTTCCGCCGCCGGGTGCTCCGCCCCGCCGCTCGCGGCTCCGGCCGACTGACCTTGCGGTTCGCGCAGTATCTCGAGCGCGCCCTGGTGGACGGCCGAATGCTGGCGCAGCTCGAGTGATGCCAGATGGAACCCGAACGTCTCCACCTGCCATCGGAAATCCTGGACCCCGCCGCGGGCAACCCGGGCCAGCCCGTCGTTGACCAGGCATCGCTGCAGCTCGTCGATCTCCGCGAGGAGCTGGTTCGGCGTGTCGTACCGGCCGGTGATCGGGCCGGGCTCCTCGGTGAGGTAGAAGCGGGTCCGTCGCAGTCGCTCGGCCATGGCGCCGAGCCGGCGCCTGTACGGCTCTTCGGCGTACCGGCGGCCCATATCGCGCATGACCTCGGGTAGCTCCTCGGCGTCGCGGGCAAGTCGGGCTTCCAGCGCCGGATCCAGCCGGTCGCGTGGCACATCAACCGCGATCGTTGCCAGGAGTCGCGTGGCCACGGCCTCGTAGCCGCGCAGGACATGGTCCGCGTGGATGCGCGGCACCTGCCGGGTCAGCTCGGCCGTGACGTTGGGGTTGCCGTCCCGGTCGCCGCCGATCCACGACCCCCAGGCCAGGAAGGCGGGGACCCTGGCCGGCCTCGCGCCGTAGGCTCGCCGGGCCGTCTCGGTACCGCCATCTCGCGCATCTCCCTCGCGTCCATCGTCTTCCTCGGCCCGCTCGATCGCCAGGTCGAAAGCGCGATAGACGCGCGGGACGGACCGGAAGAGCGTCTCGTCGAAGAAGGCCAGCGCGGTTCGGACTTCGTCCATCGGACTCGGGGCGAGGCGGCGGACCGCGGCGGAGCGCCACAGGATGGTTATCTCCTCGCGCAGGCGGCGCCTGATCTCCTCGTCTTCGGACGGGCCGAGGCGCGGATCGTCGAGCTGCTCCACGAGCCGATAGCAGCGGCGCAGGGCCGTCAGCATCGTCCTGCGGCGAGCCTCGGTGGGATGGGCCGTCAGGACCGGCGTGATCCGGACGCGACCGAGCAGTTCTTCGATGCGAGCCGCCGACCAGCCGCGCTCGCGCAGCCAATCGACGGCCTCGGCGGCCGTCCCCTCGGCGGGTCGTGGCTCGGACTCATCGCGGCGGATCCTGCGCACGGCCTCGCGTTCCTCGGCCAGATTGACGAGCTGGAAGTACAGGGTGAAAGCCCGAGCCAGAGACTCGGCCTCGGTGACGTCGAGCGAATCCAGCTCGGCGGCCAGGGCCTGTGCCGAGGCGGGATCGCCGCGCTCTCGAAAGGCGACGGAGCGCAGGCGGCAGCGCTCCACGAGATCGAGCAGATCCACTCCACCCTGCTCGGCGATCACCTGCCCCAGGAGCGAGCCCAGCAGCTTCACTTCCGCGGACAGCGGATCGGCCGCGCCGCCGGTGCCGACCGTCCGCGGCTCGGCCAGGGTGGCGGCGTTCTCGAGCCGCCGGGCCGGCATGCTCTCCGCCTGGGAATCCTGGCTGCTCATCGGCCGAGCATACAGCCGGCAGCGGACACGGGCCCCGAGCCTTCCGATCCGCCCCGAAGGGTGTTCGGTGAGCTCGCGCGGCAGGGTCCGCCGCGCTACCATTCGGCGCCATGGCAACCGAAACGCTGCTGCGTCCCGAGAACCTCAACGACCCTCGCGCCGGTGCCCGGCTCAGGGCCGAGTCCGAACGAACGCCGTCGGGCTCCCCTCTGACCGTGGTCTTCGACGGGGAGTGCGGCGTCTGCCGCGAGACGATCCAGCAACTCCGCCGCTGGGACCGCGAGGACCGGATCGAGTTCTTGCCACTCAGCGACGTGTCTGCCAGCGGCCGGCCACTCCTGGAGCGGCTCGCGGCCGAGGGCCGCTTCGACGACGCTATCAATGTCGTCGACGAGTCGACCGGTCGGGTCGTGAACGGCGGACACGCGGTCCTCGCGATCATCGACGCCCTGCCGGGCGGCTGGCTGCTGCGGCCGTGGGCGGTGATGCCCCAGACCGCCATCGCCGCCGACGTCGTCTGCCGGCTCGCGTCGCGTCATCGAGACGCGCTCGCCTGGATGGTCGGCATGCGCGACGACGTCCGCTGTCCGGTCCAGCCGGAATTCCAGCCCGCGTCGACGCCAGAGCCAGTGCTGGCGTCGGGGCCAGGGCGCAAGCAGGGCTAAGCGACCTCTCCGGTCGGACCCACCCATTCAGGCAGGGCTCCAGGGGCCCATTGGCTGAGAAGGTCGGGCCATCGTCCAATGCCGGTTCGGGCTCGGCGGGCATAATCTGGTTCCGATGACTCGCGTCCCATCTCATCTCACCCCGCTGCGCCTGACCCAGCCGATTCCGATCGATCTGGCGGCGGCAGCTCGCCTGCTCGACAACGGTGCCGCCGATTGGCTCGGCACCCCCGTCCCGGCTCCGCACCCGGGCAGCCACCGCTTCCTGACGGACCTCAGCCTCCCCATTCGCGAGCACGCCCCAAGCCTGACCTTCAAGAAGGCCGCCTTCGTGGACCTCGGTGAGATCCGGAACGCTCCCGGCCGCTGCGAGGTCGACATCGGCTGGCGATCGTCGTCGCTGGCCCCTCTCTTTCCGGTCTTTGCCGGCAAGCTAGTCCTCGAGCCGGATCGGCTCTACCTGGAGGGCTACTACGCTCCACCCGGGGGTGAGTTCGGGGCCGTGCTCGACCGGGCTTTCCTCAACATCGCCGCCCGTGGGACAGCGCGCTGGTTCCTGGGCAAAGCCGCGGAGACCTTCCGCCGGCCCGACGGCCAGTAGCCCATCGCCGCAAGGCAGGCCTCGCCCGAGGCCTCAGGCAACCCCGGGATAGTGCTACCTGCCCGGGGAGGATGGCTCGAAATACTGTCGCCGGATCCGGGAATCTTGCGCTTTTGGTACTGCCTCTGTATGGAAACGCAACGACTCGGCGAGTAGTGTGAGTTCGTTCCGATATACGAGTCGCATGAACCATGCTCAATGGAAGGAGGTTCCGGTGCCTGAGCCGTCCGCCATCGAGGGGGTTCTGCGGTCACTGGTAGAGGCCATGGAGGCTCGCGAAGCCGCCGAGCCAGACCTGCCGGAGTGGGAAGCGAATGCCCGTCTCCGCGCGGCCGAGGACAACCTTCTGAGGCTCTACAGAGAATCCGGCCGAATGCGGTCAAGCCGCGTCGCGATCGATATAGAGGTCGGCCAGTCACAGTTCGAGCCGACCGCCGTCGAGGTCGCCTGAGCTTATCCGGTCTCCCCGACCGGCCCGACATTCCGCCGCCAGAACGCCGGCGCATCGAGATCCTCCGATCCTCGGGCGCCGGCGTTCGTATGCCCCGTTCCGTGCGCGCACCTCGCTGTAGCCCGCCGGCCACGCAGCCGATACCTCAGCAGGTTGGCCAAACCGTCTCATGGAGCCTGCCGTGCGAACCAGGGCTACGGAGAGGCCCGACGCGAGCGCCGCGCGCAAAGACAGACGCCTCCGGGCGCTGTACCGCCGGGAACTCCAGAACAGCATCCATCTGTCGGCGTGGGTCGTGGCAGCCGCCGCCGCGATCGCCGCGGCCTGGTCGTTCCTCGCGGGCATCGAGCTCGGACTGCTGTCTCTGTCGGTCACCGGACCGATCATCCTGATCAGCATCGCCATCGCCGGCCTCGTCAAGCTCAAAGGCCGTCACCGCGTCGTCGAGCTGGGGATGATCCTCGGCATACTGCCGATCGTGGCCGCGTCGGCAGCGGTGCTTCGGGCGGCCCCGTCCGCACCCGTCGCGCTTGGTGCCGTTGGAGTCATCCCCCTAGCCTTCGCGGTCTTCGTCCCTCTGGAGCGCAAGCCGCACGTCGTGTGGCTGACCGCGGCCGATGCCATCTACCTCGCGGCCTTGCTTCTGATGATCGCCCCGCCCTCTCCGTTGCACAGCGAGGATGCCTCCCGGCCGGCAGCGCTTCTCTGGGCCGCGGGCCTCGGAACAGTGGTCAGCCTGATCGCCAACGAGATCGAGCTGCGGCGGCGGGGCCAGACCAACGGCCAGCTCCTGGCGGTCCGAGCCCTCTACGGCCGCATGAAGGAGCACGAGCTGGACCTGCGCCGCCAGGACGAGTTCCTGTTCATGCAGCAAGAGACGCTGGTGGTCCAGCAGGCCGAGCTGCTCCGCCTCAACGAAGAGCTCGAGACGATCGCCCGACTGGACGCCCTCACCGGTCTCGGCAACCGCCTCAGGCTCAACGAGGACCTGGCCCAGCTGGCCGGCAGGATCGAGCGCAGCGGCGGGACCGCCGGCCTGCTGCTGATGGACCTCGACCGCTTCAAGAGGCTCAACGACACCACCGGCCACCTCGCCGGCGACGCGGCTCTCCGGGGAGTGTCCGACGTCCTGCGCAAGACGAGCCGGGTCGGCGACGGCCTGTACCGGTACGGCGGCGAGGAGTTCCTGGTGGTCCTGCACGATTGCGACGAGACCGTCCTGCGCTCGGCGGGTCAGCGCTACGTCTCCGCTATCGAGGCGGCCGGCATGAGCCATCCGGACAACCCGCCCTACGGCGTGGTCACCGCCAGCGCGGGCGCCGTGACGCTGTCGCAGGCCAATTGCGTGGACATCGACGTGGCGCTCCACGACGCGGACGAAGCCCTCTACGTCGCCAAGGCTCGCGGTCGTAACCGCCTCGAGGTCCAGACCCACCCGCACCAGTCGACCTTCTCGATCGACCAGCAGCGAGCCGCGAGCTGACGGCTTCTAGCCGGTCGAGTTCTCGACGCCCAGCAGAACGTTGAAGCCCACGAGGGTCTGGCCTTCCACCATCCAGAGCTTGCCCATCGCGGCGAAGAGGCGGCCCGCATCGTCTCCGGACGGAGGCGGGGACAGTCTGTACGAGCGGCCGTACGAAATGTCGGAAACCGGCTGGTACCGCTGAAGGACGCCGCCGGGCGAGTACGTCCAGAATTCGCCGTCCAGGAGCAGCACCTGCGACTGGAGCTCCGTGACCACGGGCTCCGCCCCGTCGGCCGGGATCTGGAAGATCGACCCCGCCTTGCCGGTCGAGCCATCGTAGCCCGACATCATCCAGCAAGCGGAGCCCACCGCCACGGGTCCGTAGGTGGCGGTGCCGGGCAGAACGACGGGCTTGCTCGGCGCCTCGCCGGTCGACGGGTCGATGCTGATGAGGATCACATTGCCGGTCTGAACCTGGTAGGACCAGAGGCCGAGGCAGCCGACTCGCGGCTCGGAGCTCTCCTTCCAGGGCGTTACGCCGGCGAGAATGCCGGAGCTCAGGTCGAGGCGCTGGAGCGAGTCGCCGCTGGCGAGCCACAGCCCGTCGGCGCCAAGCCCCACGAGATAGGTGGCCGGGTACGCCTGCTGAACCTTGCCGGTCCCGACGTTGAGCCGGTACGTGTTCGCCTGGTTCCAGCAGTCTGGGCCGCACACACGGAAGGTTTGCGGCCAGGTCGAGACCCACAGGCTCCCGGCGGCGACGATCGTCCGGCGAACGGGAACCGCGAAGGCCTCTCCGCCGAAGACTGTGCCCACTGCCCCTGTCTGGGGATCGACGGCGACTCCGCCCTCGCCGCCGGTCAGGAAGATCACGGCGCCGTTGTCCGGCGGCTGGGCCCGGTCGGCGACGCCGACCGCGAACGGCAGATCCACCAGAGACTCGACCTGGGCGGCGTTCTGGGCCGCCGCGGGTGTCGGAGTTGGGGTCGGCGTGACGGTCGCGATCGGAGTGGGAGTGATCGGCGGCGTGGGTGTCGGAGCGGGCCCGGACGTCACGAGCCCGACGACGAGCAAGAGGACCAGGGCCACGCCGACCGCGGCTGCGCCGGCTGCGTTCGCGGTGAAACGTGAGCTGCGCCCGGTTCCGGTGCGGCCACGGGACACGTTCTCGCGCCGGTAGTCCAGGAAGGTGTCGTCACGCGGCTCGGGACGGCGGCGCAGAGTGGGACGCCCGGGATCCGGTTGGTACGCCACCCCAGACGAACCCAATCCGTAGCGGTCCCAATCGTTTCGGGGCGTCTTTCCGCTTGCTTCATCCTCGGGCGCGCCCTCCGGCGTCGCGCCACCGAGATCGGCCGGATCACTCCCCTCGCCCGAGCCGCCGTCGCTGCCGACGCCACTGCCCTCGCCGACGCCACTGCCATCGCCGACGCCGCGGTCGTCGCCGACGCCTCGGTCGTCGTCTGCGTCCAGATCCGGCGTCCTCACCGACTGACCTCCAAGCCCCGGCGTCTGCCCTGGGAGATGCGCGACGGTCCGGCCGTCTGCGGTCTCGCGCACGGGTTCGCGGCGCTGACAACCGGCGGCCGATTTCTCGGCCGACAGCATCTCACGACGTCAGGAGCTTTGCCACTCGCTCGCGGCCGGGCTCCGGGCGGAGCGGACCCGGGCGGGTGGAGCGGCCGCCCTCGGATGGGAGCTCAGAGTGGCAGGAGCACCGCCACGACCGCGACGACCACGCCGATCGCCAGACTGCCGAGACCTATCTGGAGAGCGCGGAGTCGGTCCCGAGTCCGGTCAGCCGCGCTCTGCACCTGCTGCACGGTGCCTACCCCGCCGAAGTTGTAGACACCTCGGGATCCGAAGTTGGCGCAGAAGTGAAACCTCGCCTGGAGGTATCCGGACGCGGACAGCCCCACCGGCAGGATCAGGAGAAGCCGCCAGGGGCTCGGGGCGTGGACGAGAACCAGAAGGGCCAGGAGGACGACGCTCAGGATCAGGCCGAAGTGTCCGGCCATGCGGCGACGGGCGATTTCCGCCGGCCCGATGTTGCAGACGCCTGCCCGATATTCGCCGGAATCGACGATGGAGAGGGGGTGGGTGGGAGTCAGCGTTTGTCTTGCGGCCACAGTTGCATCCTCAATCGATAGAAATCGATGCTAGGAGGCGTGCGGCGCTTCGCTCCGGACGTTCGCTCCGGTACCGGCTGGTGGCACCCCGGTCACAGGCGGGGCGGGTCCTTTTGGCGTTCTCGGGCCGTACCTTCGGCGTAGACTGGCCCGAGCCCATCGCGCCGATGATTACCCGCGCGGGCTCCCCCGATCCAGTGCCCGCGGAGGATCACCATGGTTTTCAATCGGAAGCAGCCCAAGACCGAAGAAGAGCGCCAGGACGCCCAGTCCACGCTCGTCGAGGTGCTGCTCGACGCCGACGAGCTGGGCCGAAAGCAGTTGCTGCTCGTGGCTCTCCAGACCGGCGAGCTCAAGAAATCCGAGGTGGCCGAGCTCCTCCGACTGGTCGAACGGCTCGAGTCGGTCTCCGGCAAGCGACCCTAGCGGGCCCGCCCGTCCCTGTCGCTCGCGGGCTACCCGGCACTTACCCGCCGGTTTGCCCGCTCAGGCCTTCGACGTGATCCGATCCAGGAGGTTGCGGACCGAGACCGGGATCCACCTGCGTGCCCCATCCCCGGCTGACGGCGTGCCGGCTATGGAACCCATCAGGCGGCCACCCAGGACTTCGAGGTCGCCGACCACGCGCGACGCCGGCGACACCTCTACGGCCGAGCGGCCCTGGTCGGCGGCTTTGACGAACAGCATTCCGGCCGACCGGATCCGCGCCAGCGCCTGGATGCCGACGACGCGCTCGACGTCGCCCGAGGCCACGCCGCTCCTGGCGCGATTGATGATGATCGCCATGCGGTCTCGGAGCCCCAGCTCGTCGGCCACTTCGCGGAACTGGACCGCGGCTCGGATGCACGGCACGTCCGGTGTGACCGGGACCAGGATCCGCTCCGCGAGAGCGAACAGGTTCTGGTTGAGGGGCCCGTAGTCCGGGTGCATGTCCAGGATGATCCAGTCGTACGACCTGCGGGCGTCGGCCACTGCCGAGGCGACGCGGATCGGCTCGAGCACTTCCGTATGGAGTGGCGACGAGGCGAGCACCAGGACCGAGACCCCGGAGCTGTGGACCGAGGCAATCTGGGCGATCCCTTCCGTGGGGCCGCCGCTGGCCGCCTGCTCGTTCCAGGCCTGGGCCAGAGTACGCAGGCGCTCCATCCCGAGCGACGAGGCTATGTGCCCTGTGATCGTGTCACAGTCCACCAGGAGCACCCTCTGGCTCTTGCGGGCCTGCAGCACCGCTCCGAGGTTGATGGAGATGGTCGTCTTGCCTACCCCGCCCTTGGGGTTGAACACGATGATCACGTGGCCCGCCGCGGGCGGCTGGTCGGGCTCAGGGCCCGTCGCCGGCGCCGAGGGCGGCGCGGGCTCGGCGTCTGGAGATGGCAGGCTGTCGATGGATCGGTCTGCGTACCCCGCCGGCGCAGGCGCCAGGCTCAGAACCGCATCCTCCGACGCCGCCTCGCCCCGTATCAGCATCGCCTCGATGCGCCAGCGCAACGACTCCGCCGAATAGGGCCGCTGGAAGTACTCGTCCCTGACCTGGCTCGAGCCGAGCCCTATCCGCCCGAACGATCGCGGCGGCATGAGGAGCAGGGCCGGGATGTGGCGGCCGCCCTCGTGGAGCAGCGCGTACATCTCCAGAGCCGCGTCGAAGTCGTTCTCGACGTCGAGCACGGCAAGGCCGACGTCCTTTCCGCTTCGGAGGATGCGCTCGAGATCGTCGGCCGAGGCCACCGACAGCGCCTCGTAGCCGGCTTCGTCGAGGTGGTGCCGGACAGCGTCGTGTTCGGCGCTCGGAAGCGCTATCGCTACTGCCGGACGAGGCACTCCAGGCTACCCTCACTGAGTCGCGGACGCGGCTTTCGAGTCTACCCGAAAGCGGAACCGCTGGGCCCGGCGCCTTTCGCGAAGGGGCCCCGGCAGGCAAGCGATCCGCTCGCCACAATGTCCTCGTAACCGCGCCGGGACCCGCGGCCTCACCCCGGCGCCGGACCCGTCGAAGCGGTCGCAAATGAGGATCGAAGGTTGTCACGCCCGCTCGCCGAAACAGCCGAACTCCCGCGGGCGGTCGTGGCCGGCCACATCTGCCTCGACCTGATGCCGGGCCTGGGCAGCCGAGCGCTGGACCTTCGGCCCGGTGCGCTGCGGATCGTCGAGCCGATGACCATCTCGACCGGCGGATCGGTGTCCAACACGGGGATCGCGATGCACCGGCTCGGGGTGCGAACCCGCCTCGTGGCGCTTGCCGGCGACGATCCGCTGGGCGGAGTGCTGCGCGACGTCCTGGAGCTGGAGTCCCCGGGGCTCGGGAGCGGGCTCGTCGTCCGTGCCGGTGCCCGGACCTCCTACAGCGTGATCCTGAGCTCGCCCGACACCGACCGGATCGTGCTCCACTATCCCGGAGCCAACGACGACTTCCGGGCCCGGGACCTCACGCCGGAAGCGCTTCGCGGCGCGGAGCTGCTGCACGTGGGCTATCCGCCACTCATGCGGGGGCTTTGCGAGGGCGATGGAGCTGAACTCGAGGCAATCCTGCGGGCCGCCCACGCGGACGGTATCGCGACCTCGCTTGACATGGCCGAGCCCGACGAGCGCGTCGGCGAGGTGGACTGGCGCCGGCTGCTCGAACGCGTCCTGCCGGTCACGGACATCTTCCTGCCGAGCCTGGGAGAGCTCGAGCGAATGCTCCGCGGGTCCGGGCGCGAGGTACGAACCGAGGATTCGATTCCCGACGACGCGACGATCAGGGGGCTCGCGGAGGAGTGCCTGAGCTTCGGCTGCGCGATCGCCGGCGTCAAGCTCGGGCGGAACGGCCTCTACCTGCGCACCGCCGCGGCCGGCCGGATCGCCGACCTCCGCGGTCGCCTGCCCGGCATCGACGCCGGCGCCTGGTCGAATCGCGAGCTCTGGTCGCCCGTCTTCGAGGTCGGCGTTCGCGGAACCACAGGCTCGGGCGATACCACCATCGCCGGCTTCCTGGCCGCGGTCCTCGATCGCCGCGATCCGGTTGCCGCGCTCAACTTCGCCTGCGCCGTCGGGTCGCTGTGCGTCGAGGCCGACGACGCGGTGAGCGGCATCGGCGGCCGCGCCCAGGCGGAGGCGAGAGCCCGCTCCTCGCTCGCACGTCCGGTGCCGCCGCTTCCGCCGACCTGGCACCCGCACTCCGACGGAGTGCTCGCGGGCCCGAACGATCAGGATCGGTCGCGGACCGCTACGATCGACTGACCAGCGTGCCGTTCGTCAGCGGCATCCCCGACTCGAGGACGCGTCAATGTCTGTTCTGGTCCACAGCCTGACTTTCGAGCATCACCGGGAGCCGCTGGGGATCGGCGAAGACCGGCCGCGCCTCTCGTGGCTGACAACCAGCGACGTCGCCGGGTGGCGGCAGCAGGCCTGCGAGATCGAGGTCGCTGGCGGCGGCGACGCGCCGGGAGATCCGGCCGCGAGCGGCAGGCCACCGAATGGATGGAGCGGCGGGCGGGTCGAGTCCGACGAGTCGGTGCTCGTGCCCTGGGGCGCGCCCGCACTGGCATCCCGCGAACGCCGTCGGGCGAGGGTTCGAGTCTGGGGCGCAGGTGAGCCCGATCCATCGGCCTGGAGCGAGTGGGCTCCGGTAGAGGCCGGGCTGCTCGCCGCGTCCGACTGGTCGGCCGTCCTCGTGGGGCCGGACCGCGACGAAGGCGACCGGCCCGATCGACCTCCAGTGATCTTCCGGCTGGCCTTCGAAGCCGGCGGCGAGATAGCCGGCGCCCGACTGTACGTGAGCGCGCACGGCGTCTACACGGCCGAGGTCAACGGCCGGCGGGTCGGCGACCACGTTCTCGCGCCCGGGTGGACGAGCTACGACAGGCGGCTCCGCTACCAGACCTACGACGTGGGACCGCTCCTTCGGGCCGGCCGCAACATCCTCGAGGCGACCGTGGCCGAAGGTTGGTACGTGGGTCATCTGGGGTTCCACGGCGGCAGCCGCCGCATCTGGGGCGAAGACGTGGCGCTCCTCGCCCAGCTCGAGATCCGCTACGCGGACGGGCGCGTGGAGACTCTCGCCACGGACGAGCGCTGGCAGTGGTCGCGCGGCCCGATCGTCTCGTCCGGCCTGTACGCGGGCGAAACCTGCGACGCCAGAATCGCCGCCGTCGATTGGTCGCCCGTCCGGGTTCTCGGACCCGAGAAGGCAGCGCTGGTGGCGCCGGTCGGCCCGCCTATCCGCCGGATTCAGGAGATCGAGCCGGTCGCGATCACCACCTCGCCTTCCGGCAAGACGCTCGTCGATTTCGGGCAGGATCTCGTCGGCCGGGTGCGGATCAGGGTCGCGGGCGAGGCCGGCGCCACGATCACCCTCCGCCACGCCGAGGTGCTCGAGGACGGCGAAGTAGCCACCCGGCCGCTGCGCGGCGCCGCCGCCGTGGATCGCTACACCCTCGCGGGCGGCGGCGCGGAAGAGTGGGAGCCGGAGTTCACGTACCACGGCTTCCGGTACGTGGAGGTCTCGGGCTGGCCGTCCAGCGGCCCGGCCGAAGCCACCGGCCGGGCCGAGTCCCCCGGCCCGGCAGAAGCCACCGGCCGGGCAGAAACCGCCGGCCGGCCAAGCGCGGCCGACATCCGCGCGGTCGTCATCCACACCGACATGGCCCGGACCGGCTGGTTCGAGTGCTCGGACCCGCTGCTCAACCGGCTCCACGAGAACGTCGTCTGGACCATGCGGGGCAACTTCATGGACGTCCCGACCGATTGCCCGCAGCGTGACGAAAGGCTCGGCTGGGGCGGCGATCTCGGCGTCTTCGCCCCGAGCGCCACGTTCCTCTATGAGTGTTCCGGGATGCTCGCCAACTGGCTGCGCGATCTGGCCGCCGCGCAGTCGACCGTCGGCACGGTGCCCTTCTGGATCCCCTGGTTCCAGATCACCTTCCCGCTCACGCCGTCGTCGGTCTGGGGCGACGCGGCGGTGATACTGCCTTGGGTCCTCTACCGCCGCTTCGGCGACGCCGGGATCCTGCGCGATCAGTACGACAGCATGAAAACCTGGGTCGACCAGGTGGCCGCCATAGCAGGTCCCTCTCACCTGTGGCAGAGCGGGCTCCACCTCGGCGACTGGCTCGATCCATCCGCACCGGCGGATGCCCCGGAAGCCGCCCGCACGGACAAGTATTTCATCGCGACGGCGTACCACGCGCTGACCACCCGGCTCGTGGCCCGGATCGCCCAGATACTCGGCGAAGTCGAGGACGCGCGCCGGTACGGGCAGCGCGCGGACGAGATCCGCGAGGCATTCCGAGCGGAGTACGTCTCCCCGAACGGCCTCGTGGTCGGCGACGCCCAGACGGCCTTCTCGCTCGCGCTCGAGTTCGATCTGCTCGACGAGACGCAGCGTGAACGCGCCGGGCGGAGGCTCGTCGACATCGTGGCGGCCAACGACCACCGGGTCGGGACGGGGTTCGTGGGCGGCCGCGTGATCCTCGACGCCCTCACGAACGCGGGAGCGGTCGATTCCGCCTATCACATGCTCCTCCGCCGCGACTGCCCGTCCTGGCTGTACCCGGTGACCATGGGCGCGACCACGATCTGGGAGCGATGGGACAGCATGCTTCCCGACGGACGGCTCAACCCCGGCGACATGCTCTCGTTCAATCACTACGCGCTCGGAGCCATGGCCGACTGGCTCCATCGAACAGTGGCCGGACTGGCGCCGGCCGAGCCGGGCTACCGGCGAATCCTCGTGGCACCCCGCCCCGGCGGCGGCCTGTCCCGCGCCCGTGCCGGGCATGACACCCCCTACGGGCGCGCCGAGGTGTCCTGGAGCAGGGCCGCCGGCCGGCTGATCGTCGACGTGCTGGTTCCGGTGGGAGCCACCGCGATGGTGAGGCTGCCCGATCCACGCTGGACCGAGCTCGAGGCGGGCCCGGGACGGCACCGCTTCGAGTGCACCTATCGAGATCCGGCCGAGGATCCGGCCCGGCCCGCGCCTCCGGAACCCCTGGGCCTTCCTCCGCAGACCGAATCAGGACTTTTCGAGAACTGAAGTACCAGATTCCGGTGCGCGCGGGCCACAGTTGCATCCACATAACAACTTTCATGGCATACGATTGCACGCCTCGGGGTTCGGTGGCGGAACCATTCGGCGGTCGTGAGGCTCCGGTCACGGTGACGCAGTCTGGACAGGGCGGGCGCGTCAGGCCTCACTTCGCCAGAACGAATGACCCACGCCACCGGCGACAACGGAGGCTGGAGTGCCGAATCGGGAATCGGCGCGCGGGGTAGGCCTTGCACTGGTAGAGAGAGTTCAGCGCGCGTTCTCGCCGGATCGCCGCTGGCATACGTACCTGTTCTTCGGGATGCTCGCCATCGTCAGCCTGTTCTCCGTTGGCGGCAACGGCCTGCGGACGTGGATTCCGCCAATCGCGGCGATCATCGGAGCCACGGCAATCGGCCTCGGGACGCGGCGGATCCGGCCGATCCACACCCGTGCGTGGTACGGCCTGGCGCTGGGCATCGCGCTGCTCGGCCTCGGAGACCTGTCGTCGACCGCCATGGCCGTCGCGAGTCCAAACGGCGGCTCGGCCTCGATCGCGGACGTGATCTACATCGGCGGCTATGCGGCCCTTCTCGTCAGCCTGGTCTCGCTGGCGTGGCCTCGCGGCCTCGCCTCCAGCTGGGAACCGCTCTTCGACACGGTCATCGGCTCATTGGGCGTGGGATTGCTCGCCTGGGTATTCCTGATCCAGCCGGCGCTGGGCCGGACGGCGGGCCTCGGTACCCTGGACTCCCTGGTCACGATCGCCTATCCGGTCATCGACGGCGCGATCGGCGTCCTGCTCGTGGGCATGCTCCTCGCGCCAGAGCGTGCCCGAGCCGTCCAGCTGCTCTCCGTGGCCCTCGCCTTCTTCCTGTTCGGCAACCTGTGGTGCCTGCACGCTGTCTTGAACGATGTCTACGTCGGCGGCTCGTGGCAGGACCTCGCCTGGTCCTTCGGCTTCGTCGTCTGGGGCGCGGCCGGAATGCATCCGTCGGCTCGCGGTGTCGGCCGGCTCGACGGTCGCGATGCGGGTCCCCTCTCCCAGCTGCGAATCCTCGGCCTGACCTTCTCGTGCGTCCTCGCGCCGGCGCTGCTGCTCTGGGAGTGGGGCGGCGGCCTGGTCGCGGACCTGCCGCTGATCGCCCTGACCAGCCTGGTCCTGATAGTGCTCTGGGCCGTTCGCCTGGCCGTGACCGTCGGTGATCTCCGCCGCGCCCTCAGCGCGCGGGCCGAGCTGGAAGGCCGCCTGCGCGATCAGGCGGAGCACGACGTCCTCACCGGGCTCCTGAACCGCGCGTCGTTCATGGCCCTCGTCCGGAGCGCCTTCGAGACCGGCGACCCGCTCTCCGTCCTGTTCGTCGACCTGGACGACTTCAAGGTGATCAACGACACCTCGGGCCACAGCGGCGGCGACACGGTCCTTATCGAAGTGGCCCACCGGGTGACGGGCTTGCTCCGCTCGCCCGACGTTGCGGCCCGATTGGGTGGAGACGAGTTCGGCATTCTGCTGCCCGGCGGCGACGTCGGGGCGGCGCAGGCCGTGGCCTCGCGGATCCTCCAGAACCTGGGACGTCCGGTCTCGGTAGACGGACGGGCGATCCACATCGAGGCGAGCATCGGGATCAGCGTCGGAGGGCCGGACAAGAGCGGCGAGGACATGATTCGGGAAGCCGACGTGGCGATGTATCTGGCCAAGGGCCAGGGCAAGCACCGCTTCGTCGTGTTCGAGGAGGCGATGCACGCCGGCGTCATCCGACGCATGGGTCTGCGCGCCGAGCTCGAGCAGGCGATCGCCCTCCATCAGTTCACCGTCGTCTACCAGCCGATCGTCGCCATGCCGGACGGCGTCGTTACTGACTGCGAGGCACTCGTCCGCTGGCAGCATCCGGTTCGCGGACTGCTAGAACCCGAGGAGTTCATCAGCATCGCGGAGGAGACGGGGCTGATCGTGTCGTTGGGCCGCTGGCTGCTCGACGAGGCGTGCTCCGAAGCGGCCGAATGGCAGGCACGCCTCGGCGACGCGGCTCCCGGCGTCGCGGTGAACGTCTCGGCGCTCCAGGTCCGCGACCCCATGTTCGCGACCGACGTTCGGAACGCCCTGATCCGCAGCGGCCTGGATCCGCATCGCCTCATCATCGAGCTGACCGAGACCATCCTGATCGAGATCGGCAGCGCGATATCCCTGGTGTCGGAGCTGAGCGGCATCGGCGTCCGAATCGCGATCGACGATTTCGGCACCGGCTACTCGTCGCTCGCCTACCTTGCGTCCTATCCGGTCGACATCCTCAAGATCGACCGCTCATTCGTCTCGAGCCTCCAGATCGGCCCGCGCGACACCCGGCTCGTCTCGGCGATCATCGCCCTGGGCATGGACCTGGGCCTGGCGGTCATCGCCGAAGGCGTCGAGACCGAGGAGCAGCTGGCGTTGCTGGTCGAGCACGGCTGCACCTCGTTCCAGGGCTACTACTTCGCCCGGCCGATGCTCGGCCACGACCTCATCCCACTGCTCGTGGGCGCCGCCGCTCGCCACGAGCGGTTCACCAAGAGCCTGCTCGTGCCGGTCGAGAGAACCGCCTAGAAGTCGGCGCCGCCCGGGTATCTCGGGAACGGGATCACGTCGCGGATGTTCGCCATGCCCGTGGCGTAGGCGACGGCCCGGTCGAAGCCCAGCCCGAAACCCGCGTGCGGCACCGTCCCGTATCGCCGCAGGTCGCGATACCACCAGTACACCGACGGCTCGAGCCCCGTCTCGCGGATACGCGCATCGAGCACATCGAGCCGCTCCTCACGCTGGCTCCCGCCGACGATCTCGCCGATCCCGGGTGCCAGGACGTCCATCGCCGCCACGGTCCGCCCGTCGTCGTTCAACCGCATGTAGAACGCCTTGATCTCTTTGGGGTAGTTCATGACGACCACGGGCCGCTTCGCGTATTCCTCGCAGAGGTAACGCTCGTGCTCTGCCTGGAGGGCAACTCCCCAGTGCACCGGGAACTCGAAGGGGCGGCCGGAGCGTTCCAGGACGTCGATCGCTTCCGCGTACTCCATCCGAGCGAAGCTCGACTTCGTCAGCTCCTCGAGCCGCGTGACCGCGTCCTTGTCGATGCGCTCCGCGAAGAACGCCATGTCGTCCGGCCGCTCGTCGAGCAGTGCCCGGAACGAGTACTTGAGCAGATCCTCGGCCAGGTCCGCGTCGTCGTGGATGTCGGCGAAGGCGATCTCGGGCTCGACCATCCAGAACTCGGAAAGGTGCCGGCTGGTGTTGCTGTTCTCCGCCCGGAAGGTCGGCCCGAATGTGTACACGCGCTCCAACGCCAGGCAGTAGGACTCGACGTTGAGCTGGCCCGAGACGGTCAGATAAGCAGGCTTGCCGAAGAAGTCCTGGCTGAAGTCGATCTTGCCGTCGGGCGTGCGAGGCAGGTTCGCCAGGTCCAGCGTGGAGACGCGGAACAGCTCGCCAGCTCCTTCGGCATCGCTCGCGGTCAGGATCGGGGTCGCGATCCAGTAGAAGCCGTGCTCGTTGAAGTAGCGGTGGATGGCGGTCGCCAGCGTATGGCGGACGCGCGCTACCGCGCCGAAGGTGTTCGTCCTGACGCGCAGGTGGGCGACCTCGCGCAGGTACTCGAAGCTGTGCCGCTTCGCCTGGATCGGGTAGGTCTCGGGATCGTCGACCCAGCCCACGGCCTTGACTTCCTCGGCCTGGAGCTCGACTGCCTGGCCCTGCGCGGGGCTCGGCGTGATCGTGCCCGTGACCGTGACGGCACAGCCGGCCGTCAGCTTGAGGATCTCGTCGTTGTAGTTGGGCAGGGTTGCGGGCGCCACGGCCTGCAGGGCGTCGAAACAGGAGCCGTCGTGGATGTGAAGGAAGCTCAGGCCCGCCTTGGAATCGCGACGGGTGCGGATCCAGCCCTGGACCGTGGCCCGGCTGCCCGCCGGCACGCGCCCCGAGAGGACGTCGACGATCCGATCTGCCCTGGGCATTCGATCCTCCTTCTCACCCGGTCGCGGGCGGTGCGGGTGCGGGTGCGAGCCACGACGGTACGCGGCCGCGGCCGCGGCCGATGACTAGGGGCCGCTCGGCCAGTTGTCGAGACGATACCCCGAACGTGCGATGGTTGCGGCTCCATCTGAGGACGGTCGATTCCCCCTCTGGGAACCTCGAGCGCGGCCGAGCGCGGACCGGGGGCCGCCCCGGCGAGCCGGACTACTCTCCCCCGGCCAGCGCCAGGGCTAGCTCGTCGAATAGCTCGCGCTTGCGCTCCGCGGAGGCGAATGAGCCGTTGATCGCGTTGGCGGCCAGCCGGCCGAGCTCGGCCGCCGTGAGACCCAGAGCCGCTGCAATCGCGCGGTAGTTGTCGCCGATGTAGCCGCCGAAGTAGGCCGGGTCGTCCGAGTTGACCGTCACCGCGACGCCGGCGTCGAGCAGGCGCTTGATCGGGGAGCGATCCATCGTGGGGAAGACGCGCAGCCGGACGTTCGAATTTGGGCAGGCGGTCAGGGTGACGCCGCACTCGGCCAGCCGGCGCACCAGAGCCGGGTCCTCGGCAGCCCGGACACCGTGGTCGACCCGGGAGACGGCCAGCGCATCGAGCGTCCGGGCCACGAGCTCGGCCTCGCCCTCCTCGCCGGCATGCGCCACCGCCTTGAGGCCCAGCGAGCGGGCCCGGGCGAAGGTTCCGGCGAACGGTTCGGGCGGAAAACCGACCTCGCTCGAGTCGAGGCCAACGGCGACCAGCCGGTCGAGCCACGGCTCGGCGGCCGACAGGGTGACGTCGGCGGCTTCGGGTGGCAGGTGGCGCAGGAACGACATGATCAATCCGCTGGTGATGCCGTAGCGGCGCTCCCCTTCTGCCAGGCCGTCGAGGATCCCGCCGATCACGTCGTCGATCGCGACGCCCCGGTCGGTGTGAGTCTGCGGATCGAAGAAAGGCTCCACGTGCCTGACGCCGTCCGCGTTGGCCCGTTCCAGGTACGCCAGCGTCAGGTCGCGGAAATCGGCCCGGGTCACGAGGGCGGCGCACGCGGCGTAGTAGACGTCCAGGAACGACTGCAGGCTCGTGAACTCCATGGCGGCCCTGCGCATCTCCGCGGCGGATGCGTACGGCATCGGGATGCCGTTCCGGGCCGCCAGCTCGTACGCCAGCTCGGGCTCCAGAGTGCCCTCCAGGTGGACGTGCAGCTCCACCTTGGGCAGCCGCTCGATCAGGGCGGCGATAGGACCCGCAAGTTGGCGGCGAGGAGCGTCCGAGAGCAAGTCCGGCTGACCTCCGAGTCGGTTTCGCGTCAGTGTATCTACTCCGCACAACCGATCGAGATGTGGCCGCCAGATTCGGCGAGTCGCCCGCGACGGTCCAGATCGCGCCCGGAGAGAGGGGCTTCCTGTCGAGCGAATGCAGCACCTGGGCCGCAATCAGGAGCCGGCGCCAACCGACCGCCGAGCGACCGACCGGCCGCCGACCGACGGCGGGAGTCTGGCCGGACTCGGCCTATCGGCGCGACGTCAGGGTCTGCCTCCGCCGTGGCGGAACCAGTTGGCCGTGACCATGCCGAGGCCGATCGCGATCACGAACAGCGGCCAGACTCGATCCCAATCGAGCTGGGGCAGCGCCAGGCCCAGTGTGTTGGTGAGGAAGTAGTAGAAGCCGACCGCGGCGACGATGAGCCCGATCAGCACCCTGGCGAGGTCGACGTCCCGCAGCCGCTCCACCTGTCTCCTCACTGTCGCGCGGTCCGGCGAGCCCGTCCGCTCGGACGAGTGTAGCGACGACCGGCAGGCGAGTGCGCACGATTCCTGGGGGCCGGCGCGAGGACGATGCCCGGCCGCCCGGTGGCACCGCCCGGCCCTCCCCGAGGTGCCCTCGCCGTCGGAATCCAACCAGAAGAACGAGCCTCTCTCGATAGAAAGTAGGGCGCCCGGCGACGCGACGAAGCTAACGTCTACCGTGGCGCCCACGTTTGAGGGGCGCCGGACGCGAAGGCCGCGAATGTCGTGGCGTGGAACGGGGAGTTCGGGGATGGCGCTCGTAGTAGACGGGATTCGCAAGCGGTATGGGGAGGTCCAGGCGCTCGACGGCATCAGCTTCGCCGCACAGCCCGGCCAGGTGTTCGGGTTCCTGGGTCCGAACGGAGCCGGCAAGACGACGACGATGCGGATCGTTCTGGGCATCCTCGACCCGGACGAAGGCTCTGTGACGTGGCGCGGCCAGCCGAGCTCGTCCGTGGCGAAGAGGACCTGGGGGTATCTGCCCGAGGAGCGCGGTCTCTACCCGCGGATGAAGGTCCTCGATCAGCTCGTGTTCATCGGCTCGCTCCACGGCGTGCCTCGCGCCGAGGGAGCCCGGCGGGCCAGGCACTGGCTCGGCCGCTTCCGCATCCCCGAATACGCCGGCCGCCGGGCCGAGGAGCTCAGCAAGGGCAACGAGCAGAAGATCCAGTTCATTGCCGCGATCCTGCACGATCCCGACGTCCTGCTCCTCGACGAACCTTTCTCCGGCCTTGACCCGATCAACGTGGCGATGCTCAAGGAAGCGTTCGTCGAGATGCGCGACCGGGGCAAGGTGATCGTCTTCAGCACCCATCAGATGGAGATGGTCGAGGAGCTGTGCGACTCGATCGCGATCATCAGCAAGGGCCGCGTGCTCGTCTCCGGGGCTGTCCCGGAGGTCAAGCGGCAGACGAACCGGCTGGTCGTCCGGCTCGGAGTTGCCGGAGATCCCGAGATGCCCTGGCTCGATAGCCTGGCCGGCGCCCGGGTCCGGCGGGCCGGGCTCGACTACCACGAGATCCAGGTGGAAGCGGGCACAGACCCGGCCTTCATCCTCCGCGAGGCCCTGGCTCGAAACGAGTACGTCACCCGATTCGAAATTGCCCAGCCCTCCGTGGAGGACATCTTCATCGAAAAGGTTGGCGTGACCACGGCGGGTGAGAGGACCCTGGCCGGGGCGGCAGGAGAGGCAATCCGATGAGAACCGCGGCGTTCGCGCATATACCCAACATCTACGCCGTGGCCCGACGTGAATTCGTCGCTCGGGCGTTCACCCGGACATTCGTGGTCTCGACCCTGCTCCTCGCCATGGCCGCCGGCCTCATCGGCCTCGTGCCGGTCGTGATCGGCTACTTCAGCCGCGACTCCGCTCAGGTGGCCGTGTACGTCGGCGCCGCCGACCTCCGGACCGATGCCGTCGCCACGCTCGACGCCCTGCTCAACTCGCCGACGAGCACGGGAAGCGGCGATGCGCCGGAGACCGACCGCAAGGCCTACGCCGTGACCAGCTCCATCAACCTGGACGCGGACCGCGAGAAGGTCCTGCACGGCGGGCTGACCGCCCTCGTGGACGTCGAACGCAACTCCGCCGGCGACACCGTCTTCACGATCTACACCACCGAGCCCAGTTCCGGAAGCGGCCGCACTGCGCAGATAATCCGCCAGGCCGCGACCTCGATCGCGGTATCGGACCGCCTCGCCCGGGCCGGTCTCACCGGCGCCGACCAGGCCAGCCTGTTCGCACCTCCGGCCGTCACGATCCGCTCGCCCGATCTCACGAAACCCGCCTCCAGTCCCGAGCAGACGGCTCAGGAGATCGCCAACATCGCCGTCGTCTTCGGCCTGGAGATGTTCCTGCTGCTCGCGATAGTCCTGTACGGCACCTGGGTGGCCCAGAGCGTCGTGGAGGAGAAAAGCAGCCGGATGATGGAGATCATCCTCGCGGCCGCGTCGCCGTTCGAGGTGCTCACGGGCAAGGTTCTGGGCGTAAGCGCGGCGGCCTTGCTCCAGTTCGTGGCCATGCTGGCCGCCGCGCTGGTGGGCCTGCTGGCCGAGGGCCAGGTGGCATCGGCGGTCCTCGGCGACTCCGTGGGCTTCACCCTGCCCTCCGGCCTGACGGCCTCGCTCCTGGTCGCCTTCACGGCTTTCTTCGTGATGGGCTTCTTGCTCTATGCCGTCCTCTTTGCCGCGGCCGGCTCGCTGGTCAGCCGACAGGAGGAGGTCAACCAGATCGTGACACCCATGACGCTCGTCGCGTCGGTGGCTGCCATGGTGGCCCTCTACGCGGCCATCGGGGTGGTCGACTCTAACTCCTCGTGGGTCGTGGTCCTCTCCTGGGTGCCGTTCCTCTCGCCGTACATGATGCTGTCGCGGCTTCAGGCCGGTACCGCGAGCCTTGTCGAAGTGGGCGGCGCCGGACTGCTGCTCCTGGTCGCGATCGTGATCGCGGCCTGGGTGGCCTCCCGGATCTACGCCGCCGGCGTCCTGATGTACGGCCAGAAGTTCAGCCTGCGGCGAATGCTGGCGGTCGTGGCCGGCCGCTGACCGCGCGGATATCACCTCACATAACGTTTACTCCCGCTCCCGCCGCTCCGCGGCGCCGAGCTGGCTTCTGGAGCGCAGGGCATACGCCGACGCGGCGTAGCGGACCTTGCGCTCCTCCTCCATTCGCGGCCGGGCCCAGGCCTCCGACTCTCGCTCGAGTTCTGCCACGATGCCGAGCAGGATGGGATCGCCCGCGGCGTAGTCGCGGATGCGTCGAGCCACGGAGCGAAGCCGCTGCCGCGCCTGTTCCCACTCGCCACGACGGTTGAAGTCCACGGCGTCGCGAAGCGCCCGGTCCGCGTAGAAGCGGGCGACGACCCGATCCACGTCACGGTCACGGGACTGGTGCTCGTTGGCGGCGTCGTCGGCGAAGGTCCACGCGAGCGCGGTCGTGCCCGAAAGGGTCTCCGAGCGCAGCGAGAACTCCGCGACCGCCTCGCTTCCCAACTCCCCGAGCGGGAAGGTCAGCGCCACGACGACCCGCACGACCTGGTCCGCGACCAGATCGCCGACATGGAGCGTGCCGTCGTGCATGGATCGGTCGAACGCGAACGTGGAGAGCGGCTCGATCCGGATCCCGTCCGGCCCGGCGATACGCAGCGCCACTCCGCGGGCGGTGACTTCGAGCAGCTCCCCGACTTCGCTGCCGATCAGCTCCGGGATCTGCTCGGCCCGGCCGATGAAGCGGAACGCTCCCCCGCCCGAGTCGGCCATTCCGCCGAGCAGCCGCTCGTCGAAGTCGTCGCCGAGGCCAAACGTGGAGGTGGAGATTCCCCGAGCCCGCAGCTCGGCCGCGTGTCCGGTCAGCTGCGCCGGGTCGGCCATGCCCTGATTCGCCAGGCCGTCCGTGAGGAGCAGAACGCGGTTGACCGCGGCGGGATCCAACTCGGTGGCCACCTGCTCGGCCCCGCGCAACCAGCCGTCGCCGAGGTTGGTCTGGCCTCGAGCGTCGATCGACTCCAGGGCGCGGATGGCATCGCGTTTGGCGTCCGAGGCGGCCGTTCGGCCGGCGGCCACCACATCGATGCGGTCGTCGTACGCCACGACGGCGAACCTGTCGTCGGCGGCCAGGCGTTCGATCCCCTCCCGGACCGCCTGCCGGGCGAGGGCGATCTTCGACCCGCCCATCGAACCCGAGCGATCCAGCACGAACGCGACGTTGACTCTCGGCCGTACCGCGCCATCGCTCGCTGGCGGCGCGGCGATCTCCACGAGGGCGTAGCGAGTGGAATGGTGAGCGGCTCGGATCAGGCGGCGGTCCGTCCGAACCGTGAGCCCGGGCGCGGAGTTGGTGGTCATGGCGCGTCTTCTTTCTGCAGCTGACGGGCGAGCGCGACGAATCGCTCGACCATCCGGTTCTGCCGGCTGTTCGGCGGCCGGCGCACGTGGAGCTCGATTCCGTCCCCGAGCTCGATCCGCTCCCACTCGGAACGCTCGGTGGTCTCTGCCCGCGGCTGAACCCCCGCTGACGGCATGTTCGGGGCGAACGCAGCCTGCCGGTGAAGGAAGCGGGCCTGTCTGAAGCGCGCTTCGACCGCGGGCCCGGCCATCGGAGCCGGCATCGGGCCCGCCGACGCGGGTGGCGGACCGGGCGGCACGCCGGTGGACGCGGCGGTAGCGGGCGGCGCGGAGCCGTAGAAAGCGATCACGTCCGCGGCCATCGTCGGCGGCCGTTCCGCCAGGACGCCCCGGATGTAGTCCAGCGCCGACTCGGACACGACCGGCGGCGTCAGCGCCTGGGCCGACAGCTCGACCGCCTGCTCGTCCGTCAGTTCGGCCAGCCTCGATCGAATTTCCGCCAGGGGCAGACGCGTGTCCCGTAGCTTCGCGATCAGCCGCAGGCGCGCGAGCGTTGGCTCCGGGTACCGAGTCCCCGCTCCCTCCCGCCCCGGCGGCCGCACCAGGCCCTCGGCGACGTAGTAGCGAATCGTTCGAGGCGGTAGGCCGGTGAGAGACGCCAACTCCGACATCGTGTAGTCAGGCATGGCGGTATATTGCCAGTCGCCACTGTCACTGTCAATATGGCAAATGTCCTGGTCGACGAGGCCTCGACCAGAGCCCGAGCCCGACCCCTACGCGAGCGCGGCAGCCAGCTCGGTCCCCCACTGGCGGGCTCGGTCCAGCTCGCCGTCGCGGAGCGGTCCGTAGCGGCCCTTGACCACGAACCGTCGGCCCTTGAGCAGCTGTTCGTAGCCGGCCTGGGTCAGCTTCTCGGCGATCGATCCGGTGGCACCGCCGGGCGACCATCGAAGCCCCGTCTCGAAGGCGGCGAACCGCGGGCGCCCGCCCGCGCCCGTCACCGCCGCCTCGCGACCCGACACTCCCTCGAGCCACGAACGCATCGACGGATGCGAAAGATCGGCCGGCCGCGGCGCCCGAAACTCGGTCCGCAGCACGCTCTGACGCATGTCGTCGGTCGGCAGCCTGAAACCGAGGACCGGCGCGCCCGCAACGACCAGGTCGGCTTCCGCGAGAGCGGCCGGAGTTGCCTCCGCGGTGGACACCGCGCGCGCCCCTCCGCCGATGCCCTCGGCGATCGCCCGAGCGACGGCCGCGGTATTCCCCCAGAGCGACTCGTACACCACGATGGCCTTCACGGTTGCATCCTCCAGGTCAGGCGTCAGTTCGGGACGGCGGGACGGCGCTGGTACCGCCAGGCCACGAGTATCAAGACGGTTCCGACGACCAGAGCGGTCGTGTTCGGAATGATCAGGGCCAGGTTTCCGGACGACCAGCCGTAGGCGACCCAGAGGACGAACCCGACCTCGAGCACGCCCAGGTAGGCGATCGAAACGTCGGCCGAAGATCGGCGCACCAGCATTCGGCGGATCTGGAGAAGCGGCGCAATCGCCATCAGCACGCCCCAGGTTGCGGCCAGCATCGCGAGCGGATCGGCCATGCGACTCTCACACAGATGCGCTCGGGCGATCGGCCGCGCTCCGTGGGGAGCCAGGAGGAGCGCAAGCGCGGCACCTCCATCATACGAGACGGCTACTGCTGGTAGTGCTCGACCACGCTCCTCTGCCGGAGCTCCGCCTCGTCCGGATCGAGTCCCGCGGCCCTCCGGGCCCGGCGCTGGTGGAGCAGGTCGTAGCACTGGTCCAGCTGCACTTTTATCTCCTCGAGCCGCTGTTCCTGGGTACCCTCCAGGCCGTTGCCGTCGCTCGCGATTCGCCAGAGCTCTTCTTCCTCGGCCGCAAGCTCGTTGATCCGCTCGAAGATGGACTGATCCTTCATCTCCATGTCCTCGTTCACGCTCCTCACACCAGGGTAGCGTCCGGGCCGCCATTGGCCCAGGATGCACGCGCGGACGTACACTCCGCCGGTCCTGATGGACTGTGGTGGTCTAGCCTTAGCACGAACCTGCCGGACCCGGTCCCGGGGTCGACACATAGCGCGCCTGATGGCAGCGCCCGGCAACCGCGACGAGAGAGATCGTGAATCTCGACGACGAACGCGCATCGAGCAGAAGCAGCGCCGAGGGCGGAGGGCGGCGTCGCGTCGCGCCCAAAGACGAGGCGCAGGCAAACGGCTCGAGGAGCGGTGGGTCGAACGGCGGGCGGTCCAACGGCGGACCGATCGGCGGGTCGAACGGCAGATCGAACGGCGGGCGGTCGAACGGAGAGCCGATTGGCGGCGCTTCGGGCGCACCGGCCTCCCAGCCGGGCAGCTCGACAGGCATCGGCTCGGCAGGCAGTGGCCGCTTGTCGGGCAATGGCTCCAGGACCGGGAACGGCTCGACCTCCGGCTACGGCGCGAACTCGGCCAACGGCTCGACTTCCGGCAACGGCTCGAACTCGGCCAACGGCTCGATCGCGGGCGCCGGCGACCGGAGCGACCCCGTGGGGTGGCGGCTCGTCGTCCCGGGCGAGACCCCAAAGGCCCCCGAGATGCCGGCTCCGTTCCGCCGGATCCAGAACGGCTCGCCCGCCTATCGAGGCCCGCGCCATCCCGACGAGGGCTACTCACCTTCGCTCTACCGCTTCTCGCGGATGCACGCCAACGAGTTCAGCCCGCCCACGAACATATGGCTGGTGGTGTTCGGCATGGTCGGCGTCGCGCTGGCGCTGCTGTTCGTCATCTCGCTGCCGGGCCTGCTGAACCGCGGCGGGGCACCAGTCGCGAGCCCTTCGCAGGGTCCATCGGCGAGCCAGTTCGTGATCATCGTTCCTACCCCGACTCCCAGGCCGCCTGCCACCAGCCCGGGCGCACGCGCGAGCGCCACCGCAACCGCCGGCCCGAGCTACCGGACCACCTACAAGGTCCAGTCGGGCGACACGGTGACCCGCATCGCCAACAAGTTCGGCCTCAAGACTTGGGAGCTCCTCGCCGCCAACCCGACTCTCGCGGCAAACCCGAACAGCCTCCACATCAACATGGTCCTCAACATCCCCTACCACGGCCAGCTGACTCCGGCGCCGTAGCTGGGAGGCAGTTTTCCGGGCCGCTTGCGGACCATTGAATGCGGCAGAGCCGTAGGTGTGCATTCCCGGATAAGCCACGCCCTTCTAAGTGAGCCCGACGAAACCGATACCGCACGGTTACATCACCGAGGCATCGACTGATATCATGTCGGGCGTGATACGGACACAGATATCGCTGACCGCGGAGCAGATGGAGCGCCTGCGGCGGGAGGCACGGCGCCGGCACACCTCGATCGCCGCCCTCATCCGCGACGCCGTCGACGCGACCGTCGTCGACGAACCTTCCGATCGGCTTGCCAGGCAGCGACGGGCTTTCCGCCTGGCCGGCGCCTTTGCGTCGGGGTCATCCGACACGTCGGAGCGCCACGACGAGATCCTGGGCGAAGAGACCCGCTGGTGAGCGTGTTCGTCGACACGAGCGCGCTCTACGCGCTCCTCGACGCCGGCGATTCGAACCACGAGCGAGCTGTCCGCACGTCCGAACGCCTGCTCGGCGAGGAGCTGGTCACCCACTGCTACGTCGTCGTGGAGCTGGTCTCGCTGGTTCGCCGCCGTCTCGGCCCGGACGCAGCGGCTCGACTGATCGACGAGGTCCTCCCCGCGCTCGACATCACCGACGTGGACGCCTCGCTGCGCTCCCGCGCCCTGGTAGCCTTCCGCGCCGCGACCGGCTCGGCCGTGTCACTCGTCGACCGCACCAGCTTCGAGTTCATGCGCGAACGAGGAATGCGCCGCGTTTGGGCAATGGACTCGGACTTCGCCGCCGAAGGCTTCGAACTGCAGGCGTAGGCCGGCGGCCGACCGCTCGCGACCGGCGGCTCGAGACGCCGGGATAGGCGGTCAGCTCGATCGTCGGCCCTAGTCAGCCTGGAGGGCCGCCAGGCAGCCGCGCGAAGCCCGAGGAGGCAGAGGGATGCGAGCGGTTCGGTTGACCCAGATCGACGCGCGCTCGTCGCCCTTCCCCGCCTCGCCCGCGACGAAGACCGAACTCAACCGGGCGAAACGCTCGTAGAACCAGCGCGTGCCGGCGAAGCCTCGATCGACGAAGAACGCCTCGTCCCTCCGGTCGGCCCGAGCTCGAAGCGACCGGGCCGCCTCCTCGATGCCGGCGGCATTCGGGGCGACGTCGTCGATCGCGATCAGCAGCACGTTGGGCACGCTCGGCGAAAGCTGGCGAAGCTTGCCCAGCAGCACCCCGGCGAAACCGGCCGCATCCGGGGTCCGGCGCAGCCTCGTCACCTCGAGGTCGAAACCGCGCTCGCCGTGGAACGCCACCGTGAAGTCCGGCCCGCCCTTGCCCGAGCCGTACGCCTCGAAGGCCAGCTCGATCCGCTTGTCCGCGAGCAGACGGCGGGCGGTGAGCAGCTCCGCTCGCACATCCCTGCGCGCCTCCGAGTCCGCGGCGCCCCGAAGCTTCTTGCGGATCTTGTCCCGATTGGCCTCGACGAAGTCTCGAAATCGCCGCGATTCCGCCAGCCAACCGGCCATCTCCGGGCCGAACGAGCCGTCGATCGCGTCAGGGCCGTTGGCCGCCGCCGGCCCGACATCCGAGGCCGGTCCGGCGACCGAACCCGGCCCGGCGCCCGGCGAGATGTCGAAGAGGTAGCGAGCCAGGCGCTCCACAGACGTTTCCGCAACGGGCCCGCGCGCCATGTCGTGGTCTCCTGGCCCCCTACGTCCCCGCGGCCTCGACCAGCTCGAAGATCGGCTGGCGTCGTGCCGCAGCGACGTAGTCCGCAAGCTTCGAATCCACGCGGATCCCGAAGAACCGCAGGACCGCGACCGGCGGCCGAACCGTTGGCCCCAGGAACCCCCGCAGCGACCGCGACTGCGGGTACGAGGCGAGCGCGTCGTAGAGAATCTGGCCCGCCGGCTCGGGGGCCAGCTCCAACGCCGTCACCGTCTCGGCCGCTTGGCCGCGCCGCAGCACGGCCACGCCCGCCGCGCGGAGGTTCCGAACCCAGGCCACCTCTCCGAACGCGGCCTGGACGTAGCGACGCCCATCGATCTCCATCAGCGAAACCGGGAACGTCCGCTCGACGCCGCTACGGCGCCCACGAACGCTCAGCAGCACGTTCGGCCCCGCCGGAACGCCCGCGCCGAACACGGTTCGAACGACCGGGTTGACGAACCGAATGGCCCACGGAGCATGAATGAAGCCGAGGGCGAACATCGCGACGATGGCCGACTTTAGGGTTGTCATGCTCGCCGGGCCTCCGTGCTCCTGGTCTCAGGCCCCTCCGGCGTCATCTTAGGCTCGCGTTCCAGCGATGGGCGGCGAGCGCTCGCGCCTGTCGCGTCGGCGAGAATGCCTGCCAGCCGCGACCGCCTGGAGGGCCTACGCGCGACGGCCGGCCGAGCGAAGGCGAATTTCGGTTGGCTATCGTATGGGGCGAAATCGACGCGATTGGGGATGAGGGAGGAAAGACCATGTTCGGACTCTTCGAGAGCGACAACCCCGGCATCGGGTTCGTGTACTTCAGGCACGCTGCGCCGCCGCCCGCCGAGGCGTTCGGCTTCGTACGGAACGCCGGGTTCGAGGTCGTACCGCTCGAGACCCCCAGCGACGCGCTCTGGGCGCTGGAACTGCGCCACCGCGAATACGGCACAGCCAAAGTCTGGGTGCCGCGAAACTCGCCGCCGATCGCGCACTTCCTCCAGTTCGGCATGGCACTAACGAAGTCGGAGGTCGAGGCCGCCATCGGCGCCGGCGCGGCGGTCGCGGTGCTGCTTCCGGCCGAGAAGAAGCAGGTCCTGCGCGATCGAAAGCGGCTGCTGCGGTTCATGCGCGCCCTCATGGCCGAGGACGCCGTCCTGACCGTGGACCTTGCTTCGGGCATGCCATGGTCGCGCGCCCGCCTCGACGAGGAGCTCGCCCACGACGCCGACCTGGACATCGAGTCCCTCTACGTCTACCACGCCGTCTTCGACGAGAAGGAACGGCCCCACTGGCTTCACACCCACGGGCTTGCCGAGCTGGGCGGCTTCGATTTCGACATCCTCCGGCCGAACGAATACACGATTGAGAATGCCAACGAGGTCTTCCGGGCTCTGGCGTTCGCCATGCTCGAAGGCAAGATCACCGAGTCGACCGAGCGCTTTGCCCTCGCCGAGCCCGACGGCGAGGTCCGGCTCATGCCCGCGGAGCTGTTCATGGCCGGCGCCGACAGGAGCACCAGGAGCATCCGCGACATGGCCGGCGAGGGCGATCCGCACAAGACGCGCCGAGCGGTGGTCTGCGAGCCTCACTCGAACCGGAAAGTGTTCGGCGGCGCCCACGTCGAGCCGTCGCGACTGCTGTCCGAGCGGGCCGACGACTCGCTCATGGTCAACTTCACGACCGCGGCCACCGACCTGATGGCCGAGCGAGCTCGGGGCACGCTGCCGGTTTTCGCGTCGCTCGTGACGGAGTTCGCCGATCTGCCCGTCACGCCGCTCGTCAAGCTCGGATTCCAGCGCGCCAGCGTGGACGCCAGGGAGCACATCTGGTTCGAGGTCCACTCGACCGACGGCAACTCGGCCGACTGCACCTGCATCAATCAGCCCTGGGATGTTCCGTCTCTGCATGAAGGATTGCGGGCGCGACAGCCCCTGGCCAACCTGACCGACTGGCAGGTGATGAGCCCGACGGGCCCGATATCGCCCCGCTCACTCCTGGGCGCCCGCATCCTGCGCGAGATCCCGGAGGAAGCCAGGGAGGAGTTGCGCGCCCTGAAGCGCAACGGCTGAGGCGGAGCACTCAGCAACCCCGGGTGAGCCGCCGCTCCGCGCGGCCACTGAACTCATCGCCCGAAAGGGCTGGCTTGCGCTTGGAGCGTGTGGTAAGGTTTTTCTCGGACACCATATAGGTGTCGAACCCAAGCGGCACACGACCCACTCCCTCTCATCCGGTACTCGGCGAGAAAAGGTTCGCTGAGGCCGCATCGAGAAGGAGTTTCTCTTTTGTACGGACAAGACAAGACGCTGGTTTGCGCAGACTGCAACCAGGAGTTCGCGTTCACCGCGAGCGAGCAGCAGTTCTACGCCGATCGGCAGTTCAGCGAGCCCCGTCGCTGCCCATCGTGCCGTGCCGCCAAGAAGGCACAGCGCGGTGACAGCTCCGGCGGCGGCTACTCGGGCGGCGGACGCTCCGGTGGCTATTCCAGCGGACCCCGCGAGATGTTCAGCGCAACGTGCTCGAGCTGCGGCCGCGAGGCCCAGGTCCCGTTCCGCCCCAGCGGCGCGAAGCCGGTCTACTGCAGCGACTGCTTCAGCAGCCAGCGGTCGAGCAACCGCTCCTACTAACCCTCGCTAGCAACAAAAAAGGAGCCCGAGCAATCGGGCTCCTTTTTGATTCTCCGGACGGCCCCGCGCGAGGGCCCGGCTTCAGGCCGGACGTCTACGGCTACCTATCACCGTGGCCGTCAGCGCCATCGTCCCGAGGGCGAACAGGACCCCCGTGGTCAGCGCGCCAGAGACGCCGCGGGTGAACAGCTCGGCAGCGAGGGACGCGGAGCTCGCTCCCCCGCTCGCCTTGCTCGCCGCCCCGAAGACCGTCACCAGGATCGCGAGACCGAGCGAGCCGCCGACCCACTGCATCGACTGGGCGACGGCGGACGCCGCTCCCGCCTCCGATGCGGACACTCCGGCGAGGATCGTCACGTTGAGAGGCATGAAGCTCCAACCCGCGCCGATGCCGATGAGCGCCAGCGGCGCGAGCACGGACCCGACATATGAGGCCTCCGGAGTGATCCGGCTGAGCCACGCGACGCCCGTGGCAATTAGCGCGCCACCGACGAGAAGCATCCGGACGGCGCCTAGCCGGGCCATCAGCCGCGGCGCGACCCGAACCGCCAGGACGGTCGCGAGGGTCTGCGGCAGGAACGCGAGGCCGGCCTCGAGAGGCGCGAAGCCACGCACTTCCTGCAGGTACTGGGTGATGAAGAAGAAGGGGCCAAAGATGGCCGTGGGCAGCAGGAGCAGGTTCAGGTAAGCGCCCACACGCCGGACGTCGCGCAGCAGATGAAGCGGCACGATCGGCTGCTGGGCCCGCATTTCGAGCACTCCGAACAGGCCCAGGAGCGCGAGACCGATCGCCAGGGCGACGAAGGTGGGTCCGTCCCAGCCGTTCGAGCCCGCGCGGATCAGTCCGAAGACTATGGTGCCCATGGCGAGTGTTGAGGTCAGCGCGCCCAGGACGTCGAGCCGGCCGGGCCGGCGTTCGGTGTCCTCGAGCAGTCTCGGCGCGAGCACGGCGATCGTCACGCCGATCGGCAGGTTGATGAACATCGACCATCGCCACGACGCATATGTCGTGAGGATGCCGCCGACGACCAGCCCCACGGACGCGCCCAGCATCGCGACCGCGCCGTAGACGCTCAGGGCGCGATGCCGCGGCGGACCCTCTTCGAAGTTGGTCGCGAGGAGGGCCATGGTATTCGGCGTGGTCATCGCGGCGCCGATGCCCTGGACTGCTCGGGCGGCGATCAGCCACACGTCGGAGGCCGCCATGCCGGCGAACAACGAGGAAACGGTAAACAGGCTCAGGCCGGCCATGAAGACTCGCCGGCGACCGAGCACATCGCCGAGCCGGCCGCCGAGAAGCAGCAGGCCGCCGAAGGTGAGGAGATAGGCGTTTACGACCCAGGCCAGCTCAGTCGGGCTGAAGCGCAGATCGCGACCGATGTTCGGCAGGGCGACGTTCACGACCGTCGAATCGAGCGCGATCATCAGATACGCGCCGGCGATGACGGCCAGGACCGCATTGGCCCGACCGACCCGGGCGGCGGCCAGCTCCAGCGGGCTGGCGGCTTCGCGGGTGGACGAAATAGACACGGAGGCTCACTCCTTGACACATTGGGGGGCGACGGGATCGGCCGGTGGTGCACAATTCGGCCGGTTGAGTGATAATCGGAGAGCGACTCCGGTTGTCTTCGGTACTATACGGAGGCAGTCTCCGGTTAGCAAGGCCAGGCACACGTGAACCAGACAAGTCCCGCGGAACGCAACCAGGGCAAAGAGGGTCGGGCGGCGCCCAAGGAGGCGAAGCCCAACGCGGCGACGCCGAACGAGGCAAAGCCCGAGGAGGTGGCGGCTCGGCCGTCAGCAGGCGAAGGGGAAGCCCGTCGTCCCCTGCGCGCGGACGCGGCACGCAACGTCGCCAGGCTCATCGCCGCGGCTCGAGAGGCTTTCGCCGAACACGGCTCCGATGCCTCGCTCGACGACATCGCCCGGCGGGCGGGCGTGGGGCCCGGGACCCTATACCGGCATTTCCCGAATCGCGCGACCCTGGTCGAGGCCGTGTATCTCGACGGCGTTCGGACACTCTGCGACGAAGGCAACCGCCTGCTCGATGCCGAACCCCCGGTCGACGCCCTGGTCGACTGGCTGCGCGCCCTGACTGCCTACGTGACGACCAAGCGGGGACTCGGCAAATCGCTGCTCGGGAGCGTGGACAATCGCGACCAGATCTTCCGCCGGTCTCACGAGATGATCGAAAGAACCGGCGCTCCCCTGCTCGACCGAGCCAAGGCGTCGGGTGCCATCCGCCCCGACCTCGAGCTAATGGACCTGATCCGCCTGGCCAACGCTGTCGCCATTGCCGGCGAACAGGCCCCCGACGGCGCCGAGCTCTCGAATCGGCTGCTGCTGCTGGCGGTGGACGGACTCCGGACTCGCGCCGGCTGATAGCCCTTCGCATGCGGCTCACATCGGCCGCGCGAGGTTGCCGGGAGCCGGCCATTCCTGGCATGGTTGTACTCACCAACCGTCTGGAGGGGACTGCCATGGCATCGAGACCACCCGAACGCGATGAGCTCGACCTGATGCTTGATCCGCTCATCGAGTTCGCCCAGAACATGCTCCGCAAGCACGGTGAGTTCTATCCGTTTGCGAACTCCATGAGGAACGACGGCCAGATCACGATGGTCGGCGGCTATGCGGGCGACGAGCATCCGGCATCGAACGAGGTGATCGAGCTTCTCGTCGGAGCCCTGCGTGCCCAGGCCGAGACCGGCGAGATCAAGGCATCGGGGATCTGCTTCGACGCGCGCGTGCGCGGGGCAGACGGGAAGCCCACGGATGCCATCGCCATTTCCCTGGAACACCGGGAGGGCGACAGCGTGATGGTGGCCATGCCCTACTCGAAAGGCCGATTCTCCGGCCTCAGCTTTGGGCAGCTCGTGGCCGGACCACCCCCTCCCAAGCGCGTGTTCGTCGGCGGGTAGAGTCTGCGCGGGGCTGCTTCGGGTGCCGGACGACGCGCCAGACAGGGTCGCGAGCGCTCGCCCAGGGTTGAGGCGGCCTGCGCCTTCCCCGTCACGTCCAAAGGCAGGGCGTAGGATGCCGTCATGCGCAATCTCGCCCGAACAATGGCCGTCCTTCTCATCCTTGGCTCCGCGGCCGCCTGCATCCCGGCCTGGCCGCCGTTCGGAGCATCGGCCCCGACGCCGACCGCCACTCCGACACCGACTCCTCTTTCGGCGCTCGATGCCTTCAAAGCGTGGGTCGCCGGCAGCGACTTCCAGGCCCAGGGCATCGTCAGCGGGTCGGTCCAGGCGAAGCTTATCGTCGGCTCCACGTCGGGCCCGGTCACGGGAACCTTCAGGGTCAAGGGCGGCGACAGCGACGTCTCGGTCCGTTTCGAGATCCTCGGCCAGACTGTCACCTACGACAGCATCGTCGTCGACGGCTGGGCATACTCGCGCACGAACGGGGGCGGCTGGACGAAGACGCAGGCCTCCGGCAAGACCCTTCAGGCGTTCGTGAGCAGCGGCGTCGTACTCACCGACGAGGGCGTCGAGACCAGGTTCGGCGGGCAGCTTCACCACCTCACCGTTGCCGACCCCGCGGGTATAGACCCCTCCGCGTTCGGCATCACCGCCGGTTCCGGTCAGGACAACCTCGCCATCGACGCCCCGTCCTTCTGGGTCGAAAGCGACGGGACGCCCGCGGGCCTGAGCATCGAAGCCTCGCTGGACCAGAAGATCCTGGGCACGCAGTCCCACGAGAAGGTGACGCTGGAGATCGCCATCGACACGGTATCCGGCGTGGAGATCGCGGCGCCGGTGACCTAGGTGGGGCTGCCCGACGCCCTACGGAAGCCGAGGCGGGGCGGGCGGGCCTTACGCCTCCCAGCCCCGACCAGCTCGGGAACCACGCCAAAGGCCCTAGCGGGACCGCGAAACCTCGACCACGAAGGAGCCGTCGGGGGAGTCGGCCCGCATTCGCGCCGAATACCCGATCTCGAAGATCTCACAGGCGATCGCGTGCTTCAGTGCGGCCACGTCCTCAGCCAGGAGGGAGGCACGCAGAAGCGCTCTCCTGATCATCCCGTCGTCGTACGTCGGAACGTCGCCACGGGCCCGGACCACGATGTCACGCCGGCCCTCCCGGTTCCACTGAACCGGGCTCAGCGGCCGAATGCACGCTTCTTCCTGCTCGGCGGCATGAAGGATCACTGGATCGCCCTCCAGAGCGGCCAAACCTCTGGCCGAATTCATCGGTGACCCCCACCGTGGTCCTGCCCCTGCCCATGGTCCTTACCCTGGACGACGGGGCTTGGGCTCAGACTCTGCTTGGGGTTCTCGCTGTGACCCGAGCTGACGATGCCGCCGATCCCGGGTCCGATCGTAAGGTCGAGCTCTTTGACGATCTCTCCCCAACCCTGGCCGCTTTCGAACATTGAGAGGATCTCGTTCGGGCTCAGTCCCGAGGCGTTGGCAAAGGCCAGGACCCGAACCGCCCCGCCGAGCCCGACCCTGGCCGCCAGCGTCCGGATCTGGTCGGCCGTGGCCGGGATGCCGGCAGCCTGGAGATCCGCCAGCAGGGCGGCGATTTCGCGATCGCTCGGAGAGGCACCCGTGGTCTCCGGAGGCTCGGCCGGCTCGGACGCCTCGGCCTTCGCGGATCCTTCGGCGGTAGCGGACTCTTCAGCCGTGGCGGACGCCTCGGCTTCGTCGCTCGGTCGCGCGGAGGCGCTCGAGTCCGGGCGGTGAGACTGCCCGGGCGGCGCAAATGAGGGTGTGGCCGCGAAGGTGGTGCCAACGGCCAGCAAGGCGGCGATCAGCGCCACAGGCAGGGCGCCGTGTCGAGTCTTCAATTCGAGTTACCTCATCGCTCCGGGACTTTGCCGCGAATTCCCGGCTGGCCGGGGACTCACGGGGCTCGCGACTCTGGATGGAGCTTCTCCACTAAGGAGTCATCTCGGCGCGTTTTGGCTTCACTCCGGCGCGGCTCTGCCGGATCCGGTCGATGCATGTGGTGCGCCGGCGCACACACGAGTGAAGCCTCCACGGGCCCCGATGACTCTTCTATGCAGCGCAGCGATGAACGTCGTGGGCCGTCGCGCCGAAGGTCGAGGCACAATCACCATGTGGATGACCGCGAGCTCGCTCAAGCGATCGCCGCGGGCGACCGCGATGCGTTCCGGCTGCTCTTGGAGCGGGAATCGGGACCAGTGGTCCGGGCCTGCGCGCGCATCCTGGGCGACCCCGACGCGGCCGAAGACGTCGCGCAGGAGTGTTTCGTGACCGCCTATCAATCGATCGGCTCATGGCGGGCCGAAGGCTCGCTTCACGGCTGGCTCCTCAGGATCGCGGTCAATCGCGCCCTCCGAATCGCCAGAGGGTCGGCGCGGCTCCTCCCACTTGAGGGCGAAACGGGCGAGCCGCCGGAGATCCCTGGCGGTTCCGAGCCGCTAGCCGACCTTGTAGCCGCGGAGCGTGACATGCAGGTCCGGGAAGCCGTGGCCTCGCTGCCGGAGCCGTATCAGGAAGTCATCGTGCTGCGCTACTTCGGCGAGCTCTCCATATCGGAGATCGCCACCGCGACCGGGCGACCGATCGGCACCGTCAAGACGCACATCGGCCGCGGGCTCCTGCGCCTGCGATTCGCGCTCGAGGAGGCTCGACGGGCATGAGCCATCGACGAGCCGGCGACGAAACCGGGCGCTCCTTGCCCGACGAGACGTTCTTGTCAGACCAGGAGCTCGCCGCGGCTTCCGAGCTTCGGGCCTACGCGGCCCGGGTGGCACCCGAGCCATCGTCGTCGTTCGCGGATCGCGTGATGGCCGACGTCGAGAGGCGCCCGGCCGCCATCGGGGCGAAGTCGGGTCATCTGACGGCGGGTCCGCGGGCGGCGGCGTCCCGCGTGGCCGCGTCAGCCGGAGCGCGTCTTCGCGTCGCGTTCGCACAAGCCTCGGGAGGCTCGCGCATCCCGCTGAGGATCCGCCTCCAGGCGACCGTGACGTTGCTCCTGCTGGCGCTCGCGGTCTCGGCCGGAGTCGCCCTCGCGGCCCAGAGCGCCGCAACCGTGTACAACTGGGTCGTCGAGCCGCCGGCTCCAGCCATCAGCAGGCAGAGCCAGACAGCGGGACCGCAGATCGAGTCGGCATCGCCCTCCGCGATACCCGACCACCCCAGCGCCACCAAACACCCGGGCAACACCGACCACCCGAACCCCAGCAATCACCCGGGCAACACCGACCACCCGAACCCGAGCAACCACCCGGGCAACACCGACCACCCGAGCGTCAAGTCCACGCCAACCCCAACCTGACGCCGACCCCAGTCCAACTCCGGCGGGCTAACCGCGTCGCCGGCTATCCGGCGATCGCGGCTGACCAGACGCGGACGAGAGCCACCCGGGCTGCTTCTGGCTCACCATCGAGCAGAAGCGAGAGATCGTTTGGGTCCGTGGTCAGGATCAGCGCGGGCACGGACGCCAGGGCCTCGGCGACGACAATGGCGTCGACCACGTCGGAGGTTGAAGCCTTCGCCTGCAATTCGCCGGCCCGGCGGGCGATCTGCTCCGAGGTCGGCAGGAGGGCATCTACGGCCTTGACGATCCGATCGATGGGAGCGCGGTCGCGGCCGCCGCGATGGACCTGGGCCAGGACCGGCGTGGGAATTACCACGACATAGCCCTCGTGCAGGGCACGCGCCAGGGCGGCCCGGGCGCGAGGATCGCCGCGAGCGAGGGCGAGGATCCCGCCCGCGTCGAGGATCAACCGCCGCGTCCCCGCGAGAGCTTCTACCGAGGCCACTCCTGCCCCTCGACCCAGGCACGCGCTTCAGCCGGTATCGGGCCGAATTCGTCGCCCATGTCGTCCAGCAGCTTCTCCAGGCGGACGCGTTGGAGGCGCATCGCGAGCGACTCATTGAGGAACCGCGAGAAGCCACGTTCGCCGACCAGCGCCTTCGCCTCGGCCACGCTGGCCGCGTCCAGAGTCGTCGACACTTTCACCCTGCTCATGTCGACTATCCTACGACGAGTAGGATTACTGTCAAACGGTCGCTCGGCGAGATCGGACACGCTGCGATACTGCCACGAGCGCCTTCACGCCCACTTATCCGCGGCGAATCCGGCACGGCGCCGGCAAGACAGGAGGGTCGCCCGTGCTCGTCAAATCGGCCGACGATCGACAGCCCGACATCGATGCGCTGACGGCGCTCGCCCGCCGGCGCGACGTAGACCCGCCAACGCGAAGGCGGATCGAGCAAGAGATCAAGTCGATCCGGGGCGGCGTGGCCGGGGAGGACGAGGCGGCGTATGAACTCGACTTCTACGTCGCGAAACGGCGCAACTGGGCGGTGATCCACGATCTTCGACTGGAGGTCGAAGGTCGGGTCGCGCAGATCGACCACGTCTTGATCGGCCTCATGCTGGAGGTCTACCTGCTCGAAACGAAGCACTTCTCCGGCGGGGTCGGGTACAACGAACGCGGAGAGTGGGTCCGCTACTGGGACGGTCAGCCGCGCGGCATCGACTCCCCTGTCGAGCAGAACCGCAAGCACAAACTCGTGGTGGAGCAGGCCTTCAAACGGGGGGTGATAGCCGTCCCGAAGCGGCTCGGCGTCTCGCTCAAGCCGAGCGTCAAGAGCTTCGTCCTGCTGTCCAGCAAGGCCCAGATCTCCCGACCACCCGGCAAGCAACCCGCCGGCCACGACTCCGTGATCAAGATCGATCAGCTCGCCACGACGATCGAAGTGCAGACCGACAAGATGGGCGTTCTCGAGACGCTGGGCCGACTGCCCAATCTGATCACCCCAACGACCCTCGGCGAGTTCGCTCTCGCGATGGCCGAAGCTCACGAGCCTCTCAGAGTTGATTGGGCGGCCCGGTTTGGACTCGGACCCGCGGACCGCACCTGCGCCGTCTGCGGTGCGGCAGTCAGTGGGAAGGTCGCGGCCTACTGCCGCGACAACGCGAGACGGTTCGGCAGTCGAATTCTCTGCTTCGACTGCCAGCGTGTTTCCAGTGGACAAGAACCCGCCTGATTTCTCGGCGACGGCCCGCACAAGCCCGCAGCGGGCCCCGCCACCCACCGACCAACGCCTACCGCTCGGCGATCGTGTGACCGCTCATGGGCTCGTCCGGCGGGCTCGAGATAGTGATTCGGCCTTCCGGAAAGACAGCCGCCAGTTCCAGCCGGCCACCCAGTGCTTCGACGAAACCGCGCAACGTGGACAGGTACAGATCGTTGCGACGCTCGATCTTGGACACGCTGGCCTGACTCGTCTGCAGAACCCGCGCCACGTCCACCTGCGTCAGCCCTCGACTGGCCCTGATCTCGGCCAGGGCCAACGCGTCGCCGATCGCGCTTCGATAGGCCTGTGCCTCAGGGCTGGAGTCGTCTCCGCTCCGGACTTCGCGCCAGGCCTTATGACCAGCCAAATCGATCACCCCTTTGGAAGCAAGCCTTCCTCGCGGAGGTCGGCCAGATAGTGGTCGTAGAGGTCGTCGGCCGTGGCGATGGCGGTTCGATACCAGGCGCTCCACTCGCTTCTCTTGTCGCCGCCGAGCACGAGAGCCGCCGTCCGGCGCGGATCGAACCGAAAGAGGATCCGAATCGTGCCGATGCGCAGTTCCTTGAGGCCATGGCGCGAACCCCTTACCGCATCGACCAGAGGACGGCCGAGACCGGGACCGCGCTCCTCCAATGTGTCCACAGCGGCATTGACGGCCTCACGATCCGGGTCATCCAGGCGCAGATACCAGGCCTCGAATTCAACCGTGACCACAACCGGCCACGCCATGGACCATAACCTCCCAGGCATATGCCGTCAAGGGCATATCTGGTCGGCATGTGGAAGCCGACCCCGACACTTGGGAGTCTCTCAGCCCCCGGTTCGGCGCCCTGCCCTTCGCCCACTCGGTCGGGGTCTAGAGTCAGGAACCGCTGGGCCCGCCGGCGACGGCTCGCAACGGCGCCCCGCAGCGGGCGCAGTAGACATCGCCATCGACTGCTGCCGCGCCACACTTGGTGCAGAAGGTAGCGCGCGAGATCGTCGCGGTGACTGTTCCCGCACCAATCCATCCCGCCGGACTGAGAGCTGGACGGGCGAGCATGAGGGCACGCGATCGAGCCCTCTCGTCCATCCGGCGCACGACAAGAAGGCCGAGCACGGCAGAGATGGCGAGGACCCCGGAGCCGAGCATCTCATCCGCGTAGAGGGTCTGCAGGGTCGAGTAGTCTGCAGAGGGATCGCTCGCGAGGGCGTTTGTCACCCGCACAATCAGGGTGCCACCGATGAAGCACAGCCACCAGCCGAGTGCGAGCTTGCCCTGGCCGTTGTGGTCTGGCGTCGCCAGGCGCTCCCAGGATTCACGCACGACCGTATACGGCATCCAGAGGAACGCGATCGGCACGAACCACCAGATGACCGCCCATTTGGGGCTATTAGAGGGCGTCCCGCCGCCAAGAGCCGCCACGTTCGCCACTGTCCGGTAGAGCCAGGCGATGAAGCAGACCGCGAGGGCTATGGCCACACATATGTAGAGGCCACCGGCGGAGTCGACGTTGTCGGCCCATGTCGCGACGTCGCGCGGCGACACGTAATCGCGGTTGGCGAGCGCGCGGGCGAAGGAATCGCCCTGTGCTGCAAGAGCGGCCTCGTAGGCGGTAACAGCCGCCGCGAGGCCGAATAGGACCTGGGTGCAATTCGAGCGCCATCGGGGTTCAACGTAGCCACCCGGCTGCCACTGGCCTTCCGCGTATCGAGACGACCCCGGAACGGAAATTGCAGTCACTGTCGACCCTCTAGCCGCGCCCGATCCCGCCGCAGGGTCGGGTCCCATCCGCGACATCTGAAGCGTGCCCCGGAGCGAGGGCCGTGTCTCGGCCACCGAAGTACCGGGACGTGCAATTCCCGTGACGGTCAGACGGACACGACCGAATCGCAGGTCTACCCGAGCGACCAGTCGATTGGCGGCATCCGCAGTTCTCTCAACTGCCGGTTCGCTCCGGTAAACGGCCTGCTTCCTATGAACGCGGGCGCATTGCCGCACGAAAGATCAGCCGAAAGCGGGGACGGGTGCGACGAGGGCAAGACGACGTGGTGCCGAGGGATGCCTCGGGCATTCTTGATCGCTGGCGCGCCCCACAGCAGAAAGGCGACTGACTCCGATTTTGCACTCGCCACGTCGATGATGGCTCTCGTGAACCTTAGCCAGCGGCTTGCGTGGCCGTTCGCCTTGCCATCGCCCACGGTCAGGGCGGTGTTGAGGAGCAGGACCCCGTGCCGCGCCCACGGCTCCAGTGAACCGGTCTCTGGACAGTCCAGCCCGGTATCCAGGTGCCACTCGCACACAATGTTGCGCAGTGACGGCGGCCACGTAGGCGCCCTCGTCGAGAAGGCCAGTCCGTGGGCCTGGCCGGCTTCGTGGTACGGGTCCTGGCCCAGGATGACTGCCCTTACTTCTGCCAGGCACGTGGCCCTGAGAGCTTCAAAGCGCTGTCCGACAGCTGGGTAGACCGGGCGACCGCCTTCGGACGTCACGTTGGCACGCCGCTCTGCCTCCTCGATCTCGTTCGGCGTGAGGTAGCTGGCAATGGCCGCTCGCCAATCCGCCGGGATCAGTTCGGACGCTCGGTCGACCGCGTTCACGCCGCCCACTCTTCTGAGAGAACCTCGGCCTGTTCCAGGACCGTGAGCGTGGCTTTCTCCTGCTTGTCAGGGGGGTAGCCGTGTTTGCGGAGGCAGCGCTTCACGAGGACGCGGAGGTGGGCGCGGACGTTCTCGCGGACGGTCCAGTCGATGGTGACGTTGGCTTTGACGGTGGTGACCAGCTCGCGGGCAATGCCGCGGAGGCACTCGTCGCCCAGGACGGCGACGGCGGAGTCATTGACACCCAACGCGTCGTAGAAGGCGAGTTCGTCCTCGCTCAACCCCAGCTCCTCGCCCCGAGCGTCGCGGGCGCGCAAGTCCTTGGCGAGGGCGATCAGCTCCTCGATGACCTGGGCGGTTTCGACGGCGCGGTTCTGGTACTTCCGCACGGCCTCGTCGAGCATCTTCTCGAACGAGCGCGACTCCACCACGTTCCGGCGGCCGCGTGACTTGATCTCGCCCTTGAGCAGCTTCGCGAGCAGCTCCACGGCCAGGTTGCGCTGCGGCATGTCGCGGACCTCCGCGAGGAAGTCGTCGGAGAGGATCGAGATGTCCGGCTTCTTGAGGCCGGCCGCGGCGAAGATGTCGACGATCTCGTCGGAGGCGACGGCGCGGGAGACGATCTGTCGGATGGCGTGATCCAGATCCTCCGCGGCATGCGGTCCGCGCTCGGTCCCTTTGATCAACACGGATCGAACGGCCTGGAAGAATGCGACGTCGTCGAGGATCGCCATCGCCTCGTCTGATGGCACGGCCAGGGCGAACGCCTTCGACAGCGATCCGACGGCGTCGAGCAGCCGCTGCTTTCCGTTCGGCAGCCCGTCGCGATCGCGCAGCCCCAGGATGTGCTCCTGCGCGCGTGGCAGCACGGACACCCGCTCGGCCGCGGAACCACTCGAGAACGCGGCCCACGAGAACCCATGGAAGAGCCCGCGGCAGACCTCGTACTCGCGCTGCATGGCGAAGATCGCCTCGCGCTGATCGTGCTCCACCTTGCCGCGACCGCCGCTCTCGGTGTACGCCGCGAGCGCCTTGCGCAGCTCGTCCGCCAAACCCAGGTAATCGACCACCAGGCCGCCCGGCTTGTCGCGGAAGACGCGGTTCACGCGCGCGATCGCCTGCATGAGCCCGTGGCCGTGCATCGGCTTGTCGATGTACATCGTGTGGAGGCTCGGCGCGTCGAAACCGGTCAGCCACATGTCGCGGACGATGACGATGCGGAACGGATCTGCCGGGTCGCGGAAGCGGCGCGCCAGCGCCTCGCGCCGGGACTTGTTGCGGACGTGCGGCTGGAACTCCAGCGGATCGGTCGCGGAGCCGGTCATCACGACCTTGATCGAGCCGGCGTCGTCGTCCTCCCCTGCCCACTCCGGCCGGAGGGCCACGATCTCGCGGTACAGCTCCACGCAGATCCGGCGGCTCATGCAGACCACCATGGCCTTGCCGTCCATGACCTCGAGCCGCTTCTCGAAATGGTCGACCAGGTCGGCGGCGACCAAGCGCAAACGCTTTTCGGCACCGACCACGGCGGCCAGCTGGGCCCACTTGCTCTTCAGGCCCTCCTTCCGCTCGACCTCCTCGCCTTCGGTGACCTCTTCGAAGTCGGGATCGATCTTGGGTCGTTCGGCCTCGGAGAGCTCGAGCTTGGCCAGTCGGCCTTCGTAGTAGATCGGCACCGTGGCGCCGTCTTCGACCGCGCGCTGGATGTCGTAGATGCTGATGTAGTCGCCGAAGACCGCCCGCGTGTTCGCGTCCGCCTTCTCGATCGGCGTGCCCGTGAAGCCCACGAAGCTGGCCTGCGGCAGGGCGTCGCGCATGTGGCGGGCGAAGCCGTCGATGAAGTCGTACTGGCTGCGATGGGCCTCGTCCGCGATTACGACGATGTTGCGACGGTCGGAAAGCACGGGGTTGCGGTCGCCCGACTCCGCCGGCATGAACTTCTGGATGGTCGTGAAGACGACGCCGCCGCCGGCGACGCGGAGCTTCTCACGCAGGTCGGCCCTATCGGCGGCCTGGACGGGATCCTGCCGCAGCAGGTCGCGGCAGCGAGCGAAGGTGCCGAAGAGCTGGTCGTCCAGGTCGTTTCGGTCGGTGATGACGACGATCGTCGGGTTCTCCATCGCCGGATCGAGGATCAGCCGCCCGGCGTAGAAGGCCATGCTGAGGCTCTTGCCCGAACCCTGGGTGTGCCAGACGACGCCGACTCGCCGGTCGCCGGGCTCGCCGCCCGGCTGCCGGCCGGACTCGTATCGACCGAAGATGTCGGACGGTCCCTTGCGCCCGGCCGCCCGAAGCGTCTGGTCGACCGCGAAGTTGACGGCATGGAACTGGTGGTAGCCCGCCATCTTCTTGGTCAGCACGCCGCCACCCATGTCCTCGAAGACGATGAAGTAGCGGATCAGATCCAGGAACCGGCGCTTGTCGAAGACGCCTTCCAGGACCACCTGCAGCTCCGGCATCCCCTTGGGCGCATCGCCGCGCCCGTCGATCGTGCGCCAGGGCTTGAACCACTCCTTGCCCGCGCCCAGGACGCCGATCCGCGCTTCCGTGCCGTCCGAGACGACAAGCGCGCAGTTGTAGTCGAAGAGCGCCGGGATTTGCGACTGGTATGTCTGGAGCTGGTTGAGCGCGCCCGCGATCGTGGCCTTCTCGTCGGTCGGGTTCTTCAGCTCGATCACGCCGAGCGGCAGCCCGTTGACGAAGATCACGATGTCCGCCCGCCGGTTGTGCCCCGCCGGCCCCACCACCGTGAACTGGTTGACCGCCAGCCAGTCGTTGTTGTCCGGATTCTCGAAGTCGATCACGCGCGCCTGCGCCCCTGCGATCGACCCGTCCGCCCGCCGGTACTCGACGGTCACCCCATCGACGAGCATCCGATGGACAGCGCGGTTCCGCTCGATCAGCGACGCCCCTTCCGCCCGAACGATCTTCCGGAAGGCGTCGTCAAGGGCTTCCTGCGGGAGGTCGGGGTTCAGGCCGACGAGGGATTCGCGGAGGCGCCACTCCAGCACCACGTCGCGATAGCTGCGGTCGCCGCGCTCCGCGCCGGGCTGCCCGACGGCGATATCCGGGCCGTGGGCGACCGCGAAGGTCGAGTCGGCCAGCCACGACAGGGCGGCGTCTTCGACGGTCGACTCGGCGAACGACGAGGCACTCACGGCGAACTCACTGTGGGCGGGCGCGTGACCGAAGGGACCGGCGCCGGTCACGTTCTCGGCCCGGAACTAGCGGCGCGGTGCCGACCTTTCTCAGCTCCTTGCCCTCACGCGGATACCACAGACCCTCGTTCAGGTCGACTGACTCGCTTGCCACGGTGGCTACGGCATTGGCGATGAAGTAGCCTGCGGCCCAGTCGGGCAGATCATAGGAGTGCCAGCGGTCGTACGCCTCGCGATTCAGGGCGATGGGATCAGTGTCCCAGTATCTAGTGAAGCTGGAACAGCCCAGGCAAACGTGCGACACGACGCGTTGACGCTGGCCCGCAGCGACCACTTGAAGCTCCTCGAAGATCCGATCGGGCTCACTAGGATCGAAGGCCGTCTCATAGCTGAAGAGTCCTACAAATGGCTTCGGCCCATCGCGCCTTCCGACGTGGATAACCTCGGCGTCGTCAGCCAACGAGCGCAGAGCCTCACCAAGATCAGTAGCGCCGACGATGCGTGACTTCACTTCGATGATGCCCGCTACGGCATCCGGGCTAACGAAGACCAGGTCGCCACTCCTGAACAGGACCGGCTTTCGATTGTCATACAGGATGATGTCGACCTGCCCCGTCCCACTCGCCGGCGTCACCACGAAACCGCGAACCGGCTCGATATGCGCAGGAAGGTTGCCCTTCAGCAAAGTGCGAAGGACTGACTCCTTCCACTCACCGTCCGTCTGCCAGTGTGGCGTCTCGACGCTGAAGTTCCTTACACGGTCCTTGAGCGCTTCAAGCTCCCGTGTAAGAGACTGGTAGTGGGCAGTCACTTGCACTGAAGCCCCCCTCTCTGCATCCGACATACGGGCAATTCCACGCTCAGGACCTATGCTGCCGGCGCATGTTCTCAACCGCAGCGGCGAAGTCAGGCTGCGGCGCCTCCTTGCTCCATTCGGTCCAGAAGTCGATCGTCGTACTCAACGGCTTCTCGGTAGGTGGATGGATACGAATCCTGGTCGGCAACAACACCGAATCGCCAACCACCAAAGCCTCGCCAATGTCGAGAGCGGGAAGGCTGTCCATCAGCCCCTCCAAGGTCTCTGGCATCAGATGCCGGACGGTTGCCTGATCGTCCCCGTTTGTCAATCGCAAGGCGATGACATTGTTGCATTGACTGAGAATCGTCTCGCTCACGTCCGAAGGTCGCTGGCTGACGACGAGCAGCGAGACACCGTACTTGCGCCCCTCCTTGGCGATCTTCTCGAGGTTCTCTAGCGCGCGTTGCTCGACAGGGTTGAGCCCTTCCCTCTTGGGCAGATAGAGATGCGCTTCGTCACAGACCAACGCAAGTGGGCGCCGTTGGTCTCGGTTGGTCCAGAACTGGACTTGATAGATCACGCGAGCGACAAGGCCAACGATGACTGGCAGGATGTCGGCCGGCACTTCAGAGAAGTCGATGACCTTGACCTTCGAGCCATCCTTTGAGAACCCCATGAGGCGCTCAACCATCGAAGCCATGTCGTCGTAAGGTGATGTGCTCGCCGGGCTCTGGAACAGGAAGCCGTACCGCTTGTCACTGACCTTGCTTTTCAGCCTCACGATAAGCCGGCTGAACTGACCGAAGAATGTTCCCTGCTTGTCTCGCCCGCTCGTTCCGCAGACCATCTCGCGGTCTAGGCGATCAAGCTCGGCAACGACGTCCGCCAAACTGAACGGAACCGGGCTGTCGAGAGTAAATGCGTTCAGTACTTCAGTCTTGCCGAGGGCCTCAAGGGTCTTCTTTTTCTCGGCAACAACCGTGTCCTGGAATGCCATGACTTGGTTGTGGGCGGTGAACTCGCTCCGATCGATGAACATGGCCTGCAGCTCTTCCGCGTTGAGCAGCCAATAGGGCAGGAAGAGCAAGGCCGTATCGGTCGCTCCTAGGACCTCGGGGCCTGGGATTCTGAGATGGCGAGCGAAGGAAAGGCCGTCGTACTCACCGTGGAGGTCGAATACGATCAGGTTGGCGGATGGCAAACGTGTCGCGTGCTCCAGGATCGCCGCGACTGTCCAGGACTTCCCAGAGCCAGTACTTCCGAGAAGGGCGGCGTGGCGCTGGAACAGCTTGTCGCCGTCCACGTAGGCTTTGGCCGTCTCGTCAATGGTGTAGACGCCGATCTCAAGAGAGTGCTCGCTCTTGCTCGCGTCTGACAGCATCCCCATGAACGCCTGGAGTTGCAGATCGCGCAGAATGTGACAGTCACCGTCGATCTCGGGCACCTGGACGAGCGACCGAGAGAATCGAGGGGCACCGTGGGCCTCCATGGCGACGGTCCCGACCAACGTCACCCGGACCGTGTTCAGGGCGCTTTCGCCAGGTACTGGAGCCCGCGGCTCAGCATCTTCGCCGTCGCCTGAGGGCACAGGCTCCGCGTCTGGGACGGGCACCTTGGTCACTCGGTCGATCAGGCCGATCAACCACCTCTCGGCCGCGCCCGGCAGCGACAAAGCGACCAGTTGCCCGACTCTCGCCTTCCGCAAGTCCTCATCAGCCGGCACGTGGACATTGACACGACGCGTGTCCACATAGCGGACATTTCCGAGGAAATCCGAGGTTCCAAATGCGAATACCGACATGGTCATCCCCCCAGCAGCGTGTTTGTAAGCTCAGAAACGTCCCAAAGTCTCCGTCCAGGGATCTCCACCCAGTCGGAGTACTGGGCATTGAAGACACGCGTCCCGTTACTCGAAGGATCGCTCTGCTTGCATACGAGCCAAAGATTCTTGGCCTGGCGAGTGATTGCTTCGATCCGTGGGTTGGAGTCGCGAGTGACGATCAGTCCCAGGCAGCCTTGCGTGACCAGCTTCCTTGTGGTGTAGACCTCGAGGTGCGTGTCATTGAAGCCATAGCCGAGGAAGAGAAATCGGTTTGCCTTGTCTATCGCCCCGTCGGCGGTCTCAATCAGCTCACGCCGATAGCGCTGCAGTGTTTCGAACTTCGAGGAGCCCGGCGTGATCATGACTCGCTGCGCCGACTTGGGCGGGCTCCACATCCACGCGGCGTTTTCCACGAACTGGCCCCGGTGGAAGAAGTAGTCCAATGAGCCGTGGACCTTGTATAGGCACAGGCGCTTTCTCGGCTGCCAGGCCGTCTTGAGCGTCCGCCCTCTACTGACCTGCGCATACCTGCCAAGCGACATCTCGACTGCATTCCAATCGAGGACCCTGGACACGCCACCAATGAAGCCGTTGGCATACGGTATGCCAGCCACGTCACACGAGTACTCGAGCAACAGATCGTAGTTGGGTGTTAGGACATGGAGGGCGGACCTGCCGCTCGGCAAGGTCTCGACCAGCTTCTCGAATAGCCTCGCCGCCGGCCATTGAGCTTCACCGTTGGCTATGGCGAACGCGCATTCGCGGTCGGTTGCGGCGATGAACGCGCTCGTGATGTCCGTGACGGCCGCGAGAAGGCCGTCATCCTTCACTGCGTTCATCGCAGATTCCAGGTCCGAATCTCTGCCAAGTGATGCCACGACAGCGGCCCACTCAGATGCGCCCTGCGCTGTCAGCGCTTGTCCGCGCATTCCCTCTTCCAGGGCAACTCGCAAGGCTGGCATGCCGAACCTTGGGTCGAGCGCGCAGGACATGCCAGAGCCAAGGAATGTGAAGGGGGTCTCGGTGAAGAAGTCATGAACGGCCTTCGTCGCTATGTCCTCGGTTAGAGTCTCCACGAGTTCCCCTCTTGGGCGTGATGGCACTCCTAGATGGATACAGACCCGCAGTCGCGTGTGCCCGAGATCAGGGCTGACAGCAAAGAGCCAGACAGATCAGACAGAAGGTTCTTCTGAACATAGGCGGACGTCACCAACTGATCAAGCCCGGAAACGAGCGTTTCGAAAGTCAGAACCAGAGGCTTCGGAGGCGACACCACTCGCAAGGCGCCGAAGTCCGCCTTGTTGATGGAGCCGAACACCGTTCCATCAGATTCAAAGGCATGGAAGCTGGCTGAGAGCGATCGCATTGCCCAGAACGTGTATGAACTGGCGCCCGATCTGTACCGCACGGCAGCAAGACCTCGACCAATCGCGCAGTCCTCCAGGGCGAGGTTGGTGTCGCCGACGGGAGCCCGGACGCAAACCAAGGTGTCACCAGCGTGTGCCAGCCTGGTCGGGGCCGTGCAGTAGACACGGCGAGAAGGAAACCTCGTCCCAAAATCAGCGCGCCCTTGGTAGAAGGGAAGCCCGTCGCCGTGCTGGTTGTAGGTCTCTCCCGGAGGCGACTGGCCCATAGTCACCGAGAAGTCGTCCGCCACCATCGCCAGGCGCCAGCCAGCCGGAATTGGGGCCTCACCGGAGTCATCAAACGAATCTGGAAAGAGGTCCCCTATGTCGCTGGTAAGGCCGTTGTCGCGGCCTTCGGATTTGGCGCGGACGGGGTCGAAGTCGACGAACCAGGACTTGAAAAGGGCCCGGGCCATCGACTCGAGGGTCTGGCTCATGCGGCGGTTCAGTTCGATCTTGTCGTCGAGCGAGCGGAGAACGCGGCCGATGCGACGTTGCTCGTTGAGAGGCGGGAGTTCCACGGTAAGGCCACGTTGAGACGTCAAGCTGACGTAGGGCGCCATGTCCGTCTCGGCTTCGCGAGCGTTGAGCTGTTGGCGGAAAGGAGCCGAGCGGAGGTAGGCATAGAGGTAGCCGCGATCCAGAGTGTTCGGGTCGAGCGTTCGCCAGAATGTGGTCTGCGGACTGCAAACGAAGCGCGGGGCGTCGTCAAGCACGAGTGCGACCTTGCCGACGGTCCCCTTGTGGGAGAGGAGCACATCCCCGGGAGCGCCGATGCCCTTAGTGATGCGTCGGACAGCGCGGTCATTGATCCGCGATGCTGAGTCGAAGAGGACCCGGCCACCATCCATGTCGGCGGCTCGGATGAACGCGACTCCGTCGGCGACGAACTCATCCGGCCTCGGGCGATATTCGCCGTGATTGCCGTCCTCGACTAGCAGCACGCCTTCTCGCTGGAGTTCGGCTACGGTCGCCGTCCGCCACTCACTCGCCATACCCGAGCTCCCGCAGGTTGGCGTTGATCAGCTCGTCTAGGCGGGCCGCTTCGGCTTGCTGCTCGCGGAGGGTGGCGACCAGGCGGCGCATCTTGTCGTCGAAGGGTTCGGCGTCCTCTTCGGCTGCCTCGGCGCCGACGTATCGGCCGGGAGTGAGGACGTGGCCGTGGCCCCGGATCTCGTCCAGCTTGGCCGACTTGCAGAAGCCGGGGACGTCTGCGTATTCGACCGCGTCGGGATCGCCGCGCCAGGCGTGGTAGGTGCCGGCGACCCTGGCGATGTCGGTGTCGGTCAGTTCGCGGTGAGTTCGGTCGGTCATCGAGCCGAGCTTTCGGGCGTCGATGAAGAGCGTCTCGCCGCGCCGGTCGCGGAAGCCGCTGTTGCGCTTGTCGCGGGCGAGGAACCACAAGCAGACCGGGATCTGGGTCGAATAGAAGAGCTGGCCAGGCAGGGCGACCATGCAGTCGACCAGATCGGCCTCAACGATCGACTTTCGGATTTCGCCTTCGCCCGACTGGTTAGTGCTCATCGAGCCGTTCGCGAGCACGAAGCCGGCGATGCCGGTGGGCGCCAGGTGGTGGATGAAGTGCTGGACCCAGGCGAAGTTGGCGTTGCCCGCGGGCGGCGTGCCGTAGACCCAGCGCTTGTCGTTGCGCAGCAGCTCGCCGCGCCAGTCGCTGTCGTTGAATGGCGGATTGGCCAGGACGTAGTCCGGCTTGAGGTCCGGGAAGGCGTCGTTGTGGAAGCTGTCGCCCTGGACGATGTTGGCGCCGATGCCGCGGATGGCGAGGTTCATGTTGGCCAGGCGCCAGGTGGTGTAGTTGGACTCCTGACCGTAGATGCTGATGTCGCCGACGCGGCCGCGGTGCTCCTCGATGAACTTCTCGCTGCTCACGAACATGCCGCCCGAACCGCAGCAGGGGTCGTAGACGCGGCCCTTGTACGGCGCCAGCATCTCGACGAGCACCCGGACGACGCGGCTGGGCGTGTAGAACTGGCCGCCCTTCTTGCCCTCGGCGCTGGCGAATTGGGCCAGGAAGTACTCGTACACGCGGCCGAGGATGTCCTTGGCTCGGTCCGCCGGGCTGCCGAGGCCGATGTCGCTGACCATATTGACGAGCTGGGCCAGGCGGGCCTTGTCGAGGCCTGGGCGGGCGAAATCCTTCGGCAGGACGCCTTTGAGCCTTGGGTTGTCCCGCTCGATGGCGTCCATCGCGTCGTCGACTATCCGGCCGATCGTCGGCTGGGGCGCCTGGGCCTTCAGGTGCGACCAGCGGGCGCCGGGCGGGACCCAGAAGATGCTCTCGGCCTTGTACTCGTCCGGGTCCTCGGGGTCCGCGCCCTCGCCCCGGGCGGCCGTGGCGGCCAGCTCGGCGTGCTTGGCCTCGAACGCGTCGCTGATGTACTTGAGGAAGATCAGCCCGAGCACGATGTGCTTGTACTCGGCTGCGTCCATGTTGTTGCGGAGCGCGTCGGCCGCCTGCCAGAGCTTGGCCTCGAGGCCGTTCGTGGCGCTGGCTTCGGTCCCGGCGGGGCGGCCCGCGGGCGCAGTTCGGCCTCCGGAGGCGTGGCTGCTTCGGGCTCCGCGAGGACTCAAGATCTACCCCCAGATCGAGCGACCGCTCCACTACCCCGTGACGGCCAGCAGCATGTCGGTCAACTCCCAGCGTACTGCGGGAGTGGCCCCCTGTGGGCCCCCATTTCGTACCTGGCCGGGTCTTTCCTCCTGCTTGTGCTCCCCGCCACTCGATGGCACTGGCGTTCTGATAACTTGCTGCGGTCTCGTCTCAAGAACCCGCAACTCCCAGGGGCCAACTTGTGTCTACGAACCCCGAAGCGACGGTCGAATCTGCCGGCGCCGCCGCCCAGGTGACGATCCCCACCGCTACGAGCTCCCCGTACTGGGCTCCGCCGCAGCACGTCGAAAGCGTGTGGCTCGCGGACGCTCCGGCGGACGCAGTCGATCGAGTGGTCGGCCTGATTGGCGATCCCCGAGTTCGAGCGGTCGTCCGCTTCGTGATTGGGGCCGTGATCGCGTTCTACGTGATCCAGCTCGGCTGCCTGGTCTCGTTTGTTCGCCCAAGCCGCCGCTTCGTTTTCCGCGTGTTCAATCTGCTCCCCTGGCTCTTGCTCGGCGAGTACGCGCCGATCGTCGGAATAGTCGCGCCGGATCAAGATGGGTCACGGCCCCGCTGGCTGTGGTTCATCCTGGTCGGCTGGTGGGCCGGAATCCTGTGGGCCTCGATGGCCTGGATGGCCCTCTTGGGGGTGGTGACCGCGCCGGCCGCCATGTGGATGCTTGCCTCACTCGACCGCGTTCTATTCCTGCCGTACGTGCCGGTTGTTCGACCGGCGGAGCCATCTCCCTTACCAGAACCTCCGCGCAGGCCGCCTGCCCCGATCCTCGCGCTGGTTCCGGACATCTGCGAGCCGCCAGCGTCCGACTCGGCACCTGAGGCAGACCCAGCGGAGAGCATCGTCGAGCCGCGCTTCGAGCGGGTTGCGATTGGCAAGAAGCTCCGGTTTCGCGTGTTCGCCCGCGATGGTTTCCGCTGCCAGTACTGTGGCCGGCCAGCTGGAGACGGTGTGATCCTGCACGTTGACCATCGAGTCCCGGTCGCCAGAGGTGGCACCAACGACGAGTCGAACCTCGCCACCGCCTGCAGTGACTGCAATCTGGGTAAGGGCGTCCTGGAACTGGCGTCCTCAGACGTGGCATAAGCATGGCCGCCGTGATGGTACGAATTCGCGCCGCCGAGGCCCTCGACGACTACCGCGTCAGACTGACGCTGACCAACGGCGACACGGTCGAGCGCGACCTCACGGAGATTGTCTGGGGCCCAGTTTTCCAGCCCTTGCTCGACGACTACGCGCTCTTCCGGAACGTTCGAGTCGAAGCCGGCACGGTCACCTCGCCGGGCGATCTCGACTTTGACCCGGACACGCTGATCTGGGGCGGTGCGCCCCCTGTGAAGGCTGGGTCGCGCCCGCCGCGCTTCCTCAGATTGCCCCGACGATCGCCGTCGCCCGACGCGTGATCCGACTCCGCGTACGACTGCGGCGCCAACCTAAGGCCCGGGCGGCCTCGCTTAGTTACCGCCGGCCGGAGAGGCCGCGGGTCACTGGCACCACCACATCATGGCTTCGTCGTTGCGGGTGCGGTTGCAGGCGCCGCAGATGTCGCG
>VFSW01000235.1_pt1 | contig 77276 bp, 69 predicted proteins | sample 5358111 | NCBI WGS metagenome assembly VFSW01 (sample SAMN11554181, study PRJNA540505) | mine drainage metagenome | isolation source: sediment from site ElyBrook_90M | place: USA: Ely Copper Mine, Vershire, VT | collected 2017
CTCGGATGCCGTCGTAACGTTTGTATGGTCTGCCTCGAAGCCGATGGCCCTGGCCTTCCGCTCGCCGATGAGCCTGGCCGCCGCGGGAAGGAGCGGCCCTTTGGCGATCCGTACGCCCGCGCCTGCCACTTCCTCCCGCGCCTGCTGGGTGTAGCGTCCATCGGTGAAGAACGTGCGCTGGCCGTCAAGAAAGAGCAGCAGTCCGTTGCTGCCGGTATAGCCGCAGAGATAGCGCAGGTTCGCCGGATGTGTCACCAGGAAGCCGTCGAGTCGCTTGCTCTCCAACGTCCGCTCGAAAGCTTTCTGGCGAGACCGGTGTTCCATCATGCTCCAGTCGCGGCATGGCGCGCAGCCGCGGTTTCGCTAAAAGTGGGTCACTTTGAGCGGCTTGACGCTCTGTTTGGCGGCCCGGAAGAAGTGGTGAACTCCGGGCCGGTGCGCGACCGCGTCCACCCGAACGTAGTAGGTCCCCAGTCCCGGGTTGGATGAGAACGGAATCGCGGGGCTCGTCGATTCCGGGCCGAGATTGAAATGCTGATAGCCCAGCGTCGTCGCCCGGCCGATTTGATTGACCGCGACAACGATGACGGTCAAAACGAAATCCTCCGGCGTCTCATTTGTAATCACAGTTGAGCCGGCAATTGCGCTGCCATGCACCTCAGGCGGTTGCTGCCAGTCCACGGCGAGACCGGTGATGATGTGGATCGTGATGTCGCGCTCCATGCGCAATTTGGGAGAGCTGGAATCGGTGACCTCAACTGTGAAGTGATACTCGCCGGGTGTGATCGCTTTGCCAAAGATTCTGCCGGCGTGGCGATGCAGCGTGAGCCCAGGCGGAAGCTCGCCGCCCACGATTTCCCAGGTGTAAGGCGCAATTCCGCCGATGGCCGCCAGCGGCAAGGTATAGCTCTGCTCCGCAATCGCACCATGCGTCGGCAAAACCAGAATCTGCAAGTTTTGCCCCGCGGCCAGGCCGCTGGCGCCGCAAAGCAACGCGAGGATGGCTACCACCGCCTTGCGCATAGAAAAAGATTACAAGGTATACCCATGGAGTGCCAATACCCACCACGGCCACAACGGAAACACAGCCCTGCATCTAACAGTACTTACGAAAAACCCGCTTAGCGTATATCATCGCTTGTTCAGCCCAGAACTGCCGGCGATTCGCGCATAGGCTCTACGCCTTGGTCGCGAAGCACAATGAAATCGCGAAGCAGAGGCGGAGCAGAACAAAACCGAAACACGAAGAGCAAACATGGTCTCCGAGCGTAAAATCCGTGTGCTGGTTGCCAAGCCTGGCCTGGATGGCCACGACCGCGGCGCCAAAGTGATTGCCCGCGCCTTGCGCGATGCCGGCATGGAGGTCATCTACACCGGCCTGCGCCAGACGCCCGAGATGGTAGTGACCGCCTCCTTGCAGGAGGATGTGGACGTCATCGGCCTGAGCATTCTTTCCGGAGCGCACAATGCCATCGTGCCACGCGTCATGGACTTGCTGAAGCAGAACCACATGGACGACGTGCTGATGCTGGTGGGCGGCATCATCCCCGACCAGGATGTCGAAGCGCTGAAGCAGATCGGCGTGGCTGCAGTCTTTCAGCCGGGCACGCCGATGGATTCCATCATTGACTTCATCCGCGCCAATGTGAAGCCGCGCGGAGTAATTGCGGAATGAAAGAAGCTTGCGAGCGGTTGCAATTGCCTTGGGGAGCGTCTAGAGTTTAAGCAAATGAGCCGTCGAGTCATGATCGAAACACCCTTTCCGAGCCTGGAAGAGACCGCCCGCACATTAGGGGTTTCCCGGGCTGCGGTGGAACGCGTTCAGCGCCTGTTGTCGCAGCCTGAGCGTCGCACCCACGGGCGCGCCAATAGACATCAAGCAACCTCCAACTATGCCCGCAAGAGAGCTTCAAAGAAGCGCTGACCGGTATTCCGTATTTTTGAATGTCCCTTATGACAGCGCGTTCGAGAGCCTGTATTTGGCGTATATTGCCGGTTTGAGCGCCTTTGGGCTAGTGCCTCGCGCAACCCTGGAAATCCCGACGAGTGAGCGTAGGCTGAACCGCATTGTCAAACTCATCCAGCAGTGTGCTTACTCCATTCATGACCTCTCTCGCGTTCAGCTCGATGCGCAGGCGCCGAGGGTGCCTCGCTTCAACATGCCATTTGAGTTGGGACTTGCAGTCGCCCGGGATGTGGGCAAACGAAGAGAGACGTGGTACGTCTGCGAAACCCTCCCTTATCGAGTCGGCAAATCGCTAAGCGACCTCGACGGAACCGATGTTCGCATTCACGGCGGCACAGTGAAGGGAGTGTTTGGCGCGCTTTGCAATATTTTCGCGCGAAAGACACGGCACCCCTCGGTTCAGGAGATGTATCGGATTTATCTCGTGCTGCGGCGGGGCCTGCCGACCATCATGAGGCAAGCTGGCGCGAGAGACTCCTATGGCGCGCGAGTTTTTCAGGACCTGGTGCTTGCAGCCCGCGCGGAACAGCTTCGTTACGGGCCTGTCCAGAATACATAGGACTGGGCGCTGAGGCGGAATCGGGTGTATCCTTCAGCTTCGTTTGTCACCACAGCAGGTTCGCTTAACGTGTGACCCGCGAGATGAATATTGCCGTGGTTCAGGTTCGCCCCCCGTGGCGATCAAAATCCTTTTTCGAGGCAGGCATGCGGCTTCAAACTTCTATGTTGCTTCCGTTCGTCCTATTCTGGACGTTATCCGGCTTTGCCCAAACAAACCCCACCTCTTCTCAGCCCACCCCAGTCCCAAAAGAAATTCCCAGCTTCGACCTGACAGCCATCGACAAAACCGTCGATCCCTGCGTCGATTTCTATCAGTACGCTTGCGGCAACTGGATGAAGAACAACCCCATCCCGGCCGACAAGCCGATGTGGGGGCGCTTCTACGAGCTGCGGGAGCGCAACCTCTACGTGCTGCACGACATCCTGGAAGAGGCGGAAAAGCCCGGACAGCGCAGTGCCGTCCAGCAGAAAGTGGGCGACTACTACGCTGCCTGCATGGACGTGCCCGCCATCGATAAGCGCGGCACCGCGCCGCTGAAGCCCATGATGGACAAGATTGCCGCCATTAAAACGAAGCAGGACTTCATGCAGGAAGTGGGCGCCATGCACCGCGACGGCGTCGATGTGCTGTTCAGCTTTGACCAGATGCCTGACATGCATGACTCCCGCCAGACGATTGCCGACATCGACCAGGGGGGCCTGACGTTGCCCGACCGTGACTATTACCTGAAGGACGACGCCAAATCGGTGGAGACGCGGCAAAAGCTTGTCGAGCACGTACAGAAGATGTTCGAACTGGCCGGCGACAAGCCCGAGGTCGCCGCCGCCGAAGCCAAAACCGTGCTGCAGGTCGAGACCGGCCTGGCGAAGGCTGCCATGGACCGCACGGTCCGGCGCGATCCCAAGGTCCTCGACCACATGATGACCGAGGAGCAGGCGGCTGCACTCGCGCCCAGCTTCGAGCTGACGCGATATTTTGCCGAGAGCGGCGCGCCCAAGTTCACTTCGCTGAACGTCAGCAACCCCGATTTCTTCAAGCAAGTGGACCAGCAGCTCGACGCGGTTCCCCTGGATGAATGGAAGACCTACCTTCGCTGGCGCACGCTCGATAGCTACGCTACGGTTCTGCCCCAGCCTTTCGTCGACGAAAATTTCCAATTCTTCGGCAACTACATGTCCGGTCAGAAGGAAATTGAGCCGCGCTGGAAGCGCTGCGTACACTCCACCGACGGCGCTCTGGGTATGGCGCTGGGCGAGCTCTACGTGGACAAGACCTTCGGCCCCGCGGGCAAGGAGCGCACGCTGAAGATGGTGAATGCCATCGAAGCCGCCATGCACGAGGACATTAATCAGTTGGGCTGGATGTCGGAAGCAACCAAGCAGAAGGCGCTGGAAAAGCTGAACGCCATCGTCAACAACATCGGCTATCCGGACAAGTGGCGCGACTACAGCAGCGTGGTCGTCACCCGCGACGATTACGCCGGCAACTTCACCCGCGCCAACGCCTTCGAGGTCCATCGTCAGCTCAACAAAATCTCCAAGCCCACCGACAAGAAAGACTGGGGTATGACGCCGCCGACGGTGAACGCTTACTACCGGCCCGACATGAACGACATCAACTTCCCTGCCGGCATTCTGCAACCGCCGTTCTATTCCAACCAGATGGATGATGCCGTCAACTACGGCGCCATCGGTATGGTCATCGGCCACGAACTGACCCACGGCTTCGACGATCAGGGCAGCAAGTTCGACGCCAACGGCAACCTGAACAACTGGTGGACGCCGCAAGACGAGAAAGCCTTTGAGCAGCGCACCTCTTGCCTCGCCGACGAGTACTCCAACTTTGTCGCGGTGAAGGACAGCGAGGGCGCAGTGAAGCTGAACGGCAAGCTGACGCTGGGCGAAAATACCGCAGACAATGGCGGTATCAAGCTGGCTTACATGGCGCTGATGAACGCCATCGGCAACACGCCCATCAAGCCCATCGACGGCTATACGCCGGAACAACGCTTTTTCATCGCCTACGGCCAGATCTGGTGCACAAATGTTAGTGACCAGCAGGCGCGTAAGCTGGCCATCATCGATCCGCACTCGCCCGGACGCTGGCGCGTGAATGGCGTGGTGCAGAACTCCGCCGCCTTCGAGAAGGCCTTCGGCTGCAAGCCCGGCCAGCCCATGGTACGCGAAAACGCCTGCCGGGTATGGTGAGGGACGGTTGTCAGTTGTCAGTTGTCGGTTGTCAGTTGTCGGTTGTCAGTTGTCGCTGACTTGTAAGTAGCTGGGTGCCCCGTTCTGTCATCCCGAGCGGAGCGAAGCGGAGTCGGGGCCCCCGACGAGCGCCGCCTTTGCGCTCGTTGGGGTGGGGGAGTCGAGGGACCTGCTTTTCTCAACTCTTTTTGGCTAGGGCGGGGCAGTTGTGACCTAGGGTGAGTTTCAGAGACGAGGCTCCCGCTCTGCCGCTTCACTTTGCCAGGAGAACGACGCAGCATTGAAATCCAATGACCTTCGGCTCGCCGCCCTCCGCTTCGGCTCCTGACTCCCGCCTGTCGTTCTGGCTCTCCTACGCCGTTCTGCTGGCGGGGCTCGGCGCGCTCGCGGCCTCGGTCTACATCACTGTCTCCACTTATTCAGCGCTACCGCTTTGGGACGAGTGGGCGCTCTTCGATCACCTTGCTACCCATCCAGGCTGGTCCTGGACCTGGTTGTGGGCGCAACACAATGAACATCGCATCCTCGTCCCCAAGCTTTTTTTTCTGGCCGATGTTCACCTCTTTGGCGGCACGCAAGTATTTCTGCTGGCGAGCATTTTCGCAACCCAACTGCTGCAGGTGGCGCTGCTCAGCTTCAGCGTTTGGAAGCTAGGCGGGATGCGCGGCTCCGCCTGGAGAGCAGCAACCGGCCTGATTGCCTATTGCATTCTGTGCCCAACGCAACAGGAAAATCTGACCTCCGGCTTCCAACTGCAATTCGTTCTGCCGGCGGCGATGGCGACCTTGGCCATGCTTAGCTTTCTGTTCGTTGCGCGCGAACCTCAGCAGCGTGCGCGTCTTTTGTTGTTATGGCTCGCGATCGCCGCGGCAACCGTCGCCACCTGGTCGCTGGCCAATGGGATGCTCCTCTGGCCATTGCTGCTGTTGGCGGCACTTTTGCTGGCGTCAACACGATCTACCTGGCTGCTATTGTGGCTATTTTCCGCCGCCAACATTGGCCTATATCTCTATCATTACCGTCGGCCATCGCCCACCAGCGGAGTGTTGCCCTCCGTCCACGCTCTCGGCAATTTTTTGGGCTTCGTCGCCATCTATTTCGGCAGTACCTTTGTCCGTCACTCCAGCGGCCGGATAGCGCTCATCGTGGGAGCGGCAGGGCTGTGCGCCGGACTCATCGTCGTCGTGCGCTCCCTCCTACAGCGTGGGACAAGGTCGCTTCTCGCCCTGGAGCTTTCGCTGCTCATGCTGCTATGCATCGCCACGGCGGTGATCACCGCTTCCGGGCGTCTCAATCTAGGCCTGGAAGAAGCGACGGCCTCGCGCTACCAAACCTTCGCGCTGCTCTATTGGTGCAGCCTCGGACTTCTAGCGCTGTTCTACATTGTGGGAGTATTTGGCGACCGCAAAACATCCTCCGCAATGCTCAACGCGTTTTGCGCATTTCTGCTGGTGCTGATGCTGGGCTTTGCAACCCAGGTGCGGTTGCCGCTTATTGATGCGCAGTGGCACCAGTTGCGGCTCAAGCTGATCTCGCTGGCGTTGCTCACCGGAGTGCACGATCCCGCAGCCCTGACGGAGGCCTATCCCTCGCCGCAGCCCGTGCTGCGGGCGGGGCAGTATATGAAGGACAACCACCTGTCAATTTTTGCCGGCAAACGCTACTCGCAACTCGGGCAGCCGTTGGATATGGTATTTCGATCAGCCGCCGCAAACGCCTGTTCCGGATACCTGTCCTCGTCGCAAGTTCTTCCGGCAGACGGCGGGCAAGGCTTGCGTCTGACGGGCTACGCCTGGGACCGCGAGCTGCACCGGCCGGCAAGAGAGGTCGTCGCAGTCGCCGACGGCCGCATCAGCGGCTTCGGCTCGAACGTCAGCATTCCACTAAGCTCTTCCAACGCTGGTCCTCGCGCAGATCCCACCCGTTTTGGCTGGATTGCCTTCGTTCGTGAGGCGCATCCCGCAAGCGCGGTCGAACTCTATGCCATCGTCGGCAGCAGGAAACAAGCCTGCCTGTTTGCAACCGTGCCGCCGACTACTCCCCCATCACCTTGATGATGAGTCGTTTTCTTCTCTGCCCGTCGAACTCGGCGTAGAAGATGCGCTGCCACGGGCCCAGATCGAGCTTGCCGCCCGTCACCGGCACAATGACCTCGTGGTGTACCAGCAGCGACTTCAGGTGCGAATCGCCGTTAGTTTCGCCGGTAATGTGGTGTTCGTAATCCTCGCGAAACGGGGCAAGCTGTTCCAGCCAGCGATCGATATCGTGGATCAGCCCGCTCTCGTTGTCATTCACATAAACGCCGGCCGTGATATGCATCGCTGAAACCAGCACCATGCCTTCCTGAATGCCGCTCTTGCGCAGCGCTTCCTCCACCTGAGGAGTGATGTGAATGTACTCACGATGCTTTTTGGTATTGAAGGTCAGATATTCCGTATGAAACTTCATTCAAGCTCTCCTGCTCGGCGGGTGCAGCCCGGGACGCCGGTGACGCGCTGCCACAACATGCAGTGACGGTTGTCATTCCATTGCGAGATTGGAATCCGCTACAATATCATCATTGCGCGGAATGGCGCCCGGTTCCCGCCAAAGTTGTAGAGCAGGATAGCAAGCATTTGAGGCTATCTGAGATGCAACACTTTTTTGTAACTTCATAATAAGGAGATTTGCATGAAGCGTTATCTGATGATCCTGGCGGCATTTGCCGTACTTTCGACTTTAGCGTGGGCGCAAGACGGAGCTGCGCTCTACAAATCCAAGTGCGCCATGTGCCACGGCCCGGAGGGACAAGGCAAGATCGGACCTTCCTTGCAAAAGGCTACGATGTCAGAGAAGCAAATTGACGAATTCCTGACCAAGGGCGAAGCCGGCAAGAAGGCGCCGCACAGCAAGCCCTTCGCGGGATTGAGCGCGGAGCAGGCGTCCGCAGTCGCCACCTACGTTGCCTCTCTCAAGAAGTAAACACCGCCAGCTAAGCGGGCCGGCCCCGTCGCGGGCCGGCTTTTTCTGTTTTTCACCACAGGGACACGGAGGCGCAGATCTGGAGGACTAAGGGGCTAGGGGCTAGATCTGGGGCAGGAAACACACTGCCATCAATCCGAGAATCTTGCTAACACCTATGCCCTAATCTGCATTATTCATGAAGCTCGGGAATTCTTTGAAGGGGCGCGGCTTCAGCCGCGTCATAAAGGCGGACTGAGTCAGGCTTTAGCCTCTGAGGGAACTCGCAATTTGTTGCTTCAAGGCGAGATCCCTCAGTGGCTAAAGCCTCAGCGAAAAGAGCCTTCTACGGCACGGCTAAAGCCGTGCCCCTTCAAAACCTGCAATTCGTCATGAATAATCCCGGCTAATCCCTAATTCGGAGAGCTCCGCGCCTGCTTCGTGTACATGACCTTCGCTGCGCCCTAGAACGTCACCCGCAGTCCCAGTTGCGCGGCGAAAGGAATTCCTACCGTGGTTCCGGGCCCAAAGAAGTCTCCAAAGGCTCCTGCGGGTATCTCAATCTGGCTCAGGCTGGTGATGGGCTTGGTTTGGGTGCAGCTTGCGTTCGTGCAAACGCTGGTGATGTTCGTGATGCCTGTCACCGGATTGGGCACCATCTGGGACGCTGGGACCGGAAGCTGCACGACGTTGGCCGCGTAGTTCGCTCCGGGATTGTTCCGGTTAAACAGATTGAAGAACTCGATGAAGGGCAGGACATTCCAACGCTCGCCGATCTTGAAAGGACGGGTGATGCGCAGGTCTGTCTGCATATAAGGCGTGCCGCGGAATTGGTCGAGGCTTGTAGGCACCCCATTTACATAGATACGGCCGGTGTTGTCCGCGTTCGTGATCGTAAAGGGGCGGGCGCTTTCGAACTGATTGACGGTGCTCAATTCAAATCCACCGGGAAGGTACACGATGGCCGCCAGAACGAATCGGTTGGTAACGTTTTCGCCTGATGGTCCGTAGTCTCCGGGACCGAAAGCATTCAACTGCCCATTAGCCTGTTGGCAGACGCCATCCACGTAGTCAAAGAGCTCGCCCAGCAGGCAACCCCAGGTGTCCGCACGGGAAAGCGTATAGTTCGCCACCAGGTTCAAGCGCTTCATATTGCCTGCCAGGTGCAGCATCAGCGCATTGTACTTGGAACGGTTGTCAGACTCGGCCACATTGACATTGGGCACTACACTCGCCTGGTCCGCGGCATAGTTTGGATCTGAGGTGGGAATGAGCGGGGTGAATAAATTGGTACCGCCGGTATAGGGAAAGAGGCGGTATCCATGGACGCCGTCCTCGTAGACGTAATCGGCGCTCGCCACCCATTGGCTGTTGAAAGCGTGCTGCACGCCGCCCGTAACTTGAATGTTGTAGGGCGTCTTGTAGGGGGCGCCGATCACATTTCCAGTGACCCCGCTGCCGCCGGTCAGGCAGCCGGAGCCGTTAAGCGCATAGGTGCCTGGGCCACCGGTAAGGCTGCATGGCCCGGTGGTGAAGTTCGAGTTGTTCACGCCCTGGAATGCAGTCGCCCATCCGGTCTGTGCCAGATCATCGTAGTAGATGCCAAAGCCGGCGCGAACTACCGTCGTCTCGCTGTTGCCGGGAGAGTACGCGATCCCAATACGAGGCGCGAACTGCGCGTGGTCGTCGTGCGGCAACGCGGGCACCATCGGAATCTGCAACGCCTGCAGCGTAACGTAAGCGGGGTTCTCAGCTTCGCTGCGGCCTGACCCAAGGAATAATCCCCACGTCGACTGCCAACGCAAGCCGTAGTTCACGGTCAGGTTGTGCCGGATTCGCCAGGAATCCTCGGCGTAGAGCGCGAGACGCTGAATATTCTGCGAGAAGCTACCGTCGCTGGCAGGGGTGTAGGTGCAAGTTGAGCCGTCCGAAGCAGTGAAGTTGACACACTGTGGGTTGAAGGTTCCGAACGCGCCCGGGTTCTGTATGTAATAGGTCGGGTTATTTACGTAGCTGGCGAGTGTCTCGGCTGTGCCGGCAAAGGACCCGCTCAGCACCGGCTCGTGAATGAAGTCGACCCCGAACTTGAGCGCATGGGTACCAGTGATGTGGCTCAAATCGTAGCGCAGCTCGTATTTCTCTTGATTGCGCAGGTCGGGAAAAAAAGTAATAGGAGTGGCGAATTGGTTGTCACCAAAGGTTTCGAAACCGGAGATGGTAAGCGCTGTGGAGCTGAAGGGAAAGGCCAGCGCGAAGCCCAGATTAGAATTCCGGGTCTGCGTGAGATGCAACAAGCTGCCGCCGAGAGTCAGCGTGCCAACCGTGTCGGAACTGAAAGTATAGGTATTGCTGAGCGCCACATTCCAGTAATTATTGTGGGTAAGCAAACCGGTTGACGGCAATGTTCCCTGCTGCACCAGATCGTTGTTCGTGGTGTAGTTATCTTCCGAGGTCCGCAGGAACCAACTCGATTTTGACGATTGTGCCCAGTCAAAGCGCATCGACCCGAGGTAGTCGCGAAAAGGAATCGGGACAAGGTTGGGAGTGGCGATCGAAGGGACCCCGCTGATCAATCCCATTTTCGCCAATTGCGCCAGCGCGTTGAATTGCGTCGTGCTGGCCTGGCTGTAGGCAATGCTCGCATTCTCTTCTACGGCTTCGAAGGAGGTGAAAAACCACAGCTTGTTCTTTACGATAGGACCGCCGAGATCGCCGACGTAGTTCTGGCGTGAGAACGGCTGCTTAGGGTTGGGCGCCGGATTGTCGATCGGAAAGCGGGCGTTCAGCGCTGCCGACCGCTCGTAAACCGCGAAGTCGCCGTGCCAATTGTTGGTGCCGCTCTTGGTCGTGATCACCACCGATCCGGCAGTTGTCCACCCCGTCTCCGCTTCTTCATTCGAGGTGCGTACGTTGAATTCCTGAACACCGTCGGGCGAGAAATTTTGCAGAAAGCCGCCAATATAGTCGTCGGAGTTGTCCACGCCGTCCACCGACAGCTCGTTGTTCAAGCCAGAGCTTCCACCGGTGGAGACGGCGGTAATATGCGCCTTGGTCGGGTCAGAGGGCTCGACCGGCTCGGTTCCGGGCACCAGATATGCGATGTTGGCAAAGCTACGATTCGGGAGCGGGAAAGTTTCCAGGTCCTTGCTGCTAACTACTCCACCTTTTACCGCGTTGGTCATGTCAACTGTTGTGGTCGAAATCGAGGAAGCATTCCCCACCACATTCACCGTCTGTGTGACGCTTGCGGGCTGGAGGGTGACCAGTATGTCCCGCGTGCTGGCAACGCGCACAACTACGTCCGTGCTGGCCTCGGCAAACCCCGCCGCATTCACAACCACGTGATAGTTCCCCGGCAGCAGGTTCTCAAAGCGGAATTGGCCGCGGCCGTTCGAAGTGGCCTGGCGCTTGACCAATTGATCCGGAGTGTTGATGACAACCGTTGCCGAGGGTATTCTCGCCCGCTTGGCATCCTGCACCTCGCCCAGCAGAGTGCCGGTTGCGTTCTGTCCGGACACGGCGAGAGGGAAGAACAACGCTAGAAACGTGACTAGCAAAGTTGCGCTGGCCCAGAGTGTGCCCCTAAGAGTCGACTGCATAACGACAGTTTCTCCACGCTGGCGCAAAATGAATTAGGAGCAAGAATTCGCCAGCGATTCGTTTCGAATCGGGAAGAATATCCGGCAGCGGCCACTACTACCATGGCTAGTAACTGATTTTTAGAGCTCGACGAAGAATGCGGGAGTGATTCCTCGCTCCGCTGCGGAGGCTCTCACATCCCGCAGTGACGATCCTCACTGCCTCAATGTTCATCCCTGGCACAGACTGAAAGGTGATCTCCCAGCGGCACGCGTTAACACAGCGCACCCGGTCGCATCTCCCCGGGCGAAATGGCCGCGAAGTGAGGAAGTATGCCTGAGAACGCCGCGCCTCTCAGCGAGGAGCGAATCGCCTATTTGGAAGGCTTGGTTGGCCGGGCCGGAACCGCCGCTGCCGCCTTTGCGCAGTGTACTCAGCAAGACGTAGACCGCATCGTCAAGCCGATGGTGCTGGCCGGACTGGAGAAAGCCCAGCACCTCGCGCGCCTGGCGATTGAAGAAACCAGAATTGGCGTCCTGGAAGACAAGGCCATCAAGAACATGGTGGCCACCGAGTTCGTCTACAACTACGTCAAGGACAAGCCCACCGTCGGCGTCATCCGCGAATATCCCGAACGCGGCCTCATCGAACTGGCCGAGCCCATCGGCGTCATCTTCTCCCTCTTGCCGATCACCAATCCCACCTCCACCGTCCTGTTCAAGTGCATCATGGCCATCAAGACGCGCAATGCGGTGATCTTCAGCCCCCATCCGAACGCCTGGCGCTGCTGCTCGGAGACAGTCAGGATCATGTACGAGACGGCAGTGCAGCACGGCGCGCCGGAAGGTGTCTTCACCTGCCTGGAGGCGCATACCCTGCAGGACAACGCCTACCTGATGCACCACAAGGACGTCGGCCTGATTGACGCCACCGGCGGACCGGGCATGGTGAAGGCCGCCTACAGTTCCGGCAAGCCGGCGCTGGGCGTTGGGCCAGGTAACACGCCGGTGTATATGGAAAAGACGGCTGACCTGGACATGGCAGTGGTGGACATCATCACCTCCAAGACCTTTGACAACGGAACCATCTGCGCCTCCGAGCAGACGGTCGTGATTGATGACGAAATCTACGACCGCGTGCTCAAGAAATTCGCCGATCTGGGCGCGCACATCTGCAACGAGAAAGAAACCGAACTGCTGGGGCGGACCGTGATCGACCCCACTACCGGCTTCATGCAGCCGATGGCGGTCGGCCAGAAGGCGGCGGACATCGCCCGCTTTGCCGGTATCAGGGTCAAGCCCAACACCAAGCTGCTGATTGCGCCCATCCATGGCGTGGGCCGGGAACATCCTCTGTCCGTCGAAAAACTCTTTCCCGTGCTCGCGGTTTACCGCGCCCAGACGCCCGAAGAAGCGATGAAGGTGTGCGTGGCGGTCAATCGTCTGGGAGGCCTGGGCCACACCGCCGTCGTCTTCTCTAACGATGAAAAAGTCATCCGCCGCTTTGGGGACATGATCAACGCCGGCCGCATCATCGTAAACTCGCCGGGATCGATCGGCGCGATGGGCGGCGTCTACAACGATATGGTGCCGACGTTTTCCTTCGGCTGCGGCACCGGCGGCGGCAACAGCACCACCGACAACATCAACGTTTACCACTATCTGAACATCAAGCGCATGGCGCGAAGGACACAGGCGCATATGTGGTTCCGAGTACCGAATCAAATCTACTTCAACATGCATGCGGTGGAAAATCTGCGCAACTTTCCCTCACGCTCGACCCTCATCGTCACCAATCCCGCGCTGGAGCAGATTGGCCACGTCGATCTCGTCCGCCGCTGGATACCGCCGGAGACCCCGGTGCGAGTCACCATCATTCCCGATGCCGAGCCGGACCTCAAGATCGTGATGCAGGGCGTGGAAGCGCTGAACTTCTACAAGGCCGATCAGATCATCGCCCTGGGCGGGGGCTCGGTGATCGATGCCGCGAAGATCATGAAGCTGAAGTACCAGTCGCCGCAGGCTGACCTTGAGGAGCTTGCCGCGCCCTTCCTCGACATCCGTAAGCGCGTGGTGCAATATCCCACGGAGAAGGTCAATCCCTCGCGGCTGATCGCCATCTCCACCACCAGCGGCACCGGCAGCGAAGTCACGCCTTTCGCCGTGATGACCGACAAGCAGCGCGGCATCAAGGTCACGCTGGCCGATTATTCTCTCACCCCCGACGTCGCTATTGTCGATCCGCAATTCGTCATGTCGATGCCCAAGGGCCTGACCGTGGACACCGGCGTCGATTGCCTGACCCACGCGCTGGAAGCCGGGGTCTCGATCTTCGCTTCACCTTACACCGACTCCAATGCCATGCAGGCCATCCGGCTGGTGTTCAAGTACCTGCCGGAAGCTTACGAAAGCCCTGGCGACGAAGAGGCCCGCACTATGATGCACAACGCCGCCTGCATCGCAGGGATTGCCTTTTCCAATGCGTCGGTGGGCGTCAACCACGCGCTGGCGCATGCCTTTGGATCCCGCTTCGGCGTCGCTCATGGCCGCGCCAATGCCCTGATGCTGCCGCACGTCATTGCCTATAACGCGTCCGTGCCGACCAAGTTCATGCCCTCGCCCAACCAGCGGGCGTACGTCGCGCACAAGAAGTACGCCATGATCGCCGATTTGCTCGGCCTGGGCGGCCACACCGTGGAAGAAAAGGTCAACAACCTGGTAGCCGCGGTCGAGCAGTTGCTGGACCGGCTCGAGGTGCCGCGCTCCATCGCTGATTTGGGCATTGCCAAGCAAGAGTTCGAGGATGCCATCCCCGAGCTGGCCAGGAACGCCTTCGACGATCCCTCCTGGCGCTCCAATCCGCGCATGCCGCTCCTCAGCGAACTGGCCGAACTCTACCGCAGCGCCTGGCGCGGGCGAGGCGCGCCGCCAACCCAAACCGCAGCTCAGCCGGAGAAGGTTGAACGGGAAGTACACGCCTAGCAGCCCGTGGTGAAAGTCCGGTTTTGAAGGGGCACGGCTTCAGCCGTGCCGTAAAGCCCGAAATCTCGACGGGGCTTTAGTGTCTGCGTGAAAACCGTGCCGTCCCTAAAGGGACTCGGCTCTTTTTCCCACTTTACCCAGGACTCCGCTTCGCTCCGTCCTGGGCTAACGGCAATTCCACCCCTGCGGGGTTCGATTTTCGGCGGTTACACTCCACCGCGAAGGTGCAAAGTTAGTTCTCACGCAGACTCTTTAGCCCCTGAGGGACCGATCTCAGAAAATCTCGACTTTCACCACGGGCTGCTAGCCCCGCCGACTCCGGTGTGATTTGCGCACCCTTTATGACCTTTCTCCACCGCGGTGCTGCTATGACGCCGTAACCGCCCTGGACGCGTCGCTCCGTTCTTGCCTCCTGGACTACACTGTTTGCGAGCATAGTCAGGGGCATGGGGGGCGCTATGAGCGAAACCACTTCCACCATTCGCAGCTTTGGCTTCTTCTTGAACGGCAACTGGCACACCCAGGGGCGCGAGGCGGTCATCACCTCGCCTTACGACCACAGCATTCTTGCTGTCATCAGTGAGGCCGGCCGCGATGACGTCGAAAACGCCATCGAGTCGGCGGTGCAGGCCTTCGCCGTCACCCGCAAGATGTCCTCCTACCAGCGCGCTACCGTGCTGCGGAAGATTGTCGAAGGCATCACTGCGCGCCGCGACGAATTTGCCCGCACCATCTGCCAGGAAGCCGCCAAGCCCATCAAGACCGCGCGCATCGAGGTCGACCGCGCCATCAACAGCTTCCAGATTGCAGCCGAAGAGAGCACGCGCATCTACGGCGAATACATCCCGCTCGACACCATCGAGTCCACCGCCGGGCGCTGGGGCCTGATGCGGCGCTTTCCCCTGGGGCCGGTCTTCGCCATCACGCCGTTTAATTTTCCGCTCAACCTTGTGGCCCACAAAGTCGCGCCGGCCATCGCCGCCGGCTGTCCGGTTATTCTGAAGCCCGCGCCGCAGACGCCGATTTCGTCATTTCTCTTGGCGGAGGTCGTCCACGACGCCGGCTGGCCCGACGGCGCGCTCGCCGTCATGCCGCTCTCCAACGACGACGCCGGCGTGCTGGTGGCCGACGACCGCATCAAGCTGCTCACCTTCACCGGCAGCGCGGCTGTGGGATGGCAGCTCAAAAGCCGCGCCGCCAAGAAGCGCGTCGTGCTGGAGCTGGGCGGCAACGCCGGCGTCATCGTCCACAGCGATGCCGACCTGAAATACGCCGTCCATCGCTGCGTCGCCGGCGGCTTTTCTTACGGCGGCCAGACGTGCATCTCCGTGCAGCGCATTCTGGTGCACCAGCCGGTCTTCGAGAAGTTCACCCAAATGTTGGTGGAGGGAGTTGGCGAATTGCAATGTGGCGATCCCATGCTGGATTCGACCGACGTCCCGCCGCTCATCCGCGAGCAGGATGCCGTCCGTCTGACCGACTGGATCAACGAGGCCATCGAGGCGGGAGCCAAGCTGCTGTGCGGCGGCAAACGCAACGGTTCCATGGTCGAGCCCACCGTGCTCACCGGCACCGCTCCTAACATGCGCGTGAATTGCGCTGAGGCCTTCGGCCCGGTCGTTACGGTGGAGCGTTACGAAACTTTCGAGGAGGCGCTGAGCATGGTGAACAACTCCGTCTACGGCCTGCAGGCAGGATTGCTCACCCACGACGCGCAGCTTATCCAGACTGCCTTTGACGAGCTGGAAGTGGGCAGCCTCATCGTCGGTGACGTGCCCAGCTTCCGCCTCGACCAGATGCCCTACGGCGGCGTGAAGGACTCCGGCTTTGGCCGCGAAGGCCTGCGCTACTCCATCGAAGACATGACCGAGCGCAAGCTGCTGGTGATGGCGGTGAGGTAAGGCAGCCTGCTTAATGAGAGCCATTCCCTGTGGCAGAACTCTCTAGTGCCCGGAGCGAGCGTGATCAAGATAGCGGACGAGTACGTGTTTCACCAGGCCACTGGGGTCCGTTCCAGCTCTGCTGGCAATCTGCGCTATCTGGGCTTCCTGTTCGGGAGTGAAGTTGACTTCCATGGCCACAGTTACTCTTACAGACCCGCCCGCAACCAAGGAGCGGCTAGCCCGGGGCTGGCGGTCCCGGCCACCAGCTAATTGCTAATCGCTAGTTGCTGCTTTGAGATACTCGTCAATCGACTTCGCCGCCTTGCGCCCCGCGCCCATGGCCAGGATCACCGTGGCGCCGCCGGTAACAATATCGCCGCCGGCAAAGACGCCTGGTTTAGAGGTCGCAAGCGTGTTCTCGTCGGCCTGGATGTAGCCGCGTTTCGTAATCGCCAGTCCTGGCGTTGTCATCCGGATCAGCGGATTCGCGCTTGTGCCCGCCGCAATGATCGCAACCGAGCAGGGCATAACAAACTCCGAGCCTTTGATGGGCACCGGGCTGCGCCGGCCAGAGTCGTCCGGTTCGCCCAGCTCCATGCGAATGCAGCGCGCCGCCTTGAGATAGCCCTTCTCATCGCCGAGGAACTCGACCGGGTTCACCAGCATCTCGAAGTGAACGCCTTCATCTTTGGCGTGATGGACTTCTTCCACACGCGCGGGCATCTCCTTTTCCGTGCGCCGGTAGATAATGCTGGCGCTGTGCGCTCCCAGCCGCAATGCGCTACGCACCGCATCCATCGCGGTGTTGCCGCCGCCGACCACGATCACATCGCGTTCCTTGCAGGGATAGATCGGCTCGTCGAATTCAGGGAAGCGATAGGCGCGCATCAGATTCACGCGCGTCAAGAACTCGTTGGCGGAATAGACTCCGTTAAGGTGCTCGCCGGGAACGTTCAGAAATTTCGGCAATCCGGCGCCGGTCGCGATGAAGACTGCGTCGTAGCCCTCCTCGTTCATCAGCTCGTCAATAGTTACCGTCTTGCCGACCACGCAGTTGGTTTCAAACTCCACGCCGCGCCGCCGCAGCACGTCAATTTCGTGCCGCACAATCTCCTTGGGCAGCCGGAACTCGGGAATGCCGTACACCAGCACGCCGCCCAGTTCGTGCAGCGCCTCGAAGACGTGGACCTGGTGCCCCATGCCGATGAGGTCGCCCGCGCAGGCCAGCGCCGCCGGCCCGCTGCCAATGATGCCCACCCGTTTCCCGGTCGGTGGCGCAGACTTCGGCAATCCGTATCGTCCAGTCGAGCGCTCCCAATCGGCCACAAAGCGCTCCAGATAGGCAATGCCCACCGGCTCGCCCTTCTTGCCCAGCACGCAACCGCCCTCACATTGATCTTCCACCGGACACACGCGGCCGGTAATGGCCGGCAGGGCGTTGTCTTCGCGCACCTTGGCCGCGGCGCCAAGGTAGTCCTCCGCCAGGATCAAATCGATGACTGCACGTACATCCACCGAGACCGGGCACTGCGTGGTGCAAGTCGGCTTGGGACAAGCGATGCAGCGCAACGACTCCTGCCGCGCCAGCTCAGGCGGAAAGCCAAGATTCACTTCCAGAAAATTATGCGCGCGGAGCTGCGCGTCCTGCTCGGGCACGCGCTGGCGCAGCAGTTTGGCGCGCTCTTTGTTGGGCAGCGGATTGTGGCCCGCTTTGCTCTCCGTCGCATTACTCATGGCTCACCCCCGCGGCTGATGGCGTCTCCGTGCCCTGTTCGTGCGCGTGGCAGCACGCCCCCGCAGCGCACTCGTGCTTGTGATTCAGCCGCCGCAATCGGTCCACTTCTGCCTGAGGATCGGCCTGCAAACGCTCCACGCTCTCCCGCTCCTGCTCGCGATACATGTTGTTGCGCTGCGTCAGGACGTCGAAGTTCACCTGAGTGGCGTCAAATTCCGGGCCATCCACACACGCAAACTGACTGGTGCCATTCACCAGCACGCGGCAGCCGCCGCACATGCCGGTGCCGTCCACCATAATCGAGTTCAGGCTGACGATGGTCTTGATCTTCTCCGGCGCGGTCAGATTGGCCACTGCCCGCATCATCGGCACCGGGCCGCAAGCTAATACGTAGTCCAGCTTCTGGGCGGCCATCACTTGCTTCAGCTTCTCGGTCACCAGTCCCTTCGAGCCGTAGCTGCCGTCATCGGTGCACACGTAGGTCTCATCGCTCACCGCGCGAACTTCGTCTTCCAGCACCATCAGGTCCTTGCTGCGCGCGCCCACAATCGAGATCACTTTGTTCCCGGCGCGCTTCAACTCGCGTGCGGTGGGGTACGCCATGGCCGTGCCCACGCTGCCGCTCACTACGGCGATGGTGCCGAACTTCTCGACTTCCGAAGGCTTACCCAGCGGGCCGACGACGTCGAGGATATTGTCGCCCGCCTCCAGCAGATCGAACAGCATGGTGGTCTTGCCGATGGCTTGCACCACAAGCGTGATGGTGCCGGCCTCCGCGTCGGCATCGGCCAGAGTCAGCGGAATGCGCTCCCCGCACTCATCCAGCCGCACGATGACAAATTGGCCCGGCTTCTGTTTGCGGGCGATGCGCGGGGCTTTAATGACAAAAAGTTTGATACCGCGTGCCAGTGGGCGCGCTTCCACAATCTCGTACACGGCAACCCTCCACATTTGATTCTGCGAAGAGCATGTACATTGGGTCTGTGGCGTACGTCACATGGCAGGCGGACATGGCGCACATCGGTGGCGGCCGACATTATTTCTAAGCGGCGCGGTTGTTATACTCCCTCCTTATGCTGCACCAGACCCTCGAACAAGGCCGCCTCCTTACCGACCAGGCGCTGGAGCGCCTGCTGCCGGCTGCCGATCAATATCCTCCGTCCATCCATCGCGCCATGCGGCACAGCGTCTTTGCCGGTGGCAAGCGCCTGCGGCCCATTCTGTGCATGGAATCGGCGAGAATGGTCGCCGGCCGCATTCCAGTCGGCATCGAGGAATTAGGAGCTGCACTGGAAATGCTCCACACCTACTCGCTCATCCACGATGACCTGCCGGCGCTGGACAATGATGACCTGCGCCGCGGCCGTCCCACCTGCCACAAGGCGTTCGGCGAGGCCACCGCCATTCTGGCCGGCGATGGCTTGCAAACCTACGCCTATGAGGTGCTGGCCAAGCTGCAGTGCCCGGCAGATGCGCGCGCGGCCATCATCGCTGAGGTTGCCCACGCCACCGGAACCATCGACGGCATGATCGGCGGCCAGGTGATGGACCTGGAAGCCGAGCACACGCGGCCTGACGCTCAGACGCTGGAGTACATTCATCGCTCCAAGACCGGCGCGCTGCTCACCGCCAGCGTGGTCAGCGGCGGCCTCTACGCCGGCGGCAGCGATGCACAGATTCAAAGCCTGCGCAACTTCGGCCAGAACATTGGCCTGGCTTTCCAGATCATCGACGACGTCCTCGACGTCACCCAAACCTCAGAGCAACTCGGCAAGACCGCCGGCAAGGACACCGCCCACGACAAGGCTACCTACCCCGCGCTGTTCGGGATTGAAGCCTCACTCACCAAAGCCGATGAATTAGTCGCGGGAGCGTCAGCCGCGCTGGACAGCTTCGGCGAAGCCGCCGCGACGCTGCGCGAACTCGCGCATTTTCTGGTGGAGAGGAAAAAGTGAGGAAATGCGGCGCTAGCGCACCTCTGACTAAGCGCGAGCTTTGAAGGGGACGGCCTTCAGGCCGTCAGCAAAGAGGCAGCAAAATCAACGCGGCTTTAGCCGCTGAGGGATTTTGTTGCCACTTAGTCAGAGTCTCCCTACCGCATCATCGGCAGCCCCGAAGCCGGCCCGCCGAAATCCAGGTCGAAGCCGAGCTGCAACTTGGCCGCTTCCGACATCAATGCCGGCGTCCACGGCGGATCGAACACGATCTCGACGCTGACTTGCTTCACATCCGGCAAGCGGGAAAGTTTACTCTCCACATCGGCCTTGAGCACGTTGCCCATGCCGCAGCCGGGAGCCGTCATCGACATTTTCACGTCGATTCTATGCCCGCCCTCGTCGGATTTGCTGATCTCGCATCCATAGACCAGCCCCAGGTCCACGATGTTGACGGGGATTTCAGGATCGAAGATCGTCTTCAGCTCATCCCAGACCAGCTCTTCGCTGAAGGGGCGCTGCTCCGAAGCCGCCGCCTCCGCAGCAGAAAGCCCCAGCGCGTCGGCGTCGCGAGCGTCGATGCGATACATGTAGCCGTAATCGCCGCCGCTCACCGTGTAGCTGCCGCCCAACGTCTGCATGATCCGGACTACCGAGCCCTGCGGCAGCGAGCCGCGAATTCCGCTGGGAATCTCAATCACATCGCACGCGCGAGTTAACGTGATGGGTACGCCTGTGTGCATGGTAGGAAAATCCGTTCAGTTCGAAGCTGTCATCCTGAGCAGCACCGCGATTCGGCTTGGCTGCGCGTCCGCATTGCATGCCCGCGGCGCCACCGGAGCTCCGATAAGCGCTATTCTTGCGCTTGCAGCAGAGAATCAAGGAACCCCACGACAAAGCTACATGCTTTTATTATACCTATGCGGTCCTTCGGCTCCTCCACCCCAACAAGCGCAAAAGCGGCGCTCGTCGGGGGGCCGCGGCCGCGCCCGCCAGCCCTTACCTCATCGTGCGAAAAGCGCGCGTGACGGGGCCCCGACTGGCATCCTTACGCGCGAAAAGTGCGCGCGATGTAAACCCGGCTCGTTACAAAAGACGGACGAGCGCTGTGCTCGGGATCACTCGAAGATTGGAACGTACGACACATGCAGCTTTTCCCCGCGTCGCATTACGGAATCATATCGAGCGTCGAGAACAGTGTCCTTCTCGAGACGTCGCGCCCCGACGCGGAAAGCAGGTGCAGTTACCTTTTTCTACACCCGCTTCGCGTTTTACAGGCCACAACACTCGACGAAATTCCCGCGTTGTTCGAGCAGATCGAGCAATGCCTGCGACAAGGCTGGTTTGTGGCCGGCTTCCTGAGCTATGAGTGCGGCTACGGCCTGGAACCGGTGCTTAGCAGATATTTTCCCGGGCCGTCCGACTTCCCTCTTGCCTGGTTCGGCGTCTACCAGCGGCCGTTCGTCTTCGATCCTGTCTCAGGACATTTTGGGCCGGAATTGTTGCCGCAGATGCAAAATCTCTGTTCTTGCGACGATCCCGCGAAAGAAACGTGCCGCGTGTCGCATTGCCGATTAGCGATCAGCGGTGAGGACTACTGCGCCAAGGTCGAGGCGGTCCGGGATTACATCGCCGCGGGTGACACCTACCAAGTCAACCTCACCAGCAAAATCTTGTTTGACTTTGAGGGTTCAGCGGCAGCCCTGTTCGCGCAATTGCGAGATCAGCAACGGGTACCCTACGCGGCATTTCTGAACCTCGGCAAGCGCAAATGGAAGATACTTTCCTTGTCTCCTGAACTCTTCTTGCGAATCCGGGAGGGCTGCATCCTCACCCGTCCTATGAAAGGCACTGCGCCACGGGGCCTCAATCTTAGCGATGACCTTAGGCTTCAGAGCTGGCTGCACACGGACCCCAAGAATCGCAGCGAAAATGTGATGATCGTCGATCTGCTGCGCAACGATCTGGGCAGGATTGCAGAAATCGGCTCGATACGGGCCGAGCAGCTCTTCGCGGTCGAGAAGTACGAAACCCTCTTCCAGATGACTTCCACCGTCTCCGGAACTTTGCGTCCAGGCACGCCGCTGTTGGAGATTTTCCGGGCTACTTTTCCCTGTGGTTCGGTCACCGGGGCTCCCAAAGTCCGCACCATGCAGATCATTCGTGAGCTGGAGCCGGCGCCGAGAGGCGTATACACCGGCTCGATCGGCTACTTTGCCCCCAATGGCGACGCCGTCTTCAATGTTGCCATCCGAACCATCGTTCTGAACGGCAACTCCGGCGAGATGGGTGTCGGTGGAGGAATTGTTTTCGACTCCCGGCCGGTGCAGGAATACGAAGAGTGTCAACTGAAGGCGCAATTCCTTACTATGCCGCGGCCGAAATTTGAATTATTGGAGAGCCTGTTATGGGACGGCAGCTATCGCTTTCTGGATCTGCATCTCGAGCGGATGAAGTCTTCGGCAGAGTATTTCGATTTTGCCTTTGACCAAGCCGGCATTCTTTCACTACTGGAGCGCAACCGTAGAAACCTCACCACCGGTTCCGCGTACAAAGTGCGGCTGCTGCTGGCGCGCCAGGGCGGAATCCGCATCGACAATGCCGTTCTTGAACCTGCTCACAATACCTCGAGAACGGTGGTTCTCGCTCCGCACAAAGTCTCTTCCCGCGACAGGTTTCTCTATCACAAAACTACTTGTCGGGATCTCTACGAGCGGGAATACACGGAAGCTCGCCGCCAGGGACATGAGGACGTTATCTTTACCAACGAGCGAGGAGAAATTACCGAAGGCACGCGCAACAACGTTTTCATCGAGATCGGCACAGCACTGTTGACCCCTCCGGTCGAGTGCGGCCTGCTCCCGGGCGTCTTTCGCCGCCACCTTCTCGAAACCGATCCGCGAGCGTCGGAGCGCATCCTCAGCGTGACCGATCTGCAATCAGCCGGTGCAATCTACGTTTGTAATTCCGTCAGGGGTCTGCGGCGAGTCTCGCTAGTCGCCAACTGGCAACCGACAACTGACAACTGACAACCGCTTTTCACTCCGTCGAAATCGATTCCTGCTTGCCTTCCAGCGCCGCCTGCAAGGTATGCCAGGCCAACGTCGCGCACTTTACCCGCACCGGAAATTCCGCAACTCCGGCGAACACCGCCAGCTTGCCCAGCGACTCGCGATCGCCGTTCGCCGTTCCGGTCACCAGCCGGCGAAATTGCTCAAACAGCTTCTCGGCTTCTTCCCGGCTCTTGCCCTTCACGCTCTGCGTCATCATCGAGGCTGACGCCTTCGAGATGGCGCAGCCCGCCCCCTGAAACCTCACATCCTGAATCTTGCCACTTTCCAGATCGAGATACACCGTGAAGTGATCGCCGCACAGCGGATTGTAGCCCTCCGCTTTGTGGTTCGCCGCCGGCAACTCACCGTAGTTGCGCGGCGCCTTGCTATGCTCCAGAATCACTTCCTGATACAGCTCCCGCAGGTCGGACATTTAGGCGAAAACCTCCATCACCTTTTCGATGCCCTTGACCAGCGCATCGACTTCGGCCCTCGTGTTGTACAGCGCGAACGATGCCCGCGCCGTCGCCGGAATACGAAAGCGTTGCATTACCGGCTGTGCGCAATGATGCCCGGTGCGCACCGCAATTCCTTCGCGATCGAGAATGGTGCCGATATCGTGCGGATGAATGCCCTCGATGATGAAGGAAATCACCGCCGCCTTCTGCGCTGCCGTCCCGATAATGCGAACCCCCGGAATCGCCGAAAGCGATTCCGTCGCGTACCCTAGCAGATCGTGTTCGTGAGCGGCGATGTTCTCCATCCCCAGATGATTGATGTAATCGATCGCCGCCCCCAGCCCGATGGCTCCGCCGATGTTCGGCGTCCCCGCCTCAAACTTGTACGGCAGATCGTTGTACAGCGTCTTCTCGAACGTGACCGAGCGGATCATGTCTCCGCCACCCTGATACGGCGGCATCTCCTCCAGCAGCGCGCGCTTGCCGTACAGCACGCCAATCCCAGTGGGCGCGTAAACCTTGTGCCCGGAGAATACGTAGAAGTCCGCATCCAGTTCCTGCACGTCAACCTTGATGTGCGACACCGCCTGCGCCCCGTCCACCACTACCGGAACATTGTGCTGATGCGCAATCTCGATGATCTTTCGCAAGGGATTGATGGTCCCTAGCGCGTTCGAAATGTGCGTCACTGCCAGCAATTTGGTGCGCTCGCTCAGCAGCTTCGGCAACTCTTCCATCAGCAACTCGCCGCGATCGTTGATGGGAACCACTCGCAGATGAGCGCCTTTTTCCTCGCACAACATCTGCCACGGCACAATGTTCGAGTGGTGCTCCATCGCCGTGAGCAGCACCTCGTCGCCCGCGCCCACGTGTGTCCGCCCGTAGGTCTGCGCCACCAGGTTGATACCTTCGGTCGCGCTGCGCACAAAGATAATTTCGCGCTTGTCGGCCGCGTTCAGAAAGCTCCGCACCGTGCGCCGCGCTGCCTCGTGCTCTTCGGTCGCGTGCTCCGAAAGATAGTGCACTCCGCGATGAATGTTCGCGTTCCCCCGCTCGTAGTAGCGCGAGATCACATCGATCACCGCCAGCGGTTTTTGCGAGGTCGCGGCATTGTCCAGGTACACCAGCCGATGCCCGTACACCTGTTGCTCGAGGATGGGAAAGTCGCGCCGGACCTTCTCCACGTCAAATCCCGTCATTGTTTCGCCTGTGATCAACGGGTGAAACTCATGAGGCATGCTGTTCGCAGCCGTGCTCATCCTGCTTCCTCCCAATTTCTTTCCACGTCTTCGCCACGGTCGCATTTGGCAACTGGCACGGCCTTGGCTATGCCAAACAAATGCTGGCTGATCAGTCCCTCCAGATAACTCCTGACTGTTTCTTCCTTCATGCGATCCAGGCATTCGTTGGCGAACGCCAGCAACAACAGCTTGCGCGCGCCAACTTCGTCGATTCCGCGCGAACGCAGGTAAAACAGCGCGTTCTCCTCAATCTGCCCGATGGTCGCGCCGTGCGTGCATTTCACGTCGTCGGCGTAAATCTCAAGCTGCGGTTTGGTATCAATCTGCGCATCGTCCGACAGCAGAAGATTGCGGTTGGTCTGCTTCGCGTCGGTTTTCTGAGCGTCTTTGTGGACGATGATGCGGCCATGAAAGACACCGTGCGCCTGGCCATCGAGAATTCCGTTGTAGAACTGCCGGCTGCCGCAGTGCGGGCTGGCGTGTTCCACCAGCATGTAGTTGTCTAAGTGCTGCCGCCCATTGCCAAGGAACAGCCCGTTAATGAGGCACTCCGCGCCTTCGCCCGCCAGCACCGGATGAACGTTGTTGCGCACCAATCCTCCGCCCAGCAGCACCGAGTGCGTAGTCACGTTCGCGCTTCTTGCCTGCTGGATGCGCAGCGTGGAAACGTTGAACGTCGCGACGTGCTCGCGCTCGAGCATGTAATGCGACACTACCGCGCTCTCCGCCGCCACCAGCTCGGTGGCGGTATTACAGAAAGCGATGCTGCTGCCGAGCGAAATGTAGTCCTCGATGACAGCCACCTGCGATTCTTCCTCCGCAATGATCAGGTTGCGCGGATGGGTCATAGTTGGCGCGCCGCCAGGGGTCGAAACAAACAACAGGTGTATGGGTTGCTCGACCACGACACCCTTCTTGACGTGAATGAACGCCCCGTCCGCAAGAAACGCGGTATTCAGCGCTGCAAAAGCATCGCGTTGAATGTTGAGATAGCGGCCCAGATGCACTTCCAACGCGTCCGGATTCGTGCTAATCTCATCCGCCAGGCTGCTAACGCGAACCCCACTCGCCACGCCGCCCAGCGATGAGAGATCGCGCGCGAAGCGTCCGTCCACAAACACGAACTGGCAGGCCGCGCCCGCGAGATCGTAGGCCCCGACCTCTTCCCTGCTCACGTTTGCGGCACCGGCCGCGAGCTGCCACGGCGTTTTCGCAATCGCCGAGACATTGGTGAAGCGCCAATCCTCATCATGCGTCGTCGGAAAACCGACTTCGCAGAAGCGAGCAAAGGCGTCCTCGCGCAGCTTTTGCAGCCCCGAAATATCACGCCCTGGCGCGTGCTTCTGAAATTCGCTGAAGGCCGCCAGGTAAGTTTCAAGTTGTTCCGTCGCAGTAATCACGTTCGCAGTATTTCCTTAGCCGGTAGAGTCGGCCTTCAGGCCGGCCTCCCAGCAACATTCAAGAAAGGTGTCCTGAGCGGAGGCGCGCGTTTTTTGCAGCGCTGGAGTCGAAGCACCCCTACTCGCGCAGGGTGTCGCCGCTCTCGCGGCTCGTGCCGTCCCTAAAGGGACTCCGCTCGATTAAAACCGCTACCCAGGACTCCGCTTCGCTCCGTCCTGGGCTATCCTGACTCCGCTCTGGCGTCTGGCGTTTGAGCACCGATACAAGAATCAACAATTCTGCAGCACTTGCTCTACACCTTCGCTGTTTCCCGCTCCATCTCGCTATAGCCGCTCTCTTCCAACTCCAGCGCCAGCTCCGGCCCGCCGGAGCGCACGATGCGCCCATTCACCAGCACGTGTACAAAATCCGGCACAATGTAATTCAGCAGCCGTTGGTAGTGCGTCACCACCACGAACGATCGCTCGGGGCCGCGCATCGCATTCACCCCCTTGGCCACAACCTTCAGCGCATCGATGTCCAACCCGGAATCGGTTTCGTCCAGAATCGCCAGCTTCGGCTCCAGAATGGCCATCTGCAGAATCTCGTTGCGTTTCTTCTCACCGCCGGAGAAGCCCTCGTTCACCGAGCGGTTCATCATCTTCTCGTCCATCTCCAGTAGCTTCAGCTTCTCGCGGAAGAAGGGCAGGAAGTCCATGGCGTCCATTTCATCCTTGCCGTGATACTTGCGCACCGCGTTCAGCGCCGAGCGCAAAAAGTAAGCATTGCTGATGCCGGGAATCTCCACCGGATACTGAAACGCCAGGAAGACGCCCTCGCAGGCGGCATCCTCGGCCTTCATCTCCAGCAGGTCCTTGCCATTAAAGCTAACCCTGCCGGCGGTGACGTTGTAGCTTTCGCGGCGCGCCAGCACCTGGGCCAGCGTGCTCTTGCCCGAGCCATTCGGCCCCATGATGGAATGCACCTCGCCGGGGTTGATGGTGAGGTCGATCCCTTTCAGGATTTCGTTGTTGTCGATCTTAACGTGCAGATTGCTGATTTCCAGTAAGCTCATGCGTTCGATTAAGTCCTCATTGCGCACGGTTGGTGCGCCAAGTTCATATACCGCGCGTACTACGAATTGTCATCACGAAGAGGCCCTCAGGCCGACGAGGGATCTGCTTCGGGCCGCGAACCACGGTTAAGCCGCGAGGGCGAAAGCAGATCCCTCGCTCCGCTCGTGATGACAATTTCGTGATTCGCGCAGTGTTGAAGCACCGCTCGATTTCGTACTGCCAACGGCGCGGCCTAAAGCCTGACCTAAGCGACCCCGAAAGGCCGTGCCCCTTCAAACCCTTCACCCCACGCTGCCTTCCAAGCTCACGCTCAACAGCTTCTGCGCCTCTACCGCGAATTCCATCGGCAGCTCGCGAAAGACGCGTTTGCAAAAGCCGTTCACAATCATCGACACCGCGTCTTCCGCCTTCAACCCGCGCTGCCGCAAATAGAAGAGCTGGTCTTCGCCGATCTTCGAGGTCGAAGCCTCGTGCTCCATCTGCGCCGTCGAGTTCTTCACCTCGATGTACGGAAACGTGTGCGCGCCGCACTTGTCGCCGATCAGCAGCGAATCGCACTGGGTGTAATTTCGCGCGCCGGTCGCGCCCTTCAGAATCTTGATCAGTCCGCGATACGTGTTCTGCCCGCGCCCCGCCGAGATTCCCTTCGACACCACCGTGCTCTTCGTGTTCTTGCCGATGTGGATCATCTTCGTTCCGGTATCGGCCTGCTGAAAGTTGTTGGTCAGCGCCACTGAATAGAACTCGCCCACCGAGTTGTCACCCTGCAAAATGCAGCCCGGATATTTCCAGGTAATCGCCGAGCCGGTCTCCACCTGCGTCCAGGAAATCTTGGAATTCACGCCCTGGCACTTGCCGCGCTTGGTGACGAAGTTGTAGATCCCGCCGCGGCCCTGCTTGTCGCCGGGATACCAGTTCTGCACCGTGGAATATTTGATGGTCGCATTGTCCAGCGCCACCAGCTCAACCACGGCAGCGTGAAGCTGGTTTGTGTCGCGAATCGGCGCCGTGCAACCTTCCAGGTAGCTGACGGACGCGCCTTCGTCGGCGACGATCAGCGTGCGCTCAAACTGTCCAGTCTCGGCGGCGTTGATGCGGAAGTAGGTCGAGAGCTCCATCGGGCAGCGCACGCCTTTGGGCACGTAGACGAACGAGCCATCGGTGAACACGGCCGCGTTCAGCGCAGCGAAGAAATTATCGCTGGGCGGCACCACCGAGCCCAACCACTTCTGCACCAGCTCGGGATGCTTCTGCACCGCCTCCGAGAACGAACAGAACAGAACGCCCGCCTCGGCCAGTTTTTCCTTAAACGTGGTCGCCACCGAAACGCTGTCAAATACTGCGTCCACTGCAACGCCGGCCAGCATCTTCTGTTCCGCCAGCGGAATGCCCAGCTTCTCGTAGGTGCGCAAAATCTCCGGATCGATCTGCTCCAGGTTCTCCAGCTTCGGCTTCTGCTTGGGCGCCGAATAGTAAGTGATCGCCTGATAGTCGATCGGCGGATACTTGATGTTGGCCCACTTCGGCTCCGCCTGCTTCGCCTCCAGCGACGCCCAGTAGCGATACGCCTTCAGCCGCCATAACAGCATGAACTCCGGCTCGTTCTTCTTGGCCGAGATCAGGCGAATAATGTCTTCGTTCAGCCCTTTGGGAGCGCGCTCCTCCTCAATGTTCGTAATGAATCCCCACTTGTATTCGCGCTCCGCCAAATCTCGAATGACATTAACGTTTGCACTCATTGCACTCTCCCCGATGAAAACCCGATGCTCGTCAGCAGCTTGCCGTCCGCGCCTTTGATCGCGGTCAATTGCAAGGGCTGAATCAGCTCGGACAACGTAACTTTCTCCAGCGCCCCGCGCACCACCTGGCTGATCACTCGCTGATTGCGTTTGATCGGGCAGCACTCTTCCAGATCGCACAGGCCCGTAATCTCGGTGCTGCAATCGGTCAGCGCGATTGGCCCTTCGATGGCGCTGATGATCTCGGCCAGAGAAACCTCCGCCGCTCCCCTGGCCAGACTGTAACCGCCTTTGATCCCGCGATGCGAAACCAGCAACCCGCTCTGCAAGAGCTGCTTCAATAGCTTGCTCACCGTCGGCAGCGGCAATCGCGATCCCACGGCCAAGTCCCGTGCCGTATGCACGGCCCCTTCCTTTCCTTGCGCGATGAGGGTCATCAGCATCAGTCCGTAATCGCTTAGTTTGGCAAGGCGGATCATTCCTGTTACCTGGCTTACTTGTTAGATGTATATAGTACCACGTCAGTACTATTTTGTTTGGGTCACCCTTGGGGGCATTTCTTCCACCCTGACGGAAGCCCCAACCCGCCAAACGGCTCCGGCGACTCATCTTATTACCCACCCCGAGCCGCAACACGAGCTCGGGTGGGGAGTTTTGAGGAATTCAGTTTCTCAGCTAATCGGCTTAGTGAACCCCTAGCAGGTAGTTCTTCGAGGCAATTCCGTTCGTCACCACCTGCAGTTTGGTTGCGCTGGCTTCCATGATGGCTGGGATGTCCACGTGGGGGAGGCTTCATCGCGGTTGACCAGGCGTGAGGGCACCGAATTTTTTATGGCGCGGAAACATTGGTGGCCCCACTTTAGCGCCCCTAAAGGTTCCCGTTTGCTTCTGCCCTGCCAAACCTCCGCCTGATGAGTATGTAGATTTTACTTCGCGACCGCTTCGATCCGAGGCCGGGTCCTCAAAGATGCGATAAGGCATCAATTTTGCACAGGTTTGCGCCCTGGCCTGTGAGTCCCGCTGCCGATTTTTCCCGTATTTGCTCACCTTTCCGAGGTGCAACCGTCTGATTTTAAGCAAGATAGGAGGGGCAAAGGAACCAGTACCACTTTGGGTGCAGATCGAGAAAAAGCACGGGATTTTAGCTTGAACTGACTGAGGAAGCGGGGTATAGTGTTCAGTTCTTTGGCTAGCTACGACTCCTCCCCTAAGGGTCGTACCTTGGAAGCGGCTGGAACAGCGTCCCTGAATCGCTGTTGAAGTTTCTCGAATCCAATTCTGTACCGGGCCAAGACATCACGGGGCAACGCATCCGTCATCAACGTTCATATCTCTACGAACAGGAAACAAACGCTGACATGGCAAAGCGACGTGGCAATCCTAACTGGGGCAAACCGGAGCCGATTGGGCCCATTGTTCCCACAATCACCGAGTTCGAGCAGGTGGTGAAAGAGTTCAAACTGCAGCCGGACCAGTATATTCGCTCCACCCGGCTGCGCGAGTGGGCGCGGAAAAACAAGAACTCGAAGTACATTCCCGAGCCGCTGCTGGAAGCCTGGGGCTTCGAGATTGAGTCCACGCTCTAACATCGCAAACACTTTTACAGCCAGGGCCGCATCCTGCGGCCCTTTTTCTGCTGAACCCGCGGGTTCTCTGAATTCAGCCTACCCGATCATCAGCGCCTGGCGGGTGGCTTCCAGCGTGCGGACCAGCGACTCTTCCGGCAGCTTGCGGATGATCGGCTCGATGATCCAGCCCAATCCGTAGGGGATATCGCGGGTGAGCGAAATGGCGCGGCATTCGATGCAAAGTCCATCGGCCTGCTGCGTGGCGCCGCGGCGCTCCGGCGAAACGCCCGCCTTCCTCTCGTCGAATTTCCAGTAGGAGTAGAGGCGCCACAGGAAACCATAACCGGTATCCGGCTCCAACACCTTCTCTTTCGGAGTTCCGGCGTCTTCCACTTCCGCAATGCGCGTGGTATGTGAGCGGCAAAACCAGCGATTGGCGGCGATCCGGGAGTAGTGCACGTCATGGTCGGTATCGAGGACCACGGTGATGATTTTCTTCTTCAGCAGGCGGAGAAAGATGCGAAAGTCATTGCCCTCGCGGCTAAGAAGCCGGGAGTCGATCACCTCCGGCTGATAGATATTCCTGTGATTGTCGTAATTTTGCACCAGGGCGAGAGCCCGTTGCGTGGTAGCTCCGGGAACCCACGCGGCCCCGACCCAGTCGTGGATCAAGCCATTGTGCACTGTGACAGGCCCGTCGCCCGCCCACAGTTGAGCGACTATTTTCCCCTGCCGCACCTGCTGGGCTCGTTCGGCGTTGGTATCGGACCACAGGAAAGCGCTGCTACCACGCAGAGACGATGCCAACCCCGCTTCTGCCTCACGAATGTATTCTTCGAAGGCTTCGACGGTCCGCGGCTGCAACGTTACGACATTGGCGGTCTGCACCATGAAGCACCGGGGCTATGCCCTTCCAGAAACGCGCTCGCAAGGTTGTGACGGCCCGCGTCTACAGTTCGTGATAACTGATCAGGTCAATCCCCCGCTGGCGCACAAGCGCTCTTGCCTCCGGTGAAGTGAGCAGTGCAAGCTCCTGTTCCCGCGAGCGCCGCAAGCGGGTCTGCACCTGGTCGAGATCGGCATCATTGTAGCCCGGATGGCAAACAAACTCCCATGTTCCGTCGGGCATATTGTCAGCGATGGCCGTAAAGAGTTGCAGATCCAGCACGCCGGTAACCAGCACGCCCAGCGACCCGTCCGTCGTGCGCAGGCCGTAGGCTTCCACCTCGCGGCGAAAATGGCCGGCAAATTTGCGCAGCGCGCTCAACTGAGCGAAGCGCTTCCACAACCGGCTGGTGCGCAGCAGGCTGGCTCTGGGCAGCGGCCACACCTGCCCAAACGGGTTGCGCACGGCAGCGACACCATGTGCCCTGGCTGCTCGCAGCAACGGGCGCAGCACCGCGGGAAACATGTGCGCGTGCTTGTGGGTATCGAAGTGCGAGAGTTGCACTCCTTCGGCCTGGATGCGATCGAGCTGGGCTGCGGCTTCGGCTTCAATCTCCTCCGGATCGAGCTTATGTCGAAAAGAGGCGAGCACGAAGTCGTTCAAGCTGTCGCGAAAGCGCGGGGAACCATTGCGAGCAGCGGGCTGAAGGAGGGTCGCAACCCGGTCCGCCGGCAGCAGCGGTTCGCCATCGAGCAAAACCACGTGGCAACCAACGCTTAGCGGCGCGACCGCGGCCAGCGATTTTGCCAGTCCGGCCGCCTCATGGAAGGCGGAGGCATTCGCCATGAGCGTTGTGGAAGTTACAATGCCGCGCTCGCGGGCTTCCGCGACGGCGCGATTGACCCCTGAGGTGAGGCCGAAATCGTCCGCATTGATGATGAGCCGCCGCACGGCTTCAGTGTAGCAAGGTCCAGGCGAAGCGGCGGGAGCTAGGCGCTTTTACGGGCCGAGGCGGAAACGGTTTCGCCTTCGGCGAGGTAGGTCTTGATAGTTTCCAACAGAGCGGGAAACATCCGTTCCTTGTCAAGGCAAGCCTGAACATCCTTACCGCCATCGATCGGTCCGTAGCCGGTAACGATGATCACCGGGACATTGGGATGGCTGGTGTGGATCTGGCGGGCCAGTTCCAAGCCGTTCATGCCTTCCATGCGAAAGTCGGTGACCAGAATATCGAATTTCTCGCGCTGAAATTTCTCCAGGGCATCGTGCCCGCTAAAGGCGCTCACCGCGCGATAACCTTGCGTCTCCAGGATCTCGCAACTCAAGCGCGCCAGAACTTCGTGATCATCGACAAACAGGACTGCTTTCATACACACCCCTCTGTGCCCGGTCCCAAGGGAGGCGATAACTTAGGTTATCTGATTGGTTTCGCGGAAGGCCGGAGAAGATGCCTGACGGCGAAAAGATTCCGTAAGCCGGAAGCCCGCAAGGTCTGCAATTCCGGCTAATCCGATCGGCGCCCTCATCGCTTGCGAGAGGACTTTTTGGGCGCGGCCTTCTTCGCGGTTTTTGCGGCGGGAGGCTTTTTCGCGGCGGCTTTCTTCGCCGGTTTCTCCGCTGCTTTCTTTGCCGGTTTGTTGGCTGGCAGCGCGGTTTTCTTCGCGGGAGGCTTTGCCGGCGTAGCAACCTTCTTCGCCACCGCTTTCGGTGGGGTTGATGGTGGTTCGGGCTTCGCTTCCTGAACGGCCGGCTGCGGCACCGGAACTGGAGGTGGCGCGACCGTGGCCTTGGATTTTCGTCCTCGCTTGGCGGGCGGCGCAGCTCCGCTCCCTGCGGCGGCAGCCTTACCCCGTCCGCGCTTTGCCGGCGGAGGCGGAGGCGGCGGCGGCTCGTAGGGCTTCAGGAAGTTCATGACCTCCGAGTGCGAGCGCAGCTTGCCATCCATCAGCAGGAAAAAGGCCTTGTCCATGATCTCGGGATATTCCGGCAACTGCGGAGTAATGCGCAGCTCGGCCATCTCCGGAAAAGGCAATTTCTCTTTCACTTGCCGCCACTTGCCAAAAAAGTCCTTCAGCTTCTGGTCGACTGCCTGCTGGTGGCCAGTGAGGCTGAGGAATAGCACGCTTTCCGGCGTCGCCTGCGACAGAATCTTCCATGCTCCCGAAGGCACGGCTGCTTCCTTGCTGGTCAATTTCTTTGCCAGTTCGTGAGCGCCGGTCTCCAGATGCTTCCATTTATCCACGAAGTCGCGGCGGGGAATCATACGCTGGATTTCGGCGGCATCCTTCTCACCCATGCGGCGGGTAAGGAAGTACATAACGATGGGGCCGGTTTCGACGGCGTAGCCACGATCGTTCATCATCTGGCGGGTCTTGACCACCTGGGAAAGCTCGCCGGAATCGATTTTGGCGATGGCCCAATGGGGATGCAGCACCTTCAGCCAACCCTCTTTTTCCAGCGCGCGCATGATGTTCAGCGGGTCGTCTTCATGGGCTAATTGCTCCAGTTCGTAGCCGATCATCCGCCGGTTAAGGTACTCGATGTAATTGTTTTCCTTGGCTGAGTCGTAGCGCGCCTGGGTGCGCTCTTCCAGCGGCCAGTGAAAACGGGCGCAGAATCGGACTGCGCGGATGAGCCGGACGGGCTCCTCCAGAAAGGCGTAGTTGTGCAGGACGCGGAGCACTTTGGCCTCGATGTCGGCCACTCCGTTGAAGGGATCGAGCAAGAGGCCGCGCGAGCCGGGATTCAGCGAGAGCGCCATGGCGTTGACGGTGAAATCGCGGCGGCGCAGGTCTTCGTTGATGGTAGCCGGAGAGATCGCCGGCGGCTTGCCCGGCTTGTCGTAGACCTCGGCGCGGGTCATGTTGAGTTCGGCGCGCGCGTTACCCGGCATCAGGAGCTGGAGGGTCCGCAGATGTTCGTCAACGCCCTGCACCGAGATGTCGGCCTTCTCCAAGTCGCGCTGCAGCTTGAGAGGATTTCCCTGGATGCTAAGGTCGATATCGCGAATGGGGAAGCCGGTGACAAGGTCGCGGATGGTACCGCCGGTGAGGTAGAGATTCAGCCCGGCGTGGCGGGCAATTTCTTGTACCAGGTTCACGCCACGTTGTTGATCCGGGGTGAGCCGGGTTTCCATGCTATAGATGTAGTCTGCCATCTAAATGTATGACTCTAAAGGTGAAAACCGAAGATGAACAAACCCAGGCGAGGACGCCCTGACCGCGCGATGGACTACGTGTCCTGGGCCTGGAGTACGAGCGCTACATCTTCAAAACTGAGCCTCTTTTTGACAAATACGCAACTTGCTCTTTAGACAGCACTTACAGGAGGTTTGCACCCCCATCGCTACACTGCGAACAATAACACATGGTTGACAATTTGGCTACCTAGGAGGTGTTAAGAACGCAGATTCTCGTTAAAAATGCGACAATCAGGCGAGGCGGCGAGCAGGCGCAGCCTGAGCATGGCGACCACGCACAAGAAAGTCATCGTTCGCAAGATGGACCGCGACAGCGTAAGCGGCTTCGTGGGAACGAAGTTCATTGCCGATGGCAAGCTGGAGATGATGAACACCGCGGGCGCTGTGGTTGCTATCGAACTGCAAGATGTGAAGGGCGTGTATTTTGTGCGCGAGTTGGGCGGGGGAGAATCGCTAACGCGCAAGACCTTCACTTCGCGGCCTCGGATGGAAGGACTGTGGGTGCGGCTGCGCTTTCGCGACAATGAGCTGATCGAAGGCCTTATGCCCAACGATCTGCTACAGGAAGGCGGCGCCGGATTTTCCATTATTCCTCCCGACACGCATTCCAATACGCAGCGAATCTTTGTGCCGCGTTCGGCGCTGGCGGAGCTGACGGTCATCGGCGTGATCGGGGAGAAGAAGCCGGGCCGGCGCGGGAGGCGTCCCGAGGACACCCGCCAGGCGACGATGTTTACCTGAGGTTGATGGTGGCGATGCAAGGTTCGCCTCGTTTCGAGAAGCGGCATCCATGAAGCTTTCTGATATCGCATCCGCTCTGGGCTCGTCGCTGGAAAATGCGGCCCCTGGGACTGAGATCACCGGGATTGCCGGAATTGAAGAAGCGGCGGCCGGGCAGATCACCTTCGTCGCTAATCCTAAATATGCTGCCGCGGCCAAGACGACGGCTGCCTCGGCGGTGATCGTCTCGGAAGACTTCCCTGCCATTGCGACGGGCATGCTGCGCAGCCGGAATCCGTATCTGGCATTTGCGCGCGCCATCAACCTTTTTTACAAGCCTCCCGGCTACCAGGCGGGAGTGCACCCCACGGCAGTGATTGCCCCGACGGCGAAAATTGGAGCCAACCCGCACATCGATGCCTACGTGGTGGTCGGCGAGGATGTGCAGATTGGCGACGACGCGGTGCTGCTGCCGCATGTGGTCATCTATCGCGGAGCGCGCATCGGCCACAGGTTCTTCGCCCACGCTCACGCTGTGGTGCGCGAGTACTGCAGGCTGGGCGATAACATCATTCTGCAGAACGGGGCCATCGTTGGCTGCGACGGTTTTGGCTTTGCCCGCGACGGCGAACGCTGGGAGAAGATCACGCAATCAGGGCCGGCGGTGCTGGAAAGCGATGTCGAGGTGCAGGCGAACTCCTGTATCGACCGCGCTAGCGTGGGCGAGACCCGCATCGCGCGCGGCGTCAGGATTGACAACCTTGTGCAGGTGGGGCACGGCTCGGAGGTGGGCCAAAATACGCTGCTATGCGCGCAGGTCGGGCTGGCGGGATCGAGCGTGATTGGGAAAGATGTGATCCTGGCCGGACAGGTGGGCGTCGCCGGACATTGTAACGTGGGCGACGGCGTGGTGGTCACAGCGCAGAGCGGGACCCATGGAGATATCCCGGCGGGCGCGACGGTCAGCGGCTCGCCGGCATTCGATCATAAACAATGGTTGCGCGCCGTCGCTATCTTTACTAAGCTGCCAGAGTTGGCCAAGGCGCTCCGCCAACTGATGCCTGCGGAAGCAAAAGCCGCTCGCAAGGAAGGATGACAGCAATCCGAGCGGGCGCTACTTCACAGAAATCGACATACTGGAAGGGGCTTTCTGTCATCCAACACAACAGAAATCGCTCGCCACGAGAACAGTGGGTTACACCCCAGGCAACCCCTGCTGCTTCTAACTACTAGATGAACGAAAACGTCATCAACCTGCAAGCTCGGCCGGCGGCTGGCCCGCAGCCGGTAGCGGCGAACCCCATCCGCGTGCTACTGCTGGATGATCGCGAAGAAAACCTGGTGCTGCGCTCGGCAATCTTGCGGCAGAAGGGCTACCGGGTTGTGACCTCCAGCTCCGTCGAGGAGGCCGAGTCCAAGATTCAGAACATTGATATCGCCGTTCTCGACTATCACCTCGGTGCAGGCAGGTTCGGCACGGATGTGGCAGAGACGCTGCGCCGCAAGCGACCGCAGGTGCCGATCATCATTCTGTCGGCGACTCTGGAGCGCAAGTTCGGCGGCATCGCCGACATGCACCTGCTGAAGGGGTATAGTTCCGTCGATGATTTGGTGAACGCGTTGCGCTCCTTCGAGGCTAAAAAGCGTGGCAAGCCGGTGGTGGTGGACGCGCGCGATTTTTATTACTCGCGTATCTCGATGGCGATGGGCGACGACATTGTGCTGGAAGTGCTGGATCGTGACGGTAATTGGCTGTTTGTCAATGACTACTTCGCCGCCATGAACGGACACAAGCGCGCCTGGTTTGCCGGCAAAAACCTGTTCGAACAGTTTCCGCAACTGGGCGAAGAATGGCGCGAGGTCGTGCGCACGGTTTCCGATACGCGCGAAACCTATATTGATCGCCGGGGATTTCGCGGCCAATCCCACCTGCCCCAGAAGAGCCCACACTGGACCTGGAACGTGTTGATCTTCCCCATCAAGCTGCACGATGACCGCGATGGCGCTGTGCTAACGGCGCGGCTGATCGAGAGGAAGTAGGCATCGATTTCACCACGGAGACACGAAGAACACGGAGTTGGCTTTTGTGCGTTCCCGGCGGGAAACGCCGTCTTATTGTCTCTCTCTTGGCAGCGCGCTGGCGATGGTGTCGCGGACGGCCTGCATTAGTGCGTCGCGGTCGCTGAAAGCGTGTGGATCGATGGGCGGGTGAAATATGACGGTCGCCGTTCCCGGACGCAAAGCGAAGCGGCTTTTAGGCCAGCTCTCGTAGGTTCCTAGAATCGTAACCGGCACAACCGGCGCGCCGGAATCCATTGCCAGATGAAATGGCCCCTTTTTGAAAGGGAGCAGACGCCCATCGCTGGAACGGGTGCCTTCGGGGTAAGTGACCATGTGCAGCCCCTCTTGCAGGACTTTGACCGCTGCCCGCACGCTCTCGATGGCAGCTTCGCGATCACCGCGGTCCACCGGAACCAGGTGGCCCAGCCTCATGCCAGTGCCGAGGACAGGAACACGGAACAGCTCCTTCTTCACCAGCACGGAACAGCGGCCCGGAATCACCGGTATGAGCACTGGAGGATCGAGATTCGAGACGTGGTTGGACATGAAGATGTAGTTGCGCCCGGGTTGCAGATGCTCAAGGCCGCGAACTTCGATTTTGACGCCGACTAGTAGCACGCCCAGCCTTCCCAGGCGAGTTGCCGTGAAGTAGAGGAAACTAGGGTTGCGGGTGAGCGCCGCGTAGAGCACCAGCGGCGGGCCGACGAGCACAATGGAGATTGCCCAAAAGCATAGGAGCGCGACGGCGCGAATCAATGGGCGCTCCCGGCTTCGTCGTCGCCGTGGATCCATGCCGTACGATGGGCGCGCTGTTCAGGCGTTACCGTGGCGAGGTCTCGCAGTTCGTACACCTGCTCTGCGCGCGAGCCCAGGCGCAGTTCGACCGCGCGCTTTTTGCCTCGGTGTTGCAGTTGCAGCCGGACGGTGGTTCCCGCTGGCAGGCGCGATAATTCTTCGTCGAGGTAGGAATCGGCGGGCGCTCCGTTCACCGCAATCACACGGTCGCCGGCCACTATGCCGAGCCGTTGCGCTTCGCTCGTAGGATCAACCTGAACCACTTCCGGCTGGCCGCCGAAATTTGCTGTCGTCGTGAAGCCCGCGGTCGCAACTTGCGTGTGGCCTGCAACAACATGCAGCCCGACGAAGCGGAAAAAATCGTCATACGGCATCTCCTTGACACCCGCAACGTAGTCGCCAAAGAAATCGCGGAAGCGCTGGCCACTGACGAGCTCGGCGGCTTCCTCGACACCAGCGGAATCGGGATAGAAACGGTGCGGCTTGGCGTAGCGCTGGTCCATCCACTGGAACAGATCGCGCAGCGACTTGGCGCCGTGCGTTAGGTCGCGTATTCGGAGATCCAGCAGAATCCCCAGGATTTCTCCCTTGTTGTAGTAGCTGATGCTGCGCTGAGGCGAGCGGTAAAAGGCATTGCCTTCCAGCCATGCATCCAGGCTGGACGCCTCCGCTGATTGCCAGCGATGCGCCGGGCGCTGCTGCAGCTCGGTGATCTGAGCGGAGACCAGGCGCAGATATTCGGCCTCGTCGATAAGCCCCGCTCGCGCCAGCAGCATGTCGCTTACGGTGCTGGTAACGCCTTCGCAAAACCACAAGGCGCGCGTATCTTGCTCGTGCTGATAGTCGACCGGCTCCAGCGATTGCGGCCGGATGCGCTTGACGTTCCACAGGTGAAAGAACTCGTGCGCGCTGATGGCGGCCAGCGGCACAAGACCGTCGCGCAGGCGATCCGCCTCAATCTCGATGGCGGTGCCGTAAGCGTGCTCCATGCCGCCCCCGCCGGGATGATGGGGAAAATCATAGAGAAACGTGTACTCGTCAAAGGGGCGGTCTTGCATCCAGTCGACAGCGGCGTGGGTGATCTTGGCGAGGGTGGCGTCAAGCTGCGCCATGCTGTAGTCGGCTGGATTGGCATGTACCACAATGTGGTAGGTAGCTCCATCCTGCTGAAAATCGGACTGCTGAAAAGTACCGACGTCTGCCGGGCTGTCGACCAGCTCATCGTAATTGTGAGCGGTGCCCGTCTGCTGGTCGATCTTGCCCGGCGGAGCTGCTCCCAGAACATGCAAATCCCACAACTCCCACGTTGTAGGAGCATCGAGCAGGCGGAGGCTGACGGGCTGCCAGCGCAGGTTGGGCGCGTACATCAGGACCATGGCCCAGTTGAAGAAGCCGTGCTCGGCGTTCAAGGAACTGCCGAAAGGGCCGGGGGTGTTGAGATAAATGTCATAGCTGACGACGATGCAGCCCGGAGGGGCCGTGATCTCCCACTGGCTGACTTTGCTGTTGATAACCATTGCGGGCGCGCCGGAAGCATCCTGGGCATGCACATCTTCCACGTGCGCCGCGAAGTTGCGTACCTGGTAGAGCGCATTCCACACCGGCATGTCGAGGGGGCGAATGCCGGCGCCATTTTGCAGCCGAATGCTGACGTGGGCCAGGTGTTTTGGCGCATCGGCCAACGAGACGAAGTATTCGACCGGCTCCGCATGTGCGCTCGCCGGGGAGGAGCAACTGACAGGCGTTACCGCACAGACGAAAGCTGGACAGAGAAAGATACCAATAAGAGCAAGAATCAAAGCAGCGATGCGGCTCACGTAGTAATCACGACCTCATGACGAGATTTAAGCTTGGCCGGCAGCTTTTCGTAAATGCCACCAAAGCCGCCGTTGGAAAGAATGGCAACCACATCGCCGGGACGAAGCTCCGGCGCGATGGCATCGACAATCGTGTCGGCATCGCCCATCAGGCGCGCGGGCTTGCCGCCGGCCTGCAGCTCCGCAACCACGGCAGCCGGATCGAGCCGCTCGGACTCACGAATCGTTTCTGACTTGAAGACGTCGGCCAGCACGACTTCGTCGGCGAGCGAAAGGCTCTGGGCCAGCTCGTGTTGAAAGACTTTGCGCCGCAGGGTGTTGGAGCGCGGCTCAAGTACCGCCCAAAGCCGCCGCCCGACGTAGCGCCCGCGCACTGCCTTCAGCGTCTCGGCAACCGCCGTGGGATGATGAGCGAAGTCGTCGATGATGGTGACGCCGTCAACCTCGGCCTTCACTTCCAGGCGGCGCTTCACGCTGCGGAAACTCTGAAGCGCGCCGGCGACGGCCTCTTTGCTGATTCCGTAGTTCGCAGCCATGGCAGCCGCAGCGGTGGCGTTCAGCACGTTGTATTCGCCGGCCAGAGGGAATTCGAAGTCGGAGAATGGCGTGCCGTTGCGCAGCACCCGCCAGCGAGTTGCCGTGGGCATGTAGTCGATGTCAACAATTCGCCAGGCGGAGCTCTCCTGCAAGCCGTAACGCTGGACGTGGCAAAAAGCGCGACTGACACATTCGTCCACGTTGGCATGCCCGTCCCAGGCGATGAGCAATCCGCGGCGGGGAACCAGGTTTACCAGGCGCTTGAAGGCGGTCTTCACCTCGTCAAGGTTCTTGTAGATATCGGCGTGATCGTACTCCACGGCGGTGAGAATGGCCGCGTGGGGGAAATAATGCAGAAACTTTGGACCCTTGTCGAAGAAGGCGGTGTCGTATTCGTCGCCCTCAAGGATGAATTCGCGGCCAGATCCAAGCGCGAACGAACTTCCGAAGTTCTCCGGGATTCCTCCGATGAGGAAACTGGGGGCGCGCCCGGCGTGTTGGAAAATCCACGCCAGCATCGACGAGGTGGTTGTTTTGCCGTGAGTCCCCGCGACCACCAGACGCTCTTTGTCCAGCAAGAATTCATCGTGAAGCACTTGCGGCAGGGATTGCAGGGGAATGCCTTGGTCGAGAACAAATTCGAGCTCGACATTGCCACGCGAGATGACATTGCCGACGATCACCAAATCCGGCCGTGGATCGAGATTGCCTTCGCTAAAAGGCTGGCTGACGGGAATATCGAGCGATGCCAGGAAGTCTGACATTGGGGGATATGCCGCAGCGTCAGACCCGGTGACGTGAAAGCCACGCTGTTTGAGCATTCCCGCCAGCGAGGCCATCGCCGTGCCGCAAATGCCGATGAGATAAATGTGTTTGGGCTTCATTAAAGGCCGTCCCCTTCAAAGACGGGACTTAATCAGTCTTCCTGGCGGACGACACGCTGCCGAACTCCCGCGCCTTCGGCTCGCACTGCCGCACCGTAACTCAGCGAGACCGTCTTTCCAACCACCAGTTTTGCCGGAACGCCCAGAGGCAAGGTGATGCTGCCGCTCGACACGTGTCCCGACTTCAGCCCGAGGGCGATTGGGATTCCGAGCTCACCCAGAATTCGCATGGCGACCTGCCGCACAGTGTAGTCCGGTGAGCTAGGCTCGCCGCAATCGATCATCTCGCCGAAGACAATTCCGCGCACGCCGTCAAATTTGCCCGCCAGCTTCAACTGCATCAACATGCGATCGATGCGGTAAGGCCGCTCGGCGCGGTCCTCCAGAAACAAAACCGTCCCTGGCGTGCGGATTTCATAAGGCGTGCCCAGCGAAGCGCACAGCAGAGACAAGCAGCCGCCGTAGAGGATGCCTTCCGCCGCTCCCTCGGCCAGAGGTTCGACCTCCGCAGCGCTGAACTCGCAGCTGTAAGGTTCGCCGGAGGACAGCGCTGCCAGCCAGCTCGCTTCATCGAATCCGGCGGGGTGTCCCAGATCGCCGGCCACCATGGGCGCATGAAACGTCACCAGTCCTGCAGCGTCGCAGAGGTAGGTCAGCAAGGTGGTCACATCGCTGCAGCCGGCAAAAATCTTCGGGTTGGCGCGGATGAGGTCGAGATCGAGATGGGGCAGCAGGTAGTTGCAGCCATAGCCGCCGCGCGCGCAGAGAATCGCTTTGATTTCTGGGCGGGAGAACATTTCGTGCAACTCGGACACGCGCCGCTCTGCCGATCCGGCGAAATAAAGCTGGCGCTCAAAAATAGAAGGCAGATAAAAGGGCTGGTATCCCAGGCGCAGCAATTCCGCACAACCCGCCTCCAGATCGTCGCGGCGAAAGCCGCTGGCGGGCGCAACGATGCCGACGGTATCGCCACGCTGTAGCGCAGGCGGACGGACACGCTCGAACTGAGCACGGGGACTCATGCGAACCGCTTATCTTAAATGAAAAACTCGCCGCGGCAGACCAGCGTGGCCGGGCCGGTGAGAAAGACTTCGCCACTCCACTCCACGGTCTGCACTCCGCCGGGAGCGCGCACCCGCACCGGCGAGCGCGCCTTGCCGGAGTGAATCGACGCCACCGCGGCCGCGCACGAGCCTGTACCGGAAGACATGGTTTCGCCGACGCCGCGCTCGCAGAACCGCACTTCAATTTCGCCGGGGTTCAGCAGCTTCACAAACTCGACATTCATGCCATGCTGAAAGTCGTGGTGACGCGAGATCTGCTCGGCAACAGCTTGCCAGCCAAGCTCGAATTCCGGCACAAAGACAACATAGTGGGGATTGCCCATCGAGACTGGCGTGCCGCAAGTTTCGCCGTAGGTGAACTTGATGGGAAATTCGTCGCCCACGTCGGGCGCGCCCATGGAGCTACGAAACTCAAAATTGCTCCCGTCGCGCGCTCGCAGCTCGCAGGTTTTCAGTCCCGCTCCAGTTCGAATTACCACCGAGCGGCAATGATTTTCCGAGCAGTGCCAGGCCGCGACGCAGCGCGTGCCGTTGCCGGAAATCTCCGCCTCAGAGCCGTCGGCGTTCAGCAGGCGAACGCGAAGATCGGCGTCACTGGCAGGCAAGAGCCACTCGACGCCATCGGCACCGATTCCGTTGTGGCGATCGCAGATGCGGCGGGTGAAGCCGTGGATATCGCCGGGCGCGTGGGCAAAGTCGATGAGCAGGAAGTCGTTGCCACAGGCGGTCGCTTTAACGAATGGAATATTGGCCATAGCCGCTGGGCGGATTGTAACAAAGCCTGCGCCCCCCCAAAGATCGAGTCGGCGGATGTTGATGCTCCTGCTGCCCCGTCCGTGCTAGAGTTACAGCAACGAGTCGCATGAAAGCTGAAGACTACAAAACCGTACTCTATCGCCAGCCGGACGGCGCCTGGGTGGCAGAAATCCCCGCAATCCCCGGATGCTATGCGCTGATGCCGTCGCGGGAAGAGGCGCTGCGGGAATTGACGGACGTATTCCAGATGATCGCCGACGAGTATCGAGAAAAAGGCGCAGCTTTGCCCGCCGATACTACAGAAATCGTACATGCCTAGCGGCACGGCGCGAAAGTTTCAGCAGGTTGCCAGGAAGCTGGGCTTCGTCAAAACACGGCAGACGGGCAGCCATGAACGCTGGAACCATCCTGATGGTCGCGCGGTTACTATTCCCTTGCATGGCGGACGTGAGATTGGGCCTCCTTTGTTCTATAAGATTCTGCGACAGCTTGGCATCACAGCCGAAGAATTCCTGAAATTACGATAGCAAAGTTACTTTGGCTTGTAGACGGCGCAGGTTGATTGCCCCGGCGCGGTAACGGTCATCATCTCTTGTAGGTCTGAGGCGTGGCGCTGCACGGCTGACCAGACAGGATCGCCCTGGCACGCCACGATGTACTCGGCATGGTGCGCCGGGTCGAGCAATGCCAATTCCCAATCGGGATGCTCGTTTTCGGAGATGACGCGGTGCAGTGGAATGCCGGCCAGGCGCAGCGCTCCGGCGTGCTCGGCCTCATACATCAGCAGAGTGGCCGAGGGCGGCAGTTGCACCAGCACGCCGGCCAGGCCTTGTTCCAGCGCCAGCAGGCCGCGCGAGTTTATACGGGCCTCGCGCAAGGTGATGGGCGAGCCGGCATAGGCAGAGGCGTAGCTGGCGGCAACCAACGCGATCATCACAGACCACGCCGCCGTTCGCAGGAACAGTCGGGCAGATTTCGTCGCGAGGTAGGCGGCCAGCAGCACAGGAAAGACGGCGAGGACGGGCAGGAGTTCGAGCCCGTAACGCACGTTGTAATAGGAAAACGGATACCAGACCGGGATGTAAATGGGCACACTGCCATAGGCGATCGACAAGCTGTAAAACGCCAGCGGCAGCCACAATAACAGCAAAAGCCAATGGCGACGAAAGCGCCATGCGGCCAGCGCGGTCCCAAGCAAGGCCAGCACCAACAGCACGCGTCCCCACAACGGCGCCCCCATATTGAGCTGGGCAGATTTCAGAAAATACAGCCCGGCGGTGAGCAGGTGATCCTGGCCGGGATAAGGCGGCGCGCCTCGCGCGGTGCTGCGCAGGGCAATCGCCTTGGCCGAATAAGGACCGTTGAGAAAGTCGAGCGCTTTGCCGGAAACTGCCCAAGTGTAGACGAGCCAATAAACCGGCACGAGTGCGTTCAGCAGCATCACTTCCAGAAAGGATTTCGTGGCGGCGCGACGCTGGAGAGGATTCGTCAGGCGCCGATGCCACCGCACAAACGCCACGGTTAAGATAACGCCGAGCACGCAGCCGGCGAACCAGCCGTCGTAGCGGGTAAGGGCGCCGGCGGCCATGGTGATGCCGCAGTACTCCAGCGCTTGCCGGGGCTTGATTTGCGGCGGCAAGTTGCCCGGCGAGCCAGAGCTGGCGCGCAAGAATTCGTCCAGATACACCAGCGACCAGACGAAGAAGGCCAGGAAGATTGGCTCGTTCATGGCCGTCGCCTGCAGGTAGAGCAGATTTGGATTCAGCGCATAGATTGCACCGGCAACATAACCCGCAAGCTGCCCGGCATGTGCGCTGACCAGGCGAAAAATGCCCAGCGTGCCCAGAACAAACGCCACCACGCCGGGGACGGCGCCGGCAATGCCGCTCTCCCACAGGGCGTTCACCCACACCAAAGGCAGCATGGCGATGTGCTGCAGCGGCAACCAGACCGTTCCTAGTTGGCCGTAGGATTCCAGCGGATGGCGATTATCGACCACGCGGCGCGCGATGTTGAGATGAGCGAGGGCATCGCCGTAGAGCAGCAGATCCTGATGGACGTAGTAATAGAAGAGCGCGGCAAGGGACAGCGCGGCCAGCAGCAGGGTGAAGCGGGCCTCGTGACGCTGGCGAACGAAGCGCCGCCGCAGAACAGCCTGACCAGTATCGGGTGCGAAATTACTTTCGCCCTTTGCGCCGCCCAACTTTACGGCCACATCTGCGCCCCATGTACGATATTAAGCACCAACAGCCGCTCGGGGAATACCTGGTAGATTACGACATAGGGCAACGGCGCTACGACCAACTCGCGAGTGCCTTGCACGCGCCCGAACCGGTCAAGGTTCGGCATTATGACAAGCTCTTGGATTGCCTGGTAAATCTTGCGGCAAGCCCTGTTGGCGGTGTCGAGACTGCGGTCCCGCTCGATGTATTCAGAAATCGTCATCAGGTCGACGACGGCGTGAGCTGACCACTCCACTCGCATTCAGGAGCGTTCCCGCCGTTCCATCCAGCCACGAACCTCGGCATCCGGAACAACCCGGTCTTGTTCGACCGCCGCCTGGCTGTCCTTCACCTTACGTTCCAACCATTCGTTGTAGGCGATCAGATGATTGATAGCTTCTTCCAATAGCTCAGCCTGGTCGCGATGAGTACGCTGCGCCAGTTCATTTAGCCTGGCTTCGGTTTCTCCTGTCACGCGCAATTCCATAGCGAGAAGTCTAGTCCAGATGTGTCAGCTCACGGAAGACGTTGAAGCGCTGGTCGATTTCCTCGCGGCTGAGCGACTGCAGCCGCTCGGTGCCGAAGCGCTCGACGGCAAACGAGCCCATCACGCTGCCGTAGAACATGGCGTGTTTCAGCACCCGGCGAGTCACTTCGCCTTGTGAGGCGAGATATCCCATAAAGCCGCCGGCGAAGCTGTCGCCCGCGCCGGTGGGGTCGCGGACTTCGTCCAGCGGCATGGCCGGGGCGCGGAAAGGATGATGTCCGCCGGCAAATTCGCCGTCGCGGAAAAAGATGGTCGCCCCGTATTCTCCGTGCTTGATGACCAGGGCGCGCGGGCCTAGCGCCATTACCGCGCGTGCGGCACGGGGAAGGCTGCTGTCGCCGGCCAGCATCTTGGCTTCGCCATCGTTAATCAGGAGCACATCCACACGCTGCAGCATTTTCTCCAGGTTCTGGCGATGCCCGCTGATCCAGTAATTCATGGTGTCGCCGCCGACGAGTTGCACCTTCGGCATGGCATCGCGCACTCGCGTTTGCAGCAGGGGATCGATGTTGGCAAGAAAAAGATAGTCGGAGTTGTTGTACTCCGCCGGGATGGCCGGATTAAACGTCTCGAACACGTTCAAGTCAGTGGCGAGCGTCTTGGCCTCGTTAACGTTCTCCCCATACTCGCCGGTCCAGTGGAAAGTTTTGCCTTTGGCGTGCTGGATACCGCGGGTGTCGACGCCGCGCTGGGTCATCACGGCTTCGTTCTCGGGGGTGAAATCCTCGCCGACGACGGCCACCACGCGCACCTCAGTAAAGTAGCTGGCGCTAAGAGAAAAGTAGGTGGCCGCGCCGCCCAGGATCTGCTGGCGCTCGCCGTAAGGAGTTTTCAGGGTATCGAATGCAACCGAACCAACCACCAGGATGGACAAGGGCTATGTTCCCGCTTTCTGTTCAGATTCGAAATACTTGCCAACCAGCAGGCGCAGCCGCTCCAGCGTCGCCGCCGGGACCGCGCTCTTCTGCGTGATGATGGCGTTCTTGAGCGCCTCGCCACACTTGCAAGTGCGCGTCGTCGGCATGGGCATGGCGGCGACCGCTTCGCGCACCACCGCACAGGCGTGCTCGGCGTTCTTCAGCAGCACGCCGACAATCTGCTCCACCGAGACGTGGTCGTGCTCCTCGTGCCAGCAGTCATAATCCGTCACCATGGCGACCGTCACGTAGCATAGCTCGGCTTCGCGCGCCAGCCGCGCCTCAGTGAGATTGGTCATGCCGATGACGTCAAGGCCCCAACTGCGATAGAGGTTGGACTCGGCTTTGGTGGAGAACTGCGGGCCTTCCATGTTGAGATACGTCCCGCCGGCCTTCACGTTCACGCCCGCGCGGCGGCAGGCCTCGGCCACGACCTTCGCCGTGTCCGCGCAGATGGGATGCCCAAAGCCGACGTGCGCCACCAGGCCGTCGCCGAAGAAGGTGTCCACGCGATGCCGCGTGCGATCGATGAACTGATCGGGGATGACAAAGTCGAGCGGCCGGTGCTCTTCCTTTAGCGAGCCGACGGCGGAGAGCGAGAGAATGCGCTCGGCGCCCAGTTGCTTAAAGCCGTGAATGTTGGCGCGGTAATTGATCTCGGTTGGCATCAGGCGATGCCCGCGGCCATGACGCGAGAGAAAGGCAACCTTGCGGCCTTCCAACGTGCCGAGCACGTATGCGTCGGAAGGTTCGCCAAACGGGGTGTCGAGCCGTACCTCCTGCACTTCGCTGAAGCCTGGCATGGTATACAGCCCGCTGCCGCCGATGATGCCGATCTCCGCCTGTTGCAAGCGCTGCTCCTGGGATGAGTTGTAAAAGCCACGATTATACAGGGAGGATGGATTGCGCCGGAGCGTGCCCGCGCCGTGTGCCCGGCCGGGTGTAGTCTTGGCTCATGCAGAAGGACGTGGAGAGGCTGTACTATTCGCGGATAGCTTCGCCGGTGGGGCCGCTGCTGATCGGTGTGTCGCACTCGGCACTGGTGGCGTTGGAGTTCGATCGCGGGCTGCCGAGGTCAATCGCAGGCCAGCCGGTCGCATGGGAAGAATCGGAGGCACGGACCAGCGCCGTTCGTCGCCAGCTGGAAGAGTATTTTGCTGGCACGCGGCGCAGCTTCGAGCTGGATATCGATCTTCGCGGCACAGAATTCCGCAAGCGCTGCTGGCGCGAGTTGCTGAAGATTCCCTACGGCACAACGCGTTCCTACGCCGAGATCGCTCGCGCCGTCAGCAACCCCAAAGGCTTCCGCGCCGTGGGCCAGGCCAATCACTACAATCCCATCGCCATCATTGTCCCCTGCCATCGCGTGCTCGACTCCGGCGGTTACCTGGGCGGTTACGGCGGCGGCCTGCCGGTCAAAGCATTTCTGTTGCGACTGGAGGGGGCGAGCTTTCATCAGCTCAAGCTCCATGAAATGCCGGCTGCGACGGAGCAGTTGGATCTGCGCGTGAGCTGAGTTTCTGCCGAGCCGCAGCCTGCGGCGGGCGAAGGCTGGTGGGCCCGGAGGGATTTGAACCCCCGACCAAGGGATTATGAGTCCCCTGCTCTAACCGCTGAGCTACAGGCCCCTTTTGCGATGAACTGATTTTACAGCGACTCCGCGGTTATCGCCGCGCGAGCCTCATTGCGTAGCGCGGCGGATGCCGGCGTGGGTGGGCCACCAGGTGAGTTCGATGGAGGTGGTGAAGTCCCGTTGCCGGTTGGGCGCCAGCACCGGCACTAGCCAGGTTTCATACTGCAGAAACGGCCGAATCTCCAGCTCCTTGCGGACGCGCAGGATTCCCGAGACATTCCAGTCCCATTGCGTGCTGCCTTGGGGAATGAAATCAGGGGCGATCTTTGCGTTTCGCACAGCCAACTGAATGCTGCTCCACGGGCTGAGATGGTAGGTGCTCCACGCCTGATAGCCTTTGCCTTCGCGGCCAATCCAGTAGCCCATGAGGTCGCGGTTGTTGAGGTAGACATCGTGATACACCACTTCCCAGTAGAGAAAATGTCCACCTATGCTGGAGACGGTGGGAGGGTCCGTATAGACGGCCTCGGCGCGGAAGTCGAGCTTGGGCAGCCCAGGAATGGCCGCGAAGTAAATTCCGGGACTGAAGCCGGCGCGTTGCGGCGCGCTGATGGGACTGACGTCGTCGTGCACCAGCGAGTCGGTGTAGATGGTCACTGACCGGTGCAGCAGCGGCAGCCGATACGACGCGTCGAAGCTAGCATGACGCGCGCCGGGATCGTTGCGCGAGAACTTCACCGCCGGCTGTACGTCGTTGAAGCTGGAGAAGGAATTCCAGAACGAGCCTAAGGTCAGCGGCACGTGGCCGTTCCCGCCGAAGACATCGTCTCGAGTGAATCCGAATTCCAGGTTCGGGCTGGGTTTGAAGCTGATCTTCTGGCCGAACATATAAGGCTGGGCGGGGAATTGGTGCCCGTAAAGTCCTCCGAAGAAGTTGCCGAACTCAAACGGCCCCAGGAATTTTGACAGCAGGGGAATGTGCATCGGCTCGGTGCGGTTGACCTGCACCATCCAGAACGGCGGCGCGTTGTTGCTCATCAGGAAGGCGCCGCCTTCATCGGGCCCCCACCACATGCTTTGCTTGCCTACGGAAAAATCCAGGCCGGCATACTTCGCCAGAGCATAAGTATCGAGCAGCGTAAACTGATTGGCCGAAATTGCCGCCGGCGGCTGCAACGGGTTCTCGTCAACGTTAGCGATCACCTGGCGGACGGAAAGCGGATAAGCGGGGATGGTCGGCGCGTATTGGTATTCGCCATCGACGTAGAAGGCGAAGCGGCCATCATTGGCGCTGGCGGTGTATCCGGTGACGTTGTTCACGCCCTGCCAGTAAGGACGGCCGTAGTCGTTGATGATGGTCTGGCCGAAGTGCTCGCTGTCGTTCAACGGCGTGCCGGCGATGCCCATCACGCGGGTGTACACCCGATCCAGTTGCAGCGACTCGGTCGGCTTCCCTTCCCAGGCGGCAATTTCGGGAGCGAATTCTTCGTCGAGGGCCTGCTTGAGCTTCCAGACTTCCCGCGGGATGTCGGTGTGGTTCGCGATCTTGGTATTCATCTCGATCAGCATGTGAGCGCAGGCCATGCGTGTCCAGGGCCGCAGGCCGAGAAACGCGGTGTCGATGTAACCCATGCCAATCAAGCGCTCCATGGCGGGATAGATCCACAGATCGAGCGGAACATAAACGCTGCCGAAGTTGGTGGGCCGCGGCGCCGAAGTCTGCTCGGCGACGACTTTCAGGTCGTCGTCAATCTCCGGATTGTGTCGCACCTTGTAGACGTGCCGCCCGATCTCATAGCCCATCAGCCCTCCAATGAAAACATCAGAGAGAAAGTGCTTGTCGGATGCGGCGCGCGCCAGGCTGACGCCCAGGGCCAATCCGTAGGCGCCGAACTCCGGAATCGGATGCGGATACTCCTGCGCGACCACGGAAGCAAAAGCCCAGGTAACGGCCGCATGGTCAGAGGGAAACGAGGTGCCGCCGTGGAGAAAGATGTTCTGGTAATTCGCCGGAACGGGCCGCTCGCGCCCGGCGATGCCCGCTAGCGCGAAATCTACGCCGAGCGCGTTGACCATGGCCTCGGTGGCCAGCACTCCGGTCTCGCGCGCGCGCTCGTTGTGGGTGAGGCGTCCCCAGAAGTACGCCGCGCCGGTCAATCCCGCAGCAGCTCCCACGCCGGCATTGGAAAAAGTATTCAGCAGGTTGCGATTGTTCAGCCGCATGGCGTAGGAAGTCTGCGGATCGGTGACGAAAAGCCCGGTGGCAATCCCGCTCATGGGAACCAGCCATTTAGCGTCGTTCGGCTTGAGATGAAACGGACTGGTCCAGATGTCCTTCTGGTCTTGCGCCAGATGGATGAAGAACTTGCTCTCGTTGGGATGAGGAACAGGGGCGACGGGGGGAGAAGCTGCAGGTTGAGCCGTAGCGGAAGCAGGCGGGTTCGGCGCCTGCTGAGCTAACAACGCCGCACTCAGGCAGACAACCGTGACCAGACACCTAATCACTCGACGATGCAACGGTGTCCCCGGTGGTCAACAACTGCGGCGCGTCTTCGTCTTGGGCCCTGGTTCATGTGGACTGGTAATAGCGGAAGATGTGCGCCAAGGCGTTGGCAACATCGTCCACGTCCTCGTCGGACATTGCCGGCGAGAGCGGCAACGAGAGAGTGCGTTCTCCGACGAACGTGGCGTTAGGAAAATCCACGCCGGTGAATCCAAATCGCCGGCGATAGTAGGGGTGCTGGTGAACGGGAACGTAATGGATGCCGACTCCAATGTTTTCGGCGTCGAGGGCCGCGATGATCTTCTCGCGGTCTGCGCCAATCTCCTCCACGCAAAGTAAGGGCGTGTACAAATGATAGGCGTGACGCGAACCAGGCTCGGTGGGCGGAGGCAACAGCAAGGGCAGCGAGCTGAGCCGCTGGTTGTAGGCCTGCCAGATTTGCTCACGCCGCTTCCCGTGCTCTTCGACCACAGCAAGCTGCGGCAGGGCAACCGCCGCGGCGAGATCGGTCATGTTGTACTTAAATCCTGCGGCGACGACTTCATAGCCGCTGGGCCCGCCCACGAAGCGGCTCCAGGCATCGGCGGTCATGCCGTGCAGCGAGAGAACTTTCACCCGCTGGTGCAGTTCAGGGTCGCGAGTGATGACCATGCCGCCGTCACAGGTGGCGACGTTCTTGGTGGGATAGAAGCTGAAGCAACCGGCGTCGCCCATCAGCCCGGCGGCCTGGCCGCGATAGGTCGACTCGATGGCATGGGCGCAATCTTCGATGACCCGCAGCTCATGACGGCGGGCGATCTCGAGGATGGGATCCATGTCACAGCAGCGGCCACACATGTGCACCACGAGGATCGCTTTGGTGCGCGGCGTGATGTGCTTCTCGACTAGTTCCGGATCAATATTGAAGGTGCTGCGATCGCAGTCCACCAGCACCGGCTCTGCGCCGCTATGGAGGATAGCGTGAATGGTGGAGCAAAAGGTCATGGCGGGAGCGATGACTTCGTCACCTGGCCCGATACCTAGCGCGAGCAACGCCAGGTGGAGGGCCGCCGTTCCGCTGCTGACCGCGGCGGCGTAAGGTGCGCCTTTGTAGCGGGCGAACTCCTGCTCGAACTGCTCGACCTTCGGCCCGAGGCCGATCCAGCGGCTGCGCAGACACTCGACCACCGAGGCAATCTCCGCTTCGCCGATGACCGGGGCTCCGAAAACCAGCCGAGCCTCCCGCGGGCGCACAGGCTTGCCTCCGGCGATGGCGGGCAGATTGTCCGTTTGCGTCGGGACATCGGGCATGCGCCCCGGTTGCGCCTCCGGAGGAGTGGCTGAAATGGAATGTCCGCTTGCCAGCGGAGCAGGTTTCATAGATTCGCGGCCAAGTTGTGCATTCTGGTTGTCTGGCGATTGTAACTCCGCCCCAGTTCGCGCGAAACCAGTACCAACTGGCGACCCGGGTTGATCATGGTTCGCGGCTGGAGCCGCCGCTCGGCTATACTTGCCAGTTGGACGAGCCTGTCTTGTTCGCGCCATTCGAATGCCTTTTACGGTCGCTCATGCTGCCGCGGTCTTGCCCTTTCGAAAGCTCAAACTGATTTGGTCCGCTGCGGTCATTGGCAGCATGGCTCCCGATTTCCCTTATGTCATCGGCAACATCAAGTATCGCGATCTGGGCCATCAATTTCCGGGAGTGCTCTGGTTTACCCTGCCTGCTTCCTTCGCCGTGCTGTGGCTGTTTCACAATGTGATCAAGCGCCCCGTGGTCGGCCTGCTGCCCACGGGAATGCAGGAGCGGATTCATCGCCAAAGCGGCGATTTCAAGTTCAGCCCGGGCTCGCGTTTGTTGGCCATCCTGGGCTCAATTTCGCTGGGAATTGCCAGCCATCTGATCTGGGATTCTTTCACCCACTCGCACACCTGGCCGTGGCGGCACATCGCCTGGCTGCGCGGACGGTTGTCCATTCCTCTTGTCCATCACCAGATGCCGGTCTTCAGTTTCCTGCAATATGCCAGCAGCACGGTGGGTATGCTGGTGCTGGCGGTTTGGGTGCTGCTGTGGTACCGTTCGGCCCCGGCACTTGCAGCGACAACGAACCCGCGCCCCAGATCGCACTTTGGGTTGGCGGTGGCGATGCTGGCAATCGCGGCCGTGGTGGGAACGATACGGGCGGTGCTTGTGACCGGCCCGCCGTCGGTGGATCGGGCCAACATGTTTCTGCTCGTGTGCGGCGTGACTTCCCTGGCCGCGGCCTTCTGGCAGCTTTTGTTTTACTGTGTATTGGTGTCTTCCTATCAGGTGTGGATCATCACCTAGATGGTCACCTAAGAGACCTTCCGGCTTAGCCTATGCCTCTGGTCAGCGTCGTCTTGAATCTTCGCAACGGGGCGCCAACTCTGCGGGAAGCCATCGACAGCGTCCTGGCGCAAAGCTGCAAGGACTGGGAGCTCATCGTCTGGGATGACTGCTCCACCGATGACAGCGCAGCGCTGGTTGCCCTGTATCGTGACGCCAGGATCCACTACTTTCTCTCGCCGGAAGACGTACCTCTCGGCCAGGCGCGGCGCGATGCGATTGCCCATGCCGCGGGAGAGTGGGTGGCCTTTCTCGATCAGGATGACGTCTGGTTGCCGCGCAAGCTGGAAAGGCAGTTGGCGCTGGCGGACACCGGCGTCGGGCTCATCTACGGGCGCACGGTGAGGTTCTATCCCGGAGGGCGAGAGCGCGACTACGATCAGGCACACGAGTACCGGCTCCTGCCGGAAGGAAACATCTTCACCCAGCTCTTCACCGAGTCCTGCTTCATCGCCATGAGCTCGGCCATCTTCCGCCGCTCGGCCCTTGAGGCCATCGGCGGCATACCGGATGAGGTGCGCATCATTCCCGACTATTACCTCTACGTTGCCGTTGCCCGCCGGTATCGCGCGCGCGCCGTGCAGCAGGCGGTCTGCCGCTATCGCATGCACCCGGACAGCATGTCCCACAGTGTGGCACTTGCCATGCACCAGGAAGTGCTGCGGCTCATCGACAACTGGGCCGCCGAGCTTGCTCCGAGTACGGTGGCGCTGTGCCGCAGGCGCCACTCCACTGCCATTGCGTTGGAAGAGATGCGAAGCAGCAATACCTTCCACCGAGGAATTCTGCGGTTGGTTACGCAAGGCTCAGTTGGCTCTCAGCTCCTACGTCCCTTCGCCTTTGTGTTTCACTTGGTCCGCCGCAACCTCTGGCGTCCTTACTGGCGGCGGCTGAATGAGGACGCAACCGTGTAGCATCGAGCTTTCGAGAGCACTCTCTCATGCCATTAGTCAGCGTCATCATGAACGTTCGCAACGGGAGCCACTTTCTGCGCGAGGCGCTGGACAGCGTGCTGGCGCAGACGTTCGCCGATTGGGAGCTGATCGTTTGGGACGACCGCTCCACCGATGACAGTGCGGCGGTGGTCAGCCAGTATCGCGATCCCAGGATCCGCTATTTTCTTTCGCCGGAGGATACGCCGCTTGGCCAGGCGCGCGAGCGCGCGATCCGCCGGGCCACGGGAGAATGGCTGGCGTTCCTCGATCAGGATGACATCTGGCTGCCCGGGAAACTGGAGCGGCAAATGGCACTCACGGAAGACAATGTCGGCATGATCTACGGACGCACCGTGCTGTTTGACGCCCGTCGCGGCGATCTGCGCGACTACGACTACGCCCACGAGTTTGATCCTCTGCCGGAAGGCGATATCTTCGCCCTGCTCTTCCGCGACGCCTGCTTCATCGCCATGAGTTCGGCGGTGCTGCGGCGCTCGGCTGTCGCCGACCTTGGTGGTATACCCGACAACATTCAGGTTGTTCCGGATTATTTTCTCTACGTTGCGATTGCCCGCCGCTGGCAGGCGCGCGCCGTACAGGAAGTCGTCTGCCGCTACCGCGTCCACCCGGGCAGCATGACCGCCTCCCACCAACACCGCTTGCGGCTCCATGCCGAACCGCTGGCCATCGTCAACCAATGGGCCGATTGCCTCGAGCCGCGCATGGCTGCCTACCGGCGGATGACCTACTCCACCGGGCTGGCATGGGAAGAGATGAAGCAGTGGCAAACGGCGCCTGCGGGCCTGCTCAGGCTGTTCTCGAATGGGTCGCTGCTTTGGCTCTTATCGCGGCCCGCAGTGCGGGGGTGGCGCGCCCTGCGGCGGCATTTGCAACAACCCTGTTGGCAGCAGAAGAAAACGCTGGCAGGTTAGCCCGGAACCAACACTCAGTCTGTCTGTGAGCTGCTTGGTTCGGGTATCTCCTTGATGGCCACGGTTGGCTTCGCGGGTCGCCGAAGACGCAAGTTGGTCTGCCCCTTAAGACTGCTTGCCGGGTCGCCCTGCAGCACCACTTGCACGGTTTGCAGCAAAATCTTCAGATCAAGCAGCAAGGAGTAGTTGTAAATGTAGAGCAAGTCAAAGTGCAGCTTGCTTTCCGCGGTGGTGTTGTACCGTCCCATCACCTGGGCCAGGCCGGTGATGCCCGGTTTCAGGGCATGACGCAATTCGTAGGCGGGCAGCTCCTTTTCGAAGCGCTGAACAAAGTAAGGCCGCTCCGGACGTGGCCCAACCAAGCTCATCTCGCCGCGAAGGACATTCCACAGTTGCGGAAGCTCGTCAATACGCAAGCTGCGCAACAGGCGGCCGAACTCAGTGACCCGCGGATCGTCTCGCGATGCCAGTACCGGGCCGCTGTGTTTCTCCGCGTCGACCCTCATGGTGCGAAACTTCACCACGTGAAACGCTCTCCCTCCGCGTCCAATCCGCTCCTGCCGGTAGAAAACCGGACCGGGCGAGGTAATGCGAATGATGAGCGACACCGCCAGCAGAATGGGACTGGCCACGAGTAACAATGCCGCCGAAACTACCAGGTCGAAGGTCCGCTTCAGCAACTCCTCCGCCGGATTCAGGCGATAAGGCTGGATGCCAAAGATCAACAGATCGTCGACCTCGCGCGCCTCAGCGCCGAACAGGGTCAGCTCGGAAAGGTTAGGGACCACCAGCACTTCTTTCTTGCAGCGAAAGCAGTGAAGAATGATGTCCTCTTTTTGCTGCAGGTTTTGACTCAAAACCACAGTTTCGGCCATCTCCAGTTCGGAATAAGGTGGCTGCAGTTCGCCGCGGAGCACATAGCCCTGGATATCGTAGAGCCCGACGTCGTGTAGCTGGAAATTTTGCAGCACAGCGCAGGCGTCCTCCTCCGACTCTCCAATCACCACCGTCCGCCGGTCTCCGAACCACCGCCGGTACATGCGGCGCATTTGCACCCGGTAGGCAGATAGCAATACCACTTGGATGACGGCCGCCAGCGCCAGCACGCTTCGCGGAAAGGCAAACTGCCGGAACCAGAATCCCAAGCCCATAGTGATCAGCGAAGTCATCCCCACGGCGATGAGAATGGAATAGAGCACATGCCGGAGGGAACTGCGCAGCCAGTCACGATAGAGATCCACGAAGTGAAATACCGTCAACGTGGTCAACGTAACCCACGCCACCAGATTCACGTAAGAAGCGATATTGGCCTCGAGGGAAAGCAGATCATTGCGACGCAGCAGGAACGCGATCACGAAACCAGCGTTGACCAGGCACACGTCGCAGATCATCACGATAGGCTTGTAGAGCAGAAAACGGACTGGACGCCTCATGGTGTTTGCCTAAACAGGGGTGGCTAAATCCTCGAGTAGCGTGCCCCGGAGGTCACACGCGATATCGGCTACTGTGAGCATGAAGCAACTAGCACGCCCAGACAAGAAAAATCGTGTTCCTTCCCAAGAAAGGAAACCGGCGGGAAACTACTTCGAGTTGCGCAGCAAGGCCGCCTGCGCAGCCACTTCCCGGCTGGGAGCGCCAGGCCCGGTGATGACCCGCTTGTCGCGTCCCAGCGAGTATTCCAACAGTTTCAGCCCATAGCGGAGGCTAACCGCCACGCGAACCAGCCACTTGGTCAGACGACTGCTGCCAAAATAGTCATAAGCTTCGCTGAAGTCGATCAGCGCCCGCTTCTGGTCGCGCAACGAACTCCGCGGCACCTGGTTGATGCTCTGGCTGCCCAGGTGAATGACTTCCGCGCAGGGTGTGTAGTACACCGAGTATCCCTTTTGCCGCAGCATGTAGTTGTAGGCCAGATCCACCAGGGCCAGGCGGAACCGCTCGTCCAGCATCCCGGCCTGCTCCCAGGTGGAGCGGCGAATCACGTAGGCTGAGGTCCCGATGCTCTCGACCGGTTGGGCGCGAGAGTAGTCGAAGTTCGTGTTGTAATAGCGATCCATCACGCGGCTGTGGGGAAACAGCTTCTGCCAATGGATCATCTGCAGAAAGAAAACTCCAGCGCCGGCGAAACTGCGCACGCAGTGCTGCACGCTGCCGTCCAGGTTCAGCAACTTGGGACCGCACGCCGCCACATCGGGATGCTCATCCATAAACCGCACCAGCGACTGAAAGGCGTTGCCCGTCAGCAAGGTGTCGCTGTCGAGCAGGCAAGCGTAGCGCCCACGCGCCAGGCGCAGACCACAGTTTTGGTTTCTGGCGTAAAGCTGGTTGCGGTCATTGCGGACCAGAATAACTTGCGGGAAACTCTCGGCCAGCATCGCCGCCGTGCCGTCCTGCGAGTTGTCGTCGATCGAAATCACCTCAAAGCTGATTCCCTGGGTGTAGCGATAGATCGACTGAATACAGTTGCGCAGAAGATTGCGCGTGTTATAGCTGGAAATCGTTATCGTAAGGTCGAGGGAGGCTTCGCTCATTGCCGATTACCCACAGAGGATGGCACAACCCGAGCGGGGACACCGACTACAGTGGCGTCCGGCGCTACCGACTCTATTACCACCGCATTCGCTCCTACCGTGACGTTATCGGCGATGCACACCGGCCCTAAGACTTTGCAGCCCGCCCCCAGTACCACGTTGTTGCCGATCACCGGCCGCTGCGCCGGATCGAATCGCATGTCGGCTTGCTTCGCTCCCAGGGTCACGCCGCCAAATATGGTGACCTTGCTGCCGATGCGCCAGGCGCCGATCACGCAGCCCACGGGATGGGCAAAAAAGACCCCCGGGCCAATCTCGCACTTCGGCGATACTTCCAGACCGAAGAGCACCAGATTCATATAGGTCAACAGTTTGGGCAGCACCGGAATGCGGGCCAACATCGCCGACCGGCTGCTGCGGCACACCACATTGGGCAGAAAGCGAAAGTGCAAAAGCCGTCCGAGAAAACGCAGCAAGTTCGGTTCTTTCTCCGGCCTGCCCTCTAGCTCGTATTGCCGCGCCAGATCGCTGTACAGCAAATTCTTTACCTGTGACATCTTCGCACGAAAACCTTACAGCTCGTCTTTCCGAAGTTCACTTTCTTGCAGGTTACAGGCGTTGGCGATACACCGCCAGGGTTTGCGCGCCGCATTTCTCCCAACGGTACTGGGCAGCGATTTCCCTGCCCTGCTGGATTGCAGCGGCGCGCGCCCTCTCGTCGTTGACGGCCCGCAACAATTCCCGCTGGAACGAACCTTGATCTGCCGGATCGAAGTACAAGGGCGCATCGTGACATATCTCGGTCACCGCCGGGATCCGGCTCGCCAGGACGGGACAGTCGAGCGACATGGCTTCCAAGGGAGGAAAGCCGAAACCTTCGTTCAGCGAGGGATAGACGAACAGGCGGGCCCCGGCATAAGCCTCGGCCAGCAGTTCGTCAGATACGGCGGGCAGGCTGACCACGCAATCCGCCATCCCCAGCCGGGCGATGCGCTTCTTTTCCGCAGGTGTCAGCGGCTGCCCGCCCAGCACCAGCAGGTCAAACGAGTCGCCCAGACCGCTATCGTGAAAAGCCTGCAACAATCCGTCGAAATTCTTGAAGGCCGCCCTCATGCCGACGTAGAGAAGGTAATCGCGGCGCATCTGCGCTCGCAACTGCGCCGCCGCCTGTGGGCTGCGCGGCAGGCGGGTCAAGCCGTGATGCACCACGCAGGTCCTGGCAGGGTCCACGTTGTAGAAACGTAGCAGGTCCTGACGGCACGACTCGGATACGCAGATGATCTTGTCGGCCTGGGAAAACAACCGCTTCCTGGCCCAAAAGATCTTCTTCACGTCAGGGAAGAGTTCAGGAAACCGTTCGTGGGTACAGTCATGATGAGTGGCCACCACTTGCCTGGCGCGCACGGCCGGCATCCGCAGGTACAGGGTGGCATGATAGACATCGACTTTGCCCCGCCAGGGCGCCACCAGGTTGCTCCATGCCTCGTTGGTGAGATAGCGCAGGCTTCCCGGCGGCAACCACTCAGCGAAACCGGTGACTCGCGCCCTGGCGGGGTCCAGTTCGCGGAAGGGATACACGGTGCCGTTGATTCCCAACAGCAGTTCGGTTTCGACCTCAGGCACGGTGGCCAGATACTTCATCAATTCGTAGTAGTAGCGGGAAGCGCCACCGGCATTCTGCAGGGAAAAAACCTGATGGTCGTAGAGAATTCGCACCGGATGGGTTTACACGTCCCCGATTTGCGGTGAGGCGGCCAACAGCAGGCTCTCGTCGGCGGGCGCGCAGGCGGCGGTCAACAGACGTCCGAAAAGCACCACGGCCCAGGGAACGAGAATCGAGTTCTGAACGATGGCCTTCACCAGTGAAATGTAAAAAGGATCGCGGAAGAAGGTAAACGCCAGCCAACCGGAGCACAGGATGTAGATGGTGGCGGGCAAGGTAGCCGACAGACGCGTCTTCAGATAGCGCAGGCCGATGGGGAGCAGGAACCAGAGCAGGGCCGTGCCCACGAGTCCAAAATTCAGGTTGAAGGATACGAACGAGTGCAGCCCACCGAGAGGCCGGTAGACACCAGGCGTCTTCAACATCTTGATCTTTTCGGGCATTAAAACCGTGGGAATCAAGTTCTTAAAATCGCCGATGAGCCGCGTGGGCGCGTTGATCCATGCAATGCCGTTGTGCCTAAGGTAGTAAACCAGCGAGAGACTGCCCTCCATGGGCTCGAGTAATACGTTGAAGAAGGCGCCTTTGATGCTGCTCCCCTCGCGCCAAGTGCCTATGGCCCCAAACAAGCAGATCAGGACCAGGCCGATGGTTACGACGGTCCTGAGCTTGACCTTGCCGCGCAGATTGGTTTGGTAGATGAGGAACATCAGCAAGAGCGAGGCGACGTACAGCCTGCTCCCCAGAATGAGCATCATGCCGCCTATGGCGATGAGCGGCAAAAAATAAACGCTGAGCAGCCGCCGGGGCCAACTTATTTCCGGGCGGTCGATGGTAGCGATGAGGGCCACAACCCCCAGCAGCACGACACAGGCAGTCACCGCCCCGCGTGCGACCCCCACCTGCGTCTCGCCGGGTTGAGCGTACCGGAACAGGTTGGCTCGCATCGTCCAGATCAAGTACAGCGCCAATGCACATACCGCCAGCGCCACCAAAGACAGGGCCAGCTTGGGGACCTTGGCGCCGTTATGAGCAGGGCGCGGCTGAAACCGTTTCATAGCCAGAGTGTCGCCCACGAGAAAGCACAGATAAAGCGCAACGCACGACACCGCGTAGGGCTCGATGTACTGCGGGCGAAACAGCGCGGACCAGATTGAGGACAGAGGAAAATTCAGCCGGGGCGCCCAAACCCTCACCGCCAGGGGAGTGATCCAGTAGAAAAGAAATCCGAAGCTGAAGGTGGTAACGTGGTTGATCTCCACCCGCCCGCGCTCGACCGACCGCTTCCACGCATACCAGCACGGAAGTAAGATGGCTGCGATCAGTAGCAGATCATTCACAGTATCCCTCGATTACACCGCGCGCCGACCACGAGCTTTTATCCCGGAAGGCTGGCTTGCGGCTGCGGCGCCGGAGCGAGTTCCTTGGCGTAACGGCTGGCCAAGCCCTGCTCTGGGCCAGAGCAAGATGCCGACCATCACCACCCCGGGCGGCGCGCCAGCGGCAACCGCATCGCAATGCCGCACCGGCGGGCGGGGAACTCCCCCAGGCCAGATCGGCTATGCCGCGGAGCAGCGGCCGCCCGCCGCATTCATGCTTTGTCATTGGCGATCGGCCCATCCGGTTCGCAGCCGGTAGCGCCGGCCGGGGAAAAGACGTAGCCGCGGAAGACACCCACGGCGCGTTGCAGGCACAGGTAGCTGCCCTCCACATTGGTCAGGCAAAGGTTCAGCACCGCGCTGGCGAGTGTCCGCAGCACGATGTTGGCCGCAATCCACGGGCTATACCCATGCCGGCGCAGAATGTAGCCAACGCCCAGGGCATAGGGATAGATATTGCGGCGCAATCTCTCCTTGGCATTGAAGTTGGGGTGGTGGACGGTGAGCTGGGGGCGATACCACAGGGCCAGGCCCCGCTCCGCCACCCGGATCACATAATCCAGGTCCTCGCCCGATTGGTAGGGCGAGGGCGTGCCCGGGCCGATGTCCTCGCGAAAGAACCCGACAGCTTGGACGGCAATGGCGCGCAGGAAGGCGTTGAAGGCAACCGCACTGTACAACACGCTCTTCTTGGTGCAAGGGCCGGGGGAAGGCGCAAACCTTGGCGCCATCGACTTGTTGTTTTCATCGCGGACGCCGGTCAACAAGCCGGCGAAATCGGGATGCGCCTCCAGCCACTGGACTACGCCGGCGAGGAGTTGCTCGGGAAACCAGCAGTCATCGTCGGGAAAGGCAATGATGTCGCCTTGCGCGGCCCGAAGACCGGCATTGCGCGCCCGGGAGACGCCCAAGTTACCACGCAGATGGCGAATCGCCAGCCCTGAATGACACTGCAATACCGGCACCAGACGGTCGTCGGGATTCTGGTCGACCACGATCACTTCGAAGCGTCTGTAGGTCTGCGCCTCGAGGCTGGATAGCAGCCGTTCCAGTTCCGCCACGCGATTCACGGTGGCCACCACCAGCGAGACCCTGACATCGTCGGCGGGAGGCCCGCAATTTTGCTCGTCCGCGGTGCTCATGACGTGGCAGAGGAAAGGCCGAGCAACTGCCGCAGCAGCCCCCAGCGAGCGCGCGCATCGGGGTCTTCAAGCTTCCGTCGCGCGGCCGCAGCCAGAATAATCCACACGCAGGAGAAGAAAAACGTGAGGATGGCGGTTACCGACACAATGAGCAAGCGGCGAGGCCCGGATTTCTGCTCCGGCGGGATTGCTTTGTCCACCACCTGCACCACTACGGCATCCTTGGCTTCGTCAATGCGCGCCGCTTCCAACTGTTTGCTCAGAAAATCGTATACCGACTCGTGGTACTTGACGTCGCGCAGGCTACGCAGATAGTTCAATTCGGCCTCGGGCAGACGGCGGGTGGGGACTTCCAGGTTGCCATTGCCGACCTCGCCGGTGTTGCGCTCCAGCTTGGCGAGCTGCGCCTGCATGCCCGCCAGCTCCTTCTCGGCACGTTTCAGGTCGGGATTGTTGGCCGTCGCGTAGGAGCGCATGGCCTGGATTCGGACCTCCTGCATCGCGACCTGGGCACGGGTGGTAGCGACCGCGTCGATGATCGCCCTGCCTTGCGCGTCGGGCCGCACCAGGCCGCTCTTCTGCTGCACCTGCTGCAACGCCAGTTCCGCCTGCGACAACGCGTCCCGTTCGGCGTCGAGCTTCTGCTGATAGAACAGGCGTCGTTGGGAGGCTTCGGAAATCGCCAGCCGATCGTTGAGGGAATGCAACTCGTCAACGTAAGCATTGGCCAGGTCCGCGGCCTGTCTAGGGTTGCGGGCGGTCACGGCAATGGTGATCAAGCCGTCGTCCCCAGCGTCAATCCGGCTGGCGCCGGCCAGCTTGCGCCGCGCCGCCTCGTAGGTCTTCACCCGGTAGGCCTGACGAAGATTGAATTGGTCTATCAGCCGGTCGGCAATGGTGCGGCTCTTGAGCATGGCCACGAACAAGTCGGCAGAGTTCTCAGGTCCCGTGTTGCCCCCGCTCAGTCCCGCCAGCGCGCCAAACTGGCCCAGCATCGAGGTCAAGCTCGACTGCCGTTGCTCGGGCGGCAAGATCGTCGCCGTCGCCGTGTAGCTCTTGGGCAGCAGCAGCACGAGGATCGTCGCCAGCAAAGCGGCTCCCAGCGTGACTCCGAGAATCCGCTTCTTCTTTCGCGCCAGCACTAACAGCAGATCGAGGAAGTCGATCTCGCGCCGGGGTACAACCTCAGGCTCGATTCCCGGAGGCTGGTCGATCTCCGGCATCCTGGTTCTCTCACGCATGAAAATCTCCGCTTAAAATCAGCACCCGATCCCCTCGCGGTCTGAAGCCCGCTCGGGATGCTAAAAATAACGCGCTTAGACGCTGGCCTAAACCTAAAGGCCCGCTCTACCCGAGCCTGCCGTCCCGGCGACGTTTTCAGCTACCTGCTGTCGCAACCTTACTTCAGCACGTTGATAGCTGCGGCCGCCAAGCCAAAGTTGAATAGGATCGTCGACCAATCTTTGAAGTTCCGTAGTCCGGCGCCGGGATTCAACTGCTCCGGCACCACCACCGTATCTCCCGGCATGAGAATCATGCTGGAGAAGCCACCCGACCAGAAGACGCTGGCAGTATCCTTGCTGACGACCGCTCCGTTGGCGCGGACCACAAAGATCCTGCCCTTGTCGGCATCGCGCGTCGGGCCGCCCGCCTCGCGCATATAGCGCGAAACCGTTTTGCCGGATTGCTGGAGAAACGATCCCTGGTTATAAACGTCGCCCACCACGCTAACCACGATGGGACGGCTGGGCACGTAAAACTGGTCACCGTCTTCCAGCGGAATGTCGGGAATGTCCTGCAAGCTGGCGTCATTAGGATGAAAATTAAGCACGATCCTGCCATTCGCCTTGAGCTGCCGCAGCTTCTCGATGCTGGCGCGCCGCGCCTCCAGCGAAGCGCGTGCTGCATTGGCCTCGTCGCTGGTTTTGGCGTTCTGCGTTGCCGCTGCCGTCTGCCGCGCCAGGTCGCGCTCCATCTGCGCAATCAGCATGTTCAGACGCTCCTGCTGCTGAAGGCGCGTCGACTCCCGGGTAAAGACGGCGCCATAAAGATAGGCCGAGGGCGCCAGACCGCCGGCTTCCGCCACCAGGTCTCGCAGTGCCTGGTCAGGCTGGGCGCGGTAGATGCCCGCGGCGGTAAACTCCCCTTCCAGCCTGACCAGCTTGGTTTGCTGCTCCCGCGGCACCCGCAGATCGGCCTGCGAGAAGATGGTGACGATATCGCCCGGCTCCAGCGGCACATTGCTCGACTCCTCATGCTGCAACACCGCCTTGCCCAGATTGAAGGGAATCAGCTCCGTGGACAGGTCTTTGGAGCTGATCCGCTGAATCACCGCGTAGTCCCAGTTGATCTCGGGAGCATTCCGCTTGACGTCGTTGATTTCCTTATTGAGGCGCGCGCCACTTTGTTGCATCTGCAGGGTGACGGCGTTCTGCTGGTTCCAATACTGGCGGGTGATGAGAAACTCGCGATTGGGAATTAAATCGCTGATGCGCATACCTTCGTGCCAGGGATAACGCCCCGGCTGCGCCACGTTGCCGCGCAGCGTCACCGAGTTCACGAAGCGCGGCGAGATGGGAGTGAAGTTCAGAACATCTCCGTCCTTCAGACGGCGGGCGAGGCCGGCCTCATCCAGCTTGATCTCCTCAATACTGCGCTCTTGCCGGTCCTTGATCTGCTCAACGTAGACCTTGCCTCCATACGCCGTGGTCGCCAGTCCCCCGGTCAGGCGCAGCGCATCTGCCAGCGTAGTTTCATTTTTGAGCTCGTAGATCGCCGGATTGTTCACCTGTCCGCCCATGGCCACCTGCGGCCCGATAGGCGGAAAGTAGATGACATCCTGCGGCTGCAATTGGACGTCTTTGCTCTTGTCGCCCTTTAACAGCAGATCGTATAGATCAAAGTCGGTGACCACCGTCGCGCCGCGCTTCAATTCGATGTGGCGCATGGAGCCGCTCGGCGACGGCCCTCCGCAGGCGAAGACCGCGTTGGCCAGCGTGCTCAGCGAGCTGACGGTGTAACGTCCCGGACGCCGGGCCTGGCCGACCACAAAGATGTCTATCGAGCGCAACTGGCCCATGGTGACATTCAAATCAAAATTCTGATAAATGCGGCCGATGCGCGACTTCAGGAAATCTTGCACTTGATCGTAGCGCAGGCCGGCGACGTTGAGGTTGCCGACCTTAGGAATGTAGATGGCGCCATTGCGATCGACCCGAGCGTGGATGTCGAGATCGATCTGCCCCCAGGCGCGGATTAGCAGCTCGTCCCCTGGGCCAATCACGTAATCTGCCGTGACCGGCACGCGATCGACAGGGGCAAACGTCGTCGGCACATTCTGGAAAAGGCTCTGTCCGTAGATCGGCAGGGTATGTCCCAACGACAGCGCCACTAGCCTCTGAAAATCCGTTAGCTCCACCGTCTGGGGCTTGGGGGTGCTGATCTGGGTGGTCTCCGTCCTGGTCTTGGTCGTGCTCGTCCGGGTAGTTTCAGTTTTTGTAGCGCCCGTATCGGTAGTTTGGGTTTTGCCGTTTTGCTCCGTCAGGCCCTGGTTCTGTTCCTCCTGCTTGGCGCCTTTGGTCTGTGTCTGCGGAGTGGTCTGGCTGTCATCCAAAACTACGCTGGGGGTTTGTGACGGCACGCCCTCAGGCGTTTGCAGCGGCAACTTATTCTGTTGCTGATCGCTGTTCTGGGGCGCATTGGGGTCGATGGCCTCGAAGGAGTCATCCTGCGCCGCCGCGCGCTGTATCCCGATTGCGGCAGTCAGGAGCAACATGAACAGTGCCACCAAAATTGCGTGCAGATTGCCCCGGAGTTGAAACCTAATTCGCCGGGATGAGTACGAGTTCGTTTCCGCTTCCGCCACAGATTTCAAAGTGTGTTCTCCCCAAACCTGCGCTGATCAACCAATGTCCAAAGCCTTAGCGGGCTGCAGTTCCGTCGCCGCGCTATCCGTCGCCGACGGGTGCGGCTGCCGCAAAGCATCCAGCCAGAACTGAGCATAGCTGGGCGCCATCGCCCGCGCGTCGCCCGGCAAATCTTGGCCCGTCAAAAACCGATGCAGATTGCGGTGAGCGCCCACGGCTGCAGCCAAACCGAGCGTCGCAAAGGTGGGTTCCAGATCGCGGATTGCGCCTCGCGCTGCGCATCGCCCAAAGTAGGCGTTCACTGCGTCGAAGATCGGCCCCAGATGCTCGCGAAACATGCGGTCGAAGTCCGGCAGCTCAAAGCCGGCGACATAGACCAACCGCATCAGCTCCGGATATTGCGCCACCACGTTCACCACAAACTCCACTAGCATGGGCACAACAATTTCCGGGGCGCCGTCCGTGGCCAGCCCGTTTTGCAGCTCACGGCCCAGCTTCAGGCGGGTCAACCGGGACTCCGCCGCCGCCCAGAAAAGATCGGCTTTTCGGGAAAAATAGCGGAACACCGTGGCCTCATTCACCCCTGCCAGATGAGCGATCTCCCGCGTACTCGTCCCTTTGTACCCCTGGCGGGAGAATAGCTGGACGGCAGCCTCCACAATGCGGACTGCGGTGACACTGTTCCCCACTGCTTTCTTCACCAGCACCGGTCCTCTTTTGGTCGCGTTGAAAATGACTCAGCCAGCTACTACCGGAACGGCTCGATTTCGTCGATGCCGACTTCCACCGCGACGCTTTGCTGGATCAGGTCCAGCGTCAACACCACCCGGAAGTTGTTTTTCTTGCGCAGCAACACACCCACCATGCCCATCAGCGAACCGGAGACGATTCGCACCTTTTCGCCGGCCACCAGGTAGGAGTGAGGCTCGAAGCGCCGCAGCGGCAAAGCCGAGCGCAGCGATTCAATCTCCGCCGTAGGCACGGGCGAGGGCTCGCGTCCGGCGCTGACGATGGAAACCACGCCCGGCACTTGCAGCACCTTGACGCCGTCGCGTCGCGCGATGTGGACAAAGATATAGTTAGGGAAGAGCGGCAGCGCCACCGCTACCCGGCAGCCGTTTTTCCATCGCCGCATCGAAGTGTACAAGGGGAGGAACGACTCGATGTGCCGGGCTTCCATCTGGCGAGCGACCATTTTCTCGTGGCGCGGAACGGTGTAGGCGGCGAACCACGTGGCTGGCTGCTCTGACAGGGAGACGCCACCGCATCCAGCAGTCTGCATGGGCAATCGTGCCGCGAAACCGTTGGTCATGAAAGACAAAGCTTCGCCGTCCTCAATTAGAGAGGTGGATCCCCTTAACCCGCCAGGAATCTGCAAGAACCTACTTCCCGACGACATAGCGGAAGCCGCGCTGTGACCAAGAACTCCAATCAGATGTAGGATTTCGGATCGAGAGGTAGAGCAAGTACCTGCTTGCCCCGCTCACCAAAACCCGGCATCAGACTCGTCAGAGTTGTCAGCATAGGAAAAGGCGGGAGCCGGGTCAAGGGAAAAACGATCCGTTGGCTGGGAGGCGAGCCAATCTGGAGCAAAACGGGAATTGGTCGCAGTTTGGGAGAAGCGATAGGGAGATCCATCAGCTTGCGGTTTATATACGCATGTCATGATGTCTATACTGCTATAATTGTGATATGGCTCTGAGTATCAAAAAAGCGGAAGCGGAGCGCCTTGCCCGTGCGGTTGCCAGTGAGGCTGGCGAATCCATCACAGAAGCCATCGAGCACTCCCTCAGGGAGCGGCTAGAGCGTCTGCAGCGAAAACGGAAGGCCAAACTGATGTTGGAATCTGTAGAGGAGATTCTGCGCCGCGTGGACCAGGTCCCGACGCTCGACACACGCCCGGAAGATGAGATCCTTGGATATGACGAACACGGGGTGCCGCGCTGATGGTGATCGATACCTCGGCGGTTATCGCGATCTTCCTGGGAGAACCGGAACGTCGTCAGTATCTCGACCTCATCGCCAAGGCTGAGGTACGGCTAATGTCTGCGGCAAATGTCTTGGAGACTGGAATTGTGTTGGAATGGCGGCGAGACGAGTCGGTTGGTCGGGACTTTGATCTCTTCGTTGTGCGTACCCAAATCGAGGTCGTCCCCGTCACCGCCGATCATGTAGAAATTGCGCGGACGGCTTGGCGACGGTTCGGCAAAGGAAGACATCCCGCGGCTCTTAACTTTGGCGATTGTTTTGCGTACGCCTTGGCCAAGTTCTCAGGAGAGCCGCTGTTGGCCAAAGGCACCAACTTTCCGCTGACTGACATTCCCCTGTGCAGCCGGAGCGTTTGATTCCGAACTCTATCCTTTGCTTTCAGATTCGTCTGTGCTTTCTTAATGGCGTTTGAGTCCTGCGGTGGGGTCCTTGGGACCGGCCTCGCCGTCCTGCACTACGTCGTCTTTGCGTTTTTCGCGGAGGACGTATTCATGCCGTGGCTGGAAGAGTTGCTGTAGTTGCTGTAGCGCATTGCCGGCATCCGAATACTTAGGATAGAACCCCTTCTTCTTACGGCCGCGATATCGCAACGCGTAGAACACAATCGCAAAGCAGAAGAAGAGCGGCAAGTACACAGCGCCGATCTGATCAACAACGCCTGCCGCCATTCCCGGCTCCCGGTCTGCGCTCGCCCAGTCTGAGGGGCGCGCCGACAACGTGGTATGACACTGCGGCAACCCGTTCCCCGGCTATTCTCCCTTGCCCAGCGCCATAGTGATCAGCGTCTTCTGTTCGAGTTCGTGCGCCTTGGCCGAGCCGGTGGCAGGGGTCGCATTGGCCGCGCGCTTGATGCTCCTCATGCGGGAGCCAAGTATGCGCTTCAGCTTCGGCGTGACATACCAAAGCGCGCCCATGTTTGCCGGCTCCTCTTGCACCCAGATAAACTCCGTGGCATTCGTGTAGCGGCCAAGCACCTCTTGCATCTCACTATCGGGGAAAGGGTACAGCTGCTCGAGCGACACGATTGCAGGTCCCGCCATCTTCAGCTTCCTGCGTTCCATGCGCAGCTCATGGCCAATCTTGCCGCTGCAGAGCAACACTCGCTTTGCGTCCAGCGCCGTCTCATCGGCAATCACGGTCAGGAAGCGCGGCCGTTCCATTTCCGCCAGCGGCGAAAGCGCTTCCGGATGTCGCAACATGCTCTTGGGCGTGAAGCAGATGAGCGGCTTGCGCCACTTGCGCAGCGCCTGCCGCCGCAAGAGATGAAAATATTGGGCCGCCGTCGAGGGCTGGCAGACCTGCATGTTGTCGCGGGCGCAGAGCTGCAAATAGCGCTCCATGCGTCCGCTGGAGTGCTCCGGCCCCTGGCCTTCGTGCCCGTGCGGCAATAGCATTACCAAGCCGGTCAGCAAGTCCCACTTGTCCTCGCCGGCCGCGATGAACTGATCAATGATGATCTGGGCGCCGTTGGCGAAGTCGCCGAATTGCGCTTCCCAGGCCACCAGCGCTTCGGGATAATCGCGCGCAAAGCCATATTCGAAGCCCAGGACGGCGGCTTCCGACAGCTCCGAATTGTAGATTTCCACCCGCGCCTGCCCGGGCGCCAGGTGGCACAAGGGCACGTATTCCCGCTCGTCCAGAATGTCGATGAGCACCGAGTGCCGCTGATTGAAGGTGCCGCGGCGGCTGTCCTGGCCGCTCAAGCGAATCGGCACGCCGTCCAGCGCCAGCGATCCAAAAGCCAGCGCCTCCGCCATGCCAAAGTCCAGCGGACGCCGGCCATAGCCCATCTCGCGGCGTTGCTCCAGCAGCTTCTGCACCTTGGGATGGATGTGAAAATCTTCCGGATACTTCACCAGCGCGTCGGTGATTTCGTGCAGTTTCTCGGCGGTCAATCCGGTGTTGACTTCATCGGCGGGATTGTACGGGCCGCCGTGGAACGGCGCCCAATAGCTTGGCAACTGACGCATGGCCGGCTTTTTCACCATGCTCTTGCCGGCCTTCTCGGCGGCGTTCAGCTCGGCCTGAAACTTCTCCACATAGGGCTGCGCATCCAGACCGGCACGCTTCGCGTAGATCTGGTACAGCAGGGGATGGTCTTTGATCTTGCGATAGAGGATCGGCTGCGTGATGGTGGGATCATCGACTTCCGAGTGGCCGTGCCGGCGGAAACCGATGAGATCGACCAGCACATCGGAGCCAAACTCGTAACGAAATTCCAGCGCCATTCGCCCCGCGCGCACCACGGCGTCAACGTCTTCGCCATTGACGTGGAAGATCGGAATCGGCAGCCGCTTGGCCAGGTCGGACGAGAAGCGGCTAGAGTAGGCCTCCGTGGGATTGGTGGTGAATCCGATCAGGTTGTTGACCAGGATGTGTACCGTTCCGCCGACGGTATAGCCGCGCAGACTGGCCAGGTTCAGCGTCTCGGCCGTAATTCCCTGCCCCGCAAAAGCGGAATCGCCGTGCATCATGACCGGTAAAATGCGGACTCGTCCCTCCCGGCCCACGCGAGTCTGCTTGGCTCTAGCCCGGCCCACGGCCACCGGATCCACCGCTTCCAGATGGCTGGGATTGGAGACCAGATGTATGCGCACCGGCCGGCCGCTGGCGCCGGTGTAAATGCCGGTTGCGCCAATGTGATACTTCACGTCGCCACCGCCCAGCACGCTGCGCGGATCGACGTCTTCGAATCCCGCGAAAATCTCCGCTGCCGGCCGGCTCACGATATTGATGATGACATTCAGACGGCCGCGATGACTCATCGCCATCACCGCCTGCTCCGCGCCATAGCCCGAGGCCGAGTTCAGAATCTCGTCCAGCAGAGCAATCAGCGCGGTATTGCCTTCCAGCGAATAACGCTTGGTGCCGATGTAGCGCGAGTGGATGGTCTGCTCGAAAACGTCGGCGCGCACAAGCTGGTCCAGAATGCGGGAGCGGTCGAGCGTTTCCGCTTTCTCCGACTCCATGCGCTCCTCTATCCACTGGCGGCGCTCGGGATCGGCGATATGCATGAACTCCACGCCGATGCTGCCGCTGTAAATGCGGCGAGCGGCGTCAGCTTCCTCGCCAAAAACATCCAGTTCCGGATGCGAGAGCGGGGCGAAGTGCCCCAGCGGATCGAGATTGGCTTGCAGATATCCCCAGCGGCGGAAGGTGTCCAGCACGCGCGCCTGCTTCTCAGCGTCAACATTCGTCAGTACGGTAGACAAGGATCGACAGCTCCCCCAGTTTGGCGTTCGCCCCTTGAACTTTAGCTAATCCATTGCTGAATTGCGCTATCAGGTATAGATTCCCTACCGGCTGGACGGATGCGAGGCCGCGCGCAACCGGAAGGTTCAGTATATAGTGTCTAGCTTTACGTGAGAGCCGTGTACGCCGGCGCGTTTGGCTCTGCGCTTTAAGATCGATGGTTCAGCCGCTATTGCCAAATGATCGTATGTTCGTGCTCACCGGCGCCGGCATCAGCGCCGAAAGCGGCCTGCCTACGTTCCGCGGGGCCGATGGACTTTGGCACGGTCACCGCGTGCAGGATGTGGCCACGCCCGCGGCCTTCCAGGCGAACCCGGAGATGGTCTGGCAGTTCTATTCCGAGCGGCGCAGGCGGCACGCGACCGTCACTGCCAATGCCGCCCACTTCGCTCTGGCCAAGCTGGAGCGGGCGCTCGCTGACCGTTTCTTCCTGTGCACGCAAAACGTCGACTCGTTGCATGAGCAAGCCGGCTCACGACGCATCGTGCACATGCACGGCTGCCTGATGCAGACCCGCTGTTCGCGTGAGGGGTGCCGCAGCAAACCCTTTGACGATGAGCGGCTGTATCTGAAGTGGGCGGAGATTCCCACCTGCCCGCAGTGCCGGGCGCTACTCCGGCCCAACGTCTGCTGGTTTGGAGAAGTGCCGTATTCCATGGAGCGCATTATCGAGCAACTGCGCCTCTGCACCGTGCTGCTCACCGTCGGCACCTCCGGCATGGTCGAGCCTGCCGCCAGCTTTGTGCGCATGGCGCGGATGCGCAACGCGCGGACGATTTACGTCGGTCCGGAAGAGCCCGCTAACCGCGCGTTCTTCGATACTGTGGTGCTGGGCAAGGCGGGAGAGGTGTTGCCAGGGTTGCTGAAGGGGCTCGCGGGATAGGCTGGTTCAGGGTTGGCATGCAATCAGTGCTGGCGATGCTCCCTCATCATCTGCCTGAGATAGTCATTGACCCGTGTCTGATATGCTCCGCCCGAAGCCCGCAACCAAGCTAGTACATCCGAGTCGATGCGAATTGTGACGCTGGTCTTCCTAGGCCGATAAAACCTGCCGATCACCGCATCCGAGGGCAGTTCGCGGATCTCGGGAATGTCCGAACAATCGATCTCAGAATCAGGGCGTCGCGCAAGCTTCTGGAGCTTCCTTCGCCTTTCAGCGGTTAGCTTCGGCATATAGTTTCCTTTCTCCCGGCGTAGCACGTCGAGCGGAAATGATTCGGATGATCTCGTCCTCCCCCTCTTCGCGATAAGTATGCGCAACCACCAGAATCGAGATGTCTTCCACGGCCCCAATCGCCTTCCAGCGTTGTTCTTCTTCTGTGCAAAGGTCCACAAAAGTTATGCAGAATGGATCGTCGAAAATCGACTCCGCGGTTTCGAAGTCAATGCCATGCTTCGCTTGATTCCGCTTGTTCTTTGCTGGATCCCATTCGTATCGCAGCATCGTCTCCAACAAAATTGTACATACAGATTAGTGAGGTAGGCAAGTTAAAGTGATCAGTGCACAAAGTGTCCAACCACGTTGTAGGTAGCGAAGGCGGCGACGTAGGCCACCAGGGTCATGTAGGAGAATTGCAGCACGGGCCACTTCCATCCGTTGGTCTCGCGGCGCACGATGGCTACGGTTGACATGCATTGCATGGCGAAGGCGAAAAAGACCAGTAGCGCCGCCGCCCCTGCCGGGGTGAGTTCGTGACGCAACGCCGTTTGCAAGTCGGTGGCATGTGATTCTGGATCGACGCCGTGCAGCGTGCCCAGCGTGGCAATAATGACTTCGCGCGCCGCTACCGAGGTCACCAGGCCGACGCCAATTTTCCAATCGAAACCCAGAGGCCGGATGGCCGGCTCGATAGCGTGTCCCAGCTTCGCCACCACGCTGTCCTGCACCGGTGGCGGCTGGCCATGATGCATGGGGAAATTAGTCGCCGCCCAAAGCAGCAGCGTAACCAGCATGATGATGGTGCCGGCGCGATAGAGGAACGCCTTGCCGCGATCCACGAGTCGCAGCCCCAGCGAGGCCGGCGTAGGCCAGCGATAGGGCGGCATCTCCATGATGAAGGGTGCGTCTTTGCTCTTGAGGACGGTGGACTTCAGCAGCCGGGCGGTAAGCACGGCCATCAGAAACCCCAGCACATACAGCCCCAGCATGGCCGCTGCGCGTGTGCCCAGAAACATGCCCAGCAAAGGCCGGTCGGGCAAAAACGCCGCAATGATCATGGTGTAGACCGGCAGGCGGGCCGAGCAGGTCATGAACGGGGCAATCAGAATCGTGGCAATGCGGTCACGCTTGCTCTCAATGGTGCGCGTCGCCATGATGGCCGGCACCGCGCAGGCATAGGCCGAAAGCAACGGAATGAAGCTCTTGCCGTTCAACCCGACGCGCGACATCGTGCGGTCGGCAATGACCGCGGCCCGCGCCAGATATCCGGAATCTTCCAGAATGCCGATGACGAGAAACAGCAGCAGAATCTGCGGCAGGAAGACCAGCACCGAACCAACGCCCTTCCATATGCCGTTGATGATCAGCGACTGGAACATCCCCGCCGGCAAGAGCCTGCCAAGTTGTGCTCCGCTGGTGTCTAGAAACTCCTGCAGCAGGTTGGAGAGCGGCTGCCCGAGCGCGAAGATGGTCTGGAAAACACCGATTACAACCAGCGCGAAGATCACTGGCCCCCAGCGGCGCTGCAGGAAAATCGCATCCAGACGGGCGGTCCACGCCGGAGTGGCAGGACGTCGGTAACCCGCATGCGTGCCCACCCGGACTGCCCACTCGCGATAGCCGCGGGTCGAGCCCACCACCGGCAGCTCCAGCGGCTCGGGACTGGCCGCCGACGAAGCCAGGAAATTCTGCACCGCCTCCAATCCCTCGCCGGTAGTCGCGCTGGTCAACGCCACCGGCGTTCCCAGCTCACGCGCCAGCGCCAGCACATCCACACGCCCGCCTTGCTTGCGCAGCTCGTCGGCCATGTTCAGCAGCACCAGGGTGGGAAGACCCAGGGCAATCACCCGCGCCGCCAGCACCAGATGCGTGTGCAGGTTGGTCGAGTTCAGCACCAGGATGACGGCATCCGGATGCGGCGTTCCCGGCATGTTGCCGGTCAGAACATCGACTGCAACTTTTTCGTCTTCCGACTTCGGGGTAAGACTATAAACCCCCGGCAGGTCGATGAGCGCAACCTCTTCCCCGTTGGCGTCGCGCATGTAGCCGATGTGGTGTTCCACGGTGACGCCGGGAAAGTTGCCGACCTTCTGGCGCAGCTTGGTGAGACGATTGAAGAGCGTGGTTTTGCCGGCATTCGGAGGGCCGACCACCGCGATGGTGCGATAGGAGGTCCCGAGAGCTTCATCCCTGGGCGGCGCCACAGTGTGGCAGCTCATGGTCGAAGCTCCCATCGGTTAGTCTCCAAAGGCGGGAGCGCCCATCAGCTCCACCTGAATATGGCGAGAGGTATCGCGGCGCATGGCGACTTCGGCGCCGTCCACGCGATAAATGCGGGGATCGCCTCCCGGACCGCTGCGCAGGACTTTCACCACCAGGCCGGGAACGAAGCCCAGGTTCATGAGGTGCTCGGCCACCGGAGGCGACAATTCCATCTCCGAGAGGATGGCGCTTTCGCCCACGCGCAAATCGGACAATGTGCGGGCCTTGGCTGGGCGACGTTTCTTGGCACGGCCGAATATGAAGTTGAAAATCATTTTCAATACCGATTCCATTCTAACGTGTCTGTATCCGGCGGCAACGACCAAAGTCACACTTGTTTGTGACGTCCGAACTTTTCGGGAACGTCGCGAAGTGGCTCCCGGCTTGGGTTTTCACAGTATTTGCAACTTTATTGCAACAAGCTTGAGACTGTTTTTTCGCTCGCGTCGTTCAATCCAGTCTGCAACTAAGTATGTAGACTAGTGCTGCGAACGCACCTGGGAGCCACTAGCTACAGGCCGCGAGCCGCGAGCCGCGAAATGGAAGCCGCCAACCGAATGCCGCTGCTGGAAATTCGCAACCTACGACACCAGGTTGTTGGCTCGAAGCCGCCAGGGCGACACGATGCCGGCGGCGCTAATGGCATGAGGATAGCTCGGCGATGACATCGGTCCTCAACCACACTCTCTCCCACTGGCATGTGGTCGCCGCCTGGCTCATTTTCCTGGCCAGCTATCTGGTCTTTGCCATCGGCCGGCTGCCCGGTACGAAAATCGACCGGCCGGCCATGGCTGTAATCGGCGCGGTATCCATGTTTGCCTTTGGCGTACTGGGGCCCCGGCAAGCCATCGCCAGCATCGACTTCACAACCCTGGTCCTGCTCTTCTCCATGATGCTGATCGTTGCCAGCCTGCACCTGGCCGGCTTCTTCGAGTGGATCACGGAATTGGCCGTCCAGCATCTCAGCGCCGCGCGCTTGCTGCCAGGAATAATTTTTATCAGCGGAATCCTCTCCGCCTTCCTGGTCAACGACATCGTTTGTCTGGTGATGGCGCCGCTGGTGCTGGGGCTTTGCCATCGCATGCGATTGCGTCCCCTTCCTTACCTGCTCGCCCTGGCTACCGGCTCCAACATCGGCAGCACCGCTACCATCACCGGAAATCCGCAGAACATTCTTATCGGATCAATCTCCGGAATCGGATACCGCGACTTCCTCGCCCATCTCGGCCCAGTGGCATTAGCGGGATTGTTTGTGGATTGGGCTCTCCTGCACTGGATTCATCTTCGGAATGGAAATGGCGACGGAGACGAGGCAGCGCCGAGCCCACCAGAAGCGCCCGCCGCGCGCGAGCTTGAGATGCATCTCGGCCGGCCGGTGGTCATCAGCCTGGGCGTACTGGCCGGCTTTCTTCTGGGATTTCCTCCGGCGCTGGTGGCGGCCACCGGAGGAGCCTTGCTGCTGGTGCAGCGCCAACTCTCGCCGAAACATATTTACGGCGACGTGGACTGGTCGCTGCTAATACTGTTTCTGGGATTGTTTCTGGTAATCGGCGGCGCAGAGCAGGCAGGCATCACCCAACAGCTACTCGGGACTGCGGAGACGCTCAATCTGCAGAACCACGTGATCTTCACCGCGGTGGTTACTCTGCTGTCGAACATCGTCAGCAACGTTCCGGCGGTAATGCTGCTGAAGGGACTCGTCCCGCAGTTTCACAATCCGCATCATGCCTGGCTGTTGCTGGCCATGAGCAGCACGCTGGCCGGCAATCTCACCATCACGGGCTCGGTGGCCAACATTATCGTGGTGGAAAAAGCTCGTGGGGTGACGCACATCGGTTTTCTGGAATACATGAAGATCGGGGTTCCCGTGACGCTGGTAACGCTGGCCATCGGGCTGGCGTGGCTGGCAATAAGCCACTAGCGCTTTGTCCTTAGCAGTTAGCTAATCGCATCAAGCACCGTGCGGCAGCCCTACGAATGAGATAGAGTCCTATGCCGTGTCCTTTGTCCCGGTAACGCCGCGCCGTCCTAGTCGTCCGTTTCGGACAATCCTTACCGCCGGCCTGGTCGCGGGCTCGCTCGACGGCGCCGATGCGGTGGTCTTCATCGGATGGATGAGGGGCATCCCGGTTGCGCGTGTCTTCCAGTTCATCGCCAGCGGCGCGCTGGGAGTCAAATCTTTTCACGGCGGATTGGCGACGGCTGCGCTCGGTGGGCTGTTTCACTTTCTCATCGCCACCGGCGCAGCGGCGGTTTTTTATGCCTTGAGCGCGAAGCTGCCTGTGGTGTTGCGGCGGCCCTTTGCCTGGGGCCCGGTGTACGGGATCGGCGTTTTTGCCTTTATGCATTACCTGGTAGTGCCGCTCTCCGCCGCTCCCAAACAACCGCCGCTGGCGCTTCCCGCTCTGTTAAACCTGCTTTTCTCGCACATCTTCTTTGTGGGGATTCCGATTGCGCTGGTGACCAGTCGAACGGCACGGCAGTCGGCCAGATCTTGATCGAACCGGATTGAGAATACTCCGGCGCTCACAGACGGCCGGAGGACTCTTCTTCGCGAAATCAGAATTACTGGCTGTGATGCGCTGCAGGCTGTGAAGTGCGGGGAACGATGAAATCGACGCCGCGGTCCTCGTTGTCGCGCTTGGTAGCGGGAAGATCGAGTTCAGAGAGCGCGACTCTCCGGGCGCGGGTTTCATTGAACACCCAGAGCGTCTTGCCCACGATGGCGTAATCGTCCACCTGCTCCGTGTGCCCGTCGCGGTAGACCAGCACCGTCTTGGCATGCGCTTCCGCAGGCGCGGATTTTCCTTCCTGCTGGGAGCGCAATTGCGCTACCTGGTCTTTCAAGCTGTCAATCTCATCCTGCGTCTGACTTTGTTGCGAATAGGAATAGCCCGGTGGAGGAGCAGGGGTCACATAGACAGTCGAAGGATAAGGTTGCGCCTGATAATTCGAGGCTGCATAAGTATCGGAAGGATAGGAGTCGTAAGAAGAATCGTCCCAGGAGCTCCAGCCCCACCAGGGATACCAACTCCACCC
>VFSW01000236.1_pt1 | contig 77180 bp, 66 predicted proteins | sample 5358111 | NCBI WGS metagenome assembly VFSW01 (sample SAMN11554181, study PRJNA540505) | mine drainage metagenome | isolation source: sediment from site ElyBrook_90M | place: USA: Ely Copper Mine, Vershire, VT | collected 2017
CCCATTTTACGGGCGTAGTCGATTAATTTCATCGCTGGATTATCGCATACACGTGCATTGCTGTCAATAGGTGTCTATTCTTTCAACGAACGTTTATGATACCCACGAGGAGTGCCACTACATATAAAACTCGCACCAGAGGTGCACAATACATGTAGTAACATCCCTCGTGAGTGCCATGCTTACTTCCTCATACTATAACTTTGCGATTACTTGCTGAGAATCCTCTTCACGAGAGACCCCACTCATCCAACTTGACCCAGGTTTGCCCCTCTAGCTTCCACAAAGTGGTGTCAAACGAGATGCTCGTACTGGGCAGAATGTCGGTCATTTCCAGGACAGCCTGCATCTTAACATCGTAGAGCAGATCACCAGTATCAGCCGAAGTTGGAGGGCCATTCACCTTCGCTTGTGACCAGTTCGTGCCATCCCAGCTCCAGCCTACTTGAACTTTGTCGTTTTGGCTGTCTCCTCCAAAGAGCAAGAAAATCTGTTGACTTTGAGGATTGTAGACCATATTTGGGTAACTATAGAGTACCTGTTGTCCATTGACCATGTTAAACAGATTTGGGCTGGTTTGCGGGTGAAGTTGCACCCAGTTGCTGCCAGTCCAGACCCATGTATCATTGAGTGGCGGCGGGACTAAACCTCCTATTAGTGGCTTGTTGCTGCCCCCGCCAAATAGCACCAGCTGGTTGGTTGCGGCATCATAGGTCAGCGCGGCGTCATCGCGCGCCGGGGGCGAAGTCGCCGGATGTTGTTGCGTCCAGTCCGTCCCATCCCATGTCCAGGTATCGCTCAACATCGGCGTGTTTTTCCCAAGCGAACTGATACCTCCAAACATCACCACCTGCTTCGTGGCAGGATCATAGGCAATGGAAACATTTGATCTGTTTGAAGGTTCATGGGCTGGATGCATGTGCGTCCAGACACTGTCATCCCAAATCCAGGTTTGCTCTGGCTGATTATTGATATAATGAGTATCGCCTAAAAACAAGACAGCACCCATCTGATCGTCATAGACCAGAGTTGTGTTTCCCGTGGCAGGAGGAGCGGCGGCAGTTGCGGATGGACTGAGTGTAGGTGATGGTGAGGGTGTCCCGTTGCTCTGAGTAACAGTCGGGGTAGCCTTCTGAGTGATAGCCGGAGAAGTGCAGGCCGCGAAGGCCAGTAAGCAAGCCAGTCCGAGGATCGCCTGCACGCTCAAACGCCGAAACCATCGATAATTTCTCATCAGCGATAAATACTCCTTTTTACATTATTTGGCGTTTAGACCCATTTATCATAGAATTGCCTGTAGGGCGGTATGAGCCGTATTATTGCGAAAATTGCTTCGGTGGCTTCCAGGAGCGATTCATTGAAAATTAGTCTAAATTCCAAACATTCTATTATGTAAAATGCAATACTCCATGAGTACCATTGCTCATGGAGTTGAGAACATCTGATGCTATCCAGTTCCCAGTAGTTCTGCAAAGCCGAGTTTAGAGCAAGCTACCAGATCAATCCTCCGTTGTTATTGTCATTTTCTATGGCAGTATACAACTGTGACTGGCTAATTGTTTTGACACCGTAGCCAGTTGTTTCACAAGCAGCCGGGCCACTATCACAGGTTTCGTAATAGGTGTAGGTGCTGTTGCTATTGTTGTAGCCTAGGATAGCGATATCGTGGCTACTGCCTTTGTAACCACTGTTCTGCCAATCTGGCAGGTATGAGTCGTTCACTGATACGACTGGCGGGACGCCATACGAATATGTGTCGTATTCGATATCGGACAGGAGGTTTGAGGCAGAAAAACTCGCGGGATTGACTGCCACATAATAGTAGTTCTGCCAGATGGTCGATGATTCGCCAGAGGCTTCGTAATTCATGCCAATCAGCAAGTCTGGATTTGCTGTATAAGCCGTGGGGTACGTGCCATAGGTCATTACCCCTGGAAATTTCCAACCAGAATTTGGCGGATTGATGCCGTAAGCGATATGCATAATATCTGGCTTTCCGTAGGTAGTAAGCCAATAGAGGGAGGAGTGCGGATCTCTATAGGTGCCAGCTCCGGGGAAGGGAGCGGCTGTCCAATACCATGATGCTACTGATGCCGCTCCCGGGCCACAGAGATACCAATTAAATTCATCGGTATAATATGAACCTTTGCCTACACCACTTGAAGAGTCCTGTTAGCCGTAAGCCAGAGGTTCCACAAAAGATTGGACGACAGCTAGGGTAAAGCTGGAAGGATCTGCCAAACATAATACCCTCTGGGAAAAGGATACTATGTCAGATAGACAGGCGGATGTATTGACATACTGATGCAAGGTATACAATTGACCTCTATTAAAATATGTTACCTACAACTCTAACTCTCTGTCACCTCCTTTTTATGTTTCTACAGGTATTTGACATAACTTACTCGCTAACAATTAAGAGATATATTCGTTCTCTTCTTCCCATTCGCTAGCCACACTTTATAGAAATATTTATACCTGACAAAGGCTCTCAGCACCACACATTTTGGTGCATATTTTCTAGCCAAAACGATGTATTTTTGATGTAGCCAGAATCCCAAAAGATATATATTTCTCTATTACTGAGGTGTACATTTTTGATGTAGATTGGCCTGGAATCGGTTCTGTTGCTTATGCCTTCTGATCCTCTCCCGTATGTCCGCCGCATGTCGTTTGACGGTCTCTACTGAGATCGTCAGCTGGTTTGCTATTTCGGAGTACGAGCGTCCTTGGTTCAGTAGCACTGCGATCTCCTGTTGTCTTGGTGTCAAAAATTCCGCCTGCATAGGTGATAGACTATCGCTACGCTCCGCGAGTAACCCTATGAGCCAGTCAAAAAAAGCAGCATCAACCCAGAAACGCCCCGCTTTAAGATGCACTACAAAACGTAGCAACTCTTCGGAAGGATTCTCATTGAGATAGGCGCGTGAGTGGCGAGCATGGGCTGCAAGCAGTATCTCTTTGTTCGGTTGAGATGCCAACACGATACTTATGCCTTCTGGAACGTCAGCGAGTTCAAGCAACAGTGCTTGATTGATGACAACGAAATCGTATGAACGAGCCGCAAGAGCAATCTCGAAAGAGGTCGCCGTGGTAGCCTCTTCAAAAAAGGCGTTACCAAATTCTTTAGAAAAGAAACCTCGTAATCCTTGACGAAAGACGAAGCGAGGATCAGCTAGTAAAATATGCTGTGTACTAGTTGCAGGCCTATCAATCAATTGCTGTGTTTCTGTCAGTTTATTCTGCACTAAAGTTTCCCTCTCATTGACAAAAAGATATCAAGAACCTCTCATGGAGTTCCGGCGTGAGATTTTTCCATCAATAGCCCATCAGTATTATAGAAGCAAGTATAGGGTAATGCAAGAGGTAGGATAAAATTGGCTACTCCAGGCGTGCTGGAGCATAATTTCCGCTATGCATTTATTGCTCGATAAAACGGCCCTTAAGTGTCTTTTTGACGATAGGATACAACGTGCGATATAATGATTACTTATATCGCACGTTCTCGTCTGTTTCTCCATCCATGCTGCTCGTCACCCCGCTTCTTTCCTGAAGTTCCTTGAAAAGTAAGGTTATTGTGCTTTTACCGATATTTGGGTTGAAATGCCATCGTTATAAAGGCAGCAGAGAAGCGGCGTCAAAATCAAAGAGGGCGGCGAAATTGTCCTCTGTCAAACTGGTATCTATGAGGGCTTGTTCGCGTCCGCTCAAGCTCTCAGTGTCAAGCGCACCGAGCCATACTACTTTTGCCCCCAAGAGCCAGAGCAGTGTGAGCCGACAATCTTCCATCAATCAAGTCTATAGCTCTCTGTGCCCTGGACTACGCTTTGCGTACGCGCCAGATATTTTCCATCGGCCAGCGGCGCGCCCAGGCTGTGCCAGCGGCATCGCGATAACTGCTGGTCGCGCCTTCTGGTGGTTGCGTCTCGATGAGGTCCTCTATAATAAAACCCGTTGCGCGGAACAGGCGAATCCATGCGCCATAGGGCAATTGAAAATCGGTCTCATTCTCCCAGGTCAGCGCGTGCATGCCAAAATAATCACGCAGCAGGTGTTCGGTCAGGCGGTCAGCTTGCGTGTCTTCGCACAAGAATTGGATGGGCGTGCCTGTTGCAAACGCGAAAAGTCCGCCCGGTCGCAACAGGCGCGCAACTTCAGGCACGGTGCGATAGGGATCGCTGAAGGTCATCGCGCCCCAATCGCAAAAAACAGTATCAAAGCTGGCATCCAGCAGTGGCACGGATTCAGCATTGGCCTCAAGCAAGGGAAAATCGACCTTTGCCTCGCTCATTAGACGGCGGGCATGCTGAAGCTGGCGCGGAGAGAAATCGAGGCCGACGGGGCGCGCGTGGCATCCCGCGAGGGCGATAGACCAACGGGCCGCGCCACAGCCCAATTCGAGGATATCTTTGCCCGCTACATCGCCGAGAATGTGCAGTTCCGCCTCTGGGATGCGCCAGAGGCCCCAGGCCATCGCTTTGTCTCCCGCAAGAGCCTCGGCGTGTTGCTGGTCATAGGCGTCACTACTCGCCTCCCACATGAGCCAGTTCTTATGGGCGTGTTCGCTCAGCACGAGCCGTGCAGGTTGATCAGCGTGTTCGCTTTCGCTCATGAATATGTCCTTTGAGAAAAGTACATTAATTGGTTCTACTGTAGGATAGATGTCGTATTTTGCCGTTCGTACAGCATTGCTAGTGTCGCTTGGTTGTTTTCGTGTACAGGTAGCGAGGGAAATTCATCCCAGGTTTTACCATCAAGCAGACGTCCACCTGATTTCGGAGTACGCCCACCCCACTGTTTATGAAAAAATGCTACATGAGAGCGTTGGCAGTGATCTCGTAGGTCTCGAACCCATTCAGGATCGCAGGGACGATGCCCTGCTCCACTTTCCCCACCAGAAATAAGCCAGTGAATATTTTCAAGATTGAGGGTAGTAAGTGGGGATAGTAGTGGCTCTGCGCTAATAAACCTGATCGCTGCAGGCACTTTTCGTAGATGATCTGCTCTCCATGTATAGCGGTCAGACTCAATAGAGACACCTATCCATATATTAGATGTCCAGCGTAAAGATGATGCTATACGTGCAAGGCGTCCACTACGTTTCGTCAGTACCTGAAAAATATGCCAGTGCGCTTTATTCATGACCTCAAAAACCTGCTGAATATACTCATCTGATACATCTTTGTGAAAGAGATCGGACATGGAGTTTGTGAAGATCATTCGGGGCTTTTTCCATTTCAAGGGTATTTCCAAACGATCAGGCCAGAGTTTGAGATCGAAGCCTTGTTGATATGGATGATTAGATACGCCTCTAAAGCGTTCTGCAAATGTCAATGCATAGCAGTGATCGCATCCAGGACTGATTTGTTTGCATCCCGTAACGGGATTCCACGTTGCGTCTGTCCATTCAATAGCAGAGTTGTCACTCATCTGAAATACCTCCAAATGCTTCCAAAAATTGTTCAACGGTCAATAAAAATAGCGTATTTAATTATTATACGGCATAGCAAAGAACTTCTGTTCAAATGTTATTATCTAACATCTGTCAAGTGCATATTATTTTACTGTAACGCTTCCAAGTAAGTAATAATTTTTTATAAAAATTATGTGTAAAAATTGAACTTTTAAAATTGATATGTTATTCTAAAATAGAGACTTCGTATATGCATTTTTTAACGGTCAATAAGATAGTTCGGTCAATGAGGTAGGAAGAGATGACTAATAACAAAAAGTTCTTTGACGAGCAAACAGAGCAATCTGCTGTCAAATCTGCTATTGTCTCTAAGTATTTTTTTGCGTGGGCGAACGTTATTATGAGCAATTCACATGTTGATAAAATTGCGTATCTTGACCTATTTGCTGGACCGGGGAGATATAAAGATGGCGCGAAGTCTACTCCTATTTTAATTTTAGAAAAGGCAATAGCAGATAATAAAATGCGTAATATGTTAATGACTATTTTTAATGATGCTGATAGTGACAAATCATCAAATTTAGAGAAATCGATCAATGCAATTGTTGGGATAGAGAGGTTACGTTATCCGCCAGTGATGTATAACCACGAGGTTGGGGAAGAGATGGTTAAAATTTTTGATACAATGCGATCCATTCCCACCTTGTTTTTTGTAGATCCTTGGGGATACAAGGGCCTCTCGCTTCGCTTGATAAATTCCGTTCTCAAAAATTGGGGCTGCGATTGTATCTTTTTCTTTAACTATAACAGGATTAGTATGGGCCTTTCCAATCCGGTTGTCAAAGAACACATGGATGCATTGTTTGGAGAGAGGAGAGCAGACGTTTTGCGGAAGCAAATTGAGCTACTAAAACCGATGGAGAAGGAACTGACTATCGTTGAAGCGATTGCAACAGCACTAAAGGAGATGGGTGGACACTATGTCTTGCCATTCGGTTTTAAAAACGAGCAAGGCAGCAGAACATCTCACCATTTGATTTTTGTTAGCAAGCATCCTCTGGGCTATAAAATCATGAAAGAGATTATGGCAAAAGAAAGTTCGTCATCTGACCAGGGAGTACCCTCCTTTGAATATAGCCCTGCCGATAAGCGTCAACCATTGCTTTTTTCTTTATCTCGTCCGTTGGAAGCACTTGAACAAGACGTGCTTACTACGTTCGCAGGTTGCTGTATCTCGTTTAAACAACTATACGATGAACACAATGTAGATACAAGGTATGTTGAAAAAAATTATAAAGAGGTATTAAGGAAACTTGAAGAGGCTGGTATAGTTCATGCTGAGCCTCCTGCTACAAAAAGAGTACGCAAAGGAGAAGTGACCGTTGGTGATAAGGTCCTATTTACCTTCCCCAAAAGATAATGCAGGTATTCTCTAAACAGGTAAAACATTTACATATGATATACTGTTTTGTTCATACTGTCAAAAGCCACGCAAGTTCCTCTTGTCAAACAGACAACAAAGGTATTTTTTATGTCAAACAACAAGCAGGTACGCTCTGCTACGATGCAACGTTCGCCTGTGCAACGTATGCGCACAGTTTTATCCGAAAGTCTCATTTTCAACAATCGTCCATTGCTCGGTATCTCGTTAGCGGTCTTCGCGGCCTTCACGGGCGTGGGCATGGTTGGGCCAGTGCGTATCCTGTATGCGCAGTCGCAAGGGGCTTCACTGGCGATTATCGACGCAATGGCTTCAGCGTATCTGATCTCGAATTTTCTTTTTCAATATCCCGTGAGCTGGTTAGCGGATCGTTGGGGACGCAAACATCTCATCATTATTGGCTTGTTGGTGCAAGCCTTGCTCTCTGCCGTTTATCTGTTTGTCAATGATCCTGTTTTGTTTGTTTTGTTGCGTTTCGTGGAAGGGATGGCTGGTGCGGCGATTTTGCCACCCGCACGTGCCTTGCTCGTTGATATCATTCCGCCTGAGCGACAGGGCGAGGCATATGGTTTGTTTAGTGCATTTTTTAATGCGGGCTTTTTGCTAGGACCTGGGATTGGAGGCATTGTGGCCTCCTGGGGCTATGCCACCGCGTTTATTGGTGCAGTATTGTTTCGTCTCGTTGCCATTGTGATCGTCCTGTTCATGGTACGCACTGCTGCCCGTACTGCTATAACTGTAGACACTCCACCGACACGAGAGATCTGGGCGGCACACGCGCGTGCGCTCTTTACGTTACCATTGGTTGGGGCATATGTTCTGGCTTTTGGTGATTATCTGTTCCTTGGCTTTGATATGACCTTAATGCCACTTTGGATGCACGATAGCCTCGGGGCAGCAGTCGCTGTCATTGGTCTGGCCTATGTGATGTGGGCATTGCCAACGACGCTGCTCTCACCCTTTAGTGGGCGTATAGCGGACCGCCGACGCCGCTCGACCTTGATTTTGATTTTCGGATTGGCCCAGGTTCCGATTTACATTGCCTATGGCTTGCTCAATGTCGTATGGATTATCCTGCTCTTCTTCATTTTGCACGGGATTGTCTATGCCTTTATTCAGCCTGCTGTAGATGCCAGTGTTGCCGCCGCCTCACTTAGTGGCATGCGCGCAAGGGTGCAAGGCTTATACACCACGTTTGGCCTACTCGGTGCCTTTATTGGCGCGAGCAGTTTCAGTTCGCTGTACAGTATCAATTTTCGCTATCCGCTTTTCGCGCTCGGCCTCGGCTATGGCAGTTGTGTGTTGATTGGTGGCTTGCTGATTCGGCGTGCTGAGCGGCGCACGTTGTTGCGCGAGGATGCCACGCTTGCGTAGTGTGAGGTATAGCCAGAGTGTCAGGCCGAGTAGTAGACTACCTAAGAGATACGCTCCTAGCACGTCGCTGGCCCAGTGGGCACCCAGGTAGATGCGCGATGGTCCAACGAGTATGACGAAAAGTGCGGGAATAGTCAGTACGAGGAAATGCCACCAGCGGTCGCGTTTGAGCAGAATCACGCCAAACGAGAAGAGGATTCCAAAATAGGCGAGATAAGACATCACGTGGCCGCTCGGAAAACTCGCTCCAGTCGCCTGACGAAAAACATCGACTAAATGTGTACTGGGACGTGGACGCGCTACTAACAGTTTTATCAAGACGTTTAAGAGCGAACTTACCACTGATAAGGCGATGACGAGGAGGGCTTCCAGGCGCAAACGGACGAGCCAGAAAATCAGCGCAGTTGCTAGGATCATCAGCCCAAAAAGGATTGGTTGATACCCAAGATAGCTGATAGCGGTCATCGTAGTAATAAGCCAAGGTGTTCTATTCTCTTGAAACTCTCTGGTGATGAGAATATCAATACCATCGACGGGATAGATATAGACAAACAAACTGAGTAGTGTAAAGAGAACAAAACCGCATAGGTAGAAAGTAATAAAAAAGCTAGTGCGTCTGGATGCCCGAAACCAGGAGACGCGGCTTTGTTGAAGCTCGTGTTGTGCTTGCTCAATAACGGAAAGTGGCATCTCTGTGGCGTGTTGTACGAGCTGGCTAGTGGTCTTTTTTTTCGGCATAGATTATCCTGTAGTGTGGTAATAGATATCTTTCAAGTTATTTTTAATACGGTTACCCCCTTTGAAATGTTTCGTTTGACGCATGCGAGCTTTCTTGTTGTCGTCAGTTGTCAATAGAAACCGGAAGGAAAAAAGGCCATGGCGGAGGTAGAGATACGGTCAGCACGTGATACTGATCGCGATGCGGTGCTGGCATTTTGTGCCCACACTTGGGAATGGGGCGATTATATTGAACGGGTCTGGGACGATTGGTTGCACAACCCTGAGGGCCGTATGTTGGTCGCGACGAGCGATGAGCAGCCCATTGGTGTAGGCCACCTGCGTATGCTTAATGCACATGAAGCCTGGTTAGAGGGTTTGCGTGTGGACCCAAAGCATCGTGTACAAGGAACAGGAACAGCACTCAATATGGCTTTACAGGCGGAGGCGATGCAACGTGCTGCAACGCATGTGCGTCTGCTGATCGAGTCAACGAATATTGCTTCGCAGCGTGTTGTAGCACATGCGCATATGCGGCAAGTAGGAGGTTTTGCGTCATTTCGTGCCGTGCCACAAAAGGACATGCAACGGCGTGGGGATGGCTCGGAGCAGACTCTGCGGGCAGAAACTGCTGATCTGGCTGAGATTATCGATTATCTCAATGCTTCAAACGTTTTCCCTGCAGTTGGTGGGCTATACTACGCAGGTTTTACGGCCTATGCGATTACGGATGAATTGCTTGAGGAGAAGATTGCGGCAGGGCAAGTCTATCTGCTCCGACGTTGGGAGCGATTGGATGGTCTGGCGATTGCAGAACAGCGAGCGGAGCATGATGGTTCGCGTCTCTCTATTGGCTATATCGATGGGATGACAATTGAGGCAATTAGCCTGATTGCCTATGACCTGCGCAGGCGTGCCTTTGCGCTGGAAGTTGAAAGTCTCTATGCCTACGCCCCTGATCTGGTGCTGGTGCGCGATGGCCTGGCTGGCATTGGCTACGAATGGAGTGGCGAGGTGTTCTACACCTACGAACGCGACCTCTATTAAGATCGGCAGGGCATGACACTCACAAGGAGTGTCATGCAAAAGTATCGTCATCTGAAGCGTGACAGCGTATGACGGTTCTTATTTATAATTCAAAATGACTTCCGGGTATTTGAGGCCTTGATAGCGTAGGAGCCAGCAGCCATAGTTCATGCCACCGCCAACAGCGGGCAAGGCCAGCCATTGTCCGGGATGCAGACGGCCCTGGCGGAGCAGTTCAACTAGAGCTGTAGCGATACTGGCATTTGAAAGGTTGCCGTAGTAGCGGAAATTATCGACAAGCTTTGCCATGGTTGTAGTAGGCCAACCATAGTCATTAATCAGTAATTCGCCCAGGCGGCGCGTGATGCGCGAGTTGGCCTGGTGAGGGACGATATAAGCTAGCTCGTCATGTGCAAGGGCTGCGTGACGACAGAGGGCATCAACGGCCTCCGCCATAGCGCGTGGAGCCTCGCGATAGACCTCTTTGCCATTCATTTTCGTATAGCCAACCATATATTGTGAGAGAAGCTGATTCAGTTCTTTCCCTTTCCCTTCGCGGTAGAGCTGACGGATTTTGGTGTCGACCTCAGCCATCTCGATGACATCTTTGCGTAGTGGTGTCTGGTAGAAGAGAGAGGAAGCCTGATTGGCATCTGCGCCATTAATAACATACGTATCTTCATCACTGCGCTCAAGCAGATAGGCGGAAGCCCCTTCACCGAAGAGGGAACTGGTTTTCCAATCGAGGACGTTCATAATATTGGGTAGCAGTCCCTCGGCAGTGACGAGCAGAAGCAGTTTGGCCGAGCTGGCAGAAAGAACCTCTGCGCAAACCTGGAATGCTTCTGTTTGACAGGCGCAGGCCCCTTTGAGCATCGTGGCGCGAATGGGCTTTAGACCCAGGCGCATCTGAACCATGCCCGCGACAGTGGGAAAGCCGTCGTTGTCGGAAGAGGACGCCCCGATAATCGTATCGATCTCAGAGGCATCGCGGCCCGCGCTGGCGAGTGCGCGTTGGGCGGCAACCACTGCCATATCGACCAATGTTTCATCAGCGGGAGCGTCAGGGTCTTCGAGTAGGCCGGGGGCATCGGCTCCAGCCATGGTGCGGCAGAGGGCAATGGTGCTGGCGCGCACGTGGCGCGTGACCAGCCCTGTGACGCGCTCCAGGTCATCGGCCTTGCGAGGATCACCAAGCTGAGTAGAAATATGTGCGAAAAACTCGTTTGTGATACTGCATTTCGGGGCATAATTGCCCAGGCCAATTAGCCGCACTTTTGCTTTTGTGTATATCTGCGGCACAATATACGTGTAATCAGGCCATTGACCTTCATGAATTCGTGTCATTGAATGCAAAACCTCCAGCGGAGAGGACGTTAAATAAAGTCTTGCACAAGTATAACATATCTGCTCATATGAGGCATGTTTCTTCCCGCGCAAGGCCATAGTTCTGTTCGTGTGAGAAAAGGAAGAGGGCGCGCATTTCATCAATCAAAATGCGTGCCCTCTTCCTTTGTCGGGATTTCTACCAGGAGTAATGTTGTCTGTTCTGTTACCAGCTATTTGAACGACGCTCGCGATCACGCCCACCATCACGGCGATCACGTCCACCATCACGGCGATCGCGGTCGCGGTCACGGCCACCGCGTCCACCGCCATAATTGCCACCAGAGCCAGAGCTAGGGCTAGAGCCGTAGCTGTTGCCGCTACTGCTACCGCTATAGCTGCGTGAGTCGTCACGGCGTGGGCGGGAGGCACGCTGAGCTTGGAAGCAATCGCTACAGTAGACCGGGCGATCCTCGCGTGGCACAAACGGAACTGAGGTGGGGCGACCGCAAGTGGCGCAGATCGTCTCATAGCTCTCCCCGCGTGGCGCACGTGAGCCGCCAGAAGTTTGCCCGCCACGGCGTGCGGCACGGCAACTTGTGCAACGAGTTGGCGCGTTTGTCAACCCTTTGCTGGCGTAAAATTCCTGTTCTCCAACAGTAAAAGTAAAGTCCTGACCACAGTCACGGCAAGTGAGAATCCGGTCCCTATAGCCCTCATTGGACATCATGGGTAATCTTTCCCCTTCTTGAATAGCGTCCCGCATACAACATATCTCTACTGATACACTGGTTTACGATCAGGACTTACACCTTGTTACAGCCTCTAACAGAGGGATAGGCTCCTGGTGGTTTTCAGGCGTGATTTCCTAGTATCCAGGGCGGGACCAGGCCGGGGCTAGAACTACTCATACCAGTTGGGGCAATACCCTTACCACGTACTCATTGTACCATATGCCTTCCAAAATTGCATTACCTTCTTCCACCAAATTTTGCGTCTTCTGGCTTGAATATTTTCTTGCGTGTAGCACTGTAGCAGACCTCTTGCATAGACGTGATAGGATGATAACAAATGTCTGTTCTCTATTTTGTATACCTGGAGGGAGATGTGGATACTGCTTCTGCCACAACACCACATAGTACTCGAACTTCACCGAGGCCACGCCAGGTACATACGATCACGGATCGTTTCTCGCTCAATTCGACTTATGTGGTAGATGATGGTCATCTTGTGGTTGTAGACCCGGGTTCAGATCTGCATGTACGCCAACTAGAGACTTATCTCCACCGTTTTTTATACCGTCGCACCCAGGATATTGATCTTATCGTGCTGACACATTTGCATCCTGAACATACTGCTGGGTTGGCATCACTGCTCCGTTTGTGTCATGCGCCTGTTGCCGCTTCCAGTGCGGCCTTGCGTATCGCTCAGTTTAATGCTGGTGAACGACATTTCGAGCCGGATATCACCCACCTTGCGCGCTCCGTATTCCCCGCTTATTTTTCCCCTGTGATGCTCACTAACTCTTCATATACACAACAGGTCCATCTAGTGGATACCTGGCTAGAAGATAAAGAAGGTTTGCCAGGACATGCCGATTGGCGTGTCCTGGCCAGCCCTGGGCATTCGCCAGAGAGTCTCTGTCTCTATAACCCCTTTACGACTGAGTTATTGAGCGGCGATACCATTGTGATTGCAGAGGAAAGAACCCCGCTTTTGCGCAGTAGCAGCAGTGCCAGTCGCCGCGTCTTAGAAATGACGCTGCACGTGCTGCGCACCCTCGATATTCGCTATCTCTATCCTGGGCATGGGCGTGCCTTGTTGGGCAAGAACCTCTTACAGCACGCGCTTGTACGGTAGTTATTGCTACTCAATACGTATTTTGCTGGGTAGACGTAATGGCATTGGCCCACTAATCGCGTATGTAACAGGTTGTGGTGTAAGAATGAGTGGCAATGGTGCGGTACGTGCATGCTGGATAGGGATATATTCGAGCCGGATATTGCCGATCGTCACGATGTCCCCGTGTTGCAGGAGTTGTGGAGCCGTCAGCGGCGCATTATTAACACGTGTGCCATTGCGGCTAGCCAGGTCTTGGACATAATCGCCATGCATCTGGTGCGAAAATTGGACGTGACGACGCGAAATCGAGGTGTCCTCGATCACAATATCGCTTTCGATGCCGCGCCCAATGGTGATCATTGGGCGGTCCAACAGAAAAATGCGACCCTCCAACTCACCCTTTTGAATGACCATAGCTCCTGCAGGAGTTGCCTGTGGTGTTGGTGTATTCATCTGGTCGAGTTCTGCTGTTTCTTGCCACGCGCGTGTCAGGAGTCCTTCCATATCGGAGATGGGCGTATTGTGAGCTATGTCGGAGCTTGCCATCTGTCCTTCTCCTATTTTATGATCTTGTAATGGTCGCGTGGCGGGCAGAATATTGCTCCCTGCTGTCATATATTCTAGTGCGGAATGCCATTTATGATGTGCCAGCGGGTCACTTAGTTCGGATGGCGCGTTCTTTCCCTCGGCAGGAAGAAAAATAAAGCGGTGTGAGCCAACTTCGATCTGCTCGTTTGCCGCTAAAAGCGCGGAGCCACGGATACGCCGTCCGTTGAGCAGGACGCCATTCAGGCTGTCACAGTCGGTGACGTAGACATGGCCCTCTTCCCAGGCAAGCTCAGCGTGGTGACGGGAGGCCATGTCATCGTCTAGCCAGATATCATTATCTTCATCGCGTCCAATGGTAATGATGCTACGTTTTAACGCGAGCCGCTGTCCCTGAAGGCGGCCTTTGCAATATTCGAGCCAACCCCAGGGCGTGTCATCACTGAAGACGAAGGGTGCTACCACACCGGGTTGATAACGCGGAGGCAAGAGGGCAGACGTTTTGTTGATGCGCGTGCTACGCTTCTGACTAGGAAGATGTGCGGATGTGGTGGATGTGCGTGGTAGTGTAAATAAACAGTAAGCCGAGGTTGTGCTCAGTGGCACAATCCAGCCCCAGAGAGCGATGTAGGCCAAGGCCACTTCGATCTCAGCTGTTTGTATGGTGGTCTGCTCGCTGTGGAAACGTAGATTGTACCAGACGAGGGCCGGCAGCAGAAAAAGTGCCCCAATCACACACACAACAATAGCCCCAGAGAGCTGGCGTGTTGTGCCACGCCGGAGGAATGAGGTGTAAAGCGTATTGGCGACTATTGTACACATGCAGAGTGCTAATCCGCCATAACAACCTGCATTAAACCAGATTGGAAAATCTATCGTACCCGTTGCCGTCTTCCTTCCCGTTCTACAAGCAGTCCTTAGATGTAAAACATTGGCCCAATATCAGCTTTGCGTGCCGTTTGAATTTGAATTGTATCAACAATAGTATGCTGGTGCAAATTTGTGGTATACAGCTTGTCGGCAGCCACGTTTGCAGAGTCACCTGCAACACCCGCATTGAGATCGACCGCGTCCCAGTACTCGAAACGGCTATCATCAGCCTTAACGGCAACGCCTAGAAAGGCATGACCAGGAATAATGACAATTTCAGCATGCAAGCCAATATGCTCAACTGCCGAAGCCAGGAGCGTTGTTAATTCGATGCACATGCCACTCTGTTGCTGTAGTACCTCGAAAGGCAGCTTAATGTTTTCGGTCACACCCGCGCTGCCATCGTTCCCTGTATAGGGCACGCTGGCCTGAATATAGTGAATGTGACCTCGCAAGGCGTCATAAATTGCATCAACCTGATCGGTAATCTGCTGTGGCGTGGCAGTCGTGTTATTATAGCCGACCATCGCTTGCGGTACAGGCGGTCGCTGTAAACTGAGATATTGGCTTGCGTTGGTGACAAGCGTGCTGACCGCCTTGTCATTGGGTGTCACCCAGGCTGCAATCTGCAAACGATTGGCCCAGGACCACTGCATTAGCCAGCGAGAATGGAGGAGAAGCGGAATATCATTGAGATAGTAAGTATGCTTGTTGCTATCAGTAATCACGATATGTAAGCTTGTTTGCAATTCACTGGTCATTGTGCGTAACACCTGTCCATTGGCAAGCAGCGGCGGCAGTATATAGACCTGCTGAACGTCGGATGTGGCTCGCACTGTTTGTGTTTGTGTGCCCGTAAAACTGCTAATGGTGGCACTGATGAACAGTGTGCGTGTGCTGCTACTGCTATAATCTACCGCAATGAGTGGGTAGTGAGTTGCGAGGTAAGAAGGGTAGAAGGCACTAAAAATCGCTTTGGGCGCATCGATGCAGATATGGATAGGTGGCTGATCGCTACAATAGTGCTGGCCAGCGATCACTGTTTGCTGGTAGCGCATATATGCTTGCGTTCCCTCAACAATATATGCCCCTGATAAGGCAATCAACACGAACAATATAGAAAATAGGAGTATGAATTTTTTGCGCATGAGTGTTACTGCCTCTTGCTGCTGTAGGCCTGCTCCATGCCCCATATCAATAGAAGTGGCCAATTTTCCCTGCTGTTGTGAGCATAGTATTTGTTACTGTTTCCCTTATCTCCTGCGCTAATGATACCATGCTGTGTCATGACGAACAAATCAATAGGACTTGTGGGTGGGTATGATCGATAGGGAGAACGAAGAACGACAACAACTTTTTATTTACTGTAACGTAAATACTAGCGAGATGTGAGAAAGCTTGGATGCACGAAAGGAATAGGCTAGGATGCAACAGATGGATGCAGGCGAAGCCGAACGCAAGCAGCAAGAGATGCCCTATGGTCGCTATGATGGCAACCAGGGCTATCAGCCACCCTACGAAACTGGTTCACCACCGCCTTATGAACAGCCGCCGATGTTTGATGACGCTTTTGTGGATGCCTTCGCGCAACGGCTCTCGCAGCGTATGGCGCAGGGACCACAAGGCAAACTTCATCCCCCCAGCGCAGAGAGACTATCGGCGCAGCAACGCCTTGCTCTCGCGATCGTCTCTGTGATTATGATGGCGGTCTTTTCGACGGGTATTATTGTAGGCGGAGGAGCCAGTCTTGGTGCGCTGATTGGTGCTGGCGTTCTTGATCTGGCAATTTTTCTGATCAACGCCGTCATTAACGACAAAGCATAAATGAATGATGCGCATTGGTCGCTCCCTACTTGATGCCAATTTTTCTGGTGAGGGCTGGCGAAAGCGGGTAGACACGCTCCTTGGGAAGCAGGTCTCTCGCTTTTGTTTCTTGTCCCGCTTGTAGCACTCCGTAGATTTTTCTTACTAATGGTGTCATGTCCTGGATATCAATCGTCCAATCGTTGACATATTTTTCGATGATGTGGCGGCTAAGGCCGACCTGGATGCTTTTGATGGGTAGGCTTTTGCCGCGCAGTGTTCTTTCGGGGTCCCATTGTACATACACAAGGGCTTGCCCAAACTGTGTCTCCCATTCATCGTAGCCACGATATACAGAGGGGTCGGGGGATGTCAGGACTGCGTATGAAAGAGCCTCTTCCCATCCCTGGCGTGTGATACGAACCGCGAGAATCATTTCTTGAGCAGATTTCAATCCCCAGTTGCTTCTTTCCATGAGCCACAAGAAGGAAGGTTTGATCCAGGTCATTCTCGTGAATGAGAAGGGAGCAACAAAGCGATTGTTGCGCAATGCTGGCAGGGCAATCGCTTTTGAATATGCCTGATAAACGACAATTGAGTTGTGATCGTAGCTCGCACGAATCTGGTACTCATCCATAGTTGGCCTAAAAAACCATTTTATTTTGACATCTGCTCGATTTCTGTTCGCACCCGTTGCATTTCACTATTGAGTTGCTGAAGCTGCTCCTGCATGGTGGCCGTTTTTTGTTGCTCGGCACGAATGAAGCGCGTGTAGGGAGCGATGGCGTCCTGGACACGATTGAGGGCGTTATTGAGTTCTTTCTGAAATTGCTCGCTCATCGCGGCGCGTAAGCGTGTGCGTAGTTCTTCCATTTTGCCATCAAAGGCTGTTTTGGCGCGTTTGCGGCGGGCGGGAATGAGGTAGAGGCCGAGACTGAGCAGAGCTACGCCGGCCAGGATGCCACTCACATCGGCGGCAGCGGTTCCAACAAAGGCAACAATTGCTGCTCCCAGGCCGATGCCGCCCGCCCCTGCCAGAGCGGCCTGGGCAACGCTGGCGCGTAACGCTTGCGACAGCTCTTCTGCCTCGGCCTGGCGATCATAGCTTTTGACGACGGTAGAGGCTGTACGGGCTACCGATTGGAGTAGCGTGCGGCGGTCATAGTCAAATTGGCGTGTAACCGAGCCGATCATCTCGTTGTTATTGGCGTTGACGACGCTGACTTTGCGTCTGCGGTCGAGGTACTCCATCACGTCCTGCCAGAGTCGATGCTCGTGTGCGACCAGCCAGTCAATTAATTCCTGCACGGTCTGATCAATGCGAGTTGCGCTATCTCCGATCACGTCGCGCTCGAAGGCGGAGCGAATACGCTCGCTCTGGATGAGTTCGAGAATGCGCGTTAGTTGGATGGTGTCATCGAGAAAGCGGTCACCGCGCCCTCGCATCTCCAAGACGATGTTTTCGATCTGACTGAGACGATGCTGAAAGTTTTGCTGCATGTCTTCGCGATAGAGGCGCAGTTGCTCGTCAATTGTACCCATGGTGCGTGCATCTTCAGCTAACAAAACGGCACGTTGCTGGACAGTCTGTTGCGCCTCGGTGAGCATACGTTGCATCACGCCGAGCGGGCTGAGGAGTTTCAGACGCACGCGCTCCTTCTCATCTAGCGTGTAGAAGAGAAACTCTTCCAAGACGCCGAAGCGACTGCGTTCCCAGAGTTCAATCGCATTATGTCCAACGGCGGTGCGCGATTGTTGTGCTAGAAGGGCAGAGACGGGGATGATCTGAGGTTGGAAGCCGAGCAGTTGTTTGCAGTTGTCGCGTACAAAGTTGATGACCTTTTGGATGTCACTCTGAGAGCGCAACAGGTCAAGCTTGTTGAGGATGATGACAACCTTTTTGCCCCATGTGCGAATGCGCTCTAGAAAGAGCCGCTCGCTTTGTGTAAAAGGGCGATCAACCGAAGTGATGAAGAGGATTAGATCACTGCGTGGCACGAACTCGTCGGTAAGTTGCTCATGTTCGCGCAAAACGGCATTGACACCTGGCGTATCGACAAAGCTGATCTCGCGCAGGAAATCGGCAGGGTAGGTGATTTCGAGGATGCCATGTGTTGGTTGTCCTTCGCTGCGTTGCTCGCCATAGCGTAGTATCGTGATCTGGTGCGTGGTGGGAATGACCCCCTCTTCTAAAACATTGTCATGGAGGAGGGCATTGATGCAGGCGGATTTGCCGGCATTAAACTCGCCTACGATGACCAGCAGAAAGAGATCATCTAGTGCCGTGGTGATTTGACGCAGCGTGGCTGCGTAGGCATCTGCACCCTCAAAGCCAGTAAGGCAAGTTTGCAATTCTTGCGCGATAGCGCGCTCTTTTTGTAGGAGGGTGCGCTGCCGCTCCTGTAAAACGACTTTTGCCATTCGTGTCCTCTTCAGTCGAGAGAATAGGTGTCGATAAGACGCTGGATCGGCGTGTTGTGAGGTCTTCTGTTATCATAACGAACAGCACTATGCATCAGCTACGAGAAGATATTCTCTGCTGATTGCTCAGGCACAATCACTTTGAGAGCTTTGTCGGCAACCGTAATAAGGGTTGGTGGGTAGCCGCTCCTGATATGCCCGGCAGGGTCGCCATCGAGCTGCATGGCGACTGTATGCGGCAGACGTATTTTCAAGGTTTTGCAGGTTTCGTAACGTACCCACTGGTGACGCTCTTTTCGGCCTAGCAAGAAGTCGAGGCCGACGATCAGCCGCCCTAGCATATTGCGTTGGCGTATAATGCAGATGTCGAGCAGTCCATCGTCACATTTGGCATTCCAGGTATATTGAATGGCCCCTCCATAGAGGCGTGTATTGCCGATGATGATTTGTAATGCGCGTGTTTTAATAACACGCCCGTCAAGCTGTAGGAATAGGCGAAAGCCGGGGTAGCCCAAACCCAACCATGTACCAATCAGCAGGTAGCCCAATACACCGAGGCGTTTGGCTGGCTTACGCTCAATGGCATGGGTGACTTCGCCATCAAAACCGATGCCCGCCATGAGAAGAAAATAGCGATCCTGTACCTGGCCTAGATCAACGCGGCGTGTCTGCCCGTGCAGAAGAACCTCTCTGGCTCCGGCGTGATTGAAGGGAATGCCTGTTTCACGTGCCCAGACGTTGACGGTTCCGTTTGGCAAGACGCCCAGGGCGGTCTCGCTGTAAGCTAATTCCTGAATAATCTCATTAATAGTTCCGTCGCCGCCAGCTGCAATCACGATATGCAGACCATTGGCCACAGCCTCACGCGCTAGACGCCGCGCATCGCCGGCTGCTTGGGTGAGGCAGAGCGAAATATCCCATCCATGTGCGCGTAAAACCTCTAGCGTTTCCGCGAACTCGCGTTCGTGCTGGAGGTAACTACCGGAGGTAGGATTGGCAATAATCATGGCAGTGGTCTGAAGTGATTGTGCGTCTGTTCTTTCTGATGTGATCTCTTTTTGCATTGTTGCCTGTTATTCTCTCAAACATTCAAGGGTTGAAAATAGTATCTTTATTGTAGTACGGCACAAGCTAGTATAAGGTTACGCCAAATTTTATGGAACGGAGCGTGAGGCATGATTGTCGGCTTGTTGTGGTGTGCTAATACCTGGTGGCAGCGTGAAAATGAAACAGCTACCCTCGCCGAAAATACCTGAACTCTCGGCCCAGATTTCTCCATGCATGGCTTGTACCAGTTGTTTACTGATATACAGCCCCAAGCCCGTGCCCCGTTTTGTGCCTGAGAGGTCGCGTTTGAGACGTACAAACTTCTGGAATAGCAGATGCATTTCGTTGGGTGGGATGCCGGGACCATAATCGCGTATCTGAATATGGACTTGTTGTGGGGCGATAGCAGATTCAAGGCATATTGGCTCTGTGGGAGCTATCTCGGCATCAACTGTTTGTGTGTAAGCACTGATGATGACAGGGGTTTGCGGTGGTGCATACTTGAATGCATTGGAGATAAGGTTGCGCAGTATTTGACGCACATATTGCCCGTCAGCTTGTACGGAGAGCGATGTGGGAATTTCGATCTGAATGGCATGTTGCTCGCGCTGACGTGGGTCAAAATGATCGATTTCTTCGCGCACCACTGTGACCAGTGAGAGTGACTCTTGTCTAGGTGGGCGCATGGAATCTTCACTGTAGTTGGCATCAAGAATCGTGTTGACGAGATTGAGGAGTTCTTGACAGCCATCGCGCGCATTTTTGAGAAAAGTTTGCTGGGTTTCTGTATCAATCCGCTCGTCATAATCGCTCAGCAGCTCGATATAGCCATAGACTTCCGTGAGTGGCGTGCGTAGCTCGTGGCTGACATTGACGATAAACTGATCTTTAATCTGGTTTAGCTGGCGTTCCTGCTCATATGCTAGAGCTACCTGCCGATCAGCGATAATTCTTTCCATCATTGAGTTAATGCCAGCAGAGACAACTGCGAGTTCGTCGTGTCCCACGATGGGGAGGCGCATGTCTAATTCGCCCGCCTCGACTGCTTTCATCACGCGCCGCAGTTGGTTGAGCCGCTCGGCAAATGTCCAGGTAATCACCACTCCGATTAATGCAACCACAATAAAAGCAATTGTTGTGGTAATAATGGTTCCCATGAACTGGTTGGTATCTATCTGGGTATTGTGAACGGCTGCTGCAAGATTCTCATTGAAATGGATCAATGATCGTAGTGCGCTGAGGGCATCTGCTTGTAGTGGCTCGGCCTGAATGCGCTCGACCTCACGCGCCTCGGTGATATTGCCCGCGTCAATTTCTAAAATGATCTGTTTCTGGGTTGCGTCGTAGGTCATCCATGTGCGTAGCGCGCTGCTTGCCAAGGTACTCTGTGTGGTCACCTGTGTTTGGCGCGTTGTGCTGGGCAACAAGGTGGTATCGTTGCTGTTGTGTGCTAACAGTTCATGGGCGACATAGGCTCGTATGAGTATATCGTATTGTGTGGATAGACGGGCAACAGCGGTTTTTTCTGTCTGAATAGTTTCTGCTGATGAATTTGGTGTGTTGAACTGGTTGATCAAGTTATGCATTTCTGAGTCCATCAGTTGCAGATAGGTCGCGTTATTCTCAAGATGAATATTTGACTCCAGGAGGTGGTCATAGAAATCTGACTCGTTACTCAACATTTGCGCGTGCTGAATACTGGTGATACCTGAAAGCAGTAACATGATAAAGGCGGTGAGAAGGAAACCCAGGACTAGACGCACGACAATGGGAATATCGAAGAGAAAACGCCCCTGGTGAGCGAGGGTCGCAATAGAGAATATGCGTCGTGTCTGTTCCTCTTCGGGCATAGGACGATGAGGTGTATGGGCTGTTTTCACGACGAAAGACCTTCCTCTAGCCGAATAGCGTTTTCCTGGCGGGCCGCCCGCTCAAATGAAAACAAGGGAACAGAAAAAGAATCTAAGAAACTCTTGTATCAGTATACCATGTGGTCCTTCACATAGTATACTGATGTGACCTCTTGACCTCTTGCTCAAAGTATTTAAGAAAAGACTGAGAGAAATCTTAAAAACGGTACTTCTGTCTGAGATGGCTCCTCAAAGGCCAACCTAGCAGGGCTGCTTGCGATCAATCGACGCGTGGGACACGGGCAAGTATTTCGGCAACTACTTCATAGTTGCTCGTGCCAAGACGCTCAGCAACCTGCTCTGCTGTCAGACGTGCATGGCCCTGCCGTCCAATCAAAACCACTTCGTCGCCCATACGCACTGATGGGATGTGTGAGACATCAACCATACATTGATCCATGCAGACGCGTCCAAGCAAGGGTGCTTCCTGTCCATGTATCAAGACACTGCCCCAATTTCTAGGGGCGCGTCGGAAGCCATCAGCATAGCCAACGGGAAGAACTGCGATGCGCGTTGGGTGTTCGGTGATAGTGGTACAACCATAGCTGATACACTCGCCCGCCGGAATCCATTTGACCTGTGCAACCTGCGTTTTGAATGAGAGTGCAGGCTGAAATCCATCAGGCAAACAGACATCCAGCGACGGGTGCATGCCATAGATGGCGATGCCGGGGCGTACCATATTAAAATGTGCTTCGGGCATACTTAGTATGGCGGCACTGTTCGCTGCGTGAACCAGAGGCGGACGCAAACCCTGCTCATCGAGCCGTTGTAGTAGCTGCTGAAAGCGTGTCAGTTGTCGATGGGCATGGCTCTGGTCTGCACTGTCCGCTGTTGCGAAATGGGTATAGATGCCTTCCAAGGTGAGCGCAGGTAACGTATGTATGGCATGTACGAGGGCGAGTATATCGTCAACCTGCTCGGCACGTACACCCAGGCGACTCATGCCTGTATCTATTTTGATATGCACCTTGACCGTTTTGCCTAAGGCTTGTGCGGCCCGCGAGAGTGCTTGTGCCGACTCTAGTGTGTAGAGCGTTACGGTGATATCCTGGCGCACTGCTTCGCGCATTTGCCAGAGTGGGACATAGCCAAACACGAGGATGGGCGCGCTAATCCCCGCTTCGCGCAGTGGCGTCGCCTCGCTGACTGTGGCCACGCCGAGCATACTTGCGCCGTTGTGTAGTGTTGTCCTCGCAACCTTGAGGGCACCATGCCCATAGGCGTCGGCTTTGAGGCTGATAAGGACCTGTACATGTGGTTGCAGTAGGGTTTTAATCTGGCGTGTATTGTGCGCAATTGCGCCCAAGTCGATTTCTAGCCATGTTGGTCGCTCGGCACGCATGACGACAATTTGTTTCCAAGCAGGGGTTTGTCGCACCAACTCTTCGGGTGCTTGTGTGGACTGGGCGAGCAGTTGCTCTGTGACACGTTCCATGCGTGTTTGCTCAGAGCCTTTGATGAGGATGGCGGTGGGTGCTGATTGCTGTGTAGATGTGGTGAGCAGGTGGAGCGCGGCTTGTGCCGTATCCTCGTGGGTCACGGTTTCAATGACGCGCTCTGCGGCCAGACCATGGTTGCGGGCTGTTTCTGCGATGAGTGACGCATGTTCGCCGCGTGTGATGAGATAGTCAGCAGTATGCGCAATCGCGCGTCCAACCTGACGATGCGCTTCGTCCTCGTAGGCTCCGAGTTCAAGCATATCGCCGAGGATGGCGATCCGCTTTCCTGCTGGCAAGGCTTGGAGTGTATGCAGGCCTGCAAGCACAGCCGCAGGTGCAGCATTATGCGTATCATCGAGAAGGTGGCTTGCGTGTAGTCCGAAGAGCGGTTTAAGGCGTCCGGGCAGAGGCGAAATGTTTGTGAGGGCCGCACAAATCTCCTCACTTGTCATGCCACATTGCTGCGCAACCGTATAGGTGGCGAGCATGGTAGCGATGTGATGCGCACCCAAAAGATGCGAGCTGAGTTGCAGTAACTCTCCCTTGTGTGCAGGATGCGGTAGCACGCAGCTGGTACCTGTCCAGGTAATGCTCACGTCACGTGCCTGTGCTGGTGTGAATGGCACGCGTGTGATGTGCCCCGCAAGGGGTGCCACCTGGGCACGAACCAGCGGGTAGTCTTGGTTGAAAATAGCAGTTCCCCCTGGCGGCAGTGCGCGTAGCAGGGAGCCAAGTTCGTTGGCGAGATGCGTCAGCGAACCGAAATATTGCAGGCGTGTGGGGCTGATGTTGGTCAGAACGCCGATGTGTGGCTGTGCAATACGACAAAGATCGCTGATCTCGCCGGGATGGTCGCATCCTAGTTCGAGAACAGCGTATTCGTGGCGCGCCTCAAGTCGCCCAAGCGAGAGTGGTAGGCCAAGCAGGTCGTTATAATTCTGCCAGCTTCTAAACGTCGGGAAATGGCTGGCAAGCACGGTCGCGATGGCTTCTTTCGTGTTGGTCTTGCCAGTACTGCACGGGATTGCAATGACAAGAGGATGCCAATAGGCGAGAATGAAACGGGCATAATGCTGTAACGCGAGCCGTGTATCTTCTACGACCACCGTTGTAATCTGTGCTTGCTCAAGAGTCTGTAGCGTTACCTCTGGGAGCGCATTGAATGTGCGCGCCTCAACCAGCAGAGCAGATGCCCCGCGCTGTGCTGCATCGAGCAGATAGTCATGTCCGTCGCCTCGTTCGCCGCGCACTGCGACAAAGAGTTCGCCGGGGATGAGTTGGCGTGTATCGTGATTAAAGGCGTCAAAGTAGCTGCGTGTTCCACTATAACGCACGCTGCCTTGCGTTGCTTCTAATAAAAGGTTAAGATAGATCATGCAAAATTTCCCTCTAGCGATATTTCATGACTGGCAAGAGAGGTCATTCTTAGTAGTCATCATACTGCATAAACGCAAGCCATGTCAGCGTTTGTAGAAGGGGCGTTGGCTTTTTGTATTGCTATTGTTTTGTTGTGGGGGGGATTCCCTATGTTCGTAGACGGTGAAGTTCTCTCTGGTCTGTATCGTCAGCGCATAATGCGTCTGATACTATTATTTGGGCTGTTGGTATTTGCGGGATGTGGCACACCCAACACGCAAACGCCTATGCTACGTGGACGTCTCTCAATAGTTGGCTCAACAGCATTGCAGCCGCTAGCGACGAAGGCGGCGGTACTTTTTCAGAAATTATATCCTCAAGTGCATGTGGATGTGCGCGCTGGCGGAAGTGTAGACGGGTTGAACGCGGTGACAAGTAATGCTGCAAATATTGGCGATTCGATTATCTATGCTGATCTGGCTTTGTATCCCGACCCAAACCTCACCGATCATATTGTCTCGGTGATCCCTTTCGCGATTATTGTGAACCGCGATGTCTCAGTGACGAGCCTGACTACACAACAACTGATGGATATTTTTGCAACCGGCAAATATCAAAATTGGCATGAGTTGGGTGGTCCATCGCTCCCCATCGTCCCCATCGTTAGCCCGGCCACGGCGGGTGTGCGAGCCATTTTCCATCGGTATGTTTTAGAGGGGAACAATGAGCAGTCTGGTCTGCTAGCGGCAGCGACTGCTGATGGCGTTCTTCCTATAGTGGCTGAGACCCCAGGAGCGATTGGTTATCTCGCCTTGCCTTTACTTGATGCCAGTGTGCGTCCTGTCGCGATCAATGATCAGCAGGCGAGTGCTTATAGCGTTGAGGCGGGCATTTATCCTTTTTGGAGCTATGGGCATATGTACACACTGGGTGATGATAGTCCACTGCTTGTAGCATACTTGAATTTTATGCTGGGGAATGAAATACAGCATTTAGCACAAACCTTGCATTACATTCCCGTTTCAGATGTGAAACCGACTTCATGAGGGGCGAACAGAGGTTCCGAAGCATGCGCCCCGGTTCACTTGCTGTGCCATTGGGTCGAGAGTAAGCTGACAATTGTGTGGCTCAAGTGTAGAGCTTGGAGCCTGCGCTAGTTGACGTTGCTTGTGGGGTCGATGGTGGTCAGTGGGAAGCGGAACTTTTTGTCAGCGTGCAACGTTTTAGCTATGAAACGCGACTGATGCATATCTCATTGCGCGCTCTACCTCGATAGGAGCGGACGCGAGGGCGTTGAAATGCGGAGTCGAAGTACGTATACCATTGTGGAGGAGTTTTTCATGGATACAAACTATAGCACTTATCGAACAAGATGGTTGTCATTTCCTGGCATAATGTGTATTGGCATTGCTCTTGCTCTCCTGCTAGCCGCTTGTGGTTCAAGTGGTAGTACCTCTTCCGGTTCAGCGAGTTCGCCGCCTACCACTGTGAAAGGTTATGGCACGGCATATGGTTGTCCGAGTGATGCAGTCGTGACATCGTCGCAGGCAGCGAACGTGACCGTATTGCCATCGCAGGCAAACAGTACGATTAGTGCGCACACGGGCGATGTGATTGAAATTCGCTTGCCGTTTGGTAGCAAGTGGAGTGGTCCGACAGCGTCACAGGGTATTCTAGAACTTCAGACGCCAGTGGGCTATGCGATGAAGACGCAGAGTGCGTGTGTCTGGCAATTTGTGGCAAAGGGGACAGGAACCGTGCAACTGGCATTTCAGAAACAAGCATTGTGCCAACCGGGTCAGCTCTGCCCACAATTTATTATGAATGTTCCTTTCACTATTCAGGTACAATAGCAATTTTTCGAGTATAGTGGTGCGCTTCCTGCTAAGTGGAGCAAGTAGAGACGGTAGTGCTCTGTCAAACGTGATTGCATACCTATCCATGACACCCACAAGGGGTGTCACTACATGATATCAGATGATATGACGTGTATAAAATGTAGTGACACCCCTTGTGGGTGTCATGCTCATCCTCTCTATGACATTTGACAGAGCAGTAGAGACGCGCTCACAATTTTTTACGCGGGCCATCGCAGTGTGATATACTGACGATGGTCCGCGTATGTCTTTCAAATTTTGCCATCTCCGTTGCAGAAAGGAACGTTTTCATATACTTATGAGTGACCAGCAGAGTTTACCACCCAATTACTTCTACCATCAGTTGCCAAATGGCATTGAGATGGTTGGGCAATATATGCCTAGTCTGAGTTCGACGACCTTTGGTTTTCAATTTGATGCAGCTGTGATCCATGAGCCAGAGCCTCAATTGGGACTCGCGCATTTGTTTGAATATATGCTTTTCCAGGGCACAAAAGGCAAGGATGTGCGTGCGCTCAATGAGGCGTTTGAGTCGCTTGGCGCACGCAAGGGGGCTAGCACTGGTATGGAGACCACGCAGGTATGGGCGCAGATCGTGCATACCAAGCTGGACGCGACCTTGTCCCTGCTGCGCGAGATTTTACTCACGCCGACCTTTCCACGCGACGAGTTAGACCAAGTGCGCAATATTGTTCTTCAGGAGATTCGCCGTCGCGAGGACGAGCCAATGAGTCGCATCTTTGATCTCGTGCGTGCCAATTTTTATCAAGGGACACCGCTAGCTCGCCTGGCGTTGGGCACGAATGAGAGCGTGCGTGCCATTCAACGGCCCGATCTACAAGCATTCTGGCAGGCGTATTACAAACCAAACAATGTTCTGTTTGCAATTGCGGGCAAGTTTGACTGGGAGCATGTCGTGAACAGAATGCAGGAACTTTTTGGGGCGTGGGAGGGCCAGGTTGCGCTCAACACATTGCCGCAAGTTACTCCTACCAATACGGTTGCGCTAGAACACAATGACGGAAAGCAGGAACATTTAGGCCTGATGTTCCCTTTCCCAAAATATACCGATCCCGATTACTATGGGGCACTTGTGATTAGCGAGGTGCTAGGCGGGAGCATGGCTTCACGTCTCTTTGTAGAAGTTCGTGAAAAACGTGGTCTCGTCTATGGTGTTTCGGCTGGCTTGTCAGGCAATAAGCACATCGGAGCAATGCGCATCTATGCTGGCACAACGCCAGAGCAGGGTCGCGAATGCTTGCAAGTTATCGTGAACGAGTTGCGCAAACTGGAACAAGAGGGTATTACCGAGGATGAATTAGAGCGTGCCAAGATTCAGCTCAAAAGTGAGAACATTATGCGTAGTGAGGGGTCAGGCTCGCGTATGGGTGCGCTCACCCGCTCCTGGTGGTATGAGCATCGGCTCAAAACGATCCAGGAAGTGAAAGAGAGCATTGATGCCGTGACGCAGGAGCAGGTATTACAGGTATTGCATCGTTTCTCGCCACTCAACCCACTCACTGTTGCGGCCATTGGACCACTGGAGCGTGCTGAACTGATTGGCGATACGCTATAAAAATGCTGAGGAGCGTGATCCATGCCGGATGTCCACGTCCGCCTGCATAAAAATGTTCTCTGGCTGGTATTGAACAGGCCGTCACTCAACAATCTAACCGTGGCAATGCTCGATCAACTGAATACGGCCTTGCGCGCTGCGCTCACACAAGCACCACATCTCATTGTGCTAACCGGAAGTGGTGAGCAAGCGTTTTGTGCGGGTATTGATCTGCCTGACGATAGTGAGTCAGCCCGTCTGGCTTTGCTGAAGGCTGCGGAACAAACATGCCAGGAATTTGAGGAATTGCGTGCCCACCAGATGCCAACAGTAGCATTGATGAAGGGCAGTGTGTTTGGCCCTGGCTTGGAGCTGGCGGTGCTGTGTGACACATTGATTGCGCACGAGCAGGCGATTTTTCGTCTGCCAGCAATCAATGCGAAAGTATTTCTCAGTGCAACTGCGGTCTATTTGCCTGCTGTCATTGGTGAGGAAGAGACAGCGCGCTTGATGCAGAGCGGTGAGACGTTAACGGCCCAGCAGGCCATGCAACGTAGAATCGTGCATCAGGTATTGGCGGCACGGCGTTTCTTACCTGATGCTGAGGAACTGCTTGTGATGCTGTCCCTTATTCACTCACAGCGGGAGCAAAAAGACTCGCCCGTTTAGCACGCAAAAACTGCGCAATTTCGCTTGGAGTCTCTTTGGCCAGGGCCATCTGCTTCAGGCTTGTCAGCACATGACTCCACTCTTCACGTTGCGTGAGATAGCGGGTATCACGTCCGATCAGTTCCTCGAAAATGTGGCGTTCCAGCTCATGCCAGGTAGAGCGGTCGCGCCCATCGTGTTCTGAGCCTTCGCCTTCGGCGAGATAGTCGGGATCGCTGGTGTGGTTGTCGATGCGCACGAAGATAGGTTGAAATGCATGGCGAACCATGTCTTCCATCCGTGACTGATCGAGTGCGCTCGCGTCGAAGGCCAATGTGCCATGCAAATTGATCAGGACGACAGGTGTCATGTTGTGTTTCTCTGTCTCCTGCTCGCGAGAGCGTGGGCCTTCGCGTCGGCAGAGTTCTTCAAGCCGTGCATAGAGCAGGTTTGGTTCAGTCAGAGCATCGACGCGCATGTCATAGCGTAAGAAGGGACGGCGTGTATTTTTGATGCGTTGCGCGTGGTGTTTGCGTTCCTTCTTGCTGAGGTCAATAATGCGTTCAGGGTCGTCGGTATCGATTTCGACATAGTAGTAGCCACGATCATCCCAACTCGACTCTTCCGCGCTGCATGTCTCGCTTGAGCCAGGATTATAGAGCCAACCATCGAACTCATAGGGTTTGTGAACATGACCGAGTGCGAGGTAGTCGATGTATTCGCGCAGCGGTTCAAAATTGCTGCGCGTGGGTAGCCCTTGAATACGTGGCACAATGCCCTCAATGCCGGTATGCATAGCGAGCAAACGATAGGCAACGCCTTGTTCATCTTCTTGCACACGAATGGCGTGCAGCGATTGGGTCAGTCCTTCCATGCTGTGGGTTGTCGCTGCTCCTTGCCAGTGTAGGCCATAGACACGCAGTTTGCCATCCAGCAGGTCGATGTATGCGCCAAGCATGTTTTCACGTTGCCAGGGTGTGATTTGTGGCACGCCATCTTGGATGATGGGGTTGAGCAGTGTGAGGTAGTTCTGATAACAAAGATATTGTAGCCAAGAGATGCTGTCTCGGTAATAGCTACGGTCATGGTTGCCTTCAATGGCGATCACGGGAATGTGGGCTTCTTGTAGGCGGCGCAATCCTTCTGTGGCATGTGCCAACGTGAGGGCATCAATAGCACGTTTATTGAACAGATCGCCAGCGATAATGAGAAAATCGACGCGCCGCTCGATAGCCTCTTGGACAATCTGCCAGAAAGCGCGGGAGAAATCGTTAAAGCGTTCACGCACGCCATACTGCTCATAGCCGAGATGTGTATCTGCAATGTGAATAAAAGATGCGCGCATAACAAGATGCCCCTCTCTAAGTGCGTCCAATGTCTCTGTAGGTGGCCTTTATGCTCCGATGGGCGGATTGGGTCCAGTCATCCAGGCACGTGCGCCGGCGGCGGCGAGAATCAGCGTAGCGATGCTGAAGATAAGCAGGTCACGGCGTGGGTTTTTGCCCCCAGTCGTGTAGGTGAGTGCGACTGGGACGGCAAAGGCGACAATCGCTCCATAGACATAATGGAGATAGTACAAGCCTGTCCCCGTGCCAGCTTTGAGACCCAGTGAGACCATGGTGATGCCTAGCAAACCTTGTAGCAGCCCTAGTCCAGATGTGACGACAAGGGCAATACGCCAGGGTCTATAGAGGCCTTTTTCAGTCAGGTCTTTGCGCGTAAAATAGAGGATTAGCCCCCATATGCCTGTGACCAGTGCTGAAGCCAGGACCAGAATGACATTGTAATAATGGATGGTAGAAATAAAATCAGCCACGTGTTTGCTCCAATGTCGTGTTCAAGACGACATGACTCTCTTTCTTTTTGACTGAGGCAATAGTGGAAATTGCGATGAGCCTATGGCCTTACTATAGCGTGTTTGCTAAGGAAAGACAAGAGGGTTTTGCGCATTTGCTGGGGGGAGCAATGCGCAAAACCTGTGTGGCCGGGGAACGTTAGGAATTGCGTAAAACCTGGCGCATGTAATCGCGTAGTGCAGGAGCTAGCTCTGGGCGTTTGAGGGCATAAGCAATTGTTGTGGTAACCAGGCCGAGCGGGTTTCCCGTATCATAGCGAATACCATTGAAACGTAGGCCGTAGCATTGGCCGCTCTGCGCTTGCATTTCCAACGCATCGGTGATCTGAATCTCGCCACCTTTGCCGGGGGGGGTCTGTTCGATTAGATCGAAGATATCTGGTGTCAAAATATAGCGACCTGCGACTGCGAGATTCGAGGGGGCCTCTTCGGGGGCGGGTTTTTCGACAAGATGGGTTACTTTCACCGTATCGTCATCCACATCTTGTGCGGCAACCACGCCAAAGGCTGAAATTTCTTCGGGGGGGGAAGTGAAAAGTGAGAGAACAGAGCCACCATACTGTTCGTGTATCTCCATCATACGTGGTAAGCAAGGGGTTTCTGGTGCAACCAGATCATCGCCAAGCATGACGACAAATGGTTCGTCATCGACGAGGTCGCGGGCACAGAGAATGGCATGGCCCAACCCAAGTGGTTCTGGCTGGCGTACTGCGACATAGCGCGCCATAGTGCGCACTCGTAAAACCTCTTCAAGCTCTTTGTGTTTGCCTTTGCGTTTTAACAATTGTTCTAATTCTGGCGTGCTATCAAAATGGTCTTCGATAGAGCGTTTGCTGCGCGTGGTAACAAAGATAATTTCTTCAATGCCTGCCGCAACGGCTTCTTCAACGATATATTGTAATGTTGGCTTATCAACCAATGGTAACATTTCTTTGGGAATGACTTTACTGGCTGGTAGGACACGGGTTCCCATACCGGCAACTGGCAATACTGCTTTCCGAATGCGCATTCATCCTCCTCAATAGAGGTAGAGTGGCCAAACATACTTTCGTATGCAGTTTTCCCTCTACCCTGTTTGCGATTTATACATGTAACATGAGGTCGGGCTAACTATAGTTTCAATTGCTGCCATACTTAGGAAGCCCGGCAACCACTGTGACACTTATGAATACTATACCTCCCAGGAGGCCCACTTTGAAAAAGGGGGGATAAATGGGCGTTCCTGTTTCAAGTTTGAACTCATGCTTCTCTCTTCTATTATCTGTCAGATGATACTATTTTGTTACAAACTTGTCAATAGTGACCATGTTTTACTAAAATAGTACAGATAAAATTTTTATTGTAAAATCATTCTAAATAATCTCGTGTTTATGATGCGACGTGCAATATTTTAGCAAAAGCAGTAGGCCATATCGATGAGCAATCGGAAAAGGGCGGGATTGGCCGTTTGCCAACCGCGCGACGCTTCTGGACAGCCCGCCCACTACTTGTCGTTTCGCAAGAAAGACGAGCAAGCGGGCTGAGTGAAGGAAGAAGCCCTGTTTTAAAGAAACAGGGAATGTCAGTATACAACATTGTTCTGCAATACTAGTGCAGATGGCCTAGCATAAAAAGCGCAATCAGCAAAGCAATAAAGACGAGAAACAGAAAGAGGAGCGTGAGGGTAATAATATGGCTGGTTGATAGATACGTCTTTATTTTAGCGGGATGTGTGGGCTTTGTTGGCTGATTATTGATGAGCGATGCCGTTAGTGCATCTTGAAGTGGTTGTAGCGATGGTGCGGCAATACGTTTATCGGTTGAGGTCTCCTGGTGAATATTGGCTTTGGGTGCGGGAAAGGCCAATGGTTTGTAGGTGCGGGCCTGCACCGACTCCATGGTGGCGACTTGTACTTGTGTGGTGATTGCTGCAGGGCGTGTTGCATAGGGCATTTGCTGTTGAGGAACTTGTACTGGCATGGTTCCTCCTTGATTCATACTTGGCATGGGGTGCGTTGCGGTGCGTATCGCATTCACAGTCGCAAAGGAACGTGTTTCTTTGGGTAAGGCGCGTGCTGTTTCTATGTCATGTGTAAAGCCCTTACGATGGCGCAAGGCGGCCTGGAGTTTGATATCGTATGCTTGTGCAAAAGTGATAATGCTAGGGTAACGATGTTCCGGTTTTTTTGCTAAAGCGCGCAGGAAAACCTCATCTAATTCAGGTGGCAAGGCGGGGTTATACAAGCTTGGGGGGGTGGGTGGCGTGTTATGATGATGATGCAAGAGTTGCCGGGCTGTGCACTCAAAAACGGCGCGACCAGTCACAAGTTGGTAGATCATCACGGCCAGTGCATACTGATCTGCCGCAGGGCCAACCTGCACGGAGGTAGCTTGACTGGGGTCGTCGAATTGTTCAGGAGCCATATACTGTGGTGTGCCAACAGAGCGATGGAGCGAACGCCCATGACGATAAAAAGCAGCGAGGCCGAAGTCGGCAAGCAAGAGATGTGGTCTGCCTTGTGGGAAGATTGTTGCGAGATGGGCGGGTAAGTCATTTTTTAATTGGCTGCGTTCGACACGAATCAAAAAATTGGTTGGTTTAATATCACGATGAATGATACCGTGGTCGTGTGCATACTGCAACGAACTGGCGGCTTGCAAAAGGTAGTATCCAGCCTCTTCAGCCGTGATGGGCCATCCGAAACCAAATTGTTGTGTTCGTCGCTGTAGCCAGTTCCAAAGCGATCCTTCTGCCAGATAGGGCATAATCAGATAGGTAATGGGTAGTGTGCCAGCATCAATCACCTCTTCACCGAAGTGGTAGAGGGGTAATATAAGGTCATGTTCTAATTCGGCAACAGCCTGCGCTTCTCGTTCAAAACGGAGTGTGGCCTGCCGTCCTTCCGGTGTATTTGGGACGGCACGCAAATCGCTACAAATCACTTTAATTGCAACTTTTCTTCCGAGACGAGCGTGTTGAGCAAGGTAGATATCACCCATACCGCCACTCTCGATAAGGCGCATAAGCCGATAGCCTCCAAGAGTTTTCCCCACCAACGTATTCATAACCTACTAATCCTCATTAGCTACAGATAGGAGGGCAGAAAACATACAAAAAGGACTGCCCTCGCCGATTGAAAATCTTTATCTTCTGTTGATAGTATACAGGAACATACGAAACACGCTGGCATTTGATGGGACAAACGTGCTATAACCGTGACCATTGTTACTATATACGCTAGAAAATGTTGTACGGGTTGCTCTTCAGGAAATGTACAAGCACCCTTTTCAGTCTGGACGGCGCATGAAAGCGCACCCTTCTAGGATAAAAAAACGTCCAAAGCGATAACTTCAGACGTTTTGTGACATGTCAAAAAGGGATTATCGTGCTTCTAGTTGGCGAAGTGCGTCATAGCCAATAGATGCCAGCGATGGGCGTGTTGCCACAAGTTGGTGTAGTAATGGGATGCTATCGCGGTCGTGATAGTAGACGAGCAATTGGCAAGCCGCGCGTATGACGGATTCGTTGGGGTCATTGAGAGCCTCGCGTGCGGTAGCCAAGCTACGGGGATCTTCTAGTTTGGCGTCGAGGTGCTTAAGAGTTTCAAGAGCGAGAATACGCACATAGGGGTCAAAATCATTGGCGGCACGTAAGACCGTTCCCAATATACTCTGGTCGCCGAGTAAGCCGAACGAGCGCACAATAGCCCCAAAGAGAATGCTACCCGTCACTTCAGGGTCATCGATAGGTAGATTGTCGCCACGTTTGGCCCTGAGTAAGCGTTGCTCGGTGGGAACAGTGCGTTCAAGGAAATGCAGGAGTGATGAAGTGGCACGTTGGTCGCCGAGATGTCCTAAGGTATCGCAGATAGCGGCATACATGAGTGCCTGCTCACGTCCAAGCACACTGGAGGTGGCGTTAATGTGTGCCAATAATGGTGAGACAGCGCGTGGGTCACGCAGATCGCCGATAACACGCAGAACAGGGATGGGTGGCGTAGATGTTGTGAGGCTCTGGAGTAATGCTTCTCGTCCCGGCCCGTCTACCCAGCGTTCAATTTCAGGCATAAGCGTAAGGCAGGGGTAAATCTGTTCTGTGATGCGCCTATCCTGTATGTTGCCTTGTGAAATGCTGCTCCAATAGTGTCCGAGGAAGATGCCGAGACGATGGATGGCAAAGGCATAGTGCCATGTCGGCGTTTTGCGCGCTCCTGCAAAAAGGGCCTGAACCAGCGTTGGCAATGAGTGTTCAAACACAACAGGAAGGGCATCTGAGCTAACTTTTGGGCGTGTCATACTATCTTGCAGAACCTGTGCGAAAATGAGGGCGGCCTGCTGGGAGATGCGCACGACCACTTTGTTTTCTTGTTGTAAAAAATGTTCTAACGCGATGGCACGGTAGAGTGGAATGGCGATATAGCTCTCCAAACCGCCGGCCCGTTCAAAGCTGCTAGCCAGGAGGAGAGGATAGAAATTGGTCAAGTGGAGGGCAAGGCAGGCTTCAATGACATCAACTTTTGCCCACCCTTCAGCATCTTTGAGGGCATTAATCAAGGCTTGAATAGCAGCAGTGGTTCCTTGTTTGACAAGAGCCTCAGTCGCATACAAAGAGCTACTGGGATCGAGTGCAAGTTTGCCAAGGAGGGCGGTCAGGTTTGTTTCGTGTGTTGTATTGCCCTCTAGGGTGACGTACTTGTAATTACCAAGCATGAGGATTGCGAAACGGCGGGCGCGCCCAAGTTCGGTCTCGGCTGGGTTAGCCTCAGCGGGTAGCGGTTGTGTCTCGTGGTGTTCAATGATGTCTAACCAGACGGGAAGCAGATTGCCGGCCCGGTCAATTTCTAGTAAGAAGGGAATGAGGACGCTATACCATTGTGCTACTGGGCCGACATTGAGAGCGGGTATCATGCGTGCAGAGATAGCGGGAACTGTTTGACCACCCCAGCGCAACCCAGTCACCATATCAGTCACCTCGGCACGCAGTTCACTGAGTAGAGGTTTGACTTCTGGAGCCTCTGTATCTGGTGCGGGGCCGACGCGGCGTGCGGCGAGTTGTTCGATAGGGCCTGCACGGCTGGCCAGCCGTGCGCTTGGTGTTGTTTGCCTGTCCTGTCCTGTTTGTCTAACAGTGGGGAACGAGGTCTCGTTACCGGGTAGGATAGGCTCTGCCGATGCGGCAGGAGTGGCATCTATCGGGGTGAGGCCTTGTTCAGTTGCATCCGTATCAAACGCTTCTGACACCTCGGATTGCTCAATGGGTCCCTGATCTCTGTCAGACATACAATCTTTCTTCCTTACTCTCACACTACAGGCAAGAAGATAGCTCCGTCTTGCTGAAAGACTACAAAAACAATGTACGTGGCTATTGTAGCGTTCCCTGTCATGCTGGTCAAGTGGTAGTCGTCAAACACACCTTGCTTGTTGGTAGTGAAAATATACTAAAATGGAAACGGCAACAAGGGAGGTCTGATGACTCAGGTATGGATATAGAGAAACGTTTACAAGCAATCGCATATCAGTGTCGTCAATTGCTAGATAGTTCTGCCGTTAACATCAGGTTACAATGTGTGGAGCAGGCCGTGTGCCATCCGTTGCTGACGGTATGCGCTCTGTTATTGGATGGTGTTTCCTGTTCTTATGGAGAGCGCGCTGCTTCACAACTGTATCAGCAAGAGCATGTGCGTGCTGTGTGTGATGTCGTGCAGCAGAGTCGGCAAGTATGGCATCTGCCATTAGCAGAGCATGATCTGCTAATTTTGCCACTAGCCATGCCAACTGGTCTGCTCGGTGTAGCTCTCTGTCTGGATGTAGGGGTCACTAATCGGCAGTATCTCCTTCAAACCAGTTCTTTTGTCGCACGGCAGTTGGAACGAAGCCTCTCTGAGGCTTGCCAGCATGTTCTGCTCCATTGGCGCACGCTCGCTGAGGGACATGTGGCGAACACCATGCCAGATGCACAGGAGCAACATGCTTTTATCTCGCTGGTTGGGCATGAATTGCGTGTGCCCTTAACTGCTATTAAGGGCTATGCAGGGCTATTGCAGGCTTATGGTTCTATGGGCGATATACATAGGGAGACTCCCGGCGAAGATCGTATTATAGATGAGATTGCCATGAGCGTAGAGCAACAGCGACATTATCTGGATATGATCCTCGCACAGACAAGCCATCTTGAGGTTTTGGTGAAAGACCTGACGGACTATACCCGTCTACGTCTGGGCCAATTTGTCTTTCGGTATGACGCGGTCGATATCGCGCATCTCTGTCGCCATGTCGCGCAAATTATGCAAGATCAGGTCGCACATTTGCAAAGCAGCCATTACGTCATTACCTGTCATATTGCGCAGGGGTTGCCTCCTGTGTGGGCGGATACTGATCGCGTTCAGCAAGTTTTGATGAACTTGCTGGAAAACGCGGTGAAATATTCGCCGGCGGGCGGCAATATAGACATTCTGGTAGCTCTTGCTCCTACAATGTATCCGGTAGAGCAGGAACAAGAGGGGCATGAATGTCTTCCACAAAAGCATGGTGATAGCGATTGCGGCATGGTCTCGATTACGATTTGCGATCAAGGCATCGGTATTTCACCGCACCATCAAAGCGTCTTGTTTCATCCATTTAGCCGTATTCAACAGGTGGGTGTGAGCGGTGTTCCTGGCTTGGGTGTGGGTCTGTATATTACGCGCACATTAGTAGAAGCGATGCATGGTAGTGTGATGCTGGAGAGTGCTGCAGGCCATGGAACACGTGTGACGTTTACATTACCTGTTGTAGGAGATGAAGGACGCGCTCAATAACATTCTTTTACATTATGCAGTCTGTCTTGTCAAATATGGTTGTGTTTGCTATAGTAGACGTGCTTTTGACTCTTGTATAATGTAAAGGGAAAAACTATGCATGTAGGTCTTTTAGAAGATGACATGGCGACGCAAGAGATGTTGCTGCTCGTTCTGCAAGAAGAAGGGTATACCGCAGTGAATTACGGCAGTGCCGAGGGATGTCTCGAGCAATTGGGGATCACAGGCTCTGCGATGACTGGACAGGTTTTGCCGTTAATCGATTTACTTATTGTAGATTTGCGCCTCGGTGGCTCTGTTTCGGGCCTAGATGTGATACAGCATATTCGTCGTACCACCTATTTGCGCACGCTCCCCATTATTTTGATGAGTGCAGCCACATTTAATGAAGATGATTTCGACGAGATACGCCAATTGCATATAGAGCCAATAGAGAAGCCATTTGCGTTAGACGAGATGATGGGACTCATAAAGCGTATGCTTGGAAATGCCTAGAGGGGAAGATAATGCAGTTGTGTTGAAACGTCAGGTTGGCATTAGCTCATCTTTTCCTTAGAAAGTGTTGAGTCTTACCTTAAAGAACGCTGAAACTTTTTGTGGATACTTGTGCTACGTGAATGTAGCTGTTATGCTTTGTTTGGTGATAGCACTACCGTCTGTTGTAAGCAGAGAAGGCGGCAGATGGAGTGAGAAAAGAGCCTATGCAGGCAAAGAATAACAGAAGGAAAATTCTGGAGGAGTAAAAAGCAATGGATTTACAGAAAGGTCGCGGCAGAGGCTTCGCCTCGATGAGTGCCGAAAAGAAGCGTGAAATTGCCAGCAAGGGTGGAAAAGCGGCCCATGCACTGGGTACGGCACACAAATGGACAAGTGAAGAGGCGCAAGCGGCAGGACGCAAAGGTGGTTCTATTAGTCGTCGGCGTGCCCGGATTGGGAGCGGCCATGGCCTAAGTATTCAGGCATAATGTAGCGAGGAAAAAGACCGGAGGCTGGCGGGAATGCCAGCCTTTTTTGTTGTGGCAAGCAGGTGAATACTATTAGGGCAATGCGATATAAAGGGTTGGGTCAACCCAGACGTTATTGACTAAGACCATAAAGTGCAGGTGGGGTCCGGTTGAAGCCCCTGTGCTGCCCTCGTAGCCAATGATTTGGCCTTGCGCGACATTATCGCCCTTTTGTACGATGAAACGTGCAAGGTGGCCGTAGATCGTGGCAATATAATGACCATGATTAATTTTGACAGCCCACCCCAAGCCAGACCAGTCCCAGCCAGTCCAGATGACTTGTCCACTATCGGCTGCCATGATGGGCGTGCCATAAGGGGCCGCAAGATCAATGCCTGTGTGTGGTCGCCAGCAGCCACACCATTGCTGATATTCAGGATGAGCGAAGGGCTGGGTAATAATTGCTCCTTGTAGAGGACGCTGCATTTGTCCTGTCCCCATGACGCCACTCGCGGTGACAGCGGTGGCGCAGGTTCCCCAAATATCAACCCCGCCGCAGTAGCCATCATTGGTGAGCGTAGCCGGTGTCGCGGTTGGACTAGAAAGTTGTTGTGCGGGCGCAAAGGCATTTTGCTCGCTGCTTTGTGAGGTGAAATTACTCAATGTATCAATCAAGCCTTTGTCATGCTGTCCGTTGTCCAGTGGTGCAATAAACAGGATCACGATACTCGTGACGATAATGATACTAAGGGCAATGCCCAAGAATGTAGCGGAGCGGAAATGGCGGGCTGGTTTGGTGGCGAGCGCGTTGGTTATGCGGGGACGCGGCCTGTGTGCGGGGATGATGGTTGGTAGACGCGTCGTGGTGGTTGGATTGTTGGATGTAAGTTTTTGCGTCACGAGGGGCGACGTGGTGAGAGGACCTGTTAGTGGAACGGTTGTGCGCTGTGGAGATAGTGGGCCAGAGGTGGGCGTGGGGGACGGCGATAGCGTTGTCTGAGGGGGCTGGTATGCGAATGGGTACGAGACGCGCTGCTGGGGTGGCACGGCGTCTGGCATAAGCGGCTGTTGTGAACTAAAAGATGGCGTTACACGTTTCTGCGATGATGGTTGCATATCAGTTTTGCTCCGGGTGCGAGATAATACAGATTTAGGATGTGCTTATCCACTACAATAGCTGAGAAATATCTATATAGCTAGCTATTGAGCGGTCTACTAGGGCAAATAGGCTAGTCGATAGTAAGCATCTTTACCATTATTACAGTGAACCGGAGTGTGGGTACTGTTTTGCGCAATGGATGAGGGTGGTCTTTGCTAGCATGGTATGAGCAAACTGTGGCAGTGCAGTCATCTTGTTTGGCTGTTTGTTACATGCAAAAGCGGTACTTATGGTCTACATACTAGTCAGGTGATGATGGTGCTTGTTATAATGAGACCCTACTAGATGCATGTATCAAAAAGTTGAGAGGAGAGATCGCTATCTCACAAAAAACAGTGCATACCAACAATGGCGGTCGGCGAGGTAAGACCATGCTGATCAAGACAGAGCTGTCCTCTCAAAATGTCTCATCAGCAGAGAAAAATGCACGTGCATGGCCGCGTCTGGTCTGGGGTGGGCGTACATTTCGCATTAATTTGAAAAGTTTTCTGCCAGGTGAGGGCATGTCTCTGCGCCGTTTCAGTATTGTAGAGGCGGCACTATTGCTCACACTAGCAATTCTTGCCTCACGTGGCCTGGGTGTAATACGACAGAGCATCTTTAATGCTGTTTTTGGTGCAGGGCCAGCGGCTAACGCCTACTATGCGGCAGCAAACCTTCCGAATACCTTGTTTGAACTCATTGCTGGCGGCGCGCTGAGCCACGCCTTTATCCCCGTCTTTTTCTCGTATGAAAAAAATCACGGGCAATATGAGGCATGGCGACTGACCAGCCTTGTCTTTAATGTGTTGCTGGTAAGCCTAACCGTGTTGATTCTGCTCGGTGAGCTGGTCATGCCTGTCGTTGTTTCTAAATTGTTGGTGCCAGGCTATTCGCCAGCAGAGCAGATGTTGACGACACAGCTTTCACGCATTATGCTGATCCAACCCTTAATTCTCGGCCTGGGGACGATTGCCACTGCTATTCTGAATAGTAAACGGCAGTTTTTGTTGCCTGCACTCTCACTGGCTGTCTATAACTTTGGTTTAATTGGCGGCTTGCTCTGTACGCTGGCATTTCCGCATATTGGTATCTATGGGCCAACCTATGGGGTGCTAGCAGCCGCTGTCTGTCAGGTGGCTGTGCAGGTGCCGGGCCTGTTGAAACTTGGTGTGCGTTACTCGTTCATATGGGATATCCGTCACCCAGGGCTACGCGAGGTGTTGATATTACTGGTCCCAAATGCGCTAGCCGTTGGTGTGGCTTCTGTTGGTCCAGTGATTGATACTTCGTTTGCCTCGTATTTACCTGATCAGGCTAGCCTGTCGGCAATTCATAATGCCCAACTGCTCTATGCCTTGCCCTCTGCTCTGGTTGCACAGGCGGTTGCGCAGGCCCTTCTTCCTTACCTCACCCTTCATGCGACGGCCCAGCGGTTTGTGCGTATGCGCCAAACCGCTCTCAAGGTCATGGGCGTTGCTGGACTCCTCACTGTGCCCGCAGGCATCTTGCTGGTTATTTTCGGCAGGCCGCTGATTCGTTTGCTTTTCCAACATGGGGCATTTACGGCGCATTCATCGGCATTAACTTTTCTTGTTTTGATTGGTTATGCGGTTGGTTTGCCAGGCATCGCCTCCGGCTCGCTGATTACTAGTGGTTTTGTTGCGCTCAAGGATACGCGCACGCCGCTCTTTATGAACATTTTTGCGTTAGTGACGCGCTATGGGTTGGTCGTATTATTTTTTCGTGCCTTATCCGCGCACTGGCTGATCTTAGCTATCCCGCTTGCACTGTCAATTTCAGCGACGGCAGAGGCTGTGTTGCTTGCGTTGGTGTTGCTCTGGCGTGTAGAAAAAAGAATTCACTTGGACGCGGGTATGCAACGTTTGTTGCGCAAGCGACGCGCCAAAGCGATGTTTCCGGTCTCAACGTGAAATGCAATAGAGAGGGCCGATGCTGCAGAGCAGCTAGCGGCCCTCTTGATGTCGTCGATGCGGCTCGCACGGAGCGCGTGAGCTAGCCTCAACGGAAGCGTGCAAAGGCTCCGCCTGTGACGGCAAGCATTGACTCGCGAATCTCTCTGATCTGCTCGACGGCAGCGGCAAGCGGAAAGAGTTGGGATGAGATGAGAAGATCATTGTCGGTAGCGACAGGATGCCAATACACGCCATCTTGGTTGATAGTCACTTCTGGCTCGAGAGCAGGCAATGAAACTGCCATGCCATTGGCGGAGAAGCCACGTCGCACGAGTGGGCGAATGATATGGTCATCGTCTCCAATACCCAATGAACGATGGAGATGGCACATTGCATTGAGATCGTGGCTATTCTCAGGTGTTTGCGTGGTTCCTAGACGTACATGAAAACCAGCAGCCTTGAGACGGTGGATGGTATCAATCGCTTTTTGCCAACTTCCTGCCCCGCGATAGAAGTCGTGCGCCTCGGCAGTTGAGCCATCGAGACTAATTTGAATGGTCAAGTGTTCGCGTGGTGCAAGGCTTTCAAGCTGTGCCAGACGTTTGCCTTTGAGCAGAATGCCATTGCTTAAGATGGTGACATGCATGCCATGCTCCAAACCATACGCGATCATCTGAAAGATGTCATGCAGAATAAATGGCTCACCACCTGTTAAGAACAGTTCATTGAGACCCAGTACAGTGGCTTCGTCAATCAATTGGCATACTTGTGTGAGGTCTAGTCCTCGGCGGTCCGCGCCAACAAAAGATTCTGCCACACAGTAGCTACAAGAGAGATTGCAGTCGTAATTGGTGTACATCCACAGGCGAGGCAGCAAGCCTTCTTGTGTTTGTTGTGTATCATTGCTAGGGGCGAGAGACATAATCGGGCAACTCCTTTATCTATAGCACATCCACTTCGTAGGATAGCATTCTGTGGGCTAATAGCTCCAATTTAAGCCACATTGTGAGCAGTGGCGTGCCGGATGGTCGCTTTCAAAGGCGCGCCGGAAGGCTTCGTATTGTTCTCCATGCCAGATGTCTGTAAGCGATTGCTGGAAAATGTTGCCTAATACACGCTCTTCTTTATACTCTTTCGCGCTTTTATGCCCAAAGGGGGCAAAGCAGCATGAAAGGATGTTGCCGCTGGATGTGATATAGGTGAGTGTATAAGGGCGGCGACAACCGGACCAGGGGCGTTCACCGAAGTCGCGCTGAAGGCTCTCAACGGGCGTTGCTGAACCGGATGCACTGAATGTGATGCCGCGCTCTTTACACATTTTTTCGCAACGATGGACGATGGACAATTCTTCGGGTGTAGAACGGCGGAAGAGGGCCTGCTGCGAAGCAGCCAGTCCTTCCTCGAAGTAGACGAGACGCTGCATGTAGACTTCTTGAACGCCAGCATCACCAGCCAGCTCAACCAACGCAGGCAGCTCATGCAGGTTTTCGCGCATGGCGGTAAACCAGAGCGAGAGGGCGGGTTTAGTTGCATCTTGCGCTTTTTGCATGGTGATAAAAGCACGAATGTTGCGCCAGATTTTGTCAAAGGCATCGACGCCACGCACTTTGGCATACATCTCGCGTGACGCTCCATCCATCGACAGGCGATACTCGTCCAGTCCCGCGTCGATCAGGGCTTGTCCACGTTTCTCATTGAGCAGGATGCCATTTGAGTTAAACAGTACATAGACACCTCGCTCTTTTAGATAGCGTACCATACGTGGCAGCTCCTTGTTGAGCAATGGTTCGCCTAGGCCGTGCAAGACGACGCGCTCAAGACTGGGAAACTGATCGACAATGTAGCGGAAATTGTCGTAGCTCAGGTCGCGGTCATCTTCCCGCGAGAGGAGTGTGCGCGGACACTGCTGGCAAAACTCGTTGCAACGACTTGTTGGCTCAATATAAATGGAGCGCGGAAGTGCAAGCGTGGGAACCATCGGTGTCGTCACAGATGTGGGTTGTGTGGTCATTTGAAAATCCTCATGCTGGTAATATAGGCAGCGGTTACAGGCGCAAGCATATGGTTGTGTGCCAGCAAGCGTGCCAGACGTTGCAGATCAGGAAACTCGTCAATATCAAAAAGCGTCTCTACTGTGCTGACAGAGAGCCGCTGTTGATGCGCGGCAGCGATGGTCATGTCCAGTACCATTGGTGTACTCATAGGGATATCGCTAAACAGGTCATGTGGCTGATGCATGCCAAGCAGGTAATAGCCGCCATCTTCGGCGGGGCCAAGTACGACATCAGTGGTATCCAGGGCGGCGATAGCCTGGGTGATAATGGTCGGCGTCACCTGTGGTGTGTCAGAGCCGAGAACTAACGTGCGTTGATAGCCCTGTTCTTTGGCCCAGTGAAAGGCCGCATGTAGCCGTTCACCAAGGTTGGCTCCCCGTTGTGGGAAAAAGCGCATCTGCTGTACGGCGGTGGGGACAAGCGTATGCATAAAGGCGGCATAATCACTTTCGGCAGGTGTATATGTCCAACAGAGGTCATACGCTGGCTGCTCAACAAGCTTTTGGGCTAGATCGGTGAGAAATGCCAGATAGAGCATCGCTGTTTCCTGGTCGCCAATGGTTCGTCCCAGACGGGTTTTTGTCTTGCCCGCTTCGGGATAGCGCGCGATGACAACCAGCGCAGTGTTAACCATGCTGCCCCCTTGTGCCTGCGTAACGCACTGTTGTGCTGAGCATGTAATAAGCGGCCTTGACGCTCCCTATCAGCGTGCCAGCCACTTTTGAACGTCCGTGGCTGCGGCGACGATAGTGAATGGGCAATTCCTGGATACGATATCCACGACGTGCCGCTTTGACTACCATTTCAACAGGCCAACCGAAGGTCATTTCACGCATCTCTAGGGCGGCAAGCGTGGAGCAGCGCATGACGCGAAACGAGCCAATATCATGCAGATGCACGTTGTATAGCAGTGAGATCATGTGACTGACGAGCCAGTTACCCAGGCGAGCTTGTGGCGGGACGGCCCCGCGTTCTGAACGGTGGCTGATGCGCGAGCCAATTACAATATCGGCTTGCCCCTCTCTCACTGGTGTGAGCATCATCGCCAGATCGGCTGGATCATCGCTGCCATCGCCATCCATGTAGATTACAATAGTTGCTCCCAGATCGCTTGCGCTTTGGAGACCTTTCAGACAGGCGCGGCCATAGCCACGTGTAGGTTCACTGGCGATCAGTGCCCCAGCCGCTCTGGCGACATCTGTCGTTGCATCAGTGCTACCGTTATCGACAACAATAACCCAGTCTACAAGCTGTGATGGGATTTCGGCAAGCAATGGTGGCAGTGCTTCCTCTTCATTTAAGGCTGGTATGATAATAGCAACCTTCTCGGTTGTCATCTAGCGTATGTTCTCCTGACTACAAAAACAATGGACATTTTTAGTGGACACGATAAGGGGAATTACCCCGTTATTTCTTTAAAGGGCAATAGCACTCCTCACAACTATAATACGTTCTATCAGGTCAGGTATTTACATGGCACGATCAGATGTACTTGCAAAAAAATGTAGGACGCTTGTAATGTATTCCTGTTGGTAGCGCATATGTGCGGCATGGCCTGTCTCAAAAAGTAATAACTGTGAGCCTGGGATGCGCTCGTGTAGTAGGTGGGCATATGTGACGGGAACAATGCGGTCGCGCTGGCCATGCATAATCAGTGTGGGGCAGCGAATGGCGGTCAGTTCTTCATCGGTGATAAGCGTGCCACCTGCCGCGACAAGAGCTTCTTGGCCGCTGACATACATTGTGGGCAATGTGCGCCAATACGGTTCTCCGTGTAATTGGGCCAGTTCGCGTTGCCATGCTTCTGATAAGGGTGTCTCCAAGAGCCAGTGGCGAATGCCCGCGACATCCTGCGCATTGACGCTGGGTTGCGCTCCCAAGAGTGCAAGCGCGTGTACACGCTGTGGGTGCAGTGCGCTTAGTAACAGGCTGACGATTGCGCCATCGCTGAAGCCTAGGATATCTACAGTGTCGAGTTGTAGAGCGTCGAGCAGGGCTACAAGGTCGGCCACATCGTCACGATAATAGGTGACGGGATAGCTGCTGCGCGGTGAAGAATGGCCATAGCCATGCAGATGTGGTGCGAGTAGCGTGGCGTTTGCGCGCAGAGCTGGTAGGTGAGGGGCGAAATCGCTGGTGGGCGTTCCCGCGAAACCGTGAATAAGTAATATAGTCTTTTGTAAAGGAGATGATGTGATATTTGGATAAAATATGTCGTAATACAGTACAGAATGTAAGGCCGAAAAAAAAGGCATTGTTCACCTATCCAACCTGCTCGATGACTGTTTTGTTGCAGTATAGCATATTGCCGTGCGTGTATGTGGTGTTCTGGGGGCATATAGGCAATGACTTGACAGGCTGTAAACAGATGCATATACTTATTTTCAATATCTCTGGGTATGTTTTGCGTGGGATAAGCCGCATGATGTGCTAAACAGCAAACAAAGGAGCATATGATGGAATCCGAGCAGATGATGAATTTGCAGGGGAACCTACCATCAGGTAGTCAACCTTTACCCTCAAACGCGGTTGAAGAAGAAGTAATCATTCGCACTGTGAAGTTGAACAAATATTTTGGCGATAAGCAAGTCCTCAAAGATATTGATTTTGAGGTACATAAACGCGAGGTAGTGGCGTTAATTGGGCCAAGTGGCTCCGGCAAAAGCACGCTGATACGTTGTTTAAATGCATTGGAGAAGGCCACGAGTGGCGAAATTTATCTGCATGGCGAGCGGTTGAACTCCAATCTGTCCGTGAAGCAACTTAGTCCGATGCGACGTGAACTGGGTATGGTCTTTCAGCATTTCAATCTGTTTCCGCATATGACCGTTCTCCAGAATGTGATTGAGGCTCCGCTCTTGGTGCGCAAGATATCGAAGGAGCAGGCAGTAGCATTAGGCGAGAAGCTGTTGACAAAAGTAGGGTTGTTCGATAAGCGCGATGTCTATCCCAGTCGACTTTCGGGTGGACAGAAACAGCGCGTTGCGATTGCGCGCGCCTTGGCCATGCAACCACGAGCATTGCTCTTTGATGAACCGACTTCTGCGCTAGACCCCGAGCTGGTGGGCGAGGTTCTCAAGGTGATGAAAGACCTGGCGTATGAAGGAAGCACGATGGTAGTGGTCACGCATGAGATGCAGTTTGCTCGCGATGTATCAGACCGCGTTATTTTTATGAGTGATGGTTCTATCGTGGAACAAGGCGACCCCGAAGAGCTATTCAGGCAGCCAAAGGAGAAGCGCACGCAAGTCTTCCTGGAGCGTGTTCTCTCTGTTTTACCGTAGCTATCCAGGAAAACAAGGGGAGAAACACTATTTATGGGCTATGAACTCGATAGGCGCACATTCTTGAAACGCACTGGACAGCTTGGGAGCGTGCTGGCAACCGCTGGTGGGCTGGAATTGTTGATGGCGGCTTGTGGCAACGTCTCAACGACTACAAGCACAGTGGCGGCTACCCCGGGCTTTACACCCGTTGCCAGCAAAGGCTTGATGAACCCCGCTGTCTTGCAATGGGGGGCGGATTATGTCAGTGGCGCGCCCTATGTCTTTCAGGACCCAAATAACCCCGGCAATCTGATTGGCTTCGAGGTCGAAATCGCCGCTGCGATGGCGAATCTGATGGGCATTTTGCAGAAGCAAATTGAGGTGTGTTACTCAAATCTTGAGCAAGCTCTGGCGGCCAATCAGGTTGATATGGTCATGAATGGTTGGGAGAAAACGGCTGACCGCCAGAAGACCGAACTATTTTCTGATCCCTATTATCGCTATGGGCAACAGGTCATTGTGCGTGCCAATGATACCCGTTTCAATGGTGTTGTGCCAAAGAGTATCACAGACTTGGAGGGCTACAAGGTTGGCACTGGCTCCGGCTATCTAGCGCAAACGCTCATGCAGCAAGACTCCAAGATTAAGGTGGTTGCCTATGCGGGTAACATTGCTTTCAGCGATCTCGTGCAGGGTAAGCTCGACGCTTTCTTCCTCGATTATCCCATTGCCGCCTACTATGTGTTAGGTTCAGGACCAGGAGCGACGGCAATTCCACAACTGAAACTGCTCGGTGAGCCGATCTATCCCGACAACTATTATGTGGCCTTCAATAAGAGTAATCCGAATGCTCTGTTACTCATGCCAGAGATCAACCAGGCGTTTGCTATTCTGAAGAAGAACGGCACGCTCAAGCAGATTTATACCAAGTGGAAGATGTGGAACTCGCAACAGGCTGTTATCGGCATGGTGTAGCCTGTATTGCTTGTAAACATACGCTGTTTCACACGGATAGACATCACCGTCTATCCGTGTTATAGTATTTGCGCTTGGCTATTGAAGGCTATTTCCACCAGAGGGGCAGAATTTTATGAGTCTCATCTTGCAAGTTTTGCCAGACTTTATCAGAGGGGCAATCAACACAGTTATTTTGTGCGTGAGTTCGTTCGTGTTGGCTTTGCTCCTGGGGTTGCTCCTAGCTCTTATGAACAGCACCTCGATCACATGGCTCAGGCTCCCAGCCCGCATTTTTATTGAGATTATGCGCAGCACACCCATGATTACGCAACTTTTCCTCCTCTATTATGGTGTGAGTGCGTTGTTAGCGGTTTATAATTTGGCCAGCTATGATAATGCATGGACGGCGGGAATTGCTGCTCTGGCCCTTAACTATGCCGCGTATGAGGCCGAGGTCTTTCGCGCTGGCATCCTCTCCGTTGATAAAGGTCAAAGCGAGGCAGCTTTGTCGCTGGGTCTGACACGTGGGCAGGTCTTCTGGCGCATTGTGTTCCCGCAAGCTATTCCGTTAATGATTCCACCATTTGTGAACGATTTTATTTATATGTTAAAAGATTCTGCCGTGGTCAGCGTGATTGGTGGGCTGGAACTGACGTCAGTGTTGGATTACTGGCGTATCCGCAATGGTAGTAATCCGTTTCCTTTTTTTGCCCTTGCCATTATTCTCTATCTTGTATTGAGTTTGCCAACTTCGTATTTTGCGCGTAGTTATGAGCGTCGCCTGCGTTCCGCGCTCTAAGGCAGAAATGGGGATATAGATGGAACAAACGATTCTTAAGGGGAAGGCCCGTGCTGCACGTATACGGGCCAAACGCCAGCGTCCTATCTGGCTTGCCCTACTCGATAATTCGTTTTACCTGTTGCTGGCAATCGTCGTAGCGGCATTCATCTACTATCTCTATGCTTATCGTCATCGTATGCAGCTCGACTTGCCACTGCTGTTGCAAGGGGCAGAGACAACAATTTGGCTCTCGCTGAGCAGTATGGTTCTGGCAACGGTTTTTGGCTTTATGGGCGCGATGGGACGTATTTCAAATTTCGCACCGTTTCGCTGGATCACATTTGGCTATGTTGAGGTGATACGTGGTACACCGATTTTGGTACAATTGTTGCTCTGGGGCTTTGGCGTCAGTAGCCTGCTTTCAGCGTTGGGCTTCTCTCCCTACACCACAGCCTATCAGATCATGACGGTGCTGCAAAGCAATAGCCTTATGCCAGATGCGACCAATACGCTCTTTTTCAATTCTGCTTTTTACGGTATTTTGGGCCTGAGTTTTAACTATGGAGCCTATCTGACCGAAGTTTTTCGATCTGGTATTCTCTCGGTTGATAAAGGACAAACAGAGTCCGCTCTCTCCCTTGGCATGAATGCGCGTCAGATTATGCGTCACATCATATTACCGCAGGCGATTCGTGTCACTATCCCGCCTTTTACAAATTACTTTATTACACTCGTACAGGATAGCGCATTGCTCTCAACCATCGGCGGCGTGATCGAGTTACAACAATTGACCACATCGCTTGCCAGCCCGCTCTCATCAGACCCCTTTTCGATGCTTTTTGTGTACGTCTTGGGTGCGCTGATCTTCTTCATTATCTGCTATCCACTGGCAATCCTGGCCCGTTTCCTAGAAGCGCGCATGGGGGAGGCATACTAAAAAGCTGTCGCAATTTCGGCAATTTCGGCTGTTTTGCTGGCACTTGCTCAAAAAGCATTCATCAGGTATACTTGGTAGTAAGAAATTCATACCTTTGTTGCGTATGGGAATAACAGGTTTTTATGAAAATCACCGCGCTAGCCGGCAAAAGAAGAGGGCGTTACACTCCAAAATACTTTGTATTTTGTGGTTTCCACCTATCTACCTGCTATCCCTGATTCCTCATTTTCTCCCCATGTTGTTGTCGGTAATGCTTTGACATGCGTAGCCGTATTGTGCATTCACACATCCGCTTTCACACATCAGTGCTTACTCCCAAATGACATGTTTTGTTGTATAACACTTACCTGCATTTTCTGATCATTGTCCGCATGACTTATCTTGAGAGATAGGTTGTTTTCTATCTACAGGCACGTTGCATCGTCTTCTCTATTCACGTTGCAGCTGTCAAACCGATAGGCGGGTCGGGAGTAGATAAAGATGTATTGGACCGCATCACGAGAAAGGATTTTTATGAGTAGCGATGGTTTACTCAAGGCCCTCAGTGACTCACAGCAGTATCTCGATTTTGTACAGAAGCAGCAATTGAGTAAGCGCGAGGCGGAATGGTTGATTGATACCACCGTGAGCAATTTTGCGCAGTATTATAATAGTGGCTTTATCGAGTATCGCAAATCGGTTGCCGAAGCAGGTGATTTTGCCGCCGTCGAATGGACAGGACGCGGTGCAACCTTCAGGGATGTGCTAGGACGCGAATATATCGATTGTCTTGGTGGCTTCGGCGTGTTTAACCTGGGATGGGCACACCCGAAAGTTGTGGGGGCCGTGCAGGCACAATTACAGAAGAGTCCACTACCAACGCAAGAATTGCTTGATCCGTTGCGTGGTATGCTGGCCCATTTGCTCGCCGAGATCACTCCTGGCGATATTCAATACAGTTTCTTCGTCAGCAGTGGCACGGAGGCCGTTGAAGGAGCGATGAAGCTGGCAAAACTCTACACGCGCAAAAGTGGTTTTATTGCGGCTGTGCGTGGTTTCCATGGCAAAACGGCGGGTTCGCTCTCGTTGACGGGTAAAGCAGCTTTCCGCAAGCCCGCACTACTGCCACATAACAACGTGTATCATGTGCCATATGGCGATGCCGATGCGGTTGAACAGCAATTGCGCATTGCACGCGAGGTGGGCAACGATATCGCGGCTATTGTGATGGAGCCGGTGCAGGGTGAGGCTGGTGCGATTGTTCCCCCTGATGATTTCTGGCCACGTCTGCGTCAGCTCTGCGATGAATACGAAGTGTTGCTGATTGCTGATGAGGTGCAGACAGGGATGGGACGCACGGGTAAGCTGTGGGGCGTTGAGCATTGGGATGTAACTCCTGATATCATCTGTTCTGCGAAGGCCCTGGGTGGTGGGGTGATGCCGATTGGAGCCTTCATGTCCACACCAAAAATCTGGAGCGTGATGAATAGCAATCCCTTCATCCATACCTCGACAACGGGCGGCAATCCTCTGGCGTGCGCAGCGGCAATCGCGGCCATTAATGTGACACTGGAAGAGAACGTGGTTGAGCAAGCGGCAGAGAAGGGTACATACTTCATCGCTCGCTTGAAAGAGATCGCGGCGCTCCATCCCGACATCTACACCGATATCACTGGCAAAGGCTTGTTAATCGGGCAACATTTTGTCAATGACGAGATTGGCTATGCCATCGCCTCCGGTCTGTTCAAACGCGGTGTCTTAATCTCCGGCACACTGAACAACTCACGTGTCATTCGCGTCGAACCTCCACTGGTGATTACGCGCGAAGAGATTGATACCATTCTCAATCGCCTGGAAGATACCATTCATGACCTGTATAGCAGCACTTCAACTCCTGGCTTGACGGTGATGAGCGAGGAGCATGTGGTGGCGCTGGACAAAACAGGCATACAAAGTAGCAGTGCGGTTGCATAGCTGAGGGGACATGGTATGCATATTGTTGTTCTGGGTGGCGCGGGTGCAATGGGACGTGTCACTGTGCGCGCGCTGACAGAATACCCTGATGTTGATCAGATCACGCTGGCTGATTACAACGAGGTGCGCGCCCGTGAGGTCGCGGCCTCGTTGTATAGTCGTGTTCTCGCTGTCAAACAGATTGACGTGACCGACGAGACCCGTTTGCGCCAGCTTGTGCGTGGGGCTGATGTGGTGTTGAGTGCGGTCGATTATGTCTATAACCTGCCCGTACTCAAGGCATGTATCCATGAACATGCCCATTATGCCGACCTCGGCGGTCTCTTCCACATGTCGCGCACGTTGCTGGCCCTACATGAAGAGGTAGCGGCGGCAGGTATTACCGCTGTACTGGGGATGGGCGGCACTCCTGGTATCACCAACCTGCTTGCTCGTCTCGCGGTTGAGCGTCTGGACAATGTGGAAAGCATCAAGGTCCAACTCGGCTGTAGCGATGCCACGCCTTCAACTGCCCCACTGGTCGCTCCCTACTCTATCCGCACCATCCTGGACGAGTTCACCAAAGAACCGCAAGTCTTTCAGGATGGGACATGGCACGCGCAGCGCCCATTAAGCGGACAAGAAGACCTGCTTTTCCCTCCACCGGTGGGACACGCAATGGCAATTTATTCGCTGCACTCGGAGTGCGCCACCTTCCCCGTCTCGTTTCGTGATAAAGGTATTCGTTATGTCTCGTTCAAAATTGCCTTCCCTGGCGATTTTATGAGCAAGCTCAAATTTTTGGTTGATCTTGGCTTTGGTAGCAATGACCCGCTCAACGTGCGCGGCGTCGGCGTCTCCCCGCGTGAAGTGTTGGCACGCCTGCTCGAAACCTTTCCGAGCGAAGAGGCAGAGGCCCAGGATTGTGATATTTTGCGCGTCGTCACAACGGGTGAGCATGACGGGCAAGCGTGTGAGATTACCAATCAGATGAAAGTTCTGCCATATCGCCCCTGGGGCGTGAGCGCGGGTGCGTTCGATACAGGCATGCCGCTGGCCGTCGTCGGGCACATGCTGGCACGTGGCGAGATCACGCGGCGCGGAGCCTTTGGCCCCGAAGCTTGTGTGCCTGCCGAGGCATTTTTCGAGAAATTATTGCGCTACAACCTGCACGTAGAGAGCATCATAACCGAGAAAAACACCTGAAACCTCTAATACATAAAATATGATAAAATTCCGTAGGGGCGTGATGAATCACGCCCCTATGCTCTGTCAAACGTCATAGTGAGGATGAGCATGACACCCACAAGGGGTGTCACTACATGATATCAGATGATATGACGTGCATAAAATGTAGTGACACCCCTTGTGGGTGTCATGCCTGTGTATCAATTGAAGATGAATGAACTGCCAAAACAGTTGGAATGACATTTGACAGAGCAGTATGCATTGGAAAGGCGAGAATGCCAATGCCGATGCATCACATCACCGTACTACCCATGCCTCCTTCTGCCCAGCTGAAAGCGACTCCTCGCCCCAAAACAAGATGTACCCAGGCACAGTATCAGTGGAGGCGGCGCACCATTTCCCCCCGCTTTCGGCAAATAGGTAGCGCAAAACAATGAATCACATCTAATAGAATGTGATATACTGACAAACATGAGTATTTGTGTTATATTTTTATAAAGAGACCGAATAGACAGGAGGTGTGACTATGACAATTTTCTGGGCCATTTTCGGGTTGCTATTTGTTTTTGGTGGCCCCATCATCTACGGAATAAGTATGTATATCCGTCAATCGTTCAAGCATCGTGAACGTATGCAGGAGAGGCGCAATGAGGAATTGCGGTTGCAAATTCAACTGGAACAGATGCGCAACACGCATGCTGGCAGGCCAAATGTGCCTTCTCAGTCTGATGTCTTGCCCAAGGACGCTTCCTGGGAGGAGCAGATCCAGGCCCCCTATGAAATGGGGTATCAGCAGATGAATCAGCAACAGTAGACAATAGCAGTCCTGATCTCATATGGAAAATGTTAGAACAGTTCTTCTGAAGAAGATGCCAGAAGAGGGCGATGATGGCCTTGAGCCACACTCTCTGGAAGCACTGTTAAAGACGGTGTAATAGTGGGTGATGCACTCTTTTGGTGAACATTTCTGGGAACTTTTGTCTTCTTTGCTCCACTCTCACGCTGATTGACCTGTGCTACCGTCAAGCAGGCTGGCCGATAGGCTCAGGATGTGTGGAGAGTGGACACAAACAGGGTATGCAAGTTCGCATGAAGCGCGCAGGTATTGCTCTGTCAATCTTCATTCCAACTGTTTTGGAGAGGCAGGGCGACCCTCGCAGTCGTCCTGCCCTTCACCCGATGCTGTTGTCCGTCCGTCTTGTCCGTCTGTTCCCCTCCCATGCAAAGAGGTGCAATGAAGCTTGACAGAGCATTACGAATGTGAAAGCTTTCCAGAGAAGTAATCAAACAAACACTGAAAATTGAGAAATCTGGTTTGTACAGAATTTACCTGCAATAGGAGAATATATGGTTGTACATGTAATTAATGATGTGACGCTTACATTGCTGGAAGGCAATATTGTTGCGGTGGAGGCGGACGCAATTGTTAATGCCGCCAATGCTGGCCTTGCGGGTGGTGGAGGTGTCGATGGTGCCATTCATCGCGCTGGAGGACCTGAGATCATGGCGGCGTGCGCTAAAATCGGTGGTTGTCCGACTGGCAGTGCGGTGGCTACAACGGCGGGTCGCCTGCACGCAAAATACGTTTTTCACGCCGTTGGCCCCATCTACGACGGACGGCCTGAAGATGCGCGGCTGCTTGCTAGTGCATATCAGGCCTGCCTTGATCTGGCAGAACAGCACCAGATCAAAAGTATTGCCTTTCCATCGCTCAGTACGGGAGTGTATGGTTATCCGCTCGATCTCGCGGCTCCTATTGCCTTGCGCGTGGTCATCGATCATATCACGAAGCCAACTAGCCTGCACACGGTGACATTTGTGCTTTTTGGCAAGACATCTTTTGCGGCCTACGAACGCGCCTTGAAAACGTTGGCGGAATAAGGTTGTGATACAGCAATGCCTGCTCATTGTCGCGCATGAGAAATGTGGTAGAATAGCAGTGATATCCCTGCTATTCAGCGATATTCGTAGCTATTTGAGATATACGATACGAATATCGCATGAAACGGCGGATTAGCTCACAAAAATGGCGTAAGTTCTGTATTTGAAAGGGCTACGGTATGAGCGAGTACAAACTACTCATCAATGGCGAGTTGGTTGAGAGTAGCACGGGCAAGACCTATAGTGATATCAGCCCAGCGACAGGTGCGGTGATTGCCGAGGTTCCTGAAACCACGCTTGACGATATGAACCGCGCAGTTGCAGCAGCACGGGCAGCTTTTGATGATGGACGCTGGTCTGGTCTACCACACGCAGCACGGGCAGCGATCTTAGAGAAACTGGCAAGCCTGGTTGAGTCTCACGCGGGTGAACTGGCAAGCCTGGAATCGCAAGACACGGGTAAACCGATCAAACTGGCGCGTGATAGCGATATTCCTTTTGCCGCCGATAACTTGCACTTTTTTGCGGGGGCGGCACGTCACCTTGCTGGAACTGCCAGTAGCGAATACACAGGCGGGCATACGAGCATCATTCGCCGCGAAGCGGTGGGTGTGGTGGCCTCGGTCGCCCCTTGGAACTATCCCTTTATGATGGCCGCCTGGAAACTGGGGCCAGCCCTGGCTGCTGGCAATACCGTTGTCTTCAAACCATCGCCTGAGACGCCGCTGACGGCCCTGAAACTTGGCGAACTGGCTTTAGAGGCGGGCATTCCTGCGGGCGTGCTGAATATTATTGCCGATGGTCCCGACGTAGCCCCCAGTCTGGCAAGCCATAAAGATGTCAACATGGTCTCGATTACAGGTAGTACGCGCAGTGGCAAATATGTGATGCGCGCTGCTGCCGACACGATCAAGCGCGTCCACCTGGAATTGGGCGGTAAGGCTCCTTTTATCGTCTATGAAGATGCCGATATCGAGGCGGCAGCCAACGGCGCGGTCGTGGGTGGCTATGTCAACTGCGGCCAGGACTGCACCGCCGCGACACGTATCTACGTGCATGAAAGCATTTACGATGCCTTTATGGCTTCGTTTTTGAGCAAGGTGAAGCAGATTCGTGTAGGCGATCCGACCAGCGAAAGCACAGACATGGGACCGTTGATCTCAGCTCGTCAGCGCAACTCGGTCGAGGGTTATGTCGAGCGTGCTCTACGCTCTGGTGCGAATATTCTGCTCGGTGGCAAGCGGGCCTCAATCGCGGGCTTTGAGAGCGGTTTCTTCTTCGAGCCGACGGTGGTTGCCGAGGAGCGGCAAGATGCCGAGATCGTACAGAGCGAGGTCTTTGGTCCAGTGATTGTTGTCTCGCGCTTCAAGACAGAAGAAGAGGTGATCGCGAAGGCTAATGGCGTTGTCTATGGTCTGGCGGCCTCGGTTTGGACGCGCGATGTCTTTAAGGCGATGCGTGCTGGCCGTGACCTTAAATTCGGCACGGTCTGGGTCAACGATCACCTGCCGCTTACTTCAGAGATGCCGCATGGTGGCTATAAAGAGAGCGGCATCGGCAAAGACATGTCGATGTACTCGTTCGAGGAATATACGCAGGTCAAGCATGTGATGATCGAACTGAGCGGAGAGGCACGCAAGGGTTGGCACTACACCATCTTTGGCGACCCCACGTAATGTAGCATTCCCATCGCTTTATGATAAAGGGCAAATCATCCAGGTAGATAGCCGTGATGATTTGCCCTTTAGTTTCAGTTTGGCGACAAAAAAGGCTACTTGCTCAGCAGATTCAGCGTGTTGCTATTGTCGTCGGTGAAGTAGACGAGCAGGTTGCCGTAGCTGTCGGTTGTGGCAGCGATACCAAAGAGAGCAGAATTTGCGCCCGTGATGGGGTTGACGGGATTGGGGTCGAGAACACGTGTGCCGACAACCTCACCCTCATTGGGGTTGATCTCAACCAGTTTATTATTGGCCTGGTTGACAACCAGCAGATCACCATTGATTGGATTGATTGCCAGACCTGCGGGAATACGCAGTGGACCACCCCGGAAGACCGTGATACCCTGATCGGTAGAAAGCATCGATGTCGTGTTGATCGTGCTGCTATTGGGGAAGGCCGCGATGCGGTTGCGCGCCGGGTCTACAACGAACAGTACATCCTGATAGGTCTTGTCATCCCACGTCCATGTTGGAACCCAGGCCATGCCCTGTGGTGCAATAATCGGCACATTGGAAAGGCTACCATAGGGGAATTGCCCAATCTGGAAGACTTTGAAGGTTGGTTTGCCGTTAACGGGGATGATGTCGATGCGGTCAATTGTGCCATTGCCCGCATTGGTTGAAAAGAATGCCGCGATAGAACCGTCATTGGGATTGGGTGTGCCGCCATTGAAGGCTTGTCCCCAGGGCTTATCGAAGAGAGGGCTGGTGATGGTGACGACCGCTACTCCGCTAGGAGTGAAAATCTGCACGTTGTTGCCGCTATAGTTGGCAACCCAATCGTTGCCATGAGCGTTGAACGCTTCGGCTGCGGGACCATTTGTACCCGCGTTAGGTGTGTTAAAAAGTTGGCCCGTGCCTTTGCCCATTGGGAAACGCACAAGCGTTGTGCCTGTGTCATTTGCTCCGAAGTTACTTACAACGATATCTCCAGATGCAAGGACGCCCGGTTGACCTGTTGATACCGTCCCTGGAGGAGCTATCGCAATGCCATAAGGATTGGCATCGACTGTGATAGGGCTGCCATGCGCGTCTAAGATATTGGCTGTACTGCCAACAACACTGATTGTGTGCAGTTGATTGATTGTGCTGGCACGGTCATCACTATGGGCAAATGTGACCGCACTGGTGGCAAAAAGTGTGAGAACGAGCATCGCTGTACTGGTCAATGCTGCCAGTATGCGCCATTTTGTCATGTGTATCTGCTCCTTTGCAATTGTAAAAATGTAAAACATCATTAAATGTGGCAAACCTGTGAAAGATGTTTTTGCTTATAGCATCAACAAAGTTCATATATTAGTACGGAGCAGGGTTACGACGTTGTGATGCAAATGGTTTGTGATTGCCTGGAGGTTATGGTGGTACACTCTATTCAATGAAATGTGGGGAGTCTCAATGCTCCCCACTTGTGCATGCATAGGCCAGGACGTTAGTGTAGATTATCGACCAGACGACGAGCAACATAGAGCCAGTGTTCAGGCGTATCGTCAGGGATAGAGCATCCATTGGCGAGCAGCAGGCGGCGGCCTTTTGTCTGCGTTACAGCACCCATGATCTCATTTTCCAGTTCGGTCTCACCACCGTGTACCAGCGGGCCACGTTCCGCCAGACCACCCATGAGACATTTATCGGTCATAGTGAGTGCCTCGCTGAGGCTTGGCCCGTTCAGGCGGTCACTCCAACTGAGGACCTGAATGGGGTAATTGGTGAAGAGATCGAAATAAATCTCATCATCTATTTGGGAGGGGTCGGCATGGATATGAATAATGTTGAGCCAACCGGCACTGGCTCCCTGCAAGGCTTGCAGATCGGAGGGACGGCAAAGCCGCGTATATTCATCTTTGGTAAAGTCCGCGCTGGTTGCTGCCATACAGGAGAAAAAAATGCCGCTGGCTCCGGCCTCGATGGCGGCCTGCATCAGCGTGCGCAGGTTTCCGGCCACTATCGCGAGACCTTGCGTGAACGATTCAGGGTCACGGCGTGCCTCAGCAATAGCCGATTGCATCCCCATGCCCATGTAGCGGAGCAAATAGGTTGTTGGACTAAAAAGTGTGAGGATAAGTGGGTAGTCGTTGCCCAATTGTGTGCGCAACGTGCGAATACAGCGTAATTGCTGCTGAAACATGGGTGTGTCTAGTGCGAGCGATGGCAGGTCACGCCATTGTGCCGCATTGGTGAGTGCGCTCGTGGGAACAGGATAGGGCAGATCGGGCATGATCTTGATGATATCGAGGTTGAACTTCTTGTAAAAAAAGTCTAGTGTCGCGGCAGCAAGCAGTTCACCTGAACCCTGGGCCTCTTCTTTGAAGTGATGCCAGAAGCAAAAAGGAATGCGGTCTACATGTTCTCCGTGGAGGGCAGCACGGACGCGTTCGGCGGGGGTCATTGTCTGTGTCATAGTCTCGTGAACTTTCTGTGAGCTATATTCTCTCTCTTCATGTTTTGCTGTTATGCATAGTGACAGAGTTTCTCTGCATTGCTTTAGAGTGTACGCACGTCATTCTTGGGGCGGGTTTGCTGGAGAGGTCCCAAACCTTGTGCATAGCGGTCGCGCTCATCGTCGCTCTGCCGCGTTGAACGAGCGAGGATGAGTTGATCGCACCAGCGAGCGAGCAAGGCGCCAATGAAAGCTCCGCCTGTGAGCAGTGCTGCTTTTACCAGCATAGTGTGTAGCTTTGCCATGATGTACTGTTCCCTTTCTTGACAATCGCGTATAATCTCGGCAATCTCACAACTCCTGTTCCTTAAGTATAGCACGGAGCCAGACAGTCAAACATAGTCAATCCCGAAGAGTCGAAGCGTTTTTGTATGCCATGCCATGAGCGGAGTGAGATGCGATAACGTTGTTTGGCATGCTGATTACGACTGAAAATGGTTGCCAAGAAGTAGGGGTGACCTCGACGTTATGGCTAAAATCTGTTACTATGTTGCCAATCTTCTATAGAGTGCAGTATTGTAAATTGCAAACTGTGATTTAAGAAGCGATGGAGAGGCTGTTCATGGATAGACTGCGGCGAAGAATTCAGGTTGCGCGTGGAGAACTGCCAGCGGACCTTGTGTTACGCAATGGGAAACTCGTCAATGTTTGTAGCGGTGAATGTTATCTGGCCGATGTTGCCATTCTCGATGGTTACGTGGTGGGCATCAGTGAAACTCAGCAGAGTGAGGCTAATGATTATCATGGGCAAGTAGAGCGTGATTTGCAGGGTCGCTGGCTGTCACCTGGGTTGATTGATGGGCATATGCATATCGAGAGTACGATGCTGGTGTTGCCTGAGTTTGCTCGTCTGGTTGTGCCATGTGGAGTGACAAGCGTGATGCTTGATCCTCATGAATTTGCGAACGTGATGGGCGTTGAGGGCATTCGCTATGTGCTGGAGTCAGGGCGTAATTTGCCGCTTTCGGCCTATGTGATGCTTTCGTCCTGTGTTCCCGCTTCTGCATATGAAAGTCCCTATCGCGTATTAAAAGCAGAAGATTTGTTGCCGCTCTTGGAAGACGAGCGCGTGCTGGGTCTGGCAGAAATGATGAATATGCCGGGCGTACTGCAAGGTGATGAGCAGGTCCTGGCAAAAATAGATGCCACGCTCCGTCGTGGGCTGGTTGTTGATGGCCATGCGCCGGGGTTACGGGGGCGTGATCTGTGTGCCTACGCAGCGGCGGGCGTAATGTCCGACCACGAATGCACTACAGTAGAAGAGGCGCGCGCGCGTCTGCGCTTAGGGATGTGGCTGATGATTCGTGAAGGCTCGGCAGCACGCAACCTTGACGCTTTGTTGCCGCTTGTGCAGGAATTGCATCCGCCGCGTGTCTTTTTTGTCACCGATGATCGAGACCCACAAGATTTAACGACACGCGGTCACATTGACTCGATGGTGCGTCGTGCAATCGCGTTGGGCTTGGCACCGCTAGAGGCAATTCGTCTTGCTTCATACAATACGGCGCAATATTTTCGCCTTTATGACCGAGGTGCGCTTGCCCCTGGTTTTGTGGCGGACATGGTTGTGCTGGATGATCTTGAGCAGTTCCGCGTCGAATCGGTGTATAAAGATGGTGTTCTGGTCGCACAGAACGGTCGGCTAATACGCGAGCAAGACGCTACACCTGTCAATGTGAGTGTTGCCGCGCATGTTACTGGAACCGTGCATATCGGCCCCTTAACGGAAGCTGACCTGCGTATACCAGGGAAGCCTGGTTTAGTTGAGGTGATAGGGATTGAACCAGGCCAGATTATCACGCGTCATTTGCAAGAAGAGGCACTGCTGCGAGACGGTGCGATTATCGCGGACCCGGCGCGTGATGTGCTGAAACTGGTTGTGGTAGAGCGTCATCATGCCAGCGGACATCTTGGGTTAGGTCTGGTCAAAGGATTTGGCCTGAGAAAGGGAGCGATTGCCTCAAGCGTGGCGCATGATGCGCATAATTTGGTGATCGCGGGCGTAGATGATCGCGATATTGTGCGTGCTGCTTATGCCTTGCAAGAGATGGGCGGTGGTTTTGTCTGTGTGGTGGATGGCGAGGTGCGTGCGCGTGTGCCTTTACCCTATGGGGGGCTAGTCTCGCCCTTACCGGCGCACGCATTGGTAGGGCAGTTGCGCACGCTAGATGCGCTCGCAGCTGAACTCGGTTGTCAATTAGAGCATCCTTGTATGACGTTGAGCTTTCTCTCGCTCTCTGTAATCCCCTCGCTTAAACTGACGGATAGGGGACTGATTGATGTCGAAACATTTACACTGCTACCACTACAAAGGTAATATGCATGCTACTCAACCTGGTTGAATATCATTGGGCCGAACACATTGATGATGCGCTACTCCTATTGGCGCGCCTCGATGTAAAAACTGTCCCACTGGCTGGTGGAACATATTTGCTGGCATTGCAAGATGACAGTATTGAAGCTGTTGTTGACTTGCGCGATCTGGAGCTATCCTATGTTGTGGAAGATGTGCGCGCAATGCGTATTGGGGCGATGACGACGCTCCAGCAGATCGTTGATACTCCGCTTACCAAAGACTATGCGATGGGTGTATTGGCAAAAGCTGCGCAGTTCTCAGTGGCATCGCAGCTGGTGCGCAACAGTGCCACGCTAGGCGGTACGCTGGGAGCCGGCATTGCCTCACAGGCTGACTTGCGTACCGCTTTGGTTGCCTTTGACGCGGAAGTCGTGGTACGTTCCGGTTCCAAGACGCAGGTAAATCTCAGTGGTGGAACTGCGGAACGTCCCGGTTTGTCACTAGCCAGTGTGGTGTATAAAGGCAAGCAGGAGCGACGTTTGGCATGCAGTGCCTTGAGCGAGGAGCGCAGGCCAAGCGAGTTGATGATAGAGATTATCCTTCCACGTCTCAGCTATAGCACCGGTGCAGCATTTCAGCGTATTGCACGCACTGTAAGTGATTGTGCCTTGCTGAATGTGGCGGCGGTGGTGGAATTTGACGGCGGCGTATGTCAAAAGGCGCGTTTGGTCTTTGGGGGTCTAAATATGGAGCCAATGCGCGTGCTGGCGGCGGAGCGACAATTGGAGGGGCAGACGCTCGATGTGCTTGCGGAAGAAGCACAGTTAATAACATTTTTGCGCAATGGATTAGTAGAGTTTCGCCCACCAGCGGACCCACAAGCCAGTAGTGGCTATCGAAGAACGTGTAGTGTTCCTTTGGCCTATCACGCGCTTTCCGAGGCGATTCAGGTCGCTCGCTGGCGTGGTATCATGACGAATCAATCGAGCAATACAGGCAACCTGGAAAGAGAGCGAGCCTAAATGGAACTTGAATTGCGTATGAATGGTGTGGTAAAGAGTTTGGAGATTGCTCCCAACGAAATGCTGCTGTCGGTGCTAAGGCGCGAGAACTATTGCGGTGTGAAACAAGGCTGCGACACGGGCGAATGTGGAGCTTGTACTGTGTTAGTTGATGGAGTTGCGCGTCCAAGTTGTACGATGCTGGCAGCACAAGCAGGTGGTTGCACGCTGACAACTGTGGAAGGCATCGGAACGGCTCGCCAACTGCACCCATTGCAAGAGGCCTTTATCGAAGTTGGGGCGGTACAGTGCGGTTTCTGCACGCCCGGCATGTTGCTCTCGGCCTATGCTTTGCTCAAACGCAATCCTCGTCCGAGCGAGGTGGATGTGCGTAACGCCTTGTCGGGGAACCTCTGTCGTTGTAGTGGATACGTCAAACCTGTACAGGCTGTGTTGCGCGCTGCCGCTATCCTGCGTGGCGAAAAGGTCGCGCCCGTGGAAACAACTGCACCAACCCGTGACGAACAGGCTACAGCCAATATGAGCGGGAAATTGCGTTCTGTCTCGGTCAATGGAGTTGCCAGCACGACGGGCAAACTCAGTGTGTTGGCAACGGGGGCAACAGGCCAGATGGCTGCCTTACGAAATAGCAGTTCTATGTTGAGTGTCGTGGGCAAGGCGGCTCGTGCGCTGGATGCGGTGAAACTTGCGACCGGTCGCCCTGCTTTTGCTGCCGACGAGCAGCCACGTGGTATGCTCTATGCGCGTGTGTTGACCAGTCCCCACGCGCATGCAGTCATTCGCTCTATCGATGTTTCTGACGCAAAAGCTTTGCCTGGTGTACATGCTGTTTTGACCTATAAGGACATGCCGCGTGTGGCCTATGCCAGCGTTGAACGCGTCAGTGGCGATGAGGGACCGCATGATCGCTATTGCCTGGATTACTTGATGCGATATGTTGGTGATCGCGTCGCTGTAGTCGCAGCAGAAACGCCTGAGATTGCCGAGCGAGCATTACATCTCATTCATGTTGAATATGAGGTCCAAGCTCCTTTGCTCGATGTGCGACAAGCCCTTGCTCCGTCCGCTCCGCGTGTGCATCCTGAGTCAGAATCTTATGGGATCAGCGACGCGGCCCACAATGTTGCAACACGCACACACATTGAAATTGGCGATGTTGGACGTGGCTTTGCCGAGGCCGAGCTTGTGGTCGAAGGCGAATATGTGTTACCACAGACACAGCCCGCACCTCTGGAAAATCATACGGTGGTGACCTATTTTGATGAAAACGAATATCTCGTCGTGCGCACCAGTACGCAAGTTCCTCACCATGTTCGGCGTGTCCTTGCGCTTCTGCTAGGCTTGCCAGCACAGCGTATTCGGGTGGTCCAGCCAAATATTGGTGGTGATTTTGGGGTCAAGCAGGAGGTGGTGCTTGAAGACCTGGCTGCTATTCTGACATTTACGACCAATCGAGCTATCTTGCTAGCTCACACGCGCATGGATGAGTTTAGTAGTCGAGTGCGTCAAGAGCATATTTTACGCATTAAAACAGGTGTGAAGCGTGATGGTACGCTTATCGCGCAGCAGTTGATGCTCCTTGCCAATACAGGAGCCTATGGTTCACACCCGCTGACTGTCAAAGCAGATAGTATTGCCCATGCGTTATCGCTCTATCCATGCGCACATATGCGTTTTGCTGCGGAGGCCCTTTATACGAATACACCGCCATCGGGCGTGTTGCTGGGTTACGGGTTGCCCGAAATGTTTTTTGCCCTGGAAAGTCAGATAGATGAGATTGCGCATCAGTTAAACCTTGATGCTCTGGCTTTGCGACGCAAGAACTGGATCACAACCAGCATGCAGCTTGCTCTAACCCAGGATGCAAAGAAACAGGGAGTGTTGGTCGAAAGTTGTGGGTTACCACAATGTTTGCAATTGGTCGAAGAAGGTGTGCGCTGGCGTGAACAGCGTGGCCGTCCAGGCAATGAGCGCATACGGCGTGGGGTAGGTATCGCGCTGGCTCTGCATAGCGATACGATAGAGAGTACCAGCGGCGTGTTGATGAAGATGAACGAAGATGGCTCATGCGATGTTTTTGCGAGCGTGCCTGCACAAGCGGGCTTCTCAACACTGCTTGCACAGATAGCGGCTGAAGGTATTGGTGTAGCTCTCGATGCTATTCATATGCACACAGCCGAAACAAATCTTGTCCCTCCTTGTACGGGAACGAGCGTGGCTACGCTTTTCTATAGCAGCGGCGGTGCTGTGAAACGTGGTGCCGAGCAGCTTCAACGGCAATTGCTGATTGCAGCAGGACGTATGTTACATGTGATGCCTGAGGTACTCAAAATACGTGTCGGCACGATTGTTTCGCCCAATGGGCAAACGGTCACCGTCGCACAGGTCGTGACATATATGCTTGCTGTTGAGAGCCGCCATATCATGACGACCGCTTCATGGAAGAGTGTGCAGACGCCAGCCACGTTTGCGGCACAGGGCGTGGAGGTTGAGGTAGATAGAGAAACAGGTGTTGTGCGTGTTCTCAAAATCGTGACGGCGGTTGACGTTGGGCATGTGATTAATCCAACCATCACTGAGGCACAGCTTCAAGGCAGTGCAGCGCAGGCCTTAGGTCTGGCAACCTGCGAAGAGTTGGTCTGGCATCCGCAAGGGAGGGCGTTGACGACAAACTTTGGCAACTATCATATTCCCACTACGACGGATATGCCGGAACTCCATACGTATCTCGTTGAAACTGATGACCCGTCCGGTCCCTTTGGCGCGAAGACAGGGGCGGAGGCTGCTCTGAGCGCGCTGGTTCCCGCGATTGCTAACGCGGTTAGCGACGCGCTTGGTATTCGTATGCATCAGTTACCGCTGACGCCAGAGCGTGTCCTGCGCGCTATTCATACTGCACGCACAAAAGCGTAGAAACTTCATTAGCACCCCCCCCATTTCATCACTGCAATACGTTTCTCCTTGAGAGAGGAACGTATTGCAATATCTTCTGTTATTTTACACTACGTTAGCCACTTGATTACATCTCTTTAATAAGGTATAGCTATCATAAAGAAGCATGTGTATTCATGATGAGGAGAACGTATGGAACGTGATCTGACTATACCTACTGTGTTACCATCTGCCAGGGTGGCACAACCATTGGCGCGCAAGCTCAAACGCTGGTTTTCGACGGGTCAGGCTTATTTGTATCTCTTGCCAGCTTTTGTGATTCTGGGTATTTTCGCGTATGCACCCGCCGTTTTTGTGTTCTACATGAGCCTATTTAAGTGGAATTTTCTTGTGCATGGCGATCAACCCTTTACAGGACTTGGCAACTATGAATTTCTGCTCCATGATCCCAATTTCTGGCAGGCGCTGCAAACTTCAATTCTCTATGTTGTGGTCTCAGTGCCATTGGTGCTGTTTCTCGCACTGTTCCTGGCAATGATCTTGATATCGGGCATTCGTGCGAAAGCCTTCTGGCGACTGGCTATTTTTTCGCCTTTCATTACGCCGTTAGTGGCGACAACCTCTATCTGGTACTGGATGTTCGATAATTATCATGGCTTGTTCGATGGCATTTTGCGCATCTTTCATCAGCAGCCGATTGACTGGTTAGGTGACCCACACTGGACCTTGCTCAGCATCATCTTCTATACAACCTGGAAATCAGCAGGTTTTAGTGTCGTACTGTTTATGGCCGGTTTGGGCAATATCTCTCCCTCGCTGTCAGAGGCGGCGCGTGTCGATGGAGCGAATGCCTGGCAAATTTTCCGCTATATCACCTGGCCTTTGCTGGTTCCAATCACGCTGGTCGTGATGCTGCTGGGGACAATTGAGGCGTTCAAGATGTTTCAGCCTGTTTTTCTTTTTGTTGGTGCGGATGGTGGCACAAATAATTCTGCGCGCACACTCGGGCTTTACCTCTTCTCGGAAGCATTCTCGACTAACTCGCACGATGGGCTAGGAGCGGCGATCTCAGTCGTGATCTTCTTGCTCGTATTCACATTTTCTGTCGGTCAGTTGATTTTCACGCGGCGCGATGCAGTGGAAAGCTAGTAAGCGAAAGGGGCAGTAAAGATGGCAACAATCCGTTCGCGCAACAGTTCGGTATCGCGTATGCAGCGTTGGCGCATGCTCCCACGTGTGATTTTTCTCTATGGGATTGCAGGTATAGCCGCCTTGTTTGCGCTCTTTCCGTTTTATTGGATGCTTGTTACGTCGTTGTTGACAACACATAGTGCGTTTGATACAAACCCGCATTTTTGGCCTGATTGGGCGTGGACTAACTACGTGCGGGCCTGGCAACTGGTTCCCTGGGCGCAATATTTTGCCAATAGTGTGTTTATTGCGACCTGTACAGTAGCCCTGTCAATTGTGACTTCGCTGCTGGCAGCCTATGCCTTTGGCACGATGAAGTTTCCAGGGCGAAACATCCTCTTCCTGGCAATTCTGGCCTTAATCATGATTCCGGGCGAGGCAACGCTGATTCCCAGCTATCTGATTGTCTCGTCGCTGCACTGGATCGATACCTATCAAGCACAAATAATTCCCTATGGTGTGAGCATTTCGGGCATTTTCCTGCTACGCCAATTTTTTCTCTCATTGCCATCGTCCCTCTGGGAGGCGGCTCAGCTTGATGGCTGCTCGCGCCTTGGTTATCTCTGGCGCATCGCCGCCCCGTTAGCGCGTCCTGCAATTGCGGTCGTCGCTTTGCAAGTGTTTATCGGAAGCTGGAATGCGTTCCTCTGGCCCTATCTCGTGACCAGTTCGGACGCGCTTCGTCCTGTAGAGGTTGGTTTACAGGCTTTTATTACTGCGGATGGCACAGACCCGACCGGGCTGGCTGCTGCCGCCGCTTTTACCACCCTGCCTGTGTTGGTCATATTCCTGATTGCGCAGCGGCAATTCATCGAAGGTATCACTGCTGGCAGTACAAAAGGTTAATGTTGTTTTCGTAGCTATTCAGTGTATTGTGGTGTACTGAGAACGTTCAGCTTTTAACTACGTAGTAGTAGCTGAGATATAGTAGCGCGTTTATTTGGTAGTAATAGAGAATACTATACCGAAAGGAAGAATTATGCGACGCAATTGGTTATCTGTGACTTCGCTGTTCGCATTGGCCATGATGATGTTCCTGAGTGCATGTGGAGGGAGCAGTTCAAGCACTAGCAGTAGCTCGTCGAGTTCTAGTAGTACTGGCGGTTTAGATGCCAGCAAGAAATATACCGTAAGTTTTTGGGATGCCTTCCCAACAGGAGCAAACAAAAAAACGGTAGATGCGTTGGTCACGCAGTATGAGCAGCTCCACCCAAATGTCACAGTCACTGTGCAGGCATATGACTCGTATACCACCCTTAAGACGAAGATCACGGCAGGGATTGCTGCCGGCAAACCACCTGCTATTGCGCAAGTCTACGAAGAGTGGGCAACGCAGTATCAGCAAGCAGGGGCATTACTCTCGCTGCAACCGTTTATTTCGGGCAAGGATGGTCTGAGCCAGAGCGATCTCTCGGATTTCTATCCCGTGATGCTCAAGGATGGGCAGATCAACGGGACGCAGTATATGTTGCCGTTCAACAAGAGCGATGTTGTGCTGTACTATAATGTCGATGCCTTGCAGAAATTAGGCATTACTCCTCCAACCAGCATCAAGGAGCTTGAGAGCGATCTGACAAAGGTCACGAAGTCCGATGGTTCTCGCTGGGGTCTTTCCTATGTGCCAGATGTCGATGGCTGGTCCATTCTGTATAAGGCGTTGGGTGGCACTGATTTCGTCTCGAGCGATGGCAAAACCGCTAATTTTGCTAGCAGCACGAATGCTCCCTATGCCAAACAAGCGTTGGGCGAACTGGCTCCGTTAGTGAAAGCTGGAGCGATTCATATCGTCAAAGGCTTTAGCTGGGAGAATGATTTTGACTCGCAGAAATCGCTTTTTGCGCTTTCCTCGATTGCCAGCTACCCATTCCTGAAGAGTGCCATCAATGGAGCTTTCCAGTTCAACGAGATGCCGATACCGGCTGGCCCGGCTGGTCAGTTCACAGTGATGTATGGTACGAATTTGGCCCTCTTCTCTGGCCTAGATAACGATACACAGGCGGCTGCCTGGAGTTTTATGAAATTCCTGACCAGCGCGCAAGCGAACTCAGCCTTTGTGCTGGGCACAGGCTATATGCCCACGCGCCAGTCCGTTTTCTCAGGGACCACATTGCAGGATTATTATGCCAAGACCCCTGCACGCAAGGCTGGCCCCCAATCGCTCAGTTTTAGCTTTGTGGCCTCAGCTGTGCCCGCCTGGGACCAGTGCCGCAATATCATCTCGGATGCATTTGTCAGTGCCTCGACCGGGCAAAGTGCTGTCGATGCAGCTTTTAGCAAGATGACGCAAAGCTGTAATTCAGCCCTCGCTCAGGGCTAGCCTAGATTAGGGCAGCCTGTTCTGCTCGAAAAGCCGCAAAGAAGCGTAAAGACTGATTGATCGCGTCCCTAGTGCTCTGTCAAACGTGTCGGATGACATTTGACGGAGCACTAGAGTTTTTACAGGTACATTATTCGTGTAATTTCTCCTCAATTGATGCGTATTGGATGCGATGAAGTGCTTATTTGTCGTGGTGTTGCCCCAATTTCTCTTCAAGGAACCAGAAAGCCTCGCTACGTGAGCGAATTGCGCCCTCGCTCTGTGCCTCTGCGATCTCATCCAACAATTGTCCAAGCTGCGGACCCGGTTGAATACCGAAATGATGCATGATTTCTTCTGCTTGAATCAGGCGCGGTGGCAGGATGCTCTGGCGTTCACGGATATAGCGCGTGAGCAGGATGCGTACCGCAGAGAGATGGCGTTCCCAATTGGGGAGTAGCGGCTCTGGTCCACGCATGGCGAGATGGTCGGCGAGTGAGATCACAGCCACGGCAATCCCAGTTGGGCCGAGATCGAGGAAATAGCGGCGAATAGCCCGTTGTGTGAGTGGAGTATTGCTGAGTTGACCAGGGCGCATATGGTGAGCGGCGACCTGTTGCGCGAGGCGCGTAGCATGCGTGTTTGCGCCGATGCGGTGCATGATTTGTTGCACCAGTGGTACACCTGCCTGTGGATGCCCATAAAAGTGAATATCACCATTGCTATCGACCGCGTAGGTGACTGGTTTGCCGATATCGTGTAGGAGGGCGGCCAGTTTCATTGCGGGCGACGTGAAGGACGCTACCGTTAATATCTGTTGCTCTTCTGCTTCGCGCAAGAGGGCCTGTAAGCTTAACAGGTCATCGGCGGTATGTATTGCCAGCGGCGACTGATGGAGCTGCTCGGCAGGCAGCTGTAATTGTGTCATCAGAAATTCCAGCGCGGAGACGGTTTCAAGCGAGTGCTCAAAAACATCCCAGTGATGGAGTTCAGGCTGAGGCATACCACGCGCTGCAATGAATTCGGGCATCAGGATAGTGAATAGGCCAAGCCTATCAAGCAGACGCAAATGCGTAGTTGCACTGGTTGGTGTCAGAATAGCATACATCTCTTCATGAATACGCGATGCGGCAGCTTGCAGTAAAAGATGAGCATCGCGTTTGATGAGCTTTTCTGTATGTGGGTCGATAGAGAGTGCATGATGAATTGCAAAGCGCACGGCACGCAGCAGGCGCAGCGGATCGTGCTGAAAAACAGTATCAGTGACTGTGCGCAGTGTGCGCGTGTGGATGTCGGCAAGGCCGTTGGCAGGGTCAATCAATGCGGAAGAAAGGCAAGCTGACTCGCCTTTCCAGATTGCGATGATTTCATGCAAGGGGATTGCAAGGGCGTTGATCGTAAAGTCGCGTTGGAGGAGATCATCCTGTATGAGCATGCCATGCATGGGGGCAACATCAAGTGTTAGCTCATCGTCCGCGTATTTTACAATGATGCGCGAGGCTTTTTCATGCAGATGCACATAATAGCCTTCAAGCATGTCGGCGAGCCTGGGCGCAAGGCGTGGTACGCTGTCGCCGATGACGATATCCCAATCGGTGACAGGCTGTTGTAGCAAGAGGTTACGAATGGAGCCGCCAACTACGAAGGCCTCGCAACTATGTTTGAGAAAGAAATTGTGTGTTTTCTCTAAAACAGACAGAGTTTGCTCGTCAAGACTATCTTCATGTATGGTCATATCTTCCCTGCTCATTGCTGACTCATTGGTCTCTTGTGGTATATGGTATCACCGCTGTCCAGTAGGAGGAATATCCCTTAAGTTTCAGAACTACCCCTGAAAAAATTCGGAAGTATTTCCGGTTATCTCTATACGACAATAGTGTTATACTTTCTCCACATATAAGCTTGGGTGGTGAGCAAATGAAATTTGTGCAGGGAGAAACGCGAAAGAGAGGACACTCTTGGCAGAACAAGCACAAAAGGCACTGGTAGCTTTTGACACTGACCACATTAAACGCTACGTCTTTGCCACAGATAGACTTAAAGAGATACGCGGGGCCAGTTCTCGGTTAGATCGCCTCAACCGTGATGATATGGTGAAAATTGCAAAACAGTATGGTGCTGAAGAGATATATGCCAATGGCGGTTCCGGTTTATTCTTCATTGATGCAGATAAGGCTGAGGCATTTGGGAAAGCTGTACAGAAGAAATATCGTGAAGACACAGGTGGAGGTGCCTCTATCACCTATACGATATTGCCATTATCTGATCAGTTTAACGGAAAGAAGCTGAAGGATGTTGCTCACATAGATGTAAAGGACGAACTTAGCCTGTTGCGCTGGAAACTACGCGAGGCAAAAGATCGCCCCCCATCCCATGTTGCTTTACCCTCTCATCCGTTCATGCGTCCATGTAATTCTTGTGGTGTGGAGTATGCACAGCAACCAGATACATCTGATGATGATCGAGATGCGCGCTACTGCCAAAGCTGTAAACTCAAGCATGAAGAAGACCGAATGGTAAAAGATAATATTGAAAGTTATGTCAGTGTGTTGCGGCGTAAAGGTGACTTGAAAGAAGACCTACTCTGGTCGCGCCTCTTGAAAAGACTACATAAGTTGGGCTATTCCATTCCAGAGAAGGCTGACCGTCCTGATAGTTTCAATGAGCCAGTCTTATCCGCAAAATCCCGGGGCTATCTTGGTGTGATTTATGCTGACGGCAATAGCATGGGCAAGAAGATTGAGGATAAATTAGATACGCTGCAAAAAATGCAAGCCTTTGCAAAGCGTGTTGATGATGCTATTTTTACCGCTGTCGCACAAGGAATTAAAGATTGCGGTTTACCGTCTGGCTCTGTCTTTCCTTTTGATGTGCTTCTGCTCGGTGGTGACGATATCTTAATGGTTGTCGACGCTGCTTATGCCTGTCAGCTTGCTGTTGCCATTGCCAAAGCATTCCGAGACGAGATGATAAAAAGCAACTCCAAAGATGAATTGTTGAAAGGCATGGATTTTTCGCTCTCGGTGGGTGTACTGCTTGTTCCTATCAAATATCCCTTTGGTTTGAGTAGAGAGATGTCAGAAGCAGTGCTGAAAGCTGCTAAAAAAGAGGGTGCAAAACGCAAGATGGCGGCTACTAAATCCGCGAAAAATGGCAATGTGCAGAACGATGACGGTTCGTACATCAATTTTATGGTCGTAGCTGGTGGCTCTATTCTCGACTATAACGATGCATATAGGGCACTTCATACTATAAAGCTTGATGTGAAGGACCCAGAGTTTTATGCTACGTTGCGCCCCTATGACCTTGCTTCTTTTGAATTGTTGCTCAAGAGGTTGCAGGAGGGCAAGGGGTTAGGGCGCACCAAGCTGCACCAGGTGCGTGAGGCGGTCATGCAACTCAATCGCACGACAAGCATTCTGGACGCGATTGGTCTACTGCGTAACTGGCGACCAAAGGAGCGCGAATTTATCCTGAATTTGATGAAAGAGTTCAATGATCGCTATTACAAGCGGCGTACAGGTAGTGACTCTGAAGGTAATCCACTCGTGCAGATTCCGCCTGTTTTCCCGTGGTTTATTGATGGTCAAAATGTCTATCGCACGCCGCTGCTCGATTTGATCGAATTATATGATTTTGTAGCGTCAGATGCGCAAGAGAGGAGAGAGCAATGACCGCTATTCATATTACCTACGCGCTGACGTTTCAGTCGCCCTTTCACATGGGTACAGGCGTGCGTTCCGGTTTGTTAGACCGCACAGTCAAACGCGACAACGACGGCTATCTCTACATCCCTGCATCAACCTTCAAAGGAACGCTGCGTGAGCAGTGCGAACGGCTTGAACGATTTTACGCGCAAGGACGATATGAGAAGCGTATTGTCACTCCGCATGATGCGCGCGCCTCGCTAGATGACTTTGCTGGTAATATTACTATGGTCACACGTCTCTTCGGCTCTCGTCTCTTCCCTGGTACATTGCACTTTGAAAATGCCTATCTTTCTGAAAGTGATAGAGGTTTTTTTGAAAGGCGGAGACGAGCTGGTTCAGGGCAAAGCGATTTTAAGCAGTTGCAAACAACAGAACTGACACAGGTGCGTATTGATCGCGTGACGCGCACTGCTGTCGAAGGTGCGCTCTATACCAGTGAGTTTGGTATTCCCGATCTTACCTTTCAGGGTGAGATCATTGGAGACCTGGACTGCACACCTGCCCGCCAACTGGTCGAGCGCGGTCTCTTCGCCAGCGTCAGTGAGAAGACACCCTCCTATTCGCTGCTCTTGCTGCTGGCAAGCCTGCGTATGTTTGAGCGTTTGGGCGGCAATAAATCAACGGGCAAAGGGCTGTGTGAGTGCGTGGTGAGCGAGTTAAAGATTGATGGGCAGAGCTATACAGCAGAACAGTATCTCTCCTGGCTTGAACATCTGGACGTATTAGACCAATACCCGCTTGTGTAGAAAGGAGCGCGAAAGATGAAATACCTCTATCTTGAGATGATGGCAGAGGAGCCGCTTGCCATTCGCGCAGACCATGCTGCAAGTGGAGCAAAAACCACCAAATTGCTTACTGGTTCGGCAGTACTCGGTAGCCTCGCCTCGCTCCATCGTCAACGCTATTCAGAGCAGCGAACTGAATTCCCTGAACTATTTTTGCAGGAACAGGTTTACTTCCCACAACTTTTACCTGCTTCCTATGAAATATCTGAGCAAGCACTCAGTGAGAATCGTTTCTTTCATTCTGTTTTGCCTGTACCTAGAACTGCACAATCCTGCAAACGCTTCGGCGGTTTTCACAAACTTAAAGAAGAGAGTCCTACCATACCCGCTAGACATGGTGTGCGTGACATGCTACTGGATTGGGCTACCTTCTCCTTATTGCAACAGAAAAGGGATATCAGTAAAAAAGAAAATCCGTTGGAAGCACATAAAGAATGCGGATACAAAGATGGCTGTACAGAGGTGCTTGATCATTACACGGGCTATTATCGTCGGCATTATGTTGATGCAAAACTGCGTACTGCGATGGAGGTAAAATCGTCGTTAGAGATGCATACGGGCATCAATCGCGAACAAGGCACAGTTGAGGATAGCATTCTCTATAGCCGCGAAGTTATTGCGCGTGGCTCGATATTCAGTGGCATGATTAAAGTTCCTGACCATCTTGAGGAACAACTTCTGCAATTTCATGATCAGAGAACCTATATTGGTACAGGACGCACAAGAGGGCTGGGTAAAGTACGAATCGCTGTAAGTCGCACTGATGGAGCGAACCATGGTTCCATGTATGGGCCACGAGAGCAAACGCTTAAACTGTTCAGGGAGAAATTGCTCAAATTTGATGATGCTCTTAGAGGGGTTTGTAGTACATTTAAGGCTGAGACACCGGCAGCATTTTACTTTGCTTTGACACTCCACTCACCTGCGATTCTGCTTGATGAGTATCTTCGTTATCGCGGCTCGATTGATGCTGCAACGCTGGCCGAACTGACAGGGTCTACGCCAAAAACATTTGAATTGCTTTACCAAAACGCTGGTGTACAACGCATCGCGGGTTGGAATGAGCTATGGGGCACGCCGCGCCAGCAGGATTATGCCATCGAGACGGGATCAGTTTTTCTGTTTAGCTCACAGCAGAAGTTAGACGATCAAATGCTTCTTGCCCTCTATCGGTTTGAGGAAGAGGGTATTGGTCATAGACAAGCAGAAGGGTTTGGACGTGTGTGCGTCTCGGACCCATTTCATCTAGAAAGGGAGCAGATGTAATGAACGAGGCGATGAAGATCAAAATTCGCGTCGCTGAAGAGTCCGAGAAACTCTACGGCGAGGCGCAAGAAATTGGTGAGCTAGCCGCGCAGATGTTAACAAGCGGGGGGCAAGAGGAAAGAAGCCGCTCGCAGATGACCAGCTTGCGGAGCATCGCTGAGAGTACGCTTAAATCCTCTGATGTGCTGGACTACATTAAAAAACAGATGGCTCGTCAACGTTCCTGGCGTGACACTCCTCGTGACGGTGGCGATAGCCTGGGCGAAAAACTGAAAAAGCTCATTGAAGGCAGAATTAAGACTACTGCCCAGCAAATTGCTAAAGAGATGCAAGGTGGTGAAGAGAGCGAAGAGGTACGTATCCGGCGCGAGTTACAGGTACGTTTGCTGTTAGTGCGTCAGTTTGTGCGCCAGGTTGTGGTGCAGTACGAATACGGCACAATATTTATGGGTGGAGGAAACCGACGATGATTACAGAGGCCAGCCTGCGTCGTGTGGACCTGCTGAGCGAGACGCTATTATATGACACCGCTTGCGCGTTCATCGCTGATTTTCGTCAGGCACAAAGAAAGACGCTACCGGAATCACAACTGCACGGACTGCACGATATCATCCAGGCGGAAAACTATCAGCAGCTAAAAAACTATATGGGTCATCAGCAATTACGCAGTTGGAGCCGCGATCAGGAATATATCAAAACCTTCTATAAAAATTTGGAACAGCGTATCACACAGGTTATGATTGACGCGCTCAAAGATATGCTGGCAAAAGATAATGCGCTAACGCTACACGATAGACCTGAACTTGAGATGCTGTTGGCCCGCGAGTTTATCCAGCACCTGATCGCCGAGCATAATTATTGGGAAGCAACAAACCAGTTAGAGCGCAGTCAGCAACATGCGGATGCCCCGCGTGGACCACGACCGCCACAGCCACCGCAAGGGAGAAGATAGCAATGGCACAACATACAATATCGCGCCTGGAACTACGAAATCGCTACGTTTTTGAGGGACGCCTGGAGATGCAGGCGGGCTTGCACATCGGCGGCGGCAAACTGACGCTCAGCCAGAGCGATAGCCCCGTTGTCTTGACGCCAGATGATAAGCCCTTCATCCCTGGTGCGAGCTTTAAGGGCGTATTGCGTAGCACGGTAGAAAAAGTTATCGGCGGCTTGCCAGATAGTTTGGGGCTGCGCTCCTGCGGCTTGCCTACAAAAGAGGAAACCAAGAGTAGTGCCTGGGATGATGGCTATAGCTGTCCAACAGCATATCAAGGTCTTGTGACAAAAAAGAAGCGTGAGGCAAGAAGTCCTAAAGAAGCACAAGATATTATGAATGAAGTGCGTGAACGGTTATGTAATACCTGTCAGCTATTTGGTTCGCCCTACGGAGCAGCTGGCTTGATGGTCAATGATCTCTACTTGACCAATAAAGAGTGGAATAGCGTCATTCAGGTGCGCGATGGCGTGGCAATTGATCGCGACAGCGAGACCGCTAAACAGGGTTTTAAGTACGACTTTGAGGTTGTACCTTCGCTGACAAATTTTGACATGCGCTTGATAATCGAGAATGCCACCGAGCAGGATTTGCAACTGATCGGCATTGGGCTGGGCGAGTTCCTTGGTGGCTTTGGTGGTATAGGCGGCCTGCGTTCGCGCGGGCTGGGCGCATGTATCCTGACCGATCTGAAAATTCGCTATCTGGACCTGGATGAGAGCTTGGGAGAGGCGGAGAGACGCAGTAGATTACAACGATATCTCGTGCGTAAAGAAATGGCAGAGATTGAATACCAGAAATTCTTAGATAAGTATATTGGGGCATTGTTCGCATAAGCAGAGGCGTAGAGGAGTGTGTCATGCTCAAAATGCTGGTAAATGAGGCGCATTTCGTGCTGGAGATCAAAGCAGAGGGGCCGCTGCTGATCAAATCTGGCTACAATACGATCAGTGGTCCCGATATGACGCCCGTGTTAACCTATCGCAATGGACAGCAAGAGGTATTTATTCCTGGTAGCTCGCTCAAAGGCATCTTTCGTAGTCAGTTGGAGAAAGTTGTGGGTAGTATCAGACCGCGTGTGGCCTGTGACCCATTTCTCAAACAAAACCCAGATCGCAACGCGAATGAAAGCGAGACAAAGCGTCATCGCGAAGCTTTGCAGGTATCGCGTCCATATTGCGGTAATAAATTTAGGCGAGATTCGCCTGCCGATGAGGTCTATAAAGGTTCGTGTCCCATCTGCCGTCTCTTTGGTTCGACCTCGTTTATCGGGCGCGTGGCGATTGGCGATGCCTATTTGGTGGGTGACAAGAAGACAACACAAAAACGAGTTGAGCGGCGCGACGGCGTGGGCATTGATCGCTTGACTGGTGGTGCATCCGATAAGGCAAAATTTGACATGGAGGTAGTGACGGAGGGCACGACCTTTGCCACCACAATTCATCTGCGCAACTTTGAAATCTGGCAATTGGGCATGCTCTTCGTGGTTGTGCAGGATTTAGAGGACGAGTTGATCCGCATGGGGTCTGGTAGTGCGCGCGGCCTGGGTCAGATCTCGGCGCGCATCAGCACTGACGTGCAGGGCTGGCACGGTGGCGGCGTTTCGACTACTACTATTCGCAGTGCGCAGGGACAGAAGCAGGAGCCAGACAATCAACTCTGGGGATTGGGACATTGGTTGAGCCACACCAATAGCTATGGTACAAGTTCAAGCGATCTGCTTACTCTCAAAAATCCCGTCCCACATACAGAACACGGCATCCGCCTTGTGCGTTCTTTCATGGGCGATGCGCTAACTAGTCTGCGTGAACAATCTCTCGACGACTTTTTACAGAGAATGGGTGAGTGGGAGCAGGCTCCAGTGCCATCAACAGCGAATGTGCAGCGAGGGCAGCGATGAGCGATGAAATAGTCTGCGCCATTAATGGCACAAGCATCATGTCTGTTATTGCAGCGATGAATATTCCTGATGACGCGCTGGTGTTGGGAGAAGAGCAACCGCAGCGCGTGATTGGGCGCACAGAGCGTGCGGAACTGCTGCATTTCGCGCACTACGAGCCAGCGATAGAACTGGAACGCTACACGTCTGGTCGGCTCTTCTGCTCGGCCTTTGAACTGCGCTGGCAACGCCAGGGTGGCAAATTGCGCATTGTCTACACAGGCCAAAGCCAAACTGCACCAGCACATAGTAGTGATGTGTTAACGGTAAAGAAGTCTAGTGACGGTTATTATATCCTCTTTGGCAAGCGTCACCCCGTAGGGACCCCCTTTTAAGCGGCGGGGGTTGCTTTACCAGCCGTGTAGGGGGGGGGGGGGGCCGGGAAAACAGGGCCC
>VFSW01000237.1_pt1 | contig 77079 bp, 74 predicted proteins | sample 5358111 | NCBI WGS metagenome assembly VFSW01 (sample SAMN11554181, study PRJNA540505) | mine drainage metagenome | isolation source: sediment from site ElyBrook_90M | place: USA: Ely Copper Mine, Vershire, VT | collected 2017
CGTGGCTGGTGTTCCTCGGCATGGGCGTGATTGGCGGGATGGGGTGCGGGCTCGGCTATATCGCGCCCGTCAGCACGCTCGTGAAATGGTTTCCGGACCGGCGCGGCATGGCCACCGGCATGGCGATCATGGGCTTTGGCGGCGGCGCGTTTCTGGCGGGCTACCTGAACGTTTATTTCATGAACCGGCTGGGGGTGGCGAGAACGGTGGTTGCGCTCGGCTTCGCCTACTTCATCGTCATGCTGATCGGCGCCGCCATCATCCGGCGGCCTCCGCCGGGGTGGAAGCCTGAAGGCTGGACACCGCCCGTGCATGGCAACAAGATGATCACGGATCGCAATCTCACCCGGAACGAAGCGATCCGGACCGGGCAGTTCTATCTCTTGTGGGGCATGTTGTTCATCAATGTGACCGCGGGGATCGGTATCCTGGCGCAGGCATCGCCCATGATGCAGGATATGTTCCAGAAGACCGCGCTTGAGGCCGCCGCGGTGGTTTCGCTGATCAGTCTGTTTAACGCCGGGGGCCGCTTCTTCTGGGCGTCGTGCTCGGATTACATTGGCCGCCGCAATACTTACCTCGTGTTTTTTGCCGTGCAGATCGTGCTGTTCCTGGTGATCCCCGGCCTTGCGGGCGGAGGCCAGTGGCTGGTTTTCGAAGCCGCGCTGTTCGTGGTCTTCACGATGTACGGGGGAGGGTTTGCGACGATTCCGGCGTTCCTCGCGGACATGTTCGGAGCGGAGAACGTGGGCGCCATTCACGGCGTGATCCTCACGGCGTGGAGCGCGGCGGCCATCGTGGGTCCGGTGATCATCACGCAGCTTTCCGAACGGGCCAGAGCGAGCCTGGCGCCGGGCGAGAGTAAAATACACATTTACGACCAGCCGCTTCAGGTGCTCGCGGCGTTTCTTACCGTGGGCTTCGTTCTGACGATGCTGGTGCGGCCCCTGCGCCGCGATGCCGACCCGATCTCAAAATGAGCACAAACCTCGAACTGATCAAGAGCACCTACGCTGTGGGCCCCGCGGCCCTGATGCCCGCGCTGGCGCCGGATGTGGAATGGACCGAAGCCGCAGGCTTCCCTTACGGCGGCACGTATCGCGGCCCCGACGAGGTGGTTAAGAACGTCTTCGCCCGCCTCGGCTCGGAATGGGAGGGCTTCAAGCCCGACGTGGAGAATATCCACGATGCGGGAGACACCATTGTCGCCACGGGCTTCTATCGCGGTACTTACCGGAAGACCAGCCGGCCCATGGAAGCCTCGTTCGCGCATGTCTTCACGCTGAAAGACGGCAAGATCGTCCGGTTTGTCCAGTACGTGGACAGCCGCAAGGTCTGGGACGCCATGGAGTAACGTAACCTTGAAAACGGCAGCTGCCCAGCGTGGCAGCGGCCGTTACGCCTCTTGCGGCGCCGATCCGTTGCCGCTCCCTCACGGTCACGGTTCCGTAGAATCGCTGCTCGCCCGAAGCGTGGGACGCCATGGAGTAGAACGTGCTTTTCCCGACGTGGGCCTTCCGATTGCCTGCCCACAAGCGGAAGTTACCGACAAAAGGGAAAATGCAAATGAAAAAAATCGTCCTCGCATCTTTACTGGCGGCCTCTGTTATGGCCGTCCAGGGCTACGCCCAATCCTCATCGGATTCATCGCAAACCACTACCACGACCAGCGACGGCCACAACACCAGGACAGACAAGTCAAGCATCGCAACGCAGACCGACCCGAGCGGCAGCCGGACGGAGACCGCTTCATCCACCACGAAAACGAAGAAGAAACACGGAAAGGTGAAGAAGTCGAAGACTTCGAGCAGCTCCACCTCCAGCACGCCCGCGCAGTAATTGCGCGGGGCGGAGTTCAATCCGGCCTGTATCCGAACCCGCTCAATACCGCGCGGCCCTTGCCGCGGAGGACGAAATCGGCAAACCTGCCGGCATCGGCTTTCCGCGGCGATGCGGCAATGACCCCCAGTTCCTGGGTAATCGGCCGGTGCAGGCGCTCGCTCACCTGAATGACGTTGCCGCTTTCTTTGTTCCTGCTCTCCCGCAATACCAGCGAATCGGCGGTGAAAACAGCATCGGCATTGCCGGTGGTCCCATACTGTTTCGCCATATTGATGTTGTCGGCGTAGACGATCTTCGCCTTCACCTTGTCCAGAATCCCCGCGTTCCGCAACGCTTCCATGGTCGCTTCGCCGTAGGGCGCGAGTTCCGGGTTGGCGACGGCAATGACGCGGATCCGGGGCAGAGCGAGATCCTGAATCCGATTCACCGGCACGGCCGGCGACGGCGCCCACAACGCGAGCACGCCATCGGCGTAAGCGGCGCGGCTCCCGGGCGCGAGCAGGCCTTCACGATCGAGTTGCGCCACGTGCCGCGCGTCGGCCGCCAGAAAGACGTCGAACGGCGCGCCATTTTCAATCTGCTGCGTGAGCTGCGCGGTCGATCCGAAACTGAACACTGGATGGATTCCCGTTTCGGCTTCGAATTGCGAGCCGAGTTCCCGCGCGACCGCGGTCAGGTTCGAAGCGGCCGCGATATCGAGGCGGGGCCTGGCGATTTCCCCGGCCGATACGGCTTTGAACGCAAGCGCGACAAATAACAACGCCGTGACGTGTTTAAATGTCGCCGCCATGTTTACAAGATACTACGCGGCGGTTTACGCCCCCGGGTTCTTTTCGACGGGAAGCCAGACTTCGACGCGCGTTCCCCGGCCCTCCGCGGTGTTGAGCCGCAGCCTGCCCTTGCACGCGCGCACGATTCCGCGGACGGCGGGAAGGCCCAGTCCGCGGCCGGTGAACTTCGTGGTGAAGAACGGATCGAACGCGCGTTCGAGGATTTCGCGACCCATGCCGCAGCCATTATCTTCGACGGCGATGGAGACGCATTCTCCGGCGTCCACATCGCCCTCTTCGAAGCCGGCTTCTTCTGCCGCTTCAGCTTTGCCGGCCGGAACGGCGCCGTGTCCGATCGTTACGCGCACCTCGCCTCCCTCGTCGCCGCAGGCTTCGACGGCATTGGCGATCAGACTCCGGAGCAGGGTCTCCAGGGAACGGCGATCGCAGGTGAAAGGCGCGGCATCGGCCTCGGTGGATACGCGGACCTTCGGCGGCGGCGGCCGGTTCGCGAGCAGCCGGTCCAGCAAACGGTCGAACTGCACCGGTTCTTTGTAGCGCAACTGGTAGCCCGAGGTGGCGAGGAGCAGACGCACCAGTTCGGCGGACCGCTCGCCCGCGGATACGATGTCATCCAGCAGGCGCGCCGCCCGGTGATCGGCGGGAATGATTTCTTTGGCGAAGGAAGCGCTGCCGAGGATGGAGGTCAGCAGGTTGTTGAACTCGTGCGCGAGGCCGCCGGCCATGACCTCCAGACTCTCCCAGTGGCGGACCTCGCGCAGCTTGCGGTCGATGCGCTTTCGTTCGCCCACGTCGCGCGCGGCGAGGTACATGACCCGATCGTCTTTCGTGTGGACCGCCGTGCATCCGAGTTCGATGGGCGCCGGCGATTTGTCACGCCGCTCGAACGTGATTTCGACCGGTTTCGCGAGGCCCGACTGCGCTTTTTCCAGAAGCTCGCGCAAGTGGGGTTTCTGCGGCTCCGGCACGAGGGATTCAATGTGGCGGCCGGCAAGTTCCCGCTCCGTCCATCCCAGATCCTGACAGGCCCTGCGATTGGCGTAATCGATCTGTCCCGATTCCCGCAGCAGCAGGATCCAGTCGCTGGCGCGGTCGCCGATGAATTTGAACCGGGCCAGTTCCCGGGCGGCGGCCCGTGTGCGTTCGCGCATTTGCCGGAGACGGGCGAACCCGACTGCAAGGGCCGGCCCGAACACCGCCAGAGCCACCCAGCTCAGGGCTCCGGGAGCGAGAGGAAAAAACAGGCCCGCGAACAGCGCCGCCATGGCCGTGGCGGCGAGGCCGGTGCCGGCGCCGGCCATGAACGACACGAGGGCGATGGAGGGATAGACCAGAAGGAACGGAGCCTGGAAGTCCACCCGGATCTGCTCCACGCGCAGGATGCCGCCAAGCGCGATGAGAACCAGGGCCACCGCGTACCCGAACAGCGGCGGGCCGAAATGCAACACGGTCGTTTCCCGCCCGGATTTCGCCATTCGAGTGACTTAGTGATTATTAGCACAAAAACGGCGGCTGCACCGGATCGCCGCACCGGAGGCGTCCGTTTGGCTCACCAGGTTATAGTGGCTCTGGCTGCATCGTTCTCGCTTGCAGCCCGCGCAACCGCATGAAATCAACGCCGACGCCAATCCGGATTCCGAGCCGCAAGAGTCAGGAACCGGCCGCCATACCGGGACTGGCCGCTTAACCGGATGCTGGTCGAATTCGAGCTGATCCAGAAGGCTCAGCAAGGCGATGCCGCTGCGTTCAACCAGATTGTCACGGCTTACCGGCGGCGAATCCTGGGTACGATCTCGCGGCTGATCGGGCGGCCGGAGGACGTGGAGGACGTGTCGCAGGAGGTTTTCATCCGGCTCTACTTTTCGCTCGGGCAGCTGCGCACCCCGGAGGTTTTCGAGCCCTGGTTGTACCGGCTGACGGTCAACGCCTCCTACGACTATCTGCGCAAGGGCCGGCGAAGGATGGAATCCCGGATGGCGGATCTGTCGGAACAGCAAGTCATGATGGCGGATGCGGTTGCCGGCGCGCGGGCGCAGAGCGACGAAGGCGAGAAGCGGCGCGTGAAGGACACGGTGCACGAGCTGCTGGCGGCGGTTTCGGAGGAGGACCGGATTCTGCTGACGTTGAAGGAGGTGGAAGGATTGTCGCTCAAGGAACTGGAAAAGGTCTATCATGTGAACGAGAATGCCCTGAAGGTCAGGCTGTTCCGGGCGCGTCAGCGCGTATTAAAAAAGATGAAGGACGTAACCGGACCTTCATCTTCGAGCGCCAAACAAGATGAGGTTGGCTGAGAAAGCGATATTATGTCCAATAGTCCGATGGAACAACGAAATTCGAGCGAAAGCGAAGCGCGCCTCGACGAACTGTTTCGGGCATATCGCGAGGCGTGCCCGGACCCCGATCCCGGAGTGAACTTCATGCCCGCCATGTGGGCGAAGATCGAGGCGCGGGAGGTTTCCGCCACGTGGTTCAGCCGGGTAGCCCGGGTGCTCGTGACGGCGGCTCTGGCTGCCTGCGTCATTCTGGGCCTGATGGCGCCGTCATCCCGGAACGTGCAGTTCGGGCAAGCCGGCGTTTATTTCAACGACACGTTCGTGGACGCTCTCCAGGCGGATCGGACGTCGACGCTCGAACCCCTGCATACGGAGCGTATTTCGTATCTGGAGCGGCGGTAGAGACGATGCCCAAGACCCGGACCAGCATCGCGCTGTACCTGATTCTTGTGTTCGCGAGCGGCATTCTGGTGGGCGTGGTGTCCCACAGATTGTACGCAGCCAACTCAGCCAGCGCCAAGAATCCGCCGCAGAGCATGAGCGAGTTCCGCAGACGATATCTCGCCGGGATGCGGGATGAGGTTGGCGCGAGCGAAGCGCAGATCGTCGAGGTCAACAAGATCCTCGAGGACACCAAAAACAAGGTGGACGAGCTTGCCGCCAGGGAAAAGCCGCTGCACGACAAGATCCAGCAGGATCACATCGACCAGATCAAACAGCTGCTGACTCCGCAGCAACGAATCGCCTACGACAACTGGCGCGCGGAGCGCGCACGCGCGAAGCTGCAAGCCCAGAAGGACAAGTAGGTTTTCTCAGGCGGGCGCGCTTTGAAAAAAGCCGCGAAAACTACTGGAGAGCCAGTTTGGCGGCTTTTTCGGCGCGGATCTGTTTGTATTTTCTCTCGAACTTGTCCACGCGGCCGGCGGTATCGACCAGTTTCTGCTTGCCGGTGAAGAACGGGTGGCAACTGGAGCAGATTTCGACGCGGATGTCGCCTTTATGGGTGGAACGGGTCTTGAACGCGTGTTGACATGCGCACACGACGTTCACCTCGTTGTAGGCAGGGTGTATTCCAGCTTTCATTTCTGTACCTTTCGGGAATTTTCATATTAACACAGGCCGCGAAATCCCCTGAAGCGGCAAAACCCCCGTGAGCCGTTGGAGGGCTCGCGGGGGTCTGCTTGAGGAAGTTACAACGCAACGAGGCAACCGGTCCTCATGAACATGATCCCGCCACTGAGAGCGGGACCGGCAACGTTAGAACGGTCGACTCAACAGTCGGCCACCTCGCGCGGTCTACTACTTGAATTCATTATTCTGGACCACCTCCTTCTTCAGTGCTACCTAACAAACTAAGCCTGAAAGTCAAAATTGTCAAGTTGTAGTAGTTTGTTCGGCGAAGAATGAAATAATTGACGGACATGCGAGGTTTCGTTTACGACCAACCCTCCGCCAGGGTGATTTTCGGCGCGGGCGCTTTTGACCGGCTGGCGGAAGAAGTGAAGAGGCTGGGCGCCTCCCGCGCGCTCGTGCTGGCCACGCCCGAGCAGCGCAAAGACGCCGATGAAGCCGCGCGGCGCCTGGGCAGTCTGTCCGCGGGCGTTTTCGCCGAAGCCGTAATGCATGTGCCCATTGAGACGGCGCGCCAGGCCCGGGAAGTGGCGCGGCGGTGCGATGCGGACTGCTGCGTGGCGATCGGCGGCGGGTCCACGGTCGGGCTCGGCAAGGCGATTGCGCTCGAAAGCGGCCTGGCCATTATTGCTGTCCCCACCACTTATGCGGGTTCGGAGATGACGCCGATCTACGGCCTCACCGAAGGCGGCGTCAAGAAGACCGGGCGCGACCGCAAGGTGCTGCCGAAGACCGTTATTTACGATCCGGAGCTCACCCTGACGCTGCCGCCGCGCATTGCGGGGCCTTCGGGGATGAACGCCATCGCGCATTGCGTGGAAGGGCTCTATGCGCCGGACGCGAATCCGATCATTTCGCTGTTCGCGGCGGAGGGGATTCGCGCGCTGGGCCGGGCGCTGCCCGCGGTGGTGCGGGAACCCGGAAATATTGAGGCCCGCTCCGATGCGCTTTATGGCGCGTGGCTGGCGGGAACGGTTCTGGGGGCGGTCGGCATCGGGATTCACCACAAGCTTTGCCACACGCTCGGAGGCACGTTCAATCTGCCCCATGCCGAGGTGCATACCGTGATTCTCCCGCACGCCATGGTATTCAACCGGGATGCGGCGCCGGAGGCCATGCGAACGATCGCGGACGCTCTTGGAGTCGAAAACGCGGCGCAGGGCATCTACGATCTGGCGGTCGCGATCGGCGCGCCGGTGGCGCTGAAAGATATCGGGATGCCGGAGGACGGACTGGAGCGGGCGGCGGAACTGGCTACTCAGAATCCGTACGCCAATCCACGGCCCGTGGACCACGCCGGGGTGCTGGAACTGCTGCGAAACGCATACGCGGGGCTTCGCCCGGATCAGACCCCCGGATTAGAATAGGATTTCCCTTTATGAGAGACGTTTTTGTTTGTGACGCGATCCGCACGCCCATTGGGCGCTACGGCGGATCCCTGGCGAGCGTTCGTACCGACGATCTGGCGGCGATCCCGATCCGCGCCCTGGTGGAACGGAATCCGGGAGTGGACTGGCAGGCTCTCGACGACGTGATTTTCGGCTGCGCCAATCAGGCGGGCGAGGATAACCGGAATGTGGCGCGCATGGCGCTGCTGCTGGCCGGGTTGCCGAAGGAGGTGACCGGGTCCACCGTTAATCGTCTCTGCGGGTCGAGCATGGATGCGGTGGGTACGGCGGCGCGCGCCATCAAATCGGGAGAGACGGAGATCATGATTGCCGGTGGCGTGGAAAGCATGTCGCGCGCACCGTTCGTAATGGGCAAGGCCGAGACGGCGTTCAGCCGCGCCGCCGAAATCTTCGACACCACCATCGGCTGGCGCTTCGTGAATCCGCTGATGAAGGCGAAGTACGGCGTGGATTCCATGCCGGAGACGGGCGAGAACGTGGCCGAAGATTTCAAAATCTCGCGAGCGGACCAGGACGCATTTGCGTTCCGCACGCAGCAGCGCTGGGCGAAGGCGAACGCCGCGGGGTTCTTCGCGAATGAGCTTATTCCGGTTTCGATTCCGCAGAAAAAGGGCGATCCGATGAAGGTCGAGGCGGATGAGCATCCGCGGCCGGAAACCTCGCTCGAAGCGCTGGCGAAGTTGAAGCCGATCGTGAAGCCGACCGGGACGGTGACGGCGGGGAATGCGTCCGGGGTGAACGACGGGTCGTGCGCGCTGCTGCTGGCTTCGGCGGCGGCGGTGAGCAAATACGGGTTGACGCCGCGCGCCAGAGTGCTCGGGACGGCGACGGCGGGCGTGGCGCCGAGGATTATGGGCTTCGCGCCGGCTCCGGCTACGCGGAAAGTGCTGGCGCAGACGGGGCTTTCGCTGGCCGCGATGGACGCGATCGAGCTGAACGAGGCCTTCGCCTCGCAGGCGCTGGCCGTGATGCGCGACCTCGGGTTGCCGGACGATGCGGGCCACGTGAATCCGAACGGCGGGGCGATCGCGATCGGGCATCCGCTGGGCGCGAGCGGCGGGAGGCTGATCGCGACCGCGATCTCGCAGTTGCGCACGACCGGCGGACGCTATGCGCTCTGCACCATGTGCATCGGGGTGGGACAGGGAATCGCGATGGTTCTGGAGCGCTGTTAAGCCCGGCGCGTTTGACTGGCGCGATGCTCGCCCGACGCGCGGAGATACAATCGAAAGCGGAATGAACAGGATCTTTTCGCTCCACCGTAATCCGAAGGCCACCGCGATCCGGTGTCTTCTTCCTTTGTGCATGATTTATACCGCGGCCGCGCAGCCGCCGGCCGCGCCCGCCGAGAGCAGCGCTCCGGCCGGCCAGACTGTGGACGGGGTGCGGCCCAACCGGCCTCTGTTTTTCAGCGAGGCATGGAAGCCTTCAACGCTCAAAGGGGAGCATCCCGTGGATCCCGCCGCGGCGGTCTCGAACCCGAATCTGGAACTGAAACTGTACGGGACGTCAGCGAAGGAGATTCAGCTTCTCGGCGCCCCGGACACGCCCGCAAATCCCACCCACCTCTGGGACGGGCTTTGCACTACTCCGTGCGCGGTTGCGCTCCGGGATAAGGACAACTATGTCGATCTGACGGGGATCGCGATGATCCGGTGGGTCACCAAGGTGTCCGGTTTTCAGAAAATTCACCCGATCGTGAAGCTGGCGGATGGAACGTGGCTCGTGGGGGACCACGAAGACGGTTCGAACGCGGACTGGCATAACGACGAGTTTTCGATTTCCGACGTGCGGTGGCGAAAACTGAACATTGAGAAGGTTGTCGTGACGGGAAACTGGGTCAATGCGCCGGATCTGAGCAAGGTGGACGAGGTTGGCTACACGGACCTGATGCCTGGAAGCGGACACGGCGCCGGCGGCTGGACCGACGTCGGGAAGATCGAAGTCTTCGGCAAACCGGTCAAGCGTTAGCGGGCCGGGGGGCGGGTTTGATAACCGGCCCCCCGCTCTCTCGCCTACCGGTGGAAACGGCCGACCAGGACACCTTTACCGAGGATGTGTCCCTGCATCGCGGCAAGTACGTCCTCACGCTTCGCGTCCGGACCCAGATCCAGTTTCGTATCGAGGGCGAACAATTCAAACGTGTAGTGATGGTACGGGGGAGCGGGCGCGCCCGGACCCATGAAGCCGACCTTGCGCCCCAGGTTCACGGCCTGAATGGTTCCGTCAGGCAGCTTTGCATCCGCGGGCTGTCCGCCGGCGAGTTCCGTGGCAGTGCCCGGAATATTGAAGGCCATCCAGTGCAGAACGTCGTCGGTCTTCTTTCCCAGCGCGACATCCGGATCGTGCAGGATCAGGGCAAAGCTGACCGTACCCATGGGCACGTGGCTCCATTCCAGCTTCGGCGAAACCGGATCGGGCACCGCCTGCGTATATTTGTTCGGGATCACCCCGCCGTCCTCGAAATCGGGCGACGTCAGAGTCAGACCGGGGCCTGCCGGTCCTCTGCCTCTTCCGCCACCCGGTCCGCCCGGTCCCTGCGCCAGAGCTGAGCCGATGCCGGCGGTCAGCAGAATCGTTCCGATCGCGATTGCGTGTCGTAATTTCATGAATTTTGTTTTTGCCTTTCCTGCGTCAGCATAACAAAACGGGACGGCCACAACTTAGTGGTGCCCGGCGGCCAGAACCACCGTTCGCTCCTTCGGCTCTTCCACGGGGACCTTGCGCGCCATCGCCTTCTCTGAAATCCGCGCCCGCAGTTCCGCCTTCTCCCGCTCGCCGCGCTGCTCGCGCTCTTTGAACTCCGGCAGCACTTCGCGCGAGAACAGTTCGATCGACGAACACAGCAGCTCATGCGGAATGCGCCCGGCCTGCGACAGGCAGACCACCTGATCGATGCCCACCTCTTCGAACTCACGCAGACGCCTGCGCAGCATTTCCGGCGTTCCGACGCAGTCCTGTATCCGGCCCTCCGGCATCGCGAAGTCGTGCGGGTGGGTCTTGTACTCGTCCCAGATGTCGCTTCTGCCCGGCTCATGCGCGCCAAAGAAACTGTAGTATCCAAGGCCGTAAATGAAGAAGCCGTAGCTTTCCTGCCCGATCTCCGCCATGCGCTTTTCATCGTTGCCGCACAGAAACGGGCACGTGATCGCGAACTGCGGATTCACTGCGTACCCGATCGGCTCGCACTCGTTTTCGATGGTCCAGTAATAGTCTTTCCGCCACTGGCGCGCGTCTTCCGGGCTGACGAACGAGAAGGTCAGCGCGCCCACGCCGAGCCGCGCCGCCTGCAGAATCGACTCACGCCGCGAACACGCCATCCAGAGCGGCGGATGCGGTTTCTGGTAAGGCTTCGGCACCACGTTCCGCTGCGGCACCTTGAGGGTTTTGCTCTCGTAACCCATGAACGGATCTTCCACCATCATCCGGATGGCGACGCGCAGGCCTTCGAGAAACATCTCCTTTTTTTCCGCCTGCGGCACGAAAAAACCGCCGAGTTCGGTTTCCGTGGCGCCCGCGCCCGCGCCGAAATCGCAGCGCCCGTCGCTGATCAGATCGAGCGTGGCGATGCGTTCGGCCACCCGCGCGGGATGGTTGATGTACGGCGGCATCTGCACGATGCCGTGCCCGATGCGGAGGTTCTTCGTACGCTGGCTGCATGCGGCCAGAAATACTTCCGGCGCGGACGAATGAGCGTACTCTTCAAGGAAATGATGCTCCGTGGCCCAGACGTAGTCGTAGCCCATGCGGTCGGACAACTCCACCTGCTCCAGCGCATTTTTGAGCAGCGCGTGCTCCGATCCGTCCGCCCACGGACGAGGGTGTTGCAGTTCGTAGAATCCACCGAATTTCATGCGGCGAACTTATCATGTCCCGCCGGACAGGTCAAATTCATGCCGCCCGCCGAATCCGGAACTACGCCTTCGTGCTGGAAAGCCAATCGGTGAGGACCTTCAGATCATGGCTCCAGAACAGCGTGAGACCGCGGTCCTGGGCGTCGATCAGGTTGTGTATCCTGTACACGCCGGTCAGCACGGCGGTTGGGACGACCTGCCGGCGCCCAAAGTCTTCCCGCCAGGCACCGGCCTTCACCGCCGCATCGTTGTTCAGGCGCTTCACCGAATTGAGAAAGGAATTCGAAACTTTACATTCGATCGGCATCAGCCTCTGGTCCCACAAACGAAGCACAACGTCCGCTTTCCGGCCCGCCTTTGGCTCCCCAAGTGTGCTCTCCGCGCAGAACTCCCCGGCGGCGGGCGCCAGCGAGACATTCGGAATTTGCCGCGCGGGCACTTCCGTGAGGCCTGAATCTTTCAGAGCCTGTTTGACCAGGGCTTCCTGCTGCGCCTTACCGGTCGAACGCCGGTTCGTTTGCACGCGGCTGGCGGCCAGCAGCGCCGCCGAGGCCGTGATGGCTGCTCCGCGTTCGGCCTCGGTGGGTTCGCGGTGTTCGACGACCCACGCAAAACGCCGTCGATCGAGCACCGCGCGGACCGTCTCCATCAATCGCTGAACATCCTCCGGCCTCCTGCGAAGCTGACCTTTCGCCAGTGAGGGAGCTTCCGCAAGCACTTTCAGATCGTCCGCCGATATCGGCGGCGCGGCCAGATACCGGAAAGCCTCCAGCAGATTCGGATCGGTGAGGACTGCAAGAGCCTGGCCGTCGAGCCGGGCCAGATCGTCAGTCGTTTCCAGCAGTTCCTCAACGTATCCCCGATAGAGATCGAACGCTTCGAGATAATCTTCAAGCGGTTCTTCCATTCGCTCCCGGCGAAAAAGCGCTATCGCCGTCATGCGATCCGCTTCGAGCTGCGCTTCGGTCCACAGCGGCGGATCGATCACTGCAGGACTCCCGCGGCGAGCATGGCGGGCGACGGAACGATGAGCCGCTCCATTTCCCGCGGCTCGAACTTCGTCAGACCGCCGGCATAGGTGCGGCCTGAGCACTGGGAGATGTTCGTCCGCAGGAAACTGAGAAGCGATGTCTGCGCGGTCTCGCTCATCGGGTCACGGGGATAAAGGCCGTGAGCGATGTTGATGTGGCGAGCGTCCGCCCGATTCAGAACGAACGCGGGAGCGCGGCGCGCCATGTAGGTGGAAATGATTGGGGCGGGGGCGCGCAGCCCCACGGACCACCACGCCTTTCGGTGGCTTGCGACATAGCCCTGGCTCGCGCCCTTCCCGCGGGCGATTTTCAGGAAACGTTCGACGGCCCTCCGCTCGGTGGAATCCAATTCGTCCAGGTCCACCGGAATATCGATCACGCAACGAAGCGCGCCCGCGTCGCAAAGAATACCTTCCGCCGCGATCACTTCCCTTGCCCGCGTTACGGCCCGGTAGAGAACGGATTGCGGCAGGCCATCGCTGTGCGGACCGGCGATCCATACTTCGTTGGCTCCGGTGACCTGGCCGCGGTGAACGCGGCACAACTCGCCCAGCTCGACGTAGCCTTCGGGCGGCTTGTCGGGGGAACGCGTCAGGCGCGACCAGCGGGCCTCGGTTATCAACCGGTCGCGATGAACCCTGCGGCCCGTGTTGAGCCCGTCCAGATCGCGCAGGCTATCGACGCGCCTGAAAAATACGGATGCCGGCTTCGATGCGATCTCGAAGGTGGTAATTGCGGCCGTCGCCGCCGCGTCCGGAAAAGGTTGCGCGGTCGGCTCGACCACGGTAACGCCGTGTCCGCCAAGCTCACCCGCGATAAGAGACCGCATCAAAGAGCCGTAATTGACGTCGAGCCACTCGGCCGCGGTAATGAACGCGCCAAAGTCTCCCGGGCGCGCGTTGCACGCGGTCGCGAGAAAAAAATGAACATGCAGTCCCGCGAGTTGGCTGGCTTTGTAGCCGAGTTTCGCGGCTTCAGCCGAAAGCCATTCTTTCCACTGCGCGGCAATCCGGTGATGCCGGACATAAGGCGGATTGCCAATGTAGAGCGTCGGATACGGAACCTGTTCGCTGAAGTCCCGGTAGTCTTCGAGGACGATTCGGGAGCGTTTGGCGAATCCGGCAACGGCGAGATTGGCGCGCGCGATCAGAGCCGCGAGCGGGTCGACGTCGATTCCGATCAGCGATGCCTGCGGAAAAGTCCTGCCCGCCTGCAATAGAAAACGCGCGGAGCCCGTTCCCGGATCGACGATGCGCTGCGGCGTTCCACGATCGGCGGCCCAATCCACCATCGAACGAACGATCGCGGCGGGCGTGTATGTCGCGCCGTTCTCGCGGCGCTCGGCGGGCGATCGAAGCGTGCAAAACGCTTCGCCCAGAGGGTCATTGCCTGCGCGAATCGAGTGACGCACCCAGGCAAGGCCGGCTTTTGTAAGCAGCGCGGTCCCTGCCGTTCGGGCCAGCGCGATCTCGGCCTCCGACCATGGACCCACTTCATCCGCGCCGAGAGCGAGAGCGGCAGAGACGAGTTCCAGTTCCGTTGGGAAGATGGCTGCAGACTCGCTCCAGAGATGCTGCTGCTTTCCGGCGAGATGGAGCAACGGATTGGGGGCAAGCGACATTCCAAAAGGCCTCTGCAAGATCAAGAATAAAACAGAACCAGGAACGGATGTTCCGCGCCGCCCGGCTCTCCGCGCTGTTTATCGGCGGAAAGGCGGAATCTCTCCACAACAGACCAGTTTACGGTCCCAACGGATACGATATGATCCGGGACAGTGACAGACCGACTGGAAATCCGCGAAGTGCTCGAAAATTGGGTGATCTGGCGCGACGCCGGCGACTGGGAACGCTTCCGCACCGTCTGGACCGACGACGGCCACATGATGGCCACCTGGTTCCAGGGCTCCGCCGCCGACTTCATCAAGGTCAGCATCGAGGGCTGGAACAAGGGCGTCAGCATTCTGCACTTCCTCGGCGGCATTTCCATCGATGTCGCCGGCGATCGCGCCATTTCCCAGACGAAGATGACCATTTCGCAGCGCGCCAAAGTGCAGGACCAGATGGTGGACGTCGTCTGCACCGGCCGCTTCTACGATTTTTTCGAGAAGCGCAATGGCCGCTGGGCGATCGTGCTGCGCCAGCCGATCTACGAGAAGGACCGCATGGATGTCATCGATCCGGATCCGGCCAATCCGCTGAAGCTGGACGAGGAAATTCTGCGGCAGTTCCCCGAGGGTTATCGCCATCTCGCATACCTGCAGACAAAGATAGGCTACGACGTGAAAAGAGACATGCCGGGGCTCAAAGGTCCGGAAGTCGAAGCGCTTTACGCCCGCGGCGGGAAATGGCTTGCATAAGAAGCGGTCCGTTGTTAGCCGGCGCGAAACAAAACGAGCGCCGCCGCCACTTAGTGATGTAACAGATCTTTCAAAGTGAAAGACCGGTTGGCCATAAGGAGTCTCACCATGCCTCTGCCCGTACCCACTATCGTCGCCGGCGGCTTTGCCGATCTCGGAGGTTGTTCCTACCGGATCGGCAGCGATGAGCTTTACGTTGCGGATGGGGGCGCCGGCAACATCAGCGCCGTAAACCCGCACAGCCATGTAAAGACCGTCGCCGGCACGGGCTTCAACGCTCCGAGCGACGTTGCGCTCAGCGTGGACGGGCTTCATGCCTATGTCACCGAGAATCCGGGCACACTGCTCCGCCTCAGCCTGAGCAACATGAACCGGGCCGCCGCCACGGTGGTGGCGTCCGGAATGAGCGGCGTCGATCAGATGGCCCTGGACGAAGCCCATGGCGTGGCTTACGTGGCGGAGTTTTCCGCCGGCCACATCCAGAAAATCAATCTGACCACCGGCGCCCGATCGATCGCCGCGACAATTTCCCATCCGCGAGGCGTGCTGGTTACCGGCGACGGCCGCTTCCTTTATGTCAGCAACGACGGCGGCGCGATTACCCGCTTCGACCTTTCGACGAACACCAGCGTCGTCATCGCCGGCGGCTTGAACGGCCCCCGCCATCTGACGTGGGCGGACAAGGGCGAGAGCGTCATCCTGTTTCCGCAACCGAATCCCACCGGCGCCGTGCTCAAGGCCGATCTGACAACTTCTCCCGCGAAGGTTACCGCGATTGCGGGTCCCACGGCGCCCAACCCTTACAGCGTGGCCGTTCTTTCTTCCAATCAGATCCTGATTGCGTGCGCGTCTTCCGTGGGCGAGGTCGACCTGACGGCTTCCGTGTATTCCGCGGCCGGCCCGGTCTTCCTTGGCGTCGGTTTCGTCCCGGCCGATGCCGCGCACATCCACAACGGCTATGCGGACACCACCGCGGACCCGAGTTATTTCTATCAGGTGAAAGACTGCCCCTTCGGAGGCACTCTGCCGCTGATGATCAACTGGCAACACGCGCGGAGCGCAGGGGCCAATTTCTATCAGGTCTTCATTGCCGGGCCGTCCGTGCCGGCGGCCCAGCCGGGAACTCAGGTGAAGCAGGCCTTCACGGATTATCTCTGGAGCGTCCCTCTCAACGCGTTTGAAGCGGTCACCACATCGCCCGCGCCGGGAGGGTACTATCCGCTGCGCTCCGCCGGCCAGATCTGGCTCAACTTCTGGCTCGGCCTCTTACTCGACACGACGGGCCAGCCGAACGGCCTCAACCGAATAGGCATTAAGCTGTTAGCGGCCGAGAGCGCGGCTTCCGAGATCGGGCATTTCAACGACACTGGCCGTTCCGTCAGCGTCATGCTCGACAACACGACGCCCGTCGCCGGCATGGAGCAGATTTATCAGCAGCCCGGCAACGTTCCGATAAACACCTGCGCGATCGTCACCACCGGCACTCCCACGTTCACGTTCGTTGTGACGGCTTCCGCCCCGCAGTCGCATCTTCTGGGATGGAGCCTGACGGCTTACTGGGGAGACAACAAGTCCGGAACCGTAGCTTCGGACAGTTACAGCAACCATATCTCGCCGTCGCGCCTGTGGGCCGGGATCGCCGCGGTTGCCGTTCCGCCTCCCGGCCCAACGCCGTGGAACGCCACGGTAGCCGGAGATCCTACTTCGACCCACTGCGCCCACTCTTTCTTCCTGAACGTACGGGACCGGGTTATTAACGGGTGGGGTTATGCGCACGGCGTGGCCAGCTATCAGAAGTCCATCACGCTGTTGTTCTAACGTTCTAACCGTGTTCCAACCGCTTTCGCCAGGCAAATCCCGGCCGGAGAATTGATTTTCACCGGCCGGGCAAAATAACTGGTAGACTATTGGATGTATTTGACTGTCGCCTCAATTTAGGCACGCGTTCCCTCGCCCACCCGAATTCCTCCGCTCTCAAATCCAGAAAGAAAAATCGAATGAAGAATATTTTTGTAGGTAATCTCAGTTTTAACTCCAGCGAACAGGACATCCGGGCGCTTTTTGAGGCCCACGGCACCGTTGACCGTGTGAACATCGTTACCGACCGCGATACGGGACAGCCCAGAGGGTTTGGTTTTGTCGAAATGAGCAACAACGCCGAAGGCGATCGGGCCATTGCCGCAATCAACGGCCATGAAGTTGGCGGCAGAGCGCTCAACGTCAACGAAGCCCGCCCCAAAGGCGAGGGCGGCGGTGGCGGCGGCCGCGGCAAATCCTCCCGCTGGTAGACCTCTCCTCAACCGATTCCGAACGAACCGATTGCGAACGGCTTCGCCTGAAGCCGTTCGTCGTCCCGCGGCCTTTAGCCTCGATCTGAAAAATGAAAACGATTGCGATTCTGGACAACGAGCCCGGCAGCGCGGAGAGCATGGAAGGAATCCTGCACCGCCACGGTTTTGCGATCTTTCGGGTCTCCACGGCGGAGGAAGCCAGGGCCATCTTCAGCCGTCCGGAGATTACGGTCGACCTCCTGATCGCCGGCCTCCCTTTGCCCGGAAACACGACCGCGAAGGAGTTGTACGACTCCTGCCCGGACACTCCGATGCTGCTTTTGTCCGAATCGCCACTGGAACAATGGTCTGAAACAGAGTTCCTCCATTTCAAATCGCTGCCGAACCGGATGGATTTCCTCCGGAAGCCGCTCACGGCGGGCGCCTTCGTTTCCAAAGTGAACGCCCTCCTGTACTCCTCCAGTTACACCGCCGGCCGGAAGGTTTTCGAAGCCGCCGCCGCTCTCCGGACCGGCTGATCAACCCAGCCTGATCAACCCAGTACCTTCTGCCACTTCGTCCTGCCGACAAAGAACGGCCCCATCTCCTGCATGTGACTCGACGTCTGCTGCGTCCTCCGCATCGCCTGTATGCAGGCGGAGAGCGGAAACAATTCCTTGCCGATCAGCCCGATGACAAAGTCGTTGTCGTTCCGGTCCATGCCGAAGCAGGCGAGGCGAATGTCGAGCGCGAACCCCGCGTCGCCGAAGCCGTGGCCGATTTTGCCGTGTTCGCGCAGGATGGTCATCTGCTCGTCCTGCGGCAGCGCGTTGAACTCGCCCTTGCGCCGCAGAGGATACCAGACGTGCCACTTCCACGCGGCATCCGTCACCACCTTGCGCGGGCGATCGAGCAGCCAGTCTTCGAGATTCGGTTCATACCCGATTGAATACGTGCGGCCCATCATGGTGAACGCGGGCTTGAACGCGAGGCCGTGAAAGGCGCTGTGGCGCAGGAACGGACGCAGCTTGTCCACGAAGAAATCCGGGTCGGCGCTCCACGTCAGCAGTCCGATGCCGCGCGGATCGTTGACGTCTTCGTAGAGAACGCCTTCCATGCCCGAGTCTTCGAGCTCCTCGGCCAGGTTCTCCGTATCGTCGGCGTTGCCGAATGCGAGCAGCTGCATGAACAGCCGGCGATCGGACGTCTGCGGCTGGCCGCCGCGCATGCCGCCCTTTTCCCTGAGATCGAGTGGTTCCACCACTACAGCGTAACTCCCGCCCGGCTTTTCATCAAAGCCCTGCATCAAAGCCTGGCATCGATAATGCGCGCGGTCGTCGGCTGCGGCGAGCCGCCATCGGGTTCCACGGTCACGGTGACCGCCACCGCGTTATCGATCGGAGCGAGCCGCACGAAGACCGCGGTCGCGTCCGCCCGGCTCTCGAACACACCCTGGGGCGCGGGATCTCCCTTGGCGGGAATCACCCACAGCTCGAACGTCTTGCCCGCGTCGAGCCGCGGCAGCTCGGCCGCGATCAGCACCAGTCCCCTGGCCGGGTTCACGAAGACGCGTCCTCTTGCAGTCTTTCTCTTCTGTCCGAACGCCGCATCCACGGTCGAGGGATCGGCGAGGATGGTGAGAGCCCTTTGCAGCTTCCCTGTATCCGCGGTCTGGCGGCGGCCCAGAATACCGACTGCAAGAAGCCCCACGCTGAGAACCGCGGCGATCGCCCATGGCACGAGGCTGCCCACGCGCAAACGCGCGGCGGCGGCTTTGACGGAACGTTCTTCCGGCGGCGCGGCTTCAACAGCGGAAGAGCGCGGCGCGGCGGACGCCATCGCGCGCGCCACGCCCTGAACGCAGTTGGGACAAGCGCGCGCCAGGTGCTCGCCGATCTCAATGCGTTCGGGATCGCCTGCAGTGCCGAGCGCGTACGGCGTATAGCAGCGGCTTAGTTCGTTGCAGGTCATACCGTCATTTTCGCGCGCGGGTTTCCGGATGTTGTCATGTCGAAGAGATTCTCTGACGAGCATAGCGCCCCATGCACGCGCAAGCGCATTTTTTTCTTGACATTCGAGTGGACTGATTCTATATATGAATCACGCTGCGATTTTCGAATCGCAAAATTCGAATCGGGAGAATCAATCGATGAAGAACGCAACCAAAAAAGCTGCTGCAAAGAAGAAGGCTGCTCCGAAGAAAAAGAAGTAGCCAGGCGGCGTCCCGTTTCGCGGGACGTAAACATTCAACACAACTCGAAGGCCCCGGTTAACGGGGCCTTTTTTCATTCCCTCTCACCGCGCCGCCTGCTTACCTTCTCTCGCCTCCACGATTGTCGCCTCCGCGATCGGCGGGCCGCGAAGGACGGTACTCCCTCAATTCATGCCGCTCCATGCGCGGCGCCGGCGAAACAGCGCGCGGTCGCGCGGGCGCTGCCCAGGGATGAACGTATCGATCCCGGTTCGCCCATGTTCTATCCCACGGACGGCCGCCCAGAATCAGCGAATGCGTTCTCCAGCCGAAACTCGCGCCGCCCCAGCCCCACGGCAGGAAAGACCCGATGAAGATGCCCGGACCGAAACCGATCGCGCCCCCGACGAAGAATCCGCCGCGCGGCCGGAAGAACACGATGTTCGGATCGTAATAAGGCACGAAGATGACGGATGGATTGACCGGGAGGATCTCGATATCGCCAGGTCCGGGTGTAATCACTCTGTACTGCGGCGTTGAGCGCAAATATCCGTAGCTGTATGCGCGCTGCCGCTGATCCTGAATGGCATCCATTACAGCCGGGCGGTCGGCCAGCACGGCATTTCCCAGATCCTGCGTCCAGGCCATGTCTCCGGCCATGCGGTCGAGCACCGAAGGAACCGGCAACAATGCGATCACGCTCGGGTCCCATGGAAGGTTATCTTCGCCGATGGCCCGCGCCAGCGCATCGCCCGCCAGATAAGCGTGCGCGCGCGCCCAGCCGTCGGCGTCCGGAATCTCGTCGGAGAACGTCGCCGCGGTCAGGACCTGGGCGAGGAGCGGGTCCGGATACAAGGCGATCGAAGCCACCAGTTGTTCCAGTTGGGGCGGATCGTAAGCTGGCGGAGGGAGAGGCGGAGGCGGGCCCTGCGCGAGGACTGCCACCGCGGAAAGACCGCAAAGGACACCGCAAAGCACACCGCAAAGCACACCGATCGATACCGAACGTCCACACAGAACACGTAATGTCTTCATGCCAGTTCCCATATCACCGATGGATGCAATCGGAATGCCACCGGTTACGGCGTTGCGGCGCCGGCGTCACGCGCTCTCGTCCACGTCTGCGTGCGCCCGAAGATCGACAGGCCGAGGTAACCCCGCAGAAAGAGCTTCTGTCCGCCGCTGCCCAGCGTGAACCGGCAGCGGTAGACCGAGCCGGTATCGGGGTCCAGAATATCGCCGCCTTCGTATTCCGAACCTTGCCTTCTCATGCCACGCATGATGACGAGGCCGATCACGGGCGCGTCTTTCCTGTCGCCGCTGCATTTGTCGCAGCGTTCGGTAAGCTCCTCGGGTTTGAAACTGGATTCGATCCTGCCTGAGAAAACGCCGTTCTGTTCGTAGATCCGGATCGTGCCGCGAGGCATGTGGGTTCGGTCGTCCACCGTAGTCCACAGGCACGCGGGCGACTGCGGAGCGGGCACGGCAGCCTCTCCCGCCAGCGCCGCCACGGGCGGGGAAGAGACGGCGAGACAACAGAAAATCGTCACCAGATTGTAGAAAGTCAATAACATCAATATACTTGTGATCGGCGCTGCAAGTGCCCGCAATGACACATAACCAGGACAAACTGAACGGTACCCGGAGCTTCGCGGCCGGAGCGGGGGACCTTTTCGACGGCTTCTTCGAGCCCGGCAGGAAATGGAATTTCCAGAAGGATCACCTGATCGACGGGCGCGCCCGCCGGGTCTTTGAAATGATGGGCCAGGCGTGCGAGTTCGGCGTCTACCCTTACCAGCTTCCGCTCGAAGGGCGTTCGGGCCCGTGGGTCCAGGCGGAGGGCCGCGAGTTTCTGATGCTGTCGTCGTACGACTATCTCGGTCTCATCGGCGATCCCCGCATCGACGAAGCCGCCATCGCCGCCATCCGCAAATACGGCACCGGCACCGGCGGCGTCCGGATGCTCACCGGCACCATCGATCTGCATCACGAGATGGAGCGGGACGTGGCGGCTTACAAAGGCACGCCCGAAGCCATTACGTTCAGTTCGGGTTATCTGGCGAATCTCGCGGTGATTGCGAGCCTGCTCGCGCCGCAGGACCGCGTCGTCATGGATGCCCTCTCCCATCGCAGTCTGGTGGATGCATGCAGGCTCGCGGGCGTTCCGCTCCAGCGATTCCGCCACAACGATATCGACTCGCTGCGGCACGAATTGTCTTCCGGCGCGCCCGCCAACCGGACTCTGATTGTCGCCGACGGCGTGTTCTCGATGGACGGCGATATCTGCCCGCTGCCGGATCTGATCCAGGTCAAACGGGACTTCGGCTGTTTTCTCATGATCGACGAATCGCACGCTTCCGGCGTTCTTGGCCCGAACGGACGCGGCACCGACGAGCATTTCGGGATACCGGCCGCCGAGGTGGATATCTGGAGCGGCTCGCTCGCCAAGGCGATCCCCTCGAACGGAGGCTTCGTCGCGGTTTCGCAGGAGCTTGCGATTTATCTGCAGCACTCGGCCGCTCCGTTTATTTTTTCCGCCGCGCTGGGGCCGGCGGCGGTGGCGGCGGTGAGCGCGTCGCTCGCGATCCTGCAGGTCGAGCCGGAGCGAGTCGCGCGGGTGCAGTCCAATTCGGATTTCCTGAGAGACGGCCTGCAGGCGCTTGGCTATGAGACCGGGCATTCGGAGACGGCCATCGTGCCGGTGATCCTGAACGACGAGACAACGGCGGCCATGATGGCCGGCCGGCTGCGCGAGTTGGGAATTTTCGTCACGCCGATTCTGTTTCCGGCCGTGCCCATGGGTTCCGCCCGTCTGCGCCTCTGCGTGACGGCGGCGCATTCCATTGCGGATCTCGAGTTCGCCCTCGATGGGTTCCGCCGGATTCGCCCGTAAGCCATGAAAACCGCCTTGATCGCCGGCATCACCGGCCAGGATGGATCTTATCTTTCGGAGTTCCTGCTGTCGAAGGATTACCTGGTCCACGGCATTGTGCGCCGCGCCTCCACCTTCAACACCCAGCGGCTTGACGGGATCTACGTCGACCCGCACAACTCGGGCGCCCGACTTCATCTCCACTACGGAGACGTCACCGACGGAACCGGCCTGCGCCGGATTCTCGAAAAGGTTTGTCCCGACGAGATCTATAATCTGGCCGCGCAGTCGCACGTGAGAGTGAGCTTCGATCAGCCCGAATATACGGCCGACGCCGTCGCCACCGGCGCGTTGCGATTGCTCGAAGCGGTGCGGGACCACGCCAGCGTCTCCGGCAAGCAGGTGCGAATTTATCAGGCGGGATCTTCGGAGATGTTCGGCGCCGCGGCGCCGCCGCAGAGCGAAACCACCCCGTTTTATCCGCGCAGCCCTTATGCCGTGAGCAAGGTCGCGGCACACTGGTATGGAGTGAATTACCGGGAGGCCTGGGGGCTGTTCCTCTCCAATGGAATTCTGTTCAACCACGAGTCTCCGCGGCGGGGCGAAACGTTCGTCACGCGGAAGATTACGCGGGCGCTCAGCCGTATCGCGCTCGGGTTGCAGGAGAAGCTCTTCCTGGGGAATCTGGAAGCGAAACGCGACTGGGGTTATGCCGCCGACTACGTCGAAGCCATGTGGCTCATGCTCCAGCAGGACCGCCCGGACGACTTTGTGGTCGCCACGGGCGAAGCGCATTCCGTCCGCGAATTTCTCGAAATCGCGGCCGCGCGCTGCGGCCTCGACTGGCGGCGGCATGTGGAAACCGATGCCCGGTACTTCCGTCCGACAGAGGTCGACTATCTGCTGGGCGACGCCACGAAGGCCCGGAGGACTCTGGGGTGGGCGCCGCGAGTCGGGTTTATCGAACTCGTCCACATGATGGTGGATCGGGATATGGAGCTGGCGCGGCAGGAAGACACGTTGATCCGGGCGGGGCACGCCGGGATTGCGCGAGGGTCTTTCAGTGGCTGAAGACGCGGTCCTGAGCGAACGCAGCCGCATTTTCGTCGCTGGGCACAGGGGCCTGGTGGGATCGGCCATTTGCCGGCGGCTCGCGCGCGCGGGCTTTTCGAACCTGATCCTGAAGACGCGGGCCGAACTCGATCTCCGGAACCAGGCGGCTGTCGAACGCTTCTTCGAAACCGAACGTCCCGCGTTCGTCTTTCTGGCGGCCGCGAAGGTGGGAGGGATTCTCGCCAACAGCACGTATCCCGCCGAGTTCATCTACGATAATCTGGCGCTGCAGACGAACGCGATCCACGCCGCGTGGAAGTACGGAGTTGCGAAACTGCTGTTCCTGGGTTCCTCCTGCGTTTATCCGAAACTCGCGCCGCAGCCGATGCGGGAAGAGCACCTGCTGACCAGCGCGCTCGAACCCACCAACGAGTGGTACGCGGTGGCCAAGATCGCCGGCATCAAGCTGGCGGAGGCCTACAGGAAGCAATACGGGTTCAACGCCATCAGCGCCATGCCGACGAATCTCTACGGGCCGGGGGATAACTTCGACCTGCGGAACTCGCACGTCCTGCCCGCCCTGCTGCGGAAGTTTTCCGAAGCGCGCGCGAACGGCAGCCCGGAGGTGGTTGTCTGGGGAACCGGCGAGCCCAGGCGCGAATTCCTGCATGTGGACGATCTGGCGGACGCCTGTTTATTCCTGATGCGCAACTACGATGCCGCTGAGATCGTCAACGTGGGAACCGGAACCGACGTCACCATTCGGGAACTTGCGGACATCGTCAAACGGGTCACGGGTTACGAAGGACAGATCGTCTTCGACCGCACGAAACCGGACGGAACCCCGCGCAAACTTCTGGATATGCGCAAGCTCACCGCGCTCGGCTGGAAGCCCTCCATCTCGCTTGAAGACGGCATCGCCGAGACTTACCGCTGGTATTCGGGCAACAGCCTCAACGCGAACTCCGCGGCCTGAAAGATCACGCGGAAAGTGGACCCGCGGCCCTCCGTGCTTTCGACTTCGATCGATGCGCCGTGCGCGCGCGCGATACTCTCGGCCAGCGACAGGCCAAGTCCGAAGCCTCCATCCGCCCGTGCGCGGTCGGCCTGGTAAAAGCGTTGGAAGAGGTGCGCGCGATCCGCCTCGGCGATTCCGATGCCGCAATCCTCTACCGTCACCGCCGCCCGTCCGGCGGCGTTGGAAACGGCGACCGTCACGTCCGACCCGGGGTGCGAATACTTGATGGCGTTATCGAGCAGCACGAGGAACAGCCGGCGCAAAGCCGGTCTGTTACCGGAAACCGCCGCCGGGCCGCACTCCGGCTCCGCCAGACGGATGCGGATCCGGCGGGCGGCGGCAACACTCCGCAGTTCCGTCGCGATGCCTGCCAGCAGTTCGTGCAGGTCGAGCGGCTCCTTCGGCATCTCCGCGGATTGCGCGTCGTTGCGAGCCAGAAACAAAAGGTCATCCACCAGTTGCGTCATGCGTCCGGCTTCCACCGCGATCTCCCGCAGCGATTCGCGATAGGACTCGGGCGAACGGGCGCGGCGCAAAGCCAGTTCGGCGCTCGTCCGGATGACGCTCAACGGCGTTCGCAGTTCGTGCGACGCATCGGCGGCGAACTGGGACAGCGTCTTCACGGCTTCTTCCAGACGCCCCAGCATCACGTTCCAGACTTCGGTCAGGCGCTGGAGTTCGTCGCCGGTCCCCGGATTCCGCAGCCGCAGCGACAGGTTGTCGATGCCGATCGTTCTGGCGGCCATGGTGATTTCGTCCACCGGTTTCAGCGCGCGCCGGCTGAGCCAGGCGCCGCCGGCGCAGGCTATGGCGATGGCGACGGGCACCAGGCTCAAAAGCAGAAACGCCAGGAGATCGAGTGTGTGATCGATGGTCCGGAGAGACGAGCGGATCTGCAACTGGAACAGGTTCGCGCCGGCCGTGAACTGCCTTTGGAGAGTCAGAGCCTTCCTGGACGAGGGCGCCTTGGGATAGTGGAACTCGAAGCCGCCCGCGCCGCGCAGTTCCAGATAATCCGCGGGCGGCAGCGCCTGGCAGAACTCCTCCAGTTCGTCTTTGAGTTGCGCGATCGGAACTTCGGCGGCCTCCCTGACGACGTAGTTCTGGAATCGCGTGGCGCCGGCGGAGAGATCGCGGTTCGCCTCGCTCATGAGCCTCTGGCGCAGAGAGAGCCAGATCAAGCCGCTGAAAAGACCCAGAGCCGCGGCCAGAATCAGCGCGTACCGCACGGTCAGACGAAAGCCAAGGGAGCGTTCGCGTCTCACGTTTCGCGCCTCATGCTTACGGCTCGCGCAGCGCGTAACCCACGCCGCGCACGGTATGAATCAGCTTCGGCTCGCGTGTATCCACTTTCAAACGCAACAGGCGGACGAAGGCTTCGAGCGTATTTTCGTGGACGTCGCAGTCGAACCCCCACACCGATTCAAGAATCGTCTCGCGCCTGACCACGCGGCCGGAATTCCGGAGCAGCAGTTCGAGCAGGCTGAACTCGCGCGGCGTCAGATTGAGCGTATCCGCGCCGCGCGTCACCCGCCGGGTAGCCGGATCGAGCCTCACATCCGCGGCTTCAAGGCAAACGGGCTGCGCGATGGAGCCGCGCCTGCTGACGGCGCGCAGCCGGGCCAGCAGGATCTCGAATGAAAACGGCTTGGTAAGGTAGTCGTCCGCGCCCGCGTCAAGCCCTCGAACCACGTCGGACGCGGCGTCCTTCGCGGTGAGCATCAGGATCGGCGTCCGGTTGCGGGCGTCGCGCAGGCGCCGCGCGACAGAGAGGCCGTCCATCCCGGGCAGCATCGTGTCGAGCACGATCACGTCGAACCGGGCATCGCGCGCCAGTTCGAAGCCCGCCACGCCGTCGCGCGCCACGACCACCTGGTGGCCCTCCTCGGTCAGGCCGCGCCGCAGCAGTTCGGCCATTTTGCGCTCGTCCTCGACGACCAGGATCTGCATCTGCTCGACTCTATCGTAACCGGGTTAGAGTTACCGGGAACGCTAACCGAGTCAGGTTCCCCTCCAGGCTCGTGAATCGCGCGCCGAGGGCGTTGATCTGGAACATTCCCGCGATCATATTGACGACGACAGCGTTACTTCGCCGGACCCGGCTCAGGCAACGCCGGTTTGGTGCTGATCAGGTGCGGCAGGTCTTTGTTGTTCTCGTTACAGGAATATTCAATCAGCTCCGGAAGCCCGGGGGTCGTCTTGAGCGGCGTGATGGTCCGTTTCTGGACCCAGGGCTTCGTGTACATTTTGGGATCGTCCACGGTGTACTCGTACGCGATCCCGGTGGGGGTGCGCGTGAAACGTTCGATCACGTGCAGCGCGTCGCTGTGCTGATGCCCGGCGGTGTCGAGCCAGGTCCAGGGCGCATCCTTGAGAGACACGGTATCGACCACGATGGTGTCGCCCTCCCAGTGCCCCACCGAGTTCCCCATGAAGTCCGGCTCCATGTTGGGGGGATGAGGACGCCCGTCGAGCGGAATCGCGCGCCACAAACGCATGTACTCGTACAGAATCACGAAGTAGCCGGGGGGCTGCACGATCTGCATGGGATAGGGCGACTGCATGATGCGCGGCACGCCCGGATACCAGCATTTCGACGTGGGATCTTCCCTGGCGTCGTGGTTCAGGAAAGCGGCGCGGCCGCGGTCCGTATACGGGACCTGATCCTCCTTGCCCTGGGCCATGTTGGGGACGTACGGAGGGTTCCAGAACCCGGAAAAGTCGGGCTTGCCGTCGGCGGTCCGCGGTATGGCCGGGGCTGTTTCCCGTGTCTGCGCGCCGGCTTGCGGCAGCGCCAGAAACGCGCATGCGGCCGCCGCCGCGATCGAACGATAAATAGAACGATTCCCCACGACGTTTGCTCCCTGCTTACTCTATCGCAATTCCCGGCAGCGGGGCCGGGCTCAGGCGAGCGCCCGTTGTTACCATGGAGCTTTCCCCAACCATGGCCCTGCGTTTCCATAACACGCTGACCCAACAGGTCCAGCCGTTCGTCCCCGTCGATCCGAACTCCGTGAAGCTGTATACCTGCGGCCCCACCGTCTACGACTACGCGCACATCGGCAATTTCCGCACCTTCGTCTTCTACGATCTGCTGCGCCGCGTGCTCCATCTCAACGGATACAAAACCGACCACGTCATGAACATCACCGACGTGGACGACAAGATCATCCGCAACGCCGTCGCGCAGGGCAAATCGCTCGACGACTACACCGGGGTCTACACCAAAGCCTTCCTCGACGACTGCGCCATTCTCCGTCTGGAACGCCCCGAGCGCATCGCGCGCGCCACCGAACACATTCCGGAAATGGCCGCGGCGATTCACCAGCTCGAACGGGGGGGCCACACTTATCGCAGCGACGGGTCCGTCTATTTCCGGATCTCCACCTTCCCAGGCTACGGCAAGCTGTCGCACAACGATTTCGCCGGCATGGTCGCCGGCGCGCGCGTCGATGCCGATACCTACGACAAGTCCGACAGCCGCGATTTCGCGCTCTGGAAAGCGCCCAAACCGGGCGAACCGTCGTGGGATACGGAGATCGGCGCGGGCCGCCCCGGCTGGCACATCGAATGCTCGGTCATGGCCATCGAGTTCCTCGGCGCCACGCTCGACATCCATGCGGGCGGCGTGGATCTCATCTTTCCGCATCATGAGAACGAGATCGCGCAATCGGAAGCGCTGACGGGAAAACCCTTCGCCAATTACTGGCTGCACTCCGAATTTCTGCTGGTGGATGGCCAGAAGATGTCGAAATCGCTCGGCAACTTCCATACTCTGCGCGACCTCTGCGATGAGCGCGGCTTCGCGCCCGAAGCGATTCGTTATCTGCTCGCGTCGGTGCCCTATCGCAAGGGCCTGAACTTCACCATGGACGGCCTGAAATCGGCCACCACGGCCATCGAGCGTCTGCGCAACTTCAGCCTGCGTCTCGAATCCGCGAAGCTGCCGGAGGGTGCGGGCGAACGCATGGAAAATCTTGCCGCCGACGCGGGAAACGCCTTTCGCGCCGCGCTCGACGACGATCTCAATACCGCCGAAGCTCTGGCCGCCATCTTCGAATTCGTGCGCGAGGCCAACATTGCGCTCGATAGCGGGGAGTTCCTCGCCGGCAACGTCTCTTCGGCGCGCGCGGTGCTCAACCAGTTCGATTCTTTCTTCGAGGTGCTGAAGCCAACCGCCGCCGCGGGCGGGCTTTCCAGCGAAGACGTCGAGAAACTAGTCGCCGCCCGCACCGCCGCGAAAAAGGCGCGCGATTTCGCCCGTGCCGATGAGATTCGCGCGCAATTGCTGGAACAGGGAATCATCCTCGAAGACACAAAGGATGGAGTCCGATGGAAACGAAAGTAAATCTCCATACACGCGCCGTCCACGCGGGCGACCGCAAACGCACCGGGTCGTGGATACCGATCACGACTCCCATCCACACCGCCGTCAGCTATTTCTACGACGACACCGCCGATCTGGAACGCGTCTTCGCCAACGAAACGCCGGGGCCGAATTATTCGCGCCACGGCAACCCGACGAACCAGGCGCTTGAAGAACTCGTGACTTCATTGGAGGGGGGCGCGGGAGCGCTCGCGTGCAGTTCCGGCATGGCCGCGCTGCACATTGCGATTCTCACCGCATTGCTCGACCGGCGGCGCGTGATCCTGGCCGCCAGCGCGCTCTACGGCGCCACCATCAACATGCTCATGAAGGTGCTCGAACCTTCGGGCATCGAGACCGTGTTCGTGGATTTTTGCGACGAACAGGCGCTGGCCGCCGCCATCGCGGAGCACCGTCCCGGCGCGCTGCTCGTGGAAACCATCTCGAATCCGCTGCTGCGCGTCGCACCGCTCGACCGCATCGCCGCCATGGCGAAAGAAGCCGGCGCGCAGTTGATTGTGGACAGCACGTTCGCCACGCCGCTGATTGCGCGGCCGCTCGAACTGGGCGCGGCATATTCGGTTCACAGCCTGACGAAATATCTCTCGGGACACGGAGACGTGCTGGGCGGAATCATCGTGACGCAGGCTGAAAATCTGGAGCCGATGCGCGCCATCTCCCGCGCGCTGGGCCCCATGCTGGGACCTTTCGAAGCCTATCTCGCCATGCGCGGGATCAAGACGTTTCCGCTCCGCATGGAACGCCAGTGCGCGAACGCCAGCCGCCTCGCGGCCTGGCTCGCGACGCATCCCGCGATCGACCGCGTGAACTTCCCGGGCGACCCGCGCCACCCCGACGCGGCGACCATCGAACGCCTCCTCGCTCCCGGTCTGTACGGCGCCATGCTGAGCTTCGAAGTGAAGGGCGCGGATCGGGACGGCATCTTCCGCCTGATGAATGCGCTCCGTCTCATCGTGCCCGCGACCTCGCTCGGCGACGTGCAGTCGATGGTGCTTTATCCGGCCATGGCCTCGCACCGGGAGTTGTCGCCGAAGCACCGCGCGCGGCTGGGCATTCACGACAACCTGCTGCGGCTCTCCGCCGGCATTGAAGCGGTGGAAGACATCGTGGCCGATCTGGATCAGGCGCTTTCATGACCCGGGCGCTCCGGAGTTGCGTCGTACTGCTGGCGGCCGCCTCCGCCGCCAGCACGGCCGACCCGGACGCCCAGGAGCTTTTCCGGAGGGTCCGCGCGAAGGTCCTCGACGACGCCGGCCATGTGCCCCGCTATACGTGCGTCCAGACCGTAGACCGGGCTCAATACCGCCCGCAGTACCAGGCCATGCCCACCAGTTGTGGAGCCGCGATAGCCGCGCGCAAACAACTCCGCCAGCCCGGCTATCTGTTCTGGCGCGACCGCCTTCGTCTGGACGTTGCCGTGATCGACGGCGCGGAAACCTATTCCTGGGCGGGCGCGCGCCGGCTGGAAACCAGCCATGTCGACGACCTGGTGAAATCGGGCGCCACCGGCAGCGGCGAGTTCGTGTCTTTCCTGCTCAGCGTTTTCGGGGCGGATACGGACGCCATTTCGTATCTCGGCCAGGCGATGTTCGCTTTCAACGTGCCCCTGGCAAGGAGCCATTACACCTACCATTCGAGAGGACCCGATCGGACTACCGGTTACCACGGGACTTTTCTGGTGGACCCGGCCACGGCCGAACTCAAACGGCTGACCATCCTGGCCGACCAGTTCCCGCCCGGCGAAGATGCCTGCAGCGTGGAAGACACCATGGATTACCATCGCGTGAAGATCGGGAACGGAGACTTTCCCCTGCCCGAGGTCGCGACCATGGACGTGCTCTATAACTCGGGTACCGAATCGGTCAACGAGACCCGCTATTCCGATTGCCACGAGTATACCGGCGAATCGACGATCCGTTTCGACGACGATCCGGGGCCTGCCGGCGCCGCAGCGCCCAAAGCAGCGGCGCTTCCGCCGCGCCGGTTACCTCGGGGCCTGCGTTTTCGCATCGGGCTGGCTGAGCCCATCCATTCGCGAACCGCGGCGGCCGGGGACGCGGTGACGGGTGTGGTCCTCGCCGATGTGAAAGACCGGAAACACAGCGTGGTCGCGCGCGCCAATGACACGGTTCACGGTCGCATCCTGCAACTCGAACAGCGCACGTTACCCTTTCCGCGCTGGACTCTCGCCATCCGCTTCGACACACTGGAGCACGATGGCGCGGAGCAGCCGCTGACTCTGAAATCGCGGCATACCGGGAGCATGGACGGCGTGTTTATTTTCGAACAGGCCGGGGATATCGAGATCGACCGGAGCTTTCAGTCCGAGTGGGAGACCCGCTGAGCAGGGCGATCTCGCGTTCGGTGAGCGCGCGCCACGCGCCGATCTTCAACCCGCCGATTTCAATCGGGCCGATCCCGGTCCGCACCAGCTTCAGCACCTTGCTTCCGATGGCTTCGATCATGCGCCGGATCTGACGATTGCGCCCTTCCGAAATTCGAATCTCGATGTGAGAGTATTTGCCGGAATCGCGCACCCGTTTCACCACTGCCGGGCGGGTCGGGCCGTCGCTCAGCGCGACCCCTTGCCGCAGCCGGTCGAGGGCCTCATCGGTCACCAGATCGGCGCATTTGACAAGATAGGTCTTCGTAATCTTACGGTCCGGATTGGTGAGCTGTTCGGCGAATCGCGTGTCATTGGTCAGAATGAGCAGCCCGCTGGTGTCGAGATCGAGACGCCCGGCCGGGGAAACGAACGTATCCACATCGCCGATCAGATCGTAAACGGTGGGGCGCCCTTCGGGGTCTTTGAACGTGGTGATGTAGCCCGTGGGTTTGTAGAGCAGAAGATACACGCGGCCCTTCGATTCGAGCGGTTTCCCGTCGAACAGAACGCGGTCGCGGTCGAAATCGATCCAGAGATCCGGGTCTTCGACGACATGCCCGTTCACGCTCACGCGCCGCGCGTGGATCCAGCTGCGCGCCTGCGTTCGGGAACAGATGCCGGCTTTGGACAGAATACGTTCGAGCGTTTTGGTCTTCAGTGCAGAACTACCTTTGCAAGCCCCGTGTTGCCGCCGCTGTCGGCCACGCGGATCACCAGCAGATGCTCGCCCGCGGGCGCCGCGCCGATGCGAAAACGGAACTGCTCGGAAGGCGAATCGAGAATGCCATCCACGGGCGCGACGGGAGTCCACGGCCCCGCATCCACCGCATACTCCGCGCGGCGCAGCGCCGAGGCGCTGTCCTGCGCGTCGAAGCTGACATCCACGCCCCCTCCCGCCCTGCTTGCCGATTGAATGTGAATCGCAGGCGGTGTGTTGTCGATCAGGACCGGCGAACTCACGAGTTCCGTTTCCTTCGCCACCGCGGGCACGTTCGCTTCGCGGTCGGACGCGGTCACTTTGAAGGAATAGCGGCCGTCGGCGAGCGCGTCGCCATCGATGCTGAAGGCGCTCTCGTGCAGATTCTTCTTCAGAGGGATCCAGTCCCGGTCGCCCTCGCCGCGGAAGTCCACTTCGTAAACCAGCTTGTCGCCATCCGGATCGTCCGCCACCCAGGAGACCAGCAGTTGTTGCTGGGACGCGCGGGACAGCGTCTGGGTGGGGGTCCCGGTGGAAGTCACGGGCGCAACGTCGCCGGTATCGGTCACGGTAATGCTGTAGGGAGTGCTCGCCGCGCTGGCCGTGGATGAAACCCGCCCTCCGCCCGCCACTGGCGTCACGGTCGTCAACACCGTGATCGACCGGAGCGTGGGAGGATTATTCTGCGGCAGATACGCCGCGCTGATATTCTCCAGCATCGCGCCCGTTCCCGAAAGCGTGGCTTCGTATTGCAGGAAGCGCGCGCCGGGACTCGGGATCTGCCCGCCTGTCGTTCCAACTCCGGACGCGCCAACTCCGGACGCGCCGCCGCCGAGCGGAGCCCAGTCGCTCCACGTCGCATCGGGACGAATGCTGTTTCCGCTGCGCGTCCGCACCGCGATCGCGCCCTTGTCGCCCTGCCAGCGGAGCTTGCCCCATTGCGCCACGCTGCCCGCATCGAATACAGGCGATTCATACGTCCCGCGCGCGCCCGAAGGCCCCATCCGGTAGATCTTTCCCATGTTGCCGGTGGCGGCGAGGATGGAACCTCTCCAGTCGAGCAGGCGCGTCGCCTCCGCCTCGTTCGTCTGCGCCACCAGCGTCAGCTTGAGGTCTTTCGAGAGGCGATAGATGCGTCCGCTGTCGTCGGTGGCGAAGTAGATCTGGCCGTCCTGACCGGGCAGAATGTCATAGACGTTCTCGTCCTTCGAACTCCACAGCGTATCGACCGTATTGTCGGGGTTGATGCGATAGATGGCGCTTTTCTCGACCGAGCCGGTATCGGTGGTGGCCACGGTAGTGGTCGTGGTGACCGATGGAGCCGGGGCAGGGGCCGCCGGCGCGGGTTCCTGCGATTTGACGGGCGGATTCGGGTTGATGCCGGCCCCGGAATCGGCAGTCACCGTCACGCTGGTGGTGGCGGTGGAGGTTGCATCCCCGCCGCCCTGGTTCGCCTGCGCGCCCTGCACCTTCGCCGCCAGAGATCCGCCCAGCGCAACGGCGTACACCGCGCCATCCGGAGAGGTCGAAACGGCGCGAATTTCCGGCAGACTGGAATCGTAAAGCGCGAACGCCTTGTCTTTCGCTGCGATGCGATAGAGAATGCCGTTCGGCTCCGTGCCCGCGAGCAGGCGCCCCTGGCTGTCGATCGTCAGGCCTGTGACATTGCCCTGGCCGGTTGCGTAGTACGGTTCGCCCTGGCCGGGGCCGGTGATGCGGAACACGCGGCCGCCATCGCCCGTACCCGCGTAGAGCGTTCCATCGTCCGCCAGCGCCAGCGACCAGATGTATTTGGTCTTCGGATCGAAGTACTCGGACGCCTTGCCGTTCTCGATGCGATAAATCCTGCCGTCCGGCGAACTCGCGGCGTAGAGGACGCCCTTCTTATCCACCGCGAGGGCGAAGACCTCGGGGCGGTCGGCGGTCCACAGGAGCTTCGCGGCGCCGCCCGGTTCGATGCGAAATACGCGGCCGCGATTGCCCGTGGCGGCGTAGAGCGCGCCGTCCGGCCCCGTGACCACGCTCCACACGACCGGCTGGCCGGATGCGAACAGCGTTTCAAGCTTCGGCGCCAGCGACAAACGGCCGTCGCGCCCAAGCGAAACCCCGTCGAACTTGCCCTTGACGAAGTCCTGGAAACTCGTCATCTCCCAGACGGCGGAGGTGGAGCCGAAACACAGATGAGCGGCCAGCAGCAGCCCCGGACACGCGGCGGCGAACCGCTTCACTCCTTCACCTCGACCTGAACGGTTCTGGATCCCGTGACCATGGTTTCTCCTGCATCGATCGTGAGCTCCGCGATCTTTGAATTGCGATTCTGCGAAACGTTCTGCGTGCTGCCGAGAACCAGCGCCATCGAAGGAGGCAGATCGGGCAACTCTTCGCCGGCCACTTCGTATGCCGGTTCGGCGCGCCAGACACGCACGTAAGCCTTGTCGCTCGGCCGCAAACGGTCCACCGTTGAAAGGGACTGCTCGGGCGAGTGCGGCGTTTCGTTAATCACCTGCCGCAACTCGGCCTGGCTGGTCTGCAATCCGTCCGCGACCGTGAAATAAAGCGTCCCAGGCGCGATCCCGAGCGGAATTTTGTATTTGAGCGAGCGCGTCAGCTCGGCGCCGTTCTCGCCTTCGAACTGCGTCATCAGTTCGATCGTGTCGCCGGCCTTCACTTGCTTGCGGGAAAGATAGACCTGCCCGATATTCAGTTCCTTCCTCGAATCGAAGGATTCGAGCCGCAGAGAGATTCTGCTGACCCGGAGCGCGTTGAAGCCCGTCTGCATCAGGTACGCCAGAGGCACGGCCGTCTGGGTCGAGACCGGCATCGCGGACCCGCCGTCGCCCGCAAAGATGTTGCGGAGCTGAACCTTCTCGCTGCGATTGGCGAATTCGATCGCCCCCCGCGCCACGATGCTGGAGACGCCCTGCGCGCGCTCGGTGGCGTCGATGGCCGAAAACACCGCCATCTGGAAGAGAATCGGCGAGAGATACCGGTCGTTGACCATTTTCATGCGGTAAGTCTGGACCTTCCCTGTATCCTGCGCCACTTCGATATCGAGCGGGATCAACTCGGCGCGGCGGCCGAGCGAACCCGCGATAGCCGTATCGCGATCCTGCGAGATGACGCCCATCAGTTCGCGGCTGGAGGAGATTTTGAACGAAGTATTGACGTTGGCGAGCAGCGCGACGACTTCGGAGCGGGTGAACGGCAGATCGGCCGGCCCGACATCGAGGAAGCGGTGCCCGAAGGCGTAAACCCTGTTGCCGTCGATGCACGTCAGCGTGCCGTCAGCCCCGACGGTCATATCGCCCGACATCAGTTCGACGCTGATCATGGACCCGGGCTGCAGTTTCGAGGGATCGCCCATGCGTTCCTCCCCGGAGCCGCCGCTGGAGATGCCCTGGCGGGGTTCGAGCCCGAGCCTGCGCATCTGCGGCGCGAACCGCTCCACCGTGCCGGCAGTGAACCCGCTGAGCGCGAGAGGCGTGGCCACTTCGGTCATCCTTGTGTCGCCGAAGCCGGCGCTGGCGGGGGTTGAGAACGGCGATGCGGGGAAAAGCCCGTTGGGGGAGTTGCCGAGCATATCCGCCAGTGTCCGCGCGGGCGCCGCCGGGCGCGTGGCCGGAGCGGTATCCACCCTCAGCATTTCCTCGATGGGCCGGATTCCGGCGATCGGGTCTTTCGCGTACGGGAAGGCAAGCGCCACCGCGCCGATCAGCTTGCCATCGATGTAAACCGGGCTTCCGCTCATGCCCTGCATCACACCGGTGTGCTCCAGAGGACCGCCGGAGAGCCGTCCGAGAATCAGCGATCCCTTCGGGCTGGTGTTGTCGAGCACGCCGAGAATTTCGACCTGAAAATCTTCAACCTTCTCACCGCTGAAAATTGTCTTGCCGATCCCGTGCATACCGGCCCGGACGTCTTTCAGCGGCATGATGGAAAGGGCCGCCGGAGCAGCCGCTTGAGCGAAGCAGGCACTCATCAGCGCGGCGGCGAGCGCGAGGCGTTTCACGTTATTAGTGTAATCCGGGGATGCGGACGTGTTTTTTGAAGGGCGACCGGGGGATGCTTTCCGCGCGGCCTTCGCGATGGCCCCTGACGCTAACATCGAACAGGGGAACTTCTATGACTGTCCACCTGACACCTGAACAAGAGCAGCGAATTCAGGCCATCATTCACAGTGGCGCATACGAGACGGTTCAGAATCTGGCGGACGCCGCCATCGCTGCCGTTGAGCAACGGGCCGTGCGGGGTTTTGACGGTACTACCGCGTGCATCCGTGACGGTCTTTTACCGCGGGGACGGGAGAAAGACTGAGTCAGGCGCCTGCGGCCCGGCCGCTTTCACTCCTCTTTCACCGAATCCGCGGGAACAAGCACGGCGCCCTGGTTAAGCGACAAGGCCGTGCGGCGGTAGATGGAAAGCCAGCCCCGGCCGTCGGGTTTCCGCAGGGGCGGGGTTTGGCGGATGCGCTCCTCCAGTGCGGCTGCGGGGATCTCCAGATCGATGCTGCGCCGGGCCAGATCGATGGCCACGATATCACCGTCGCGGATGACGGCGAGCGGACCGGGTACGCCGGCTTCCGGTTCGACTTCGGCAACCACAAGGCCTTTGTTGGCGAGGCCGGACATCTGGCCGTCGGTGACCACGGCCACCTTCAGCGCCAGCCCCACGCCGTCAAGCGCGAAGACAGCCATGTTGGCCGCTCCGCCCATGCCGGGTCCGCTTTTCACTCCGTCGCCGCGCAGCACCAGGACGTCGCCGGCTTGTATTCCTCCGGTACGGATGGCTTCGAGCGCGGGCCCGCGATCCTCGAACACCTTCGCGGGGCCGCGGAATTGAGTGGGGCGGCCTTCGCCGCGGAGGCCGATTTTTACGACGCCGCAGCCAGGCGCGAGAGTGCCGCGCAGCAGCACGATGGCGGGTTCGCGCGAATACGGATTGTCGAGCGGACGAATGACTTCGGATTCGGCGGCAACTGCGTCCGCGAGATTCTCCGCCACGGTGCGGCCGGTTACGGTGATCGCGCCGGTGTCGAGCAGCGGTTGCAAACGCTTCATCACGGCGCGCGCGCCGGCGGCATCCTAGAAGACTTCATTGGTCTCTCCGCCGTTGGGGCGGATGGCGCAGAGCACCGGGACGCGCCTTCCGATTTCATCGAAGAGTTTGTGGATGTCCACGTCCACCTGGCCTTCGATGGCGATGGCTTGAAGGTGCTTGATCGCGTTGATGGATCCGCTGATGGCGAGGACCATGGACACGGCGTTGGCGAAGGCCGCCGGCGTCAGGATGGATCGCGGGCGCAGGTCCTCCAACACCATCTCGACGATGCGCGCGCCGGATCGGCGGGCGTAGTCGAACATCCTGGCGCTGTTGGCGCGCACGGGCGCGGCGCCGGGCAGACACATGCCCAGCGCTTCGCAGACCGAATGCATCGTGTTGGCCGTGCCCAGCCCCGAACAAACTCCCGGACCGCGAATGGCATTGGCGCTCATCTCGCGCATCTCCTCCTGCGTAATGCGTCCCATCGCCGCGGCGGCGGAAGCCACGAATACGTCTTCGATGTCGCAATGCGCGCCGCGCACTTCCCCGCTCTGCTGGTATCCGCAGATTACGACGATCGCCGGGATGTTGAGGCGGGCCGCGGCCATCGCCTGTCCGGGGAAGGTTTTGTCGCAGGATGCGAGGCAGATCATGCCGTCGAGCTGCGCGCCTTCCACGGTGACTTCGATGTCGTTGGTGAGCAGGTCGCGGCTCGGCAGAATGTAGTTCCCGCCACGGCCGGAGTTGAAGATGAAGTCGCTGGGGGCGGTGGTGCGGATCTCAAACGGGAGTCCGCCGGCGTCGCGCACGGCTTGCTTGACCACGGCGGCAATTCCATCGAGGTGGCTGAAGCAAATGGCCAGTTCGGAAGAGGAATTGACCACGGCGATCTTGGGCTTTTGCATGTCCTCGTCGGAGAGCCCGAGCGCCAGCCACTGCGCCCGCCGCATGGGATTGTTGACTTTGTTGCTGCGAAGCCCGGGTTTCATCGCTGCGCCTGCGGGGAGAACCGGACGCCGGGGGCCGGTTCGACTTGCCCGAGTTCGGCCAGCGCTTCCCGCCCCAGCATGCGGCTGTGGATCCGCCCGACCGCGAAGATGCAGGACGCAAAGATCGCGGGGCAGATGGCCAGCACGGCGAACACGTAGCGCACGGGCAGGCGCGTGGACAAGACATAGCCTCCAACAAGGGGGCCGGCGACCGATCCGATTTTGGACATGCCACTGGCCCATCCGGTTCCGTTACCGCGAAAGGCGCTGGGATAGAAGACCCCGCACACGCTGAGCACGCCGAAGTGTCCGCCGATGAGGAAGAAGCCGATGAAGGCGTTCAGCACCTGGAATCCTTTATGCGGGATGCCCGCGAAACTGGCGGCCAGCAAAAGCACGATCGTCATCGCCGGCATGACGGTGATGGCGTTGGCGCCGCGCCGGTCGGTAAAGCGCATCAGAGCGAGGCCTCCGAAGGCGCCCATGATGGAGGTGAGCGACGCCGCGGTAGCCGCCTCGGCGCGGGTGAATTGAAGGGCCTCAAAGACCAGCGGGGTCCAGTTCACCAGAAAATAGACGGCGAAGGAGCTGGCGATGTAGGCCAGCCAGAGCAGCGGCGTGATCTTGAGAAGCTCGCCCTGGAAGAGCATGGATGGCTTGAAGTCCCTGCGGATGGTGGGCTCGTCGCCGACGATGAAGTTGGCGCCGGAAGCGAACTGTTCGCGCGGCGCGATTTTCCTGAGGATCGAGGCGATGCGCCGCGGCGCGCGCTGTTTCCCGGCAAGGAAGCGGATCGATTCCGGCAGCAGGACAAATAGAACTCCCGCGCAGGCAAGCGATACCGCGCCGCCCAGCACGAATACCGCCTGCCATCCCAGCTTCGGGATCAGCCAGACGGCGATGGGCCCGGCAAATCCGGTGCCGAGCGAAAACCCCATCATGACGACAGTCACGATGGTGGTGCGATAGCGCCTGGGAGCGTACTCCATATTGAGCGACCAGGCCAGCGGGAGCATCCCTCCGAGAGGAATGCCCGCGAGCAGGCGGAGTCCGAAGAAGGACCAATAGCCGTTGGCGAAGGCGAAGCACATGGTGAGGACGCCGAAGGCGGCGGTCGCGAGGATCACGGCGGGGCGGCGGCCGATGCGGTCGCCAATGTAGCCCAGCAGAAATCCGCCGAGGAGGGTCCCCATCAGACCCGTGGCGAAGATCTGGCCGAGTTCGATGCGGCTCAGGCGATAGGCGGACGCGAGGTAAGGAGAGGCGAAGCTGATCAGATTGGTGTCGAATCCGTCAAAGAACGTAATGAGCCAGGAGACGAGCACCAGTCCGATCAGGAAACCGCCGAGTCTCTGACGCTCGATGATTTCCGAGACGTCGACCGTTTGTTGGGTCATGCAGGAATCCTCGCCGCTTCCGGCTCATTCTTTCTACGGCGCCCGGTGGAACACGATCGGTTGCTGTGGCCCGCGGCCAAAACCGCGACCGCCACCACCCGGAGCACCGCCAGCTGGAGCACCGCCACCCGGAGCACCGCCGGCCGGAGGGCCGCCGCCTCGCCCCGCGAACACACGCCCCGTCAGAACGATCGTGTCATCGTCCATCGTTTCGAGGTTCCAGGTGACTCCCCGCGGCTGCGTGACCCACGTAATGGTCTTCCCGTCGATCGTGCCGCTTTCGATATTCAGCACCGGCGGATTGCCAATCTCCGTCACAGTCCCGCTGATCTTGCCGGACGCATCCACCTGGAGATCCAGCACAATCGCCTGCGGCCCGCCCCTGCCGCGGCCGCCGCGCCCGTCCGCTTCCGGAGTGGCTGGAGCATTCTTCTGCGCCTCAAGCGCCGCCGGAACGTTGTCCGTCTGCCACTTCCCCGACAGTTTGGACTGCCCATAAACGCCGGATGACGCAGCCAGCAGGCCCGCGGTCACCAGCAAAATCCTGTATCTCATCTGCATGCTCCTTCTGCTTCGGAATCCGGTAATGCTGTTCAGTAATATCATAAAAATCGTGTCATTGCGCCTGTCAGGCCGCCGGCAAGCGATGGCCGCCCGATGAACCGCGCTGAGATCCGCAGCCGGATTCGATCGCGCTCCGCGGCATGGGACATCGTGGTCGCCGGTGGCGGCGCGACCGGCGTCGGCGTGGCGATCGACGCGGCCACGCGCGGGTACGATGTGCTGCTGCTCGAGCAGAGCGATTTCGGAAAAGGCGCTTCGAGCCGCAGCACCAAGCTCGTACACGGCGGCGTGCGCTATCTCGAGCACGGAGACCTGTCGCTGGTGATGGAGGCGCTGAAGGAACGAGGGCTCCTGCTGCGGAATGCGCCTCATCTGGTGCGGAATCTCGGCTTTGTGGTTCCGCGCTACGACTGGTGGGAAGCGCCGTTTTACGGTATCGGACTGAAGATCTACGATCTGCTCGCCGGCAAATACGGATTCGGCGCCTCGCGGATCCTTTCGCTGGAACAGACCCGCGAGTACCTTCCGACCGTCGAACTGGAAGGCCTGCGCGGCGGTGTCCTCTATTTCGACGGGCAGTTTGACGACTCGCGGCTGCTGATCAACCTGGTCGCGACCGCTTTTGAGCAGGGCGCGACTTTGCTGAACTACGCCGCGGTCGAAGCCCTGACCAGGGACGCTCAGGGCTACGTGAACGGCGTGGTCGCCGTGGACGCCGAATCGGGTGAAGAGTTTCGCGCCACGGCAAAAGTTGTGATCAACGCCACTGGCGCATTCGGCGACAATCTGCGCCGAAAGGCGGATGCGGCGGCCGTTCCCATGATTGCGCCGAGCCAGGGCATCCACCTCGTGTTCAACCGCGGCTTTCTGCCGGGCGCCACGGCGATCATGGTCCCGCACACGAGCGACGGGCGCGTGATGTTTGCGATTCCATGGCACGGTCACACGCTGGTCGGAACCACGGACACGCCGATTGCGGAGCCGGCGCTCGAACCGGTGGCCATGGAAGAGGAAGTGGATTTTCTGCTCTCCACCGCTTCGCGATATCTGGCGGGAAAACCCACGCGCGCGGACGTCCTGAGCGTGTTCGCGGGCATTCGGCCGCTCGTGCGCGCGGGAGCCGGGGCAAAGACCGCGGCGCTCTCGCGCGACCACGTGGTCCACATCGACAAGTCGGGCCTGGTAACGATCTGCGGCGGGAAATGGACCACCTACCGGAAGATGGCGGAGGATTGCGTGAACCAGGCCGCGACGCTCGCGCAACTGGAAGAACGGGCCTCGATCACGAGCCGGCTCAACATTCACGGATTCCACGATTCATCGGAGAACTTCGGCGACCTTGCGGTTTATGGAGCGGACGCACCCGCGATCCTGAAACTGGCGGACGAGGAACCCTCACTCGCCACGCGGCTGCATCCCGGCCTTCCCTATATCGCCGCCGAGGTAGTGTGGGCCGTGCGCCAGGAAATGGCGCGGACCGTGGAAGACGTGCTGGCGCGCCGCACGCGGGCGCTCTTTCTGAACTCCCGCGCCGCGCTCGAAATGGCCCCGGCGGTGGCGGAATTAATGGCTCGGGAACTTGGCGCGGGCGAGGCATGGAAGACGCATCAGCTCACGGCGTTTGAAGCCATTGCGTCGAACTACCAGCTGCACCGGGGCGGCTGAATCCGCCGGATATAAAGACCGGATATAAAGAAAGGAGGGATGGTGCGGTCGAGAGGACTTGAACCTCCACGGGATTGCTCCCGCTGCCACCTCAAGGCAGTGCGTCTGCCAATTCCGCCACGACCGCTTAGTTGTAAAACACCGCCAAAAACAAGTTACTCGCTTGCTCGAACCAGCATACCGCAACGGTGATTCGGCGTTTACTTCTTCGCCGGTGCGGGAATGGCCGGAGCCGAGGTCCCCGTCGGATGACGCTGGAGCCCCGAGCCACTGCCGGCGCCCGCGCTCCTCGTCGCGATGATCGAGAGCGAAATGGACGTCAGCATAAACACGATTGTTGAGATCGTGGTGGCCTTCGACAGCAGCGTCGCCGAACCCCGCGGACCGAACGCGGTCTGGGAACCCATGCCGCCGAACGCCCCCGCGAGATCGGCTGCCTTGCCGCTCTGCAGAAGGATCACAACGATCAGAAACAAGCACACGATAATGTGCACGATGGTTAAGAGGACTGCAATCACAACTCAACAGTATAGCAAGGCCGGGAAAGAAAATACTTACGATGTGACTTTCTTCATGATGAGATTCAGCGCGTCATCATCGCCGGCAGGCGTGCCGCAGGCCTGATTTTGCGCGCGCCAGACCGCCTCCGCGATCCCCAGCACGCCCTCTGCAATTTCGTTGGTCGCGTGCGCCGGGGCCTTGCTCGCAATCGTGGCCGCGGAAGCCGTCAACAACCGGCCGGCCTCGCCGGAACCGCCGGACGGATTGCTCGCGACGCATTGCGCGAGCCCCGCCCGCGCCATCTCGAGGATGCGCATGCTGCGGCTGTATTTTTCGGCCGACGTCAATTTCCGAACCGTCGGATCGAGCGCCACCACGGTATTCAATGTCACCAGATGCGAAAGAATCGAGGCATCGTTCGGATCGCGCAGAAACGCCGCCTCGAAGGCTGCATGAGCCGCCGCGTATTCGCCCTGCGCCAGTTCAGCCTGCCCGAGCCCTTCGTACGCCGCGGCGTCCTTTGGATTTTTCTGAACCGTCGCGCGGTAGATGCGCGCGGCGCGCGCCGGCGAATCCGCGGCAAGGAACAACCGCGCCAGCCGCTTCTGCGTCTCCGGATCCGCGGTCGCCTCGGCTTCGAGCGAAATCAGTTCCGCCAGAAGCTCCTGCTTCCGATCGCGCTTCTTCAGCAAATCGATGAGTTCCAGCCGGACCGCCGTACGGCGCCCGTGCCCTTCGCCGGGCCACGCGCCGTAGATTGCGCGGTGGTAGTAGGATTCCGCGTCCGCGAAGTTCCCCTCTTTCGCCTTCAACCGCGCGGCGGCGAGGTTGGTGCGGCCGTCATTCGGCTCCCGCTCCAGAAGTTCGTTCATCAGCGTTTCGGCATCGGCCATCTTTCCGGCCGTCATAAGGGCCGCGATCAGGGTGAGCGCGTACTCGCGATTTTCCCGCTCCACCGCATGCGCCTCCTGCAGCGGGTCGACCGCTGCCGCCGCCTTCCCCTCGGCGAGCAGGCGGGAACCCGCGAGATAGGATCGCCGGGCGGAACTGCTCAGTTCCGCCGATTCGACGCTTGCCAGAAACCGGTCCAGCGCGCTGAGCCCGATGACGATGAAGGCGATGGCGGCCACCGTGCCGGTAAGTCTGGACATCATCGCCCCCGGCTCTCCGCGGTTTCGCGCCCGGTCACCGATAATTCCGTAACGCCATACTCATTGAGGATGCGGCTCAGCGTAATCACGCCGCACATCTCGTGAATGCCGGCGCGGCTGACCACGGGGAGCGCGTCGACGTTTCCGTCGCGCATGCGCTCCAGCGCAAGGCCGACAGGATGATCCGGGTGCACGTACGGGTATCCGGCGCCGGTTCCGATGAGATCCCGAACCGTGGCCGCGGACGGCCCGGCGGCCTCAATGTCGCGTCTCGCGATCAGTCCGCGGATGTAGTTGTTATCGCCGGCCGGCCATGAATTGCTGTGCCGGTTGTCGAGGAAGAGCGTTGCCGCCGCCAGACTCGTGTCCAGCGGAAGCAGCGGCGCGTCCGGGCTCATCAGTTCCTCCGCCGCCTGGCCCGCCGTTTCCGCCCTCGATTCCGCGGAGGGCAGGTGGACACCCTCCTGCGCGGCGAGAGCTTCGTAGATCGGTTCCGGCTGGAGTTGCCGTGAGACAAAGAAGCTGATCAGATTGGAGATCATCAGCGGCACGATGATGGCGTAATCGCGCGTCATCTCGAAAATCATGATCACGGAGGTGAGCGGCGTGCGCACGATCCCGGCGAATGCCGTGCCCATGCCCACCAGCGCGTACGCCCCCGGCGCCGCCGTGAGCCCGGGGAGCAGCGAATGCGCCACGCCGCCGGTGGCCGCGCCCAGCATCGCTCCAATGAAAAGGCTGGGGCCGAAGATGCCGCCGGCGTTCCCGGACGAGTAACACACCGGCGTGGCGATAATCTTCAGGACGGCCATCATGGCGACGGTTCTCACGGGGATCGTGCCTCCGAGAACGCGGTCCACATAGTCGTAGCCCACGCCCAGAACCTCCGGCACGAACCAACCGAGCAACCCCACGAACAGGCCCCCGATCGCGGGCTGGAACCAGGCCGTCGGGGCCGGCAGGCGCTTGAACAGCAGCCGCAGTTTCAGCAGCAGTTTTACAAAACAAACCGAACCGAGCCCGCCCACCACTCCCAGAATCGCGTAAATGCCGAATTCCATCGGACTCACCAGCTTGTACGCCGGCACGTGGAACAACGGCTGGTCTCCCAGGATGAGATGCAACACCATCCAGGCCGTTGCCGAACTGAGCACCACCGAACCAAGCACGGGCGCGTGGAGATCGCCCACGATCTCTTCGAGCGAAAACAAAACCGCCGCAATCGGCGTATTGAACGCGGCGGCCAGCGCGGCCGCGCAGCCCACTGGCACCAGCGCTTTCACATTGGCCGGGCTCAGACCGAAACGCCGTCCGAGCACCGAAGCAATGCCCGCGCCGATCTGAACCGAGGGGCCTTCACGGCCGAGCGCGATGCCGCTTGCCAGGGAAATCGCGCAGCAGACAAACTTGCCCAGAACGGTGCGGATCGAAATGAAGCCGTTGCGAATGAACAGCGCGAACTTTGTCTGCGGAATGCCGCTGCCGCGCGCATTGGGGAAGTAGCGGAACAGAAGATAGCCGCTCAACAGCGCGCCCGCCGTGGGCACCGTTACCCGCCGCCATGCGGCGCTGCCGGGCGGGTACATCCGCGCAGCCAGACGGCCTGTCAGGAGTATGAATGCGACGATCGTGAGACCGACGATCACTCCGATCAGCAGGCTTAACACAATCAGCAGCCGGTCGTCGCGATTCCGGAACCCGGCCCAGGCCCTGAGTCTGACGCCCAGTGGCTGGGTTGCCGTTTCCGGCGGCTGAGCTTCCATTCATTTCACGATAACGCGCGGCGGTTTTGCGCGGAGGATTGCCGGATCGCCCTGCCGGATCGCCTGCCATGCGGTCTCCGCGAAGGCCGCCGTAACGATCGCCGCCCCGCCCGCGAGCGCGAGCGCACCCGGCCTTTCCCCGTGAACGATCCACGTCCACACAGGATTGAAGACCGGCTCAATCAGCAGCAGAGTCGCGGCCTCAAGGCCAGGCACCGCGCGCAGCGACCGGGTCAGAAACACGTAGGCCAGGGCTACCTGAAAGATCCCGATATAGAACAGCACCGCAATGTCCCCGTCCGAAGCGTGCCGGACGGGCAGAGCCATCGGCAGGCATACCGCGAACGCAATCAGATTGCCCACGATCACTGTTGCGGCCGCGGAGTCGGTTGCGGGGGAACGCTTCCCCATCCAGCGCAGGCCCGCGAGCGTCAGAGCCCAAGTCGCGCCGGAAGCGGCCGCGATCGCATTGCCCAGGCCCGGATCGGGCGCGGTGAGCGCCGCGGCGCGCGAGCCGAACAGGAGCAAAGCGGCGCCCGCGGCCACCGTCGGGATGACTGCCATGTCGATCTTCCGGATTGGCTCGCCCAGCGCCAGAGGACCGAGCAGCAGCAGATAAAAAGGCGCCGTCGACTGGAGAAAAATCGCGTTCGCGGAAGTCGTGAGCTTGTTGGCGAGCACGAAAAGGATCATTGTGGCCGCATAAGCGCAGCCGATCGCCATGCAGCGCCGGTTCCAGTTCCGGCGCGCGTCCGGCAACAACAGCCAGAGCACGGCCGCCGCAATTCCCGAACGAAAACTTGCCACCTGCCAACCGGTCAGCGAACAGGCCTTGATCGCCGCGCCTCCGGTGGAGAACAGCAGCGCCGCCGCGACAATGCGGAGCCGGTTTCCCGATATCGACGATGCGGACCCGTGCAAACTCCAAAGTAACCCAGCGTACGGATACCATGGAGTTGAATCCTCGCCGTGCACATCATCGCCGAAAATTCGGATCGGGACACGAGGGCGTCCATCCCGGCGGAGACCTATCGCTGGCGGCCCACGATCCGCTATCTGTCGCAAACCGAGGTCCACGTTTACGCGCTGTCGATCGGCGCGAGCGTCCTTCTGAGCTTCTTTCCGTTCCTGATCGTGATGCTGACGATCGTTCGCAATGTATTTCATTTCCCCCCGGCCGAGACCGCCCTCGTCCTCGCGCTCAAGGACTACTTCCCGGACGATCTCGGAGGGTTTATCGTCCGCAATCTGACCAAGGTCAATCACGGGCGCTTTCAAATCACTTCGCTTTTCCTGCTTCTTTTCACGAGCAACGGGATATTCGAACCGCTCGAAGTGGCGCTGAACCGAGCCTGGGGGGTGCGGGAGAACCGCAGTTATCTCAAGAATCAGCTCCTCAGTCTCTTTCTGATTCTTCTGTGCGGCGGTCTTGCGCTCGGTTCCGTTGTGCTGACGGCCGTGAATACGCAATTTGTGGCCAATATGTCCGGCATTCGGGTATTTCCGGCGTGGCTCTCTCTTGCGATCCTGAAGGCCGTAGCCATTCCGGTTACGGTGCTCTCCCTTTTCCTTGTCTACTGGCTGCTGCCGAACCGCCGCGTTCCGCCCGGGCGGGTGTTTCCGGTTGCGCTGCTGGTGGGGCTGGCGCTGGAGTTGATGAAATATCTTTTTCTGTTCGCGTGGCCGTGGCTGGACAAGAAATTTCAGAACGAATACGGCCCGTTCAACTATTCCGTATCGATCGTTATCTTCAGCGCGCTGGCCGCGCTGCTGGTGCTGGCGGGCGCGGAGTGGTCGGCAAGAAGGCCCTCTGGAACGGTCTGACGGCCGCAGCGGCCTCAGCCAATGCTCAGAAACCCAAGATTGGAAGTGGGGAAGTTACCGACATAATTGAAAATGCCGCTGACATTCCCCGGCGCCACCCCGAACCACTGCGCCAGCGTAGCCGCGTATTGATCGACCGATGTAGTCGGCACCAGTGTGCCGCGCGCGTTGGCGTCGTCCGGGCCATTCAGCGCCAGCGACGGGAACTGGCCGTGGATCTTGCCGCCGAGCAGTGGCCCCCCACTCGCCGTACCAGTGCCGACAATGAAATGGTGGCTCCCCCAGGCATGGTCCGTGCCCGCGTTGCCGTTCGGTTGCAGCGTCCGCCCGAACTCTGACGCAGTGAAAGTCACCGTGTTCTTATCCTGGCCGACCTCGTTCGCCAGGGCGTTGTAGAACGCGCCCACCGCCTGGCTCAACTGCTGCAGCAACGGGTCCTGCGTCCCCAATTGAGCGCCGTGCGTATCGAATCCGCCGAGCTGGCAGAAGAAGATCTGGCGATTCACTCCGAGCGCGTTCTGGATACTGATGATTTGCGCGACGGTTTTCAACTGCCGGCCGATGAGAGACGCCGGAAACACGCTGTGGAGCTTGACCGGCTTGAGCGCATTCGTGAGCGTTTGCGAGAACCCAACCCCCCGGCTGAGCGTGGTGTTCGCGGCCTGCACCAGTTTGAGCCCGTTGTCGAACGTCATCAACTGCTGCACCGCCGCCAGACGCGACGGCGTGCCTGCCCCCTGAAGCAGGGCGGCTCCGCCAACAGGCACAGTCGCGGCGAATGTCTGCTGCCCGGTACAGAACAACCCGCAGCCGCCGGTTGAGGCGATCGAAGTGAAATTCGCGTTCGCGTTGTATTGCGCCTGCAGATTGTCTTCAACGCGCCCGCCCCACCCGGTCGCCGCGGCGCCGTTCGGTATGGCGCTCTGCCACTGGTTGGTCTGGTCCGAATGCGAAAACAGCTGCGCAGGCAGTAGCGCCCGGTTGTTGCTCTGAAAGATCTGGCGGGTGGTCGGCTGCACCAGCATGCCCACGTTGGCCAGGATCGCCGCGTTGCCGGCGTTATAGAGATTCGCAATCTCAGGCATCAGAGGGTGCAGGCCGTAGGTGTCGCTGCCGTTTTGAATCCCGAGCAGGCTGGCCAGCGGATGGGCCAGATTCTGGCGCCCCTGTGCGTAGAGGCTGTAATTCTGCTGCGCGGTGGCGATGGGAATCACCATATTATGGCCGTCGTTGCCTCCTGCCATGAAGATGCACACCAGCGCCTGATACGGCGCCGATGTCGACGCCAGTGCATTCATTTCGCCGAACCTGGCGAAAGCCCCCAATGCTCCTGCCGATGTGAGAGCCGCCTTGACGAAGTCTCGTCTGGATCCGATCGTCATTTCCATATCCTCCGTTGGTTTTCTTGTCTTTTTCTTAGTGCCAGACGTTTTCTTAGTGCCAGACGTTGTAATAGCTCGACGTCAGGATGAGATAGCACGCAGTTTCCGCCTGGCGCAGCCGGCCGTTCCCCGCATCCGCCGTTACGGCGGTGACGACGATTTGTTTCATGGCGGCGGGCATGGCTCCGTGCGTCAGCGTGAGATCGAGCGCGTCGACCAGCGTTGCCGGCGAACTCGCCAGCGGAAGAAACGGCGTCAGATCCAGAAAGGTTCCGGGGCCGTTACTCTGCACCGGATTCGAGTACTGATTGAAGAACTGAGCGATCAGATTTTCGCGCAGAATAGCCGCGTTGGGATTGTCGATCTGGAATTCCGGCCCCTTCAATCCGCCGGTACCCGCCAGCGTGTAGCCCGGCGAGAAATAGTTGAACACGCTCGCCGGATTGTAAATGTCCTCACCCAGCGAGGCCAGCGTTGACGAGTAGTAATTCGCACTGGTCATGGCGCCCGCGAAGGCGCGGACAAAACCGGGAATGAACAGCGCGGGTTCCTGCAGATGCCCGCCCGTTGGCCGATCGTTCCCGCCCTCATCGCTGGCGCGCGCTTCCGGATCGAGCAGAATCGCGCTGACGACGGCCGGCATATCCCCGTTGCTTTGAGTGAACGCCTGGGCAACGCGCGTCACATATGCCGGGCTCGGATTGCTCTCGACCAGGTGCTGAATCAACTGTTTCGAAATGAACGGCGCGACGTTGGGATGGCGCGCGATGTTGTCGAGCGCGGAGTCCAGGTCCTGCCGGGTGGAAAGACCCGCGGGCGCCACATAGCCGTTGAGCAGCGTCTTCGGCCCGAAATCGTGCATCGGATCGTAGTTGACCATCGGGCCGTGCTCGGCGATGTAAGCGCCCCAGACTACCGGTTTGCCAGGCGCGGGCGCATACGTCCATCCTGTAAATACCCGCGCCAGTTCCGTTACGTTGGCCTGCAGGTAAGTGGGGATGGGACCGTTGGCGTCCGTCTGCACCGTGCCGTCCTCATTCAGCAGAACGTCGCCCAGGCTGAACAGCTGCATTACTTCCCGCGCGAAGTTCTCATTGGCCGAGGCGCCTTTCGCGGGGTTCGCTTTGGCGTTGTTGGCCATGTCGAGATACCGGCCCATGGCCGGGCTGAGAGTCACGTCGCCCAGAATCTGCCGGTAGTTGGTAAAAGCGTCCCCGATCAGCATCTCCTGGTAGGGAATCACGTCGCCGTTCCAGATGAGTTTGGTAATTGAAGTGACGAAGATTTCGCTGAGAGCGAACGCCACACGCTGGCGAAGCTGGTCGGGATTCGTGACTGCGTTCGCCAGAAACGCCGCGGGCAACCCGCCCTGGCTTCCACTCACCGCGTTGTAGTTGGATATCGCCGGCATGGCGAATTGCTCCGCGAGCCATGCCTGAAAGCCGATCGTCTGGACGTGGGCGGCTTCGGCCGGCGTGGGGCCGAAAGCGGCCTGCTCCAGGAAGCGCCGGGCGGCGGATGCCGAAACCTGGGGGTTCTGCACGCCGATCGGAACCACGAAGGGCTGCGAAACCACCGGACCGTTGGCCACGGTGAGATTCGCGGAACTGGCCGGACCGGCAAAACCGGACACCGTGATTGTCGAGGCGTTGTTAAAGACCGTGGTCAGGTTAACCCCAGCCAGCTGCGCTACCGAAAGAGCGGTGAAACCGGAGCCGGTCACCGTCGTCGAGAACACTCCCAGCGGCAGCGGAGAAACGCCGATCGACGAAATCGCTGGCGGAACATTGCTGGCCAGCGTGACAGTGGCCGTGCTCTGTCCGCTCGCATTCTTCGCCGTAACCGTGTCGGTTCCGGCCGCGGGCATTGCGGCGGGCGCGGTATACAGACCGTTGGCATCCACGGTTCCCGATACTGCCTGCCAGCCGGTTGCGCCGGCCGCCGTAAATTGCCGGGTCGCGCCGAGCATAACAGTGGCCTTCGCGGGCGCGATCGCGGGCGCCGAACCGCCACCCGAGCTGGTTCCGGCGACGGGCACTACCAGCACGTTTCCGAACACAGAACCCGGGTTCTTCACGGTGACGGTCGTCGATTGAGCGGAACCCTGGTAAATCGAGGCCTTGATCGTCGTGGAGTTAACGAAGGTGGACCCATACTGGACCCCGCCAACGAAGATCTCTCCGCCTTTCTCGAACCCGGAACCGGTCAGCGTAATGGTGTCCGTCCCGACGGGAATGGGGCTGGGCGAAACGGATGCGACCGTGGGTCCCGCGTGCAAAAGGTAAATGTAAGTTGATGCGGAGATCGTCGAATTGCCGCTCAACGCCGCGGTAATCCGCACCTGACCCGAAGCAGTCGGCGTCATCGGTGCGGTGTAGAGTCCCTCCGCGGTGATGGTTCCGACAGTGGAATTGCCACCGGCTTTCCCCCCGGCTGCCCACGCGACGGTGGCGCCCATCGTAACGTTCCCGCTCAGCGTTGCCTTGAATTGCCGAGTTCCTCCGGGTCCGGCGGCGATATATCCGCTGGGAGCAATGGCTATCGTCTGCGCATGCAGAATATTGCCCGTCAGCGCCGCGGCGAAACAAATGAGCGGCGCGAAATGCCTTCCGATTCGATACATCGGGGAAATCCTCCGGGTGGGACGCCTCTCGGACTCAGAAGTGAGCGGGGCGCCCTGCTTAATCCAAGTGCTCGAAAAGACTCTTAATGTTACCTGTTCCGCAAAATAATTTTCTGGCATTGCCGGAGCGCCAGTGAGTCCGGGCCTTCGGCGATCGGTTCGCTATAATCGCTTGCAGTGCCGAAAGTTACGTTCCTGCCAGCAGAAGAGACATTCGAGTTCGATCGTGGCAACCTGCCGTATAAAGGCCATGGAAAACCCGAATCGCTGCTCGATATCGCAATGAACTTCGGCTTCCATCTGGAACACGCCTGCGGCGGAAGCTGCGCGTGCACAACCTGCCATGTCGTCGTGAAAGAGGGCGGAGCGAATCTTTCCGGGATGGAGGACGACGAACTCGACCGGGTGGAGCAGGCGGCCGACTACCAGCTCCATTCCCGGCTCGGATGCCAGGCGGTGGTGAAGGGCGATGTCACCGTCAGTATTCCGGAATGGAACCGGAATTACGTCAGCGAAGGCCACTGAACCCGGCCGGGGGCGTTAGTCGATCTGGCGAATCCGCACCGGCGATTCCAGCCGGAAGCTCAACAGCGTCTCGGACGGAATCCGCACCGCTTTGCCGCGTGTCAGCCCCTGTGTGGCAACGCCCGCTCCCGCTCCCGAGAGCGCGCCGATCGCGGCCCCTTTGCCGCCGCCCGCGAGCGCGCCGATAATCCCGCCGAGCGCCGCCCCGCCGCCCAGAAACATTCCAGTGCGCTTGTTCGTCCCGAGACCCTGGCGGCCCTGTTCCACGTAATCGCTGGTTTCCAGCCGGTACCGGTGCCCGTCAACCTCAACCGCGCCCACGTCGACCGCCAGATCCGAGCGGCCCTGCAGTCTGCCCTGGTCTGAAACGGCTCTGACCACCAGCGTGGCGCCTGAACCTCGTGGAATCACCACGCGGCCTCGATCGTCGACAACCTCGCGCGCCACCACGCCCGAGAAAGTCTGGCCGACTTCCGCGGTTTGGGAATTAATGGGTTCGTTATTTCGAACCTGGATCGTGACGCCCGCCGGAATGGTCCGGAAGACCTGCTCGGGAGGCAACGGCGCGGAAACCGGCGCGGGAGCCTGGTACTGAACGGGCGGCGCGGAAGACTGTGCGGCCGACGAAGAGACCGGCGCCTGCGACTGCGCGGCCGGAGCATCGGGCTGGACCGGCACATATTGCACCGAGGCCACCTGGCTCATCGGATACGTGCGCGCCTCGCCCGTCGGAGCCTGCAGCGAAATCGAGTCCGTGGATGTGTTCGTTACGGCGCCACTGAAACTGGACCCGTCCTTCAAGGTGATTGTGGCCTGCTGGCCATTGGCCGGAGCTGGGCCGGCGCCCTTCCCGCAACTCCACAGCGCCGCGGCGGCAACAATTACCGGAATCAAAGTCTTCATGCGCATAAGTTTCCCCCAAAAATCCTAGCGCGTTTAGGGCCAAACCGCCAAGGCGCCGGATTCGCCGTCCGCTATACTGGAACCGTCCCTACATGAATCCCGATCAGTTGGCGCTCGGATTCCTCGAGTACGTCGTTTTCCTGCTCTCCACCACCTGTCATGAAGCCGCCCACTCGCTGGTTGCCATGTGGGGCGGAGACACCACGGCGCTCGAGGCCGGGCAAGTGTCCTTGAATCCGCTGCCGCACATCAAGCGCGAGCCGTTCGGCATGATTGTCATGCCCCTGATCGGCATCGCGACCGGGACGGGGCTGATCGGCTGGGCCAGCGCGCCCTACAATCCGGAGTGGTCTGAAAAACACCCGAAACGCGCGGCGTGGATGTCGCTCGCGGGTCCCGGCGCCAACTTCAGCCTGGCCATCCTCGCGGCCGTCGCCATGCGGATCGGGATCGCAATGGGTTCGTTCGTTCCGGTTTCTCCATCCTTCACCCAGATCGTGAGTCCGGCCACGCCCGGCGGCATTGGCGAAGGCGTCGCAACCATTCTCAGCATCTTCTTTTCGCTGAACATCCTGCTGGGGGTCTTCAACCTCATCCCGTTCCCGCCGCTCGACGGCTACGGCGTTCTCGGTCTGTTTGCGACCAGGTCCGGAGCCGTTCGCCTGCAGCAGCTTCGAATGAAAATGGGAGCTTTCTCATTCCTGGGGCTGGTCATCGCCTGGCAGCTCTTCGACCGCGTCTTCCCAACGCTTTTCGCCATGGGGATCGGCCTTTTTTACACGGGCTATAGTTTCTCCTGAATCCCGATAGGGTTGACCATGTATCCTATAAAGAAGAAATCCCCGTGGATCACCTAGACCTCCTCGAAGCTGAAAGCATCCAGATTATTCGCGAAGTTGCGGCGGAGTTTGCCAACCCGGTCATGCTCTATTCGATCGGCAAGGATTCCTCCTGCATGGTGCGGCTGGCCCAGAAAGCCTTCTTTCCGGGCAAAATCCCGTTCCCTTTGCTGCATATCGATACGACCTTCAAGTTCCGGGAAATGATCGTGTTCCGGGACGAGTTCGTCAAAACCATCGGCGCCCGGCTGATCGTGCACACGAACCGGCAGGCGATCGGCGATGGAGCCAACCCGATCCGCCTCGGCACGCAGAAATGCTGCGGTCTGCTCAAGACCCGGGCCCTGCTCGACGGTCTGGCCGCGGGCGGCTACGATGCCGCCTTCGGCGGCGCGCGCCGCGATGAAGAGAAGTCCCGCGCCAAAGAACGCGTGTATTCCTTCCGCGACGAATTCGGCCAGTGGGACCCCAAAAACCAGCGTCCCGAACTGTGGAACGTTTACAATTCGCGCGTCGATAAAGGCCAGCACATCCGCGTTTTCCCGCTCTCGAACTGGACCGAACTGGATGTCTGGCAGTACATCGAACGCGAGCATATTCCCATCGTTCCGCTCTATTACGCGAAGCTTCGCCCGATGGTGGTGCGGGGCGGCGCGCTGATCCCGGTGGAACAGGATTTCATGCTGCTGCCCTGCGATGTGCCGCATGCGCTCGCTCGGCTGCAGCCCCTGCACGGGCGCGATCCGCTCCGATGCCGACACCATCTAGAAGATCATCGACGAAATGAAGCTCGTGAGGCGTTCCGAGCGCGAAAATCGCGTCATCGATCACGACCAGGAAGGCTCGATGGAAATCAAAAAGCGCGAGGGGTATTTCTAACTTGAGTTTGCTGCGATTTTCCACCGCCGGCAGCGTCGACGACGGAAAATCCACGCTGATTGGTCGGCTGCTGCACGATACGAAGGCGGTCTACGAAGATCAACTGGCCTCGATCAAGCAGAGTAAGGTCAATCGCGCCGCCGGGCCAATTGATTTTTCGCTGCTGACAGATGGACTGCGCGCCGAGCGCGAGCAGGGCATCACCATCGACGTGGCGTATCGCTATTTTTCAACGTCAAAGCGCAAGTTCATCATCGCCGATACGCCGGGCCACGAGCAGTACACGCGCAACATGGCGACCGGCGCCTCCACGTCCGACCTTGCCATTATCCTGATCGACGCCCGCAACGGCGTGCTGCAGCAATCGCGCCGCCACGCGTTCATCGCGAACCTTCTCGGCATCCGGCATTTCGTGGTGGCGATCAACAAGATGGACCTGGTCGGGTTCGACGAGGCTGTCTACGACAAAATCCGCGTCGAATTCACCGGCTTCATGGAGCGCATTCACGCTCCGGCGCCACTGTTCATCCCGATCAGTGCGCGGGATGGCGACAACGTCGTGGAAAAAAGCGCGAAAAGCCCCTGGTACCACGGCCCGGCGCTGCTCGAATATCTGGAAGAGGTGCCGGCCGACAGCGGCAGCGAAAAACTGCCCGCGCGCTTTCCGGTGCAGTACGTGCTGCGTCCGAATCTGGATTTTCGCGGCTACGCGGGTCAAATGGCGTCCGGCGTCTTTCGCAAGGGCGACCTGGTGCTGGCCTTGCCCGCGCGGCGGCACACGCGCATCGAACGCATCGTGACCTTCGACGGCGATCTGGCTTCGGCCACCGCGCCGCAATCGGTAACGCTGTGCCTCGAAGACGAGATCGATATCGGCCGCGGCGACATGATCGTGCCGGCGCTCGAGGCGCCGCACGTGGCCCAGCACTTCCGTTCGAGCGTGGTGTGGATGAACGCCAAGCCGCTCGAGCCGGGCCGCAGTTACTTCATCAAACACACGTCCCATCAGGTGCGCGGAGTGATCCGCAGCATTCATCACCGGCTCGACGTGAACACGCTTGAGCATGTGGAGGCGCAACGGCTCGAACTGAACGAAATCGGCGAGATTTCGGTCGAGACGCATCGCCCGTTGTTCTTCGACCCGTACACGCAAAACCGCATCACGGGCGCGTTCATCGTGATCGACCCGCTGTCGAACGAGACGCTCGGCGCGGGCATGATCCTCGACATCGAGGGCAAGGAAGAAGTGCGGGGCCAGGTGACCGCGGCCGAACGCGCGGCGCGTTTCGGGCATCGCGCCGCCGTGATTGCGGTGGACGACGCCGAAGCCGCGCTGCTGCTCGAACGCGAGTTGTTCGATCGCGGCGCGATGGTGACGGTGGCCTCCCATCCCGATTCAACGGGGCTTGCCTTGATGAAGGCGGCGGGGCTGATCGTTATCGTGACGGATGCCGCCCCGGCCAATGCCTTCGATGCACGCCGGCTCCCGACACACGAAGTCATCGCCATGCTTGAGCGGCGCGCCATCCTGATCGGTCACGACGACCAGATGCTCTTCGAAGGCGAAGGCATCTGAGAGCGGCTTTTTGAGTTTCCGGCGCTGGAGCCGCCGACCCGGCAGGTCGAGGGCATAATGGAGAGAGTAGCGGCGCATTTCAGAACGTTGAGGACATCCTGATCGATGCCTTGAAGTCCGCGTCCATCCTGCCCGTTCAATCCCCCAGGCGCCGGAATCGCGCCGACATTCTCGGTGAACCGCCGTTTGCCGGTTCGAACCTGGATCTGGAAAGACGGAAAGACGATCCTCGGCCGCTCGATCTGTGAGCGGTTTTCTGCTCGATACCAACGTCCTGACTTTTGCGGAAATCCGCCGGGGAATCGCGATCCTTCTTTCCGGCAAGCGCCGTGCTCAGTTGGAGCAATGGCTGGAACACGAATTGCTCGAATCGTTTGAAACGCGGAGGATGCCAGCTACACAGTCGATTGCGGACCGATGGGTGGTTCTCTCGGCCCGGGCGCAACTGGGCGGAAAACCGAGGTTCCCCAGGAGAGCCACCATGTTCGAGTTAGACAGTCGGCATACTTAACTTCGCCAAAGCCTCTCTCGCTGTGCTTCCCTTCTCAGGGTCTAAGATGTGGACGGAGAGTTGTTGGCGCACCACCGATCAGTGTTCTGCTCTTCATGCGGTAACGCTCTCCGAACTCAAGGACGCTTCTGCGGCCACTGTGGCGTGCCCGTCACTGTCAGCACTGCCGTGCCCTCAAAAATGAACTGCTTACGTCACAAACCACGTCACACCGACAGGTTGGGCTATGTCGGTCTTCGCTCTAAATAACTGATTCAATTGGTCGGGGCGGCGAGATTCGAACTCACGACCCCCTGCGCCCAAGGCAGGTGCGCTACCAGGCTGCGCTACGCCCCGACTTCATTCATTCTACATCACTTCCAAGGCGGGAACCTCTCTCTATGTGCTCGGGGTTTTGATACGGACACACCTGCTTTTCAGCCAAAATTCCGCTCCACCGTATCAAAACCCCTTCACATAGAATCAATGATTTACAGATGGCGGCTCAATCGGGCCGGATAGGCCGCGGCCGATGGAGTGCGCCCCACGATTCGCTGTCATTCCTGCGAGAGGTGTCGGCTTTTCTGACCCTTCTGATTGAGCGAGTCGCAAGCCAGCCGCGCCGCCAGAATTCGAATCCGCAGACTGACGAGCGATCAGCCGACGAACGTTCCTGCCCTCAATAAACCCGGCCAGCGCAACCGGGAATGGAAGCACCGGTGAACTCAGGGCCTTGCAAGCACCAGAATCAGAAATTCCAATGGCAGAGCCGAAAATTGTGGCTCGCAATATTGCCGCGCGGCGCTTCCCGACTGCAGCAACACCTGCCGAAATGCATAGAAGAGAATTGCGGCGTCAGTGTCGCTGGTGTTGTGGTTTGCAATCCTTTGCGCCGGCCGCGCGATTGGCTGCGTCGCGGGCAGGGCGGGAACTACAAATAACAAAATGGCCGGGGCTTTCCCTGATGCCGCAACAGTATCGATCAATACTCGCCGCGGTGTCTCCGCAGGATGGCTACCTTCGCCCGAGGTCCGGTTGTTGCAGTTTCTACAGCCAGCGTTTGCGGCACCACGCTCTTCAGCAACGAACGAAGCCACAACGTGCCCGGATCACGGTCGCGCGATTTATGCCACTGCATCGATTCCTGAAGTACCGGAATGTCGAAGGGCGGCTTAATTACTTTGAGAGGCAGATAACGCTGGTAAGACAATGCCAGGCGGCGGTGCAACGTGGCGATTCTCGAAGTACCGACCAGGAGATGCGGAACCATGTTGAAAGCGGTTGTTACAATCTCAACCCGGCGCTCGTATCCGTACCTTTCGAGAAACCATTCATCGAAGGTGGTCAATTCCTGATTCTTTCCGAAGCGGACCACAACATGACCCATATTGAGGTATTCGTCCAGAGAAACAGCCGATTTCACGAGCGTGTTGCCAGACCACACGACGCAGGTGAAGTCGTCTTCGAACAAAGGTTCAGAAGGGTGTTCCTTCGAAAGTTTGATGGAGGGCGAGATCGACAGATCAATCTCGCCGCGGTCGAGCGCCTCGGAGCTGCCCTCAACATTGGAAATAAACTCGAACCGGATACCAGGCGCGAACTGCTCGATCCGCGGTAAGGCTTCGGCCAGTAGAACGGTCTCGACATAGTCGGACATCAGAATCCGAAACCTGCGCGTGGAAGAACCGGGATCGAAGACCGGGTCATTGTTGAGAATGGCTTCGGCCTGCAGAAGTAAATTCCGCACCGGTTCCACCAGTGCCTCTGCAAGCGGCGTCATCACCATCCGGCGGCCAACGGGCACGAGCAGTGGATCGCGAAACACCTCACGCAGGCGAGCGAGGGCGCCGCTGGTTGCAGACTGGCTGAGGTGCAGCCGCTCCCCCGCGCGGGACACGCTTTTCTCCGCAAACAGCGCGTCGAGCGCGACGAGCAGATTCAGGTCCAGGCCACCAAGGTCCATAAAAGGTTCCTGCTACTTCGCCGCCGGAGCAACGGGCGGCTTCTTCAGACTGGTATATACCGCCTCGACGAACATCGGTGTAGTCCAGGGACCGGATGTGGCGCCATAGCGAGTGTCGTAATCGGCGGTTACACGCCCCGCCTGAACCTGCTGCAACGTCGCGCCGCTGCGAATGAACTCCTGCACGCGATCGCGGATGATCACGAGCATGTCGCGGTACTCGGCCAACTCCCATTCGTCGCACACCCGGCCGTGTCCGGCAATGATCATCGTACCGTCCTCCTCGTCATGCTTATAAACCGTGCGGTCGAGGATGAAATTCAAGGCGTTGAGTTCACCCTGAATACTGCCGCCGTCTTTCACGTCAATGTGCGGATAGCTCACCAGGTTGAAGATATCGCCGGTCACGATCACATCCGAGCGGCGGAAATGCACAATGCTGTCCGCATCCGTCACGGCATTTGGCATATGAAATATTTCGATCGCTTCTCCATTGTGGAACTTACGGCGGCGCGATTGAACGAAGGTGTCGCTGGGCCAGCCCTCCGACGCAGTCCTCAGCGCCATGAGATGGTTCTGTACATTCTGATGGCCGATAATCGTGGCCCCCTTTCCGGCGTCGACGAACTGTCCGGAAAAGAATGAACCCTGTACGCTGGGATCGCGTCCGGCCGCGCGCAATTTCACGTTGCCGCCCGTAAAGTCGGTCTGGAATCCGGTATTGACTATGAATTGAATTGGCTTATCACTCAGCTTCTTTATCGCCGCGATAATCTTATCGGTGATTGCCCCGGCTCCGGAATTCACCACCATGGGTCCCTCGTTGCCCACCTGGACCGCGATATTGCCTCCGTCGCCCAGCAGCATGGAAACCTCGCCCTGCACCGGCAGTACATGAATTTCGCCATCATGGGGCGTTGGGTCTGGAGCGCGGCTGCTTTGCGCAGGACCGGCGGAAGGCTGCAGTTCGGCGCTAGCGGCCGCCTCGGCGCCCTGCGGATCATTGAGTTTGTCGAGCAGTTCCTCATACATCGTCGCCGGTCCGCCGAGCGTGCCGAGAAAAGGAATCTGGTTCTTTTCGGCGAATTCCCGCGCAAACGGATGACGCCCCCAGAAGTAGCTTTCGACCTGATCTTCGCTGCGTCCCAGAATCTGTTCCCCGTCGTCACAGTCATACTGCCAGGCGTCGGGCTCCTTGATGCTGCGCCCGAGCGTATAAGTGCGGCTGAAAGGCTCGTCCAGATACACGGGGTCTTTCACAACAGAAAGGTAAGTGATGCGATCGCCGTGCCGAATGAAGTGCTCGACCAGCGTCGCCTCATCGCTCTGCGGCAGTCCGTTGGCCCGAATCCACCCGCGCTTGATATGAGTTGTGTAAACGGTCAGCGCGTTGCCTTCGTATTTTCCGGTCGCGAATCCGCCCCAGGTGTGCTGCGCCCAGGCGGGCGGATGCGGCCGATCGTCCATCCAGATCGTGCGGGTTCCTTCGGCGATCTGCCAGTAGTTCTTGATAGCCACAAGACGCTGCGTGAAGGGATCGCGCTCTTCCCAGAAGCGAAGGTTGCCGGGCTGGTTATAAGTATAGGGAGGGACGTACCCCATGCACTGGTGCTGCCGTCCTTGTATGCGAGAGGGATTCCACGCGAGCGCGTAAAGACGGCCCGCTTCGTTGAGCGGTATTCCCCCGTATTCGGTCAGCGCACCGGAGGCCGTAATGAGTCCCGAGTCCTGGAATGCCAGCGGATACCAGCTTCCTGAGAGGTCGATTCCGGCCGGGAGGCCTGTATGGCCGGAGAAGTCTAATCCCTGTGCGAACGCGAGAGCGGCCACCAACGACACGAGGGCAGTAGCAATAATTGCAGGTCTCTTCATAGGACTGCCTATTTAACCGTGCAGGGCCGCGGCTTCCATCCAGCGCCGTCCGGTTGCTTTCTGAAATGGGAGGCCGTCTGGAACGGCTGCGCCAGATACATCGGGTCCTCCACGGTGGTGGTTATGACCAAATAAGCGGTGCCATCGGGTTCATTAACGCGATCCAGATATTCGGTGAGGGTAGTACTGGCGCTGTATGGAACACCATTCTTGCGGACATATCCGGGGCGCAGTTTCGTCGTCTGGACTGTGAGTGAGCCGATCGGCGTTTCGCCTCTACCCGCTGGAACAATCTTCCACATAGCTTTCGAGTATCCCTGCCGGTCGCCACCCGCGCTCTCCTTCGAATCGAAGTGCAGGAGACGCTTCTGCTGCCCGTTATCGGTTTCGATCACCAAAGTCTGGTCGTCCTGCCACGTAATATGAAGCCGGCCTGGAACACTCATGATGGCGGGAGCGCCGTACCCCCGGCATTGCTCTCCGGCTGCCTCGTCTTTAGCGGGATCCCATGCGGCGGCGATCTGCCTGCCGGCCGGGTTCAACAACACTCCGGCAGAGTCGCCTTTGACCCCGGTGACCATGCGATAGCGCCAGTCCTCAGTGACAACCGCAACCCAATATCCGGTGATGTCATAGAGCGCCGCTTCTTCAGCGGTGCGCTGCGGACGAGGCCCGCGGCCCGCCTGTCCCCAGAGCGCCACCGCGGTCAGCGCAATCAACACACTTGAACGCTTCAGCATCAGAGTCCTTTCCGCCGGGCGATATTGACTTCAGTGCATGCGGCCATAACTTCCAGAAATTTCTGGTACTCGGCCCGGCCGACTACGAAAGGGTTCCGGTCGCCCGGTTTGCGCGCCTTCAGCATGTCGAGCTTCGGCTGGATAGGATCCATTAATGGATGGTTCTGCAATTCGACCTCGACCTTCGCCTTCCGGGTTGCCTCTTCAAAATGCGGCACCGACTTCGCATATTGCGCGAGGCCTTCGTCGGAAACAAAGCCTGGAGTCAGCACTGTGCCCGCATACATGCCGGCCATGTAGGTCTTGTTTTTATCTTTTACCGGAAAAATGAAACCCATCGAGCCCGGCGTGTGCCCCGGTATCGCAAATGGCGTGAGTTTGAAGTCGCCAAGAACAACAGGCTGGCCTTCTGTAAGAACCTGATCGTGCTTCGGCAATGCGGTCGGTGGACCGCCCCGTCCCCCGCGCGCCGGCGGGTTTTCCATCAGCTTCCAATCGGCGTCCGAGATGTAGATCCTGGAACCGAAGTGTTCCTGGAAGTAAGGCGCGCCTCCGAAGTGATCCGCGTGACCGTGCCCCACGACGATAATCTTCACCATCGCCGGATCCAGGCCCAGCTTCTGAAATCCCGGCAGGAGCTTTGTCTCCGTATCGCCTGGCGACAGCGAATCGATCATCAGCAGTCCGCCGGAAGTACGGATGACGTACGCCACGGTGCCCTGATCGCCGATCACGTAAACGTTATCGAAGATTCTGGCCGGTTCGATGGGCGGGTCGGAAGGACTGTTGGCGCGCGGCGCTTCGCAGAAGAAGTGCGCTTCCTCGGCCCACGTCGGCCCCCCCGCCTTCTTCGCCTTTTCGATAAGGGCTTTGACGGCTTCTGAATCGGGCTTCGCAGGGATTGGGGCCGGGGCCTGCGCAACCAGCATCCCGGCGACGGCCGTAAAGGCAATGGCGATTGTCTGTTTCATGGATCCCCTGTTTTAGTGAAGGATCCCGCCGGCGGGGTCGCGAATACGTTTATTGAAGAGGTCTACCTCATCGGCGGGAGCGCACGTATCCTCGAGCATGCCGGCCCATCCGTCGATGCTCTTGATAGCATTCTTGTCCAGCCTGCGGAATTTCTTCAGCTCGCTCGTCCACGGGGCGGTGTATATCTTGGGATCGTTGATCGTCATCGTCAGTTCGAGCACGTCATAGGCGGTGCGCTTGTAGCGCTCTTCCAGCACCATGTCGGCGGTGTGCGGATAACCATACTGATCGACCCACGTTCTTTCGTCCACGCCGGTCGTTGCGACCACAAACGTGTCACCGTCCCAATGGCCGGTTGAATAACCCCACCAACGAGGCAGATCCGGATCCATTAAAGGCGGCCTTCCGTCAGTCCAGAGAATTCTTGTGCCCCAGCCCCACTCGAACTGCTGAATGATGCGGTCCGGGAGCACGCTCATTTCCATTGGATCGACGTAAATCAAAGCGCGTGTCGGCCCCATCGGATTGCAGTGCTGATAAGGATCGCTGTCGCTTGCCGGAGGAACCGCGCGCCTGCGGCCGATATCTTCTTCCGGATGTGCCGCCGCGTCCGCACTTCCCAGCAGGCGCCCATATGACGGCTTGTTGGCGTCGAACACCTTTTTCCCGAAAGCGGTGAGGGGTGGGACCTTCAGGCTGTAGCCGCGATCGCCGCAATCGCTGCAAGTGCCCCCGCCGCCGTAACCACCGGGCGAACCGTTTCGCGACCAGATACCGGAAAGGTCGTGTTTGTCGTAAAACTTGTTGTCGTTCGCGGCGTTATGCGCGAAGATCCCGCGGCCGCCCTGGGCGAACAAAGCGCTTGACCACAGGAGCATCAACGCAGTGCCGGCGATTCTGGTCATGTTTCCCATCCTCATTTGGCCGGCTGGGAGGGCGCCGGCGCCGCGGGTGCTGCACCGCCCTGAGGCACTTCTCCGGGTCCGCCGCCTGCGACACCCAGCAGAACTTCGCCTTTGTCATTCAGCAGCTTCACAATTGCGCCAACCTTTGTACCTGCCCGTGCCGGCGCGAGAGTGACCGTGATCGTCGTGCCCGGAGCCAATGCCGCTTCCGAGCGCTTTCTGCCCCATCCGCCCTGTATGAGCTGGGCGGGATTCGGATAAAACTCGCCGCTCCAGTGGATCACCTCGCCCTTGTCCGTGACATCGAAGAACAATTGCGGATGCGGATTGGCATAGTGGAACTCGGTCACCGTCCCCTGGAGAGTCACGGGGTTCGAGAGGTCGTACGATGCGCCCGTGCCGTGGTGGGCGGCTGCCGGAATCGCCGCTGCGAGCAGCACTGCAAACAGGAAACTCAGCTTCGTTGTCATAAATATCCTTTCTAACGCGCTGCACCTTTCGCAGGCGCGAGCACGGCGGGTGCGGGTTTGGCGAACCTTGCGGCCGGAATGGCAGCGTCGGGCTGTATATCGGTTACTCGCCAGGTCGACTGACCGTTGGTCCACGTGACGATCCACTGGTGAGGAATTTTGACACCGTTCACATCACGGTAGTCGGCGTAATCGATCTGCCAGGGGTTGGTTCCGATGATGGTGCGGACGTAACGGAGCTGCCGAATGAGCAGTCCGGTCTGAATGTCGAAGAAGAGTTTTACGCGCGTGCCACCCGGCGCGGTTCCCTGGATAACATAGACGTCCTTATCGTTTACGTTTGTCTGTGGAAAGCCCGCGCGCCACTGGCCAAGGGCTTGCTTGATACCGGCCGGGAAGAACAGCTGCGCATCGAGGCGCGCGCCGTCGGATTCCGCCCCCGGGGCTAAAGGCAGCAGCATCACGGGATTGTTTGGCGAAGCAATCCAACCCTGGGTGCCGTTGTATACCGTGACGCTGTCCCCGTTCTGTGTGTGGACGACGCTGGCCATCTGCGCCGGCGCCTGAAGGAAGATTTCGAACGGCACCTGCTGATGGTAGGTCTCGTAACCCTCGTACGTTCCGCGAATGGTGAGGCTTGATTGCTTCGAGCCGGCTCCGGTGGCGGCAATGAACTTATCGAGGATCTGATCGGCCGATGGCCCCGCAACAGCCTGCGGTGGAATTTCGGTTTCGTTCGGGTCCTCTTCCGGCGTTCCGTACTGCAGCGCCAGACTCGGGATCTGCTTCGGAACCTCGTTTCCGTGATGGCAGGAGTAACAAGTAACGGCAGCGCGTCCGCCGAAGTTGGTCTTGTTGATCGTGTTGACCATCGCGATCATGTTTCGCGCGATACGTTTTCGCGATACGTCTTCTGCAAACTTCTTCCAGTCCTCCAGGCTTTCGGGGACATGACAGAAGACGCAATTCAGGCCCACCGATGCCGAGAAGAAGCCCATGGTGCTCATGAACTCGCTCACGGGAATTCCCTTCAGGACCTGCACGTTGGTGAATACCTGTTCCGCCATCGGCTGTTTTTCGACCGGGGCGGATTGGGCCGCAAGCGTCGGCAGAAACGCAGAGGCGAAGATAATCAGCGGTCCGTGAATCGACAGCGGGCGAGGGAGCAAGCAGACACAGTATCGAATCGGCACCAATTGGGCAAATCGATTGTTCGGATGATTTGTATCGGTGTAGCCGATAGCTCCATCAGCTCTTCACTGCACGCTCGGAGCGCATGGTATCCAGACTGAATGCCCCCGCGCCGCAGACAGCGAGGAACAGGAAGAAGACGAGGTACACAAGGGCCTCGTTGCCGCCATTGCGTAGTGGCGAGACACCTCGCGGAATGGACTCCAGAAGATAAGCCGCGGCTAGTTCGATGCAGGTGATCGCGGCGGAGATATGAGTGAAGATCCCGAGGAGAAGAAGGAGGCCGCCCACGATTTCCCACCAGCCAACGACCGCGGGGAGCTTATCGATCGCGAGCGGAACTACTGCGGCCCGGCCAGCGGATTTGGGAAAGAATCCGAATACGTGCCGATACCCGTGAAGCGTGAAGAGAAACGCGATCACAATGCGCGCGATGGCTCGTCCCCAGGGCTCCCATCGGCTTAGGGTTCGGGCGAGATTCGATTCAGGGCCGAGCATGGTGTCGATGCTCCATTTCCCTGCACCGGCTGTAACGAGCCAAAGCCACGTGAAGCAGAATATAACCGCCTCTTCGCCGCCATTGCTGATAGGGAAAAACCCGCGCCCGGCCCACTGATCGAAGTAAGCCACCGCCATTTGACCGCACAGGATAAACGCGGCAAGGCGCGTGAAGAGGCCGAAGATGATCAGCGTTCCGCCGACCACCTCGAGCGGCCCGGCGAAGCCGTGCAGCGCCATGAAATTGTGATCGATTTGTCCGCCCGCGAAGCCCCACAGCTTTTCAGCCCCGTGCTGAATGAACAGCAGCCCGAGGGCGATTCGAACGGCACTGAGGAGACTCGGATTCATTGGGCTAAGGTATATCAGCTCACAGCTAATGAGCCTCGACCGCCTTCTTGACAGGCTGCGAAGGATCCGCGCCCACGCGCCCCGAGGCCGCATCGCGCAGGGCGGCGAGCTTGAAATCGAAGTGAATGCTCGGAAGCGATCCGAACGGTGATTCGGGATCGTTCGCCCGCGGTGCCGTGATCAGCGATTCGTTGGCGCCGAATACGGTATCCGAATCGATGTGCTCGTCGTCAGCCACGTAAAGCGCCGTGATGGCTTCGCGGAATCCCGGGGCGCGGCCGCGAAGTTCCATTTCGCTCGGGTCCTGCTTCTGTAGATCGTGGAAACCGTTTTCGTCTGGCTGCCAGACTTCAATCGACGCGTGCGGGACGCCGTGCCCGTAAACCGCGATCTCTTCTCCCGGGCAGTTCTCCGCGATCGATTGCCCCAGCTCATACGTGGGCGAATCCTGCCGGTGGAACGGACCGAGCAGACTGGACTTCGTGCTTTCCTCGATGATCCCTTTCAATCGTTCATTTTTGGTGCTCGACATCTGGTCAATGACTGCGTCGGTAATATTGTGTTCGTCGATCGCTCGAACCATGGGTCCCCTTTTCGAAAATGAGGAGATCATCATACGCGAAGATGCGGACGGGACACCGATAGCAGTCATTGACGAAACCGATAACTCAGATGGCGACCGGCTCCGCAGCGCGTGCGCGTGAACTCCAGACGCGCAGAAGAAGCAGGTCGGCAAGCGACACCACGGCGGCAACGGCCACGAAGATCCAGCCCGCCGTGAAACCGCCGGTTGAGTCTCGTAAGTACCCGAGCATTTGCGGTCCGAGGTAACCGAAGATGCCGCTGCCCAGACCGACGATGCCCATGCCGGTGCCAATCTCAGCCCGGGTCAGGACGGAGCCGCATATCGCGTAGATCTGATTGGTGGCCGCGTGGCCGAGCGAGACCACCAGCACGATGCCGAGCCGGAAAACAATGAGGTCATGCGACAGGACGGCGAAGCTCGAAGGAATCAGCAAGGCTGCCAGAACGACCATAATGTTCCAGCGGGAGTAGCGGTCGCAGAGCCACCCGACAACAAGGTTGAGGAAGATGGCGAACAGGTAACTGGAACTGATAATGGCGGCCGACGCTCGCGCATTCAGACCGAAGACACTCTCCACGGCGTAGGGCACGAAGAATGTGGCGCTGAAGCCGCCCATGTTTACCAGGCCGAGTAAGATCAGACCCCACATGACTGGATTGCGTAGAGCGGCCAGAGAGCGAGGCGTGAAGGCATGCCCGTGTGACCCTTTGGCGGGCGCCGGTCCGGTTGCGGCGGGACGGTACAGAGCGGCAAACAGAGCTCCGCCCAGCAGGGCGATGATGGCGAAGCCGAAGATTCCGCCTCTCCAGCCAACCCATTCCGCGAGGCGGGTTCCAAACGGGGCACCGATAACTGAAGCGAGCGCGGCCATCGCGCCGAGGAAGCCCATCGTTCGGCTGCGGTACTTCTCAGGAGTACCCATCGCCATGGCGGTGAAAACGCAAATGAACGCAAACCGGTAACCGACGAGCCATAGAGCGCGACTGGCCAGGGCGAAGCCATAGGTATGTGCGAAGCCAAGACTGGCAAGACCAACCGCTGTCACACCCAGGCCGGTCAGCAGCATCCGCTTCTCGCCGAAGCGGGCGGCCAGGATCCCGGCTGGCAGGCTGATGAAGATCGCAATGAGGCCGTACATTCCAGTGAAAAGGCCCATCTGCGAATACGAGGCTGCGAGCTCTTTCCGGATGGCCGGCAGAAGCGGGGAGAAGCCCAGGCTCGACATCTGGATCGCCATCATCGCGAGGATCACGGCAGCGACCGAGATCGCCCAGTGCTGTGTTCGCCTCACGAGAGTGACTCCAGAAAGGTCGAGACTTTGCGGCGCATCCCGGCGGCGTCCCAGCTGCGTGCATCCACCATGTCGGCGAAGACCGGCAACACGGGAATACCGGCGCGTTCGAGCGCGAGTTCGATGAAGCGGTTTCCGGTCGCCGAGGGCCGTGTTCCCAGCGGAGTCAGGACCAGAGCGGCATCGATACGATGCCGCTTTGCCTGGTCGACGATCCATTCGTTCGCCCAGGGCGGGTTGTGCAACTGCTCATTCATGCTGACGGTGCGGCTGGCAAGCGCTCTCAGAGGATCGTCCAGACCATACCGGATGTAACCATCGGGCCCGAACGCGAGATACATGGACCAGACAAAAACCGCGCCATAGTCGGCTTCGAAGGCTGTATAGAAGTCCATATCGTGCCAGAGGCCCGCGCCTACCCACATCAAGCGGAGACGCTCCGCGGGGCATGCGGCGATGCCGCTTTCGACACGCGCCTTCACCTCATCGCGAAACCTGCGTGCATGTGAGATGGCCCATTCCGAGCCGCGAAGCCACTGGGTCGCCATGACGTTGCTCACTTGTTCCTGCATCCGAACCGGTGTGCGCGGAGACGTACAAATCAGATCGCGAACCTCTTCGAAGTATTCTTCCTGGCGGTTCACGCCTTCCATCAGAGTGCGCAGAACTTCGAGATCGAACTTCTTCGAAGCTGTGCGTTCCAGACTTTCGATCAGCCGGTTGAACTGGGCGACCATGAAGTCGAGGCGATGGGCTTCAAATAGTTCGCTCCATCGATGGCGGCTCAGTTCCCACCAGCGCGGAGGCAACCCGGTTGCGCCGGGGGCGTCGAGGGCAATGAACTCCGTGCCGAACGCTTCGGACCAGATCTGAAACACCCGCTGGATGCAGTCGCATGTCAGGCGAGCGCCCATCAGCGCGGGGCGGGGAAGGCCACCCCACGGCGGTGGCGCGGCATCGGCGCAGAGCGTGGATGCCAGCCCCAGGCTGCAGTAGCGACAAAGGCCTTCATGAAACCCGCGCTCGTTCATGCGATCCAGATAAACCGGGGAGAGTCGCTTGGCCGAGATGATTGCGGCCCACCACTGATTGCTCACCGTTGGCACATCCAAAACCTGGAACAATTCAAGAGGCATATCCGCCTGAACGATGGCATACGGCTTCTGGTTTTCGAAGACGTCGCGGCGCAGTTTTGCGAACCAGGCCTTCTGGTATTCGGCCGCAGCGACGGTGGACTCCAGTTGTTTTTCCGCCATTATGCGTCCAGCTTTCGCACGAAGTCCTGAATGCGGTCGCGGCATTCGGGGCTCAATTCTTTGGCGGCATCCTCGCGCACCAGCAGATGCGGTGTACCGCGCTGGTCAAGAGTCTGCCGGAGGCGTGGGTAATCCCAACCGAGAACGTCGTCTTCGGGCGGCAGATAAAACACCACAGCGTCGACAGTTGCGGATGCAGACAGGAACCAGGCGTCGGAGTTATCTCGCGGGCTCGGCGCTTTCCGGTAATAGGTTTGAAAGATCTCCTGCATGAGGTTGCCCTGTTCGGGGATCTCTTCGATGATGGTTCGCGAGCCCCACCAATCGTCTTCCGCGACGACCACAGCGCCCTGCGATTCGATGGCACGATGCAAGCCAGTGTGGTGGAGCGGAGAGCCTTTGATCAGGATGCGCGGACCGTGGATCGGCTCAGCGCCTGAGAGTTCGGCCGCCGATTCCAGGGCAAGGCCAGCGTATTCCGCGCGGTCCATAAAATTCATGGCGCCAGGCAGGGCCAGCGCCACTGTTCCGCTCAATCGCGGCGGGCGTTCCTGGCGAAGATCCAGTAATGTCCGGACTGCCCGACGGGCCTTGTTCGCCTCGTCAACGGCGCACGCGAGATCGCCGACGCGGAGGTGGTTCCGGAAGTCCCCGGTCCGTTGCAGCCCGTATTGCTCTGCCTCTGCTGAACGGGTGTGCAGAAGGTTATAGAGATATATTTCCGGCATGCCGGTCGAGAGCTCCTGACGCTCGACTTCGCGCAGATAGAGGAAGAGTTTGTGTTCCTGCTCGGAAGTACGCGGAATCACGACCAGCTTCAGGAAGGGCCACGCGCCGGAGGCGATACCGTCGAAGATGCCGCGAATACGGGCGCTGAAGACACCGTCTTCCATCAACCGATCGGCGAATGGGAGAGGCCCGGGCGGCGGATTCAGTAGCAGAGGGAAATAGCCGGCGGCGCGCAAAAGTTCCCACGGCACGGTGTTCGACGTCATGCCGGCAACGGGAATTCCCGCCGCGGCCTTTTCTATGGCCTGCGCGAAAGGATGCTCGTAATGCCAGGTCAACTGCTCGACCGCGGAAAGCACCTTCACGGCCACGGGTCAGATCACTCCACCGGATTTCAAATGCTCAAGATGTTCCTTCGAGTAGCCGAGCAGGCCGCTGTAGATGGCTTCGTTGTGTTCTCCCAGGGCGGGGGCCGGCTGGTCAAAACCGGCGGTCGCCCCGGAGAACGTGATGGGAATGCCCATGCCGTAGACTTCATCGACGACGCCAAATTTCGGATGTTCCAGCCGAACCGTTTCACCACGCGAAAGGACGCGCGGGTCGCGCACGGCTTCGTCCGGGTTACGCACTTCGGCCGCGGGTACTCCGAAGCGTTCGAGGAGCGACAGCACCTCGGACTTGGTGTGGCGGCCAGTGAATTCGCCAATGAGCGCGTCGAGCGCCCGTACATTTTCGACGCGCGCATCGCGCGTACAGAAGCGCGGATCCTGACTTAAACCGGGCTGCCCCATCGCTTCGAACAGAGAGCGAGCGAAGGTTTCCTGGGGCGCGCAGATCGAGATGTAGCCGTCCTTTGCGAGGTAGAGACCGAACGGCGCGAGGCGCGGGACTGTGAGGCCGGTGCGCTGCGGAATGCCGCAGCGTTCCAGAAGACCGAAGGTTTCGACCGCGACCATCATGGTGAGAGAGCCGAGCATCGAGACGTCGACGTGCTGGCCTTGCCCGGTATGCTGCGCCTGATGCAGTGCGGCGAGAATGCCGATGACGCCGAAGAGCGGGGCGCTGAGATCGCCGATCGGCAGGCCGACGCGAATGGGCGGATCGTCGGGTCCGCCGGAAGTCATCATGGTGCCGCTCAGTGCCTGGACAATGGCGTCCATCGCTTTGGCTGGACTCGCATCGGGAGTGCTTCCAAAGCCGGTGATCGAACAATAGATGACCCGGGGATTCATCTCTCGCGCAAAGTCGTAACCTACGCCCAGCCTTTCCATGGTGCCGCGGCTGGAGTTCTCGACCACGATGTCAGACTTCTTCACCAAATCGGCATACACAGCGCGGGCCTCCGGGTGCTTGAGATTCAAAGTGACGCCCAGCTTGTTGCGGAGGCGGTTCAGAGCGGAGACGGAAATATCGTCCGCCGATTCCCGGGTGAGTTTGGGGCCATCGGCGCCGAGATAAGGCGCATTGGTCCGGCACGAATCTCCTCCGGCTGGATTCTCGACTTTGATGACCTTCGCGCCAAGGCCCGCCAGAATGAGCGTGGCAAAAGGACCGGCGAGAGCAACGGTCAGATCGAGGACAGTGATTCCATCGAGAGGTTTATTCAGACCGGGCTTGTTCAAACTTACTTCTCCCTGCAGCGGTCAAAGAAATCGAAGACGGCGGGCAGTACCAAAGGCACCATGCCGCCATGATCGGCTTTGACCTCGTAGTATTCGAAGGTATAGGGCTGCCGGAACATCCAGTCCCGCATCACGTGGCTTCCGTCCAAAGACGGGGTGGCGAGCGTACCTTCGCTCATCATGATGGGAATGGATTTGAGATGCTCCCAGGGATAATTCGCCTGGTCGACGAACGGACCGGACATGGGAGCGATGGCGCGCCAGTATTTCGAATACCTGGCGCCGAGGTACCAGGTTCCGCCCGAGCCCATGGAATGCCCGGCAAGAAATACAGAAGAACGGTTGATCGGATATTCGTTTAAAACGATTTCGAGAACGTTGATGACATCCTTCTCGCTGAGTTCGAGCGTGTGTTCGGCGTCAGGCGTTACGCCGTCCCTTTGTTTGGCGGCGATTTCGACCTGCCCGAAGACCGCGGGCAGCCTTAGCGGCGTTCCATAGCCGCCCATCGGGCTGTAGCCGAGCGGCGACACGACGGCATACCCGTGCTGCTCGGCGAGGCGCTCGATTTGTTTGTTGTTCGAATCCATGCAGCGGTTCTCATCGGAGCCAGCGCCGTGGAGAAACACGATCAGAGGGAGTTTCGACTGACCGTCCCACGTGGTGGGTACGTAGAGGCGATAGGGCATCGTCTTATCCGCCTTATTCACCGCGGGGAAATTGTAAGTTCGATGCTGGCTGCCCTTCGCGCGCAGCGGCTGGCCGGGCGCTGCCAGGATATCTTTCGCGAGCTTTTGAGATTCCGCGAGCTGCTGGTCCGCATCCAGCGCGGAGCCAAACGGAATGGAGGCTCCCTGAGCGAGAAGTACGCCGGAAGCGAATGTGAGTAATAATGCCGATGCCTGTCTCATTTGAGGTTCTTCGTCTGCACAAACCATCGGGGATTGACGCACAAGCCGCAGTCGGGGCCGCGGAACATGAGCGCCGCGCGCTGATCGCCCTTCAACTGCCAGTTGAGCCATGCCACCGCGACGCCGGCGAACTCGCCGCCGTTCGGCTGATTATAAGTGCCGCCATGACCAACGCCTCGTTCCCAGGCGCGGAAGACGGGGATCGATTTGAGGTATTCGAAATCGGAATTGGCGTTGTTGTGGGCAATGTCAGTCGGATCGCCGCTGATATAAGCCAGGGGCACGTGAATGGATTCCAGGTCCTTCTTGCTGAGCGCTTTTCCGCCGCCCATGTCGGAAGGCTGCGCGAAGAGGCCGCTGTTCCAGATCACTGCGGTCGTGATGCGCGGGTCGGCCGCGATTTCGATAGCCTGAACGCCGCCGCAGGATTGACCCATGACCGCGATTTTGGTTGTGTTGAGGTGCTCGTAATACTTACTGTCGGCGCGAGCATTCTCAGCGATCGCCCACTTCATGGCGTCGAGCATTTGTGAAGGGTGGGTCGCCGCTGGCGGAAGATTCCGCGGAAGTTGGGTCGTATCGGCGGACTGCTGGATGGCCGGTTGAGGCGGCGCGGCGGCGGGTTGGGCAGGTCCGGCGGTGTTGCGTTCGGTGATCGGGCCCAGGGCGATGGCGACGAAGCCATAAGAAGAGATGTCGGTGAGGAAGTTGCTGAACGAGTTACCGGAGTTGGCACATGCGCCGTTGCCCCAGATCACGAGGGGCAGCGTGGCGCCGTTCAGAGCAGACATATCTTCCGGGCGGTAGAGGGTGTGGTCCGGCAGGCCGGCATCCATTTCCATGACAGCTTTGTACGGACCCGAGCCTGGGCTGGGCTTCGGAGGCGCGCCTCCGCGGGTCTGAGCGGCGAGGTGCCAGGTGGATAGCAGGAGTCCGGCGAAAGCAATGGAGGAGATTGCGGTCAGGGGCAAGCGAGTAGGCGTCATTAGGGTCCTTTCTGCGCGCAGGCTCTCAGAAACTATATCGAAAGTGCGCGGTCTGCGCACGGCATGTTTGAACCGGCTGACTGGTATAGGGTTCCACTCCTGGATTCATCGGTCTATGCGGCACGAGACAGGACAGGAGGCGCATTTTCGCCGCAACAGCGTTTGTATTTTTCGCCGGAACCGCAGGGGCAAGGGGCACTGCGGGGAGTCGGCGGCGGATCGGATTGGGTTCGTTTTGCAGAATCGGCCTGCGGCGCGGCAGCAGCGGATTGGCTTTGTTTTGAATTTTCCCGGCGTTGGGTGGCAGGGCTCATCCGGAAGGAGGCCTCGGGATAACGGTGCACGATCTGGTGAACGAAGTTGTCGACGTCTCTGATGCCGGCGGCTCCGAATTCGGCGTGGGCCTGGTGGCCGTAGGGCGCAGCATTACGCATCTGCCGGTCGGTCTGGATGCGGCGGAGTTCGTTCAAGTTTCGTTGCAAGGCGCGCTGGGCGGTGGTGCGGGCGCGGTCGATGGAGGCCTGTATGCGATCGAGCTCTTCGGCCGGCGTGGCCGCATCGTGAGCGGCCGTTTCGAGGAGGGAGCAACGGCGCAGGCGCCAGGCAGCCTAAACGAGCTCGCCGACGAGAGTTTCTTCGAGGGGTCCGTCGGGCACCAGGCGGGCGTTCCAGGCGGCACGGAATTCTTCATAAAGGTCCTCTTCGTCAGGACGGATGAAGGCGGATGCCGAGAAAAGGCCGAAAGCGGATGCGTTCTGAGAAGCCTGGGCTTTGCCCTCGGGGGTGACCGGGCCAGTCGAGTGCTGCGCATTGGCCTGGTTGGCGAGGACCTGTGCGGTGGTTGCCATGGAAATCCTTTCGATTGCAGGATACATGAGGGGGTCAAGGGCCTGGGGGATTTCCACAGGGTAAGTGGATGGGAGGATTGAGAATTAAATGTAGTGAACGGTGGAACTGCGATTAAGGGTTTGAGGCGCGGGGAGGGGTGAGCCGGCTTGCCGTCGGCTTGTTGTGAAGGCTACTCTTTTAGTAAACGCGAGCGATCGTGGCCATGGACAATAGCGGACGCCAAGCCGACTAATCGCAAGCGATCCCCGCTTTCTCGCGATCAAGCCAACTTTAGGGCGCTCTCGAAGTGCCCGCAACAACTCGCCAGCGTCTCATCCTGATACGATGTGCGAATAAATCACGCACACGAATCATCGAAGAAGGCTTAGTGAGTGAGCTCATTAACTACTTTGCCATCAAACAAGTGCACGTTGCGCTCGGCATGTTTGGCATAACGCGCGCCGTGAGTCACGATGCAGATGGTGAAACCGTTCTGGTGCAATTCCTTCAATAGCTCCATCACCGCCTCGCCGTTCTGCGAATCGAGGTTGCCGGTGGGTTCGTCTGCCAGCAGAATCGATGGGTCGCCGCCCAACGCCCGCGCCACGGCTACGCGCTGTTGTTGGCCGCCCGAGAGTTGCGACGGATAGTGCTTCATTCGATGCGCCATGCCGACCCGTTCGAGCGCGTCTTCGGTCCGCTTCTTACGCTCGCTCGACGGCATACCGCGATACGTAAGTGGCAGCTCAACGTTCTCGTACACCGTCAAGTCGCCGATCAGGTTGAACGCCTGGAAGATCAAGCCGATCTCGCGATTGCGAATACGCGCCCGCTCGCTAGTCTTCAGCTTCTCCACGGGGCGGCCGTTCAGTACGTACTCGCCGTCGCTCGGCGTATCGAGCAGGCCAAGGATCGCAAGCAACGTCGACTTGCCGCAGCCGGATGGGCCTGAGATCGATATTTGAACCTTACCGTGCAATATCTAAATGCTTCCGTGGGGCTGGACAGGAACCATAAGTCAGTCAATTCTCCGTCGGCTTTTCAGCGTAGTCGATAACGAGGACCTCAACTGGAACCTTTGCCGACTGCAATCGGAGACCAAGCTGCTCCTGAAGCGCTGTGAACAGCGGGGCGCTCGGGGATTCTGAGGGCTGGATGCCATCCGCCGCCGGATTCCATTCCAGCTTGAAATCATAATCTCCTCGGAGCCCCGTTCGGTCTACTACCGGTTGGTGTAACTGCGCGGCGAGTTGGTTCGCGAACTTCAGCATAGAAATCTTCTGATCGGTAATCCGACCGCGACCCGTTGATCCCTGTGGACCGTGGGCTCCAGCGTTTAGCCTAAGCTTGGGTCCGTTCTTGCCAGACACCAGTGCGTAACCGGAAATATCCTTCATCTCCGTGTGGACTTTCAGTCGGAACCGGTCTGCGAGCAAGGTCCGCAACAACGGCCGAAGCTGCTCAAAGCCTGGATCACCCACCGATTTAGCTTCTACATCGAAGCGATCGGAGTACTGCCACTTCGGGCCCCCGGTAATCTGAAAATCCTGCAGATCATAGGCGGAGGTCATCAGCATTTCAAGGGTCACATTGATAGCGGTGAACCTGCCGCCGCGGCCTGAATTCATTGAAAATGTGCCACTGCCCGATCTGTTCGGTTTGACGGATGCCACCTCGAATGCCTGCGTCTGGGCCCCTGCGGGGAGCGCGATGGTCAATAGTAATAGCAGGTGTTTCACGGTTTGACCCTCTCTTTACTTTCGGTTCTCTGGCCGGATCTTCCCAGACGTAGTCGCCCTTAATCCGGCGATGGCTACCACCGTGACTCCGAGAAGAAGGACCAGTACTCCTGTCCCCATGCCCGCCGAAACTGCTGCGGCAAGAACCCAACACAGCGCCCCTGCAGCGCCTTCCGCGATCCGAACAGGGCGAGCCGCTGACTCCTCGACATTCAGGCGTTGACGCAGTTGCGCCCGCCACCAGATTTGATCCGCGCTCCGAGGGTGGGCAGGTTCATCTCTATCCGCCGCCATCCGACGCATCCAGCTTTGAAAGTGATCCTCATCCATGGCTTGCCTCATATCCGTGCTCTCGTAAAATCGTTTCCATCCTGCGCCGGGCGCGGTGCAGTAACACCTTCACGCTCTTTTCTCTTAGATGCAGGATCTCTGCTATCTCCCGGTGTTCAGCACCTTCGACATACGCCAGCCACAGAAGCGCCCGCTCCCGAACGCTGATTCGGCCAAAAAGCTGATGCAGGTCTGAACTCAGATCCAATCTGGCATCGACCGATCGCTCGACGCGGCTAATGGCCTGCCACCAACGCCACCGCCGAATCTGCGCTCTGTGGTGGTCGGTGACCAGGTTTGTTGCGATCCGATAGAGGTACGCCTTCCGTTTTTCCTCCCGGATCGTCGCACCCAACATCCTGATGTAACTCTCTTGAAGGATGTCGTCCGCAAGCGATTCGTCCGCTGCAACGCGGCAGATATAGGACCGCAGGGCCGGCATCGTAACCGCATAAAATTCTCCGAACTGTTCGGGGCTGAGCTTCTCGTCCCGGTCCGGCTCGGCGTGTTCTGTCGGCATGGCGGCCGTCACATGTCATTTCCCTGCCGACCGTACATGGCCCTCTGCGGGCGGCTTTTCCATCAAGCCCCAGGACTTTGACAGCCGGTACGAAATCCCGGCCGCAACCAAAATGCCGACGCCCACACACAGCAGAAGCACTCCGATGCTGGCGACCTCTGCTTCCTTTTCAAAGGTGGTACCGGTCCACCAAACTCCTCCGCCGAGCGCGGCCAGGACAATCCCTTTCTGGATTCCCCCGAGGACCGTTCGCGCTGGGTTATCCGAGCCTGAAAAGCCGGCGATGAACTCCCGGCCAGCCGGCGACCGCAGGAATTCCGCAAAATCCTGAGCGGAACTGAATTTATCGATGACCGCCTGACGAATGGACATGGTTTGCCGCGTCTGGTACCAGCTAAACAGAAGGTAAAGAACCGTCGGTACCAGCGCTGCAAATGCAATCCATGCTGCGTCGCTGTTGGAAATATGACCCATACGAATCGTTTTCAACCTTACAACGATTTGGGGACTGACAAGGTTAACAGTGCTGGGTGGTCGGGTAGTTCGGGCAAACTCCCCACTTCGCGACTGCTCGCGAGTCACGTACGGTTTGGCTGGCACGCGGTCGTCAATCAACGTTGAGATCGATACATAGTCGCCCTTGTGGATGTCGAGGTGAATGTTCGACAGCGCGTGGGTTTCCACCTCGTCGGTGACGAACACTTTCTTCAGGTCCTTGATGTGTATCAGCGGCGTAGCCATATGTATTCTCCTAGTTCAGGCGGATTCGCTCGCTTTGGTCCTGCGAAGACATGTCCGACAGAATCACCTGATCTCCAGCCTTAAGTCCATCAACAACTTCAATCGTGTTCACGGAACTGCGTCCCAGTTTCACTGGAACTCGCAGGGCCTCCAGCCCTCCCGCTTCCAGTCGGAACAGCCCGACCTGAGCGTTGGGCTGCCCAAACACGGGCCGTCCTATATACAGGATGTCGGCGAGGCGCTCGATTTCTACCGTGCCGTCAACACTCAGATCCGGTACCGCGCCCGGAGGAAGTGCGCCTTCCAGCCTGGATTCAATCGTTCTCGTTCCATTTACGACGTTCGGATCAATTCTGCTTACACGAGCGGCGATGATTCCGTTCCGTGTATCAATAGACGCAGCCTGCCCTAAAACGATATCTTTGGCCTGGGTTTCGGCGATTTGCAGGCGAGCCATCAGCTTCCTGGGCTGCGCTACCTTCGCCAGAACATCGCCGGAGTGGACGCGTTGGCCAGCCTGAATGGTCATCTCCTGAATCACCCCATCGGTTCCGGCCAGAACAGTGAGTTGCGCCACTTGCTGCTTTTTCAGGTTGTAGGCGGCGTTCAGCTTCTCGATCTGTACGCGCTGCGAATCCAGCGCAAGCGTCTGTCTAAACCCATCTATGAACCGAGGCGTTCTGATGCTGAACTGGAAGGGTGAGCACTGAGGAAGCGGGAAGAGGGCATCGGCGGCATCGAAGCCGTGCGGAAGCAGATCAGGTTGCGGCGGAGTACGAAGCGAGCGGGTTGAGCCAGGAAGCGTTCGGCAGGCAGCGCGATGTGCCGCTCAAGACGCTGGCACGCTGCGTTGTCATCCCCGGTTTGAAACGCCCGCAATTTCCCCGGTGATGTAGTCGGCCAAAG